>ERZ795043.10-NODE-10-length-324830-cov-38.089567_pt1 | contig 324830 bp, 288 predicted proteins | sample MGYA00375127_ERZ795043 | MGnify/ENA primary metagenome ERZ795043 (study PRJEB30172, sample SAMN05518447) | compost metagenome | isolation source: Feedstock adapted compost from Newby Island compost facility, Milpitas, CA | place: USA:Newby Island compost...
GGCGCCGCCCTCCCCGTCGCCCGCCTCGTCTCTCGCCCGGTCGCCCGCCCGGTCGCCCGCCCGGTCGGGCCGTAGACGCCGGGAGCGGGCCCCTCTAACCTGGGCGGTACCTACGTCCCTTGGCTCGGTCATGGCTGGCCAGGATACTGCGAGGCGAAAGGGAGGCGACGTTCATGCCTCGTACCACGTACTACCCGGAACCCACCATCAGTAAGTTCCTCTTCGCATCGCGGTACATGGCGCCCTTCTGGACGGTAGTGCGCATCTACCTCGGCTGGCTGTGGCTGAACGCCGGCTGGCACAAGGTCACCGACCCGCGGTGGGTGGGGGCGGAGGCCGGTACGGCGGTGTCGGGGTTCCTGAACCGGGCGCTCAGCCTCTCCGTCGGCGACTCGCCCGCGGTCAGCGGCTGGTACGCCTGGCTCGTGGAGCACCTCTTCCTGCCGGCCGCGCCGGTGATGTCCTACCTCGTCGCGTTCGGCGAGACCCTCGTGGGCATCGCGCTGATCCTGGGGTTCCTGACCGGCATCTCGGCCTTCCTGGGCGGCCTGATGAACGTGGCGTTCATGCTCGCGGGCACGCTGTCGACGAACCCCGTGATGTTCATCCTCGCCACGTGGATCGTGCTGGCCTGGCGCATCGCCGGCTACTACGGCCTCGACTACTGGGTGCTGCCGCTCCTCGGCGCCCCCGCGGACGGCTTCAGCCGCAGGCGGAGCGCGGCGGCGAAGGGCACGGTGCCGGCGAGCTGACCTCTTCCCCCTGGCCGCGAGCCCTCCGCCGAGTGCGCGCGCGCCCGGGACGCCTGAGGCCCGGCCCCGGATCCGGGGCCGGGCCTCGACCTTCCTCCACGCCGCCCAGCGATCAAGCCCCCTCGAGACCCCACGCGACGGGGCTCACGGGCGGGCGCGCCGCTGGGCGGCGACCTCGGTCAGTAGCGCCGGTTGCGCCCGCCGCGGCCGCGGTCACGGCCGTAGCCGTCGCGATCGCGGCCGAAGTCGTCACGGTCACGGCCGAAGCCGTCCCGGTCGCGCCCGAAGCCGCGGTCGCGCCCGCTGTAGCCGCCCCTGTCCGCGAAGCGGTCGCCGGAACGCTCGTAGGCTGGCGCCTGTACCGGCGCGCGATGCGTGACGACCACGTTGCGGGCCTGGGGGCCCTTGGGTCCCTGCTCGATCTCGAAAGTGACCTCGTCGCCTTCGTTCAGAGTCCGGAAGCCCTCGGCCTGGATGGCGCTGAAGTGTACGAACACATCGTCGCCGCCGTCGTCGTGCGCGATGAACCCGTACCCCTTCTCGCTGCTGAACCACTTGACCTTGCCTTCTGCCATGACCTTCCTTAGCCGCCCGGGCCGCCGGGCTCGTGAGACTGCCAGTCCGGCGGGCGGACCACGCCGCTCCGGCGTGGGCCGGCCGATCGTAGTACCGCCAACGCTGTCTGGCGCCCGAAGTGTAGGGCACGGGTGAGGCCGGTGACAACTCGAACGCGCACGAGCCGGCGCCAAGCCGGCAGGAGCCGAGCCCGGGCCGTCCGGAGCCCCTGCCGGGCCGGGCAGCGCCGAGCCCGGGCGGGACGCGCCGAACCTCCGCCTCGTCGAGCCCGGGCCGGGCCGCGCCGGACCTCGGCCGCGCCGAGCCCGGGCCGGGCCGTGCCAAGCCCGGGACGAGAGGTACCGGCCCTCGGCCGTGCCGAGCCGCGACCGCCTCGGCTCCCGACGCGGTAAGGTTCGCCCGTGTCAGGGGTGATCACTACGGGTGAGGTCGCGGCGCTGAGCGCGCGGCTCGACGCCCTGGAGCGCCGGCTGGCGGGCCACGGCGACCCGCGGTTCGAGGCGGCGCCGCCCGCAGAGGCCAGGCTGGGCGTCGTGGCGCTGCCGGTCGCGGACGGGGCGAGCGCCGACGCCGCTCCGGTGGCGAGGCGCGCGAACGAGGCGTTCACGGCCGCCAGCACGATCAAGGTGTACGTCCTGCAGGCGCTGCTCGAGGCGGTCGCCGCCGGCGACCACGAGCTCGACGAGCGCGTCGAGCTGAGGGCCGAGGACCAGGTCACGGGCTCCGGCGTGCTGAAGGTGCTGAGCCCCAGGACGAGCTACTTGCTCGTGGACGTGGCCACGCTGATGATCGTCGTGTCAGACAACACGGCGACGAACCTGCTCATCGACCTCCTGGGGGTCGAGCGCATCCGCGAGGTCGTCGCCGCCCGCGGGTGGACGGGGACCTACGTGCGCGGCAAGCTGCAGGTCGCGGCCGTCACCGGCGACCAGAAGCCCTCGCCGAGCCGCACGACGCCCCGCGACCTGGCGGACTACTTCGCGCGCCTGTGGCGCGGCGAGCTGCTGCCCGACGACCTGACGGCGCTCGCGAAGCGCATCTACGCGCGCCAGCAGTTCACCGAGCTGGGCCGCGCGATCGGCTACGACCAGTACTCCGCCGAGATCGGCGAGTCGCACCTGCTCATCGCGTCGAAGAGCGGCTCGGTGCGCGGCGTGCGCAACGACGCCGGGGTGATCGCCGTGGGCGCCCCGGGCGGCGAGCGCCGCGAAGTGGTCGTCGCCGTGATGACCGAGGGCTGCCCCGATCGGCGCTTCCACGCGGAGAACCTCGGCGCCCAGGTGGTCGGCGAGGCCACGGCCGCCGTGCTCGACGCCCTCGCGCCTGGCTGGTCGCGCACCTGAGGCCGGCGGCTCACCAGTAGCCGACGTCCTCCAGCGCGAGGCGGACCTTCACCGTCGTCTCCCCCGGCCAGACGACCCAGTCGCGGGACCTGACGTGCAGGCGGCCCCGGTTGGTGACGATGGGCACGGCCTCGCCGCCCGCGAAGCGGGCCACGAAGGCGGGGAGGTCGGCTACCGGCATCTCGGCCTCCCACTGCAGGTGGGAGCCCGCGACCCCGACGATCGTGCCGGCGGTGCCGGCGAGGGTGGCGGGCATGGGTGCTGTGCGTGGCTCGTCCATGGCACGAGCATGACCCTCGGGCGCGGCGAGGGGCCGGCGGCCTGGGCAGTTGCCTAGCGGTGTTGGGCAGGCGTCCCCGAGGGGGTCGGCAGGCGCGGTACGTGGTTCAGGCCGGGCCGAGGACGCCCGACGCCCTGAGGGCCGCGTCGAGGTCGGCGGGGTCGAGCTCGACGACGGCGCGCGAGCGGAGGTAGACCAGGCGCGTGCGCGGCGCCGCGCCCAGCGCGCCGGCCACGGCGTGGCGGTAGAGGCCGAGCTGCACGTGGTAGCGCTCGGGCCTCACGCGCCGGTCGGTCTTGTAGTCGTCGATCCACCACTCGCCGCCGACGCGGTAGAGCCTGTCGATCACGCCCTCCCATACGGTGTGCCCGCCCGGGTAGGCCAGCGGCAGCTCCGCCCTGTCGACCTCGCGCGCGGAGAGCGCCGGCAGCTCGGTGCCGAGCAGGGCGTGGTAGCCGCGGAGCAGCTCGGCGACCTCGCGCAGCAGGTCGTCCTGCTGCTCCGGTGTGTACGGGAACATCACCTCGTGCGCCCGGAGGCTCTCGAGGAGCACGGCGTCCGGACCCCAGTCCTGGCTTATCGCGAAGTGCACGAGCGTGCCGACCACCCGTCCGCGTCCCGGCAGGTCCGCGAACCCACCGTGGACGCTCGAGCCCGACGCGGCCGGCGCGCCCTCGAGGTCGGCCGTCGCCGGCGAGAGGTCGTCGCCGAGCCCCAGCGCCTCGAAGCGGGTGAGCGGCTCGCAGTCCTCCAGGTCGCGTTCGTCGGCGGCGCCGGGCCCGCCCCTCGCGAGCAGGTCGACGAGGCGGGACGGGCTCGAGAGCGGCCCGTGCCGGTGGTGCGGGAAGGCCCTGTCGGCCCAGCTCGAGGGGAGGACCGCCGGGGCCGCGGGCGCCGCGTCCACGCGGCGGGGCGCGCCGCCCGCGGGCGCGTGGAAGGTGAGCCTCACCTCGGGGGCCGGCGGCTCCTCGGCGAGCCGGAGCGTCAGCAGCGTCGCCAGCCAGCCCTGCGGCGGCCGGCGCGCGTCCTTCGAGCCGGTCACGACCAGGTGGTCGCGGGCGCGGGAGAGCGCGACGTAGAGGAGCCTCAGGTCCTCCGCCTCCTCCAGCTCCTCGCGCCTCCGCACCGCCTCGGCGTCCGGCACCGCCGCCAGCAGCTTCACGCGGCCGGTCGCGGGGTCCACCACCACCGGCTGCGGGCCGTCGTTGCGGCGCCGGGCCGCGTCGTAGAGCGCGACCACGTCGAACTCCAGGCCCTTCGAGGAGTGGACCGTCAGGAGCCTCACGCCGCCGGCCTCCACCGGCACCTCCTCGGCCTCGGAGCGGCTCGCGAGGCCGTCCAGCAGGTCGAGGAGGCCGGGCAGGTCCTCGGGCTGGTGGGCGGAGGCCGCGAACAGCAGCGCGTCCAGGTTCGCCCGCGCGGCGCGCGACATGCGCTCGACGAGCGGCCGCCGGCCCGCCAGGCTCGAGCGCAGGACGGCCTTCAGGGCCGTCAGCGGCGGCGCGGCGGCGAGGCCCCTGAGGGCCAGCACGACCTCGTGGGCGTCGGGGCGCACGCGCCGGAGCTCGGCCAGGGGGTCGTCGGCGGCCAGGACGGCGCGCACCTCGGCGAGGGAGAGCCCGCAGAGCGGACCGCGCAGCAGCGGGCCGAGCGCGTCGCGTCCCGCGCCCGCGGCGACCTCAAGGGCGCAGCGGACGTCTAGCATCTCCTGGCGGCGGAAGAGCCCGCGCCGCGCGAGCTCGGTGGGGACCCCGCGCGCCCTCAGCTCGGCCCTGACCTTGGCGAGCTGGGAGCGCGTGCGCGCCAGCACGGCCATCCGGGAGAACGGCACGCCGCTCTCCTCGTGGAGGGCCAGGAGCCTGTCGACGAGGAGACGGCGCTCGTGCACGCGCAGCGCGTCCAGGCCCGCCTCGGCCTGGACCACGAGCACCTCGACCGAGCCGGCGACCTCGGCCTGTGGCCCGGCCCCCGTGACGGGCGGCGCCTCGGCCGTCGCGAACGCCTTGCCCTCGGCGCCGACGCGCGAGGTGAAGCGCTCGAGGAGCGCCAGGACGGCGCGCGAGTGCCGCCGGGACTCGGTGAGGGGCGGCAGGACGGTCCCCGCCTCCACGGCCCGCGTCAGCGCGCGGCGGAAGACGTTCACGTCGGCGTTGCGGAAGAGGTAGATCGACTGCTTCGGGTCGCCCACGACCTCGACCCTGGCGCCGGCCTCCTCGAGGCGCTCGAAGAACTCTCCCTGGAGGGGGTTCACGTCCTGGAACTCGTCGACTAGGACGACTGGGTAGCGCTCGACGAGGCGGCGGCGCGCCGCCGGGTGGTCGAGCATGCGGAGCGCGGCGCGCTCGACCTCGCCCGGTCCGAGGCGCCTGCCGGCGTAGCGGCGCTCGAGGCGCGCGTACGCGGCCCGGTAGATGCGCCCCACCGCCTGCGACACGGGGTCGTCGTCGAACGTGAGCTCCCTCGCGAGCGAACGCCGCTCGAACACCTCCAGCGGGAGGCTCGCGGCGTGCTCGCCGGCCGCGTGGAGCGCGCCGTGGAGCTCGTGGCCCTCCTCCCGCGCCAGCAGCCGCAGCGACGCGAGCTCCTCGGCGAAGTCGGCCGCCGCGTCCCCCTCGGCGACCATCTCGAAGCGGGGGTCGAGCCCGAGCAGCGGCGCCGAGAGCCTCAGGCCCGCGACCATGAACCCGTGGATCGTCTTCAGCAGCGCCCCGCCGAGCTCGCGCCGCGCCTGCGCGAAGGGCTCGATGCCGGCGGGAGGCGTGTAGAGGCCGCCCAGGTAGCTGCCGCGCTCGAGCACCTCGCGCAGTCCCGCCCCCACGCGGCCGCGCAGCTCGGCCGCGGCCGCGCGCGTGTAGGTGACGCCGGCGATGCGCCTGAGGGGACAGCCCTCACCGATCAGCTCGAGGTAGCGCCGCACCAGGCTCGTGGTCTTGCCGGTGCCCGCCGAGGCGACCCTGACCCTCACGGCAGCTCCCCCATCCGGCAGACGGCCTTGAGGCGGCAGCGCTTGCACCGTCGCTCGTCGGGCCTGGGCTCGAAGCGGCCCTGGGCGAGGACCTCGAGCGCGCGCCCGACGCCCTCCTCGGCGGCCGCGAGCTTGTCCCGCACGATGTCCCTGTTCGTGTTCTCGAAGGCGACCGGGTCGCCCAGCACCGGCCACACGTGCACGGCCACGTGCCGCGCCGGCCTGGGGAGGCCCTCCATCACGACCTTCGCGGCCAGGTACTCGGTCCAGCGGTCGGCCTGCGCGCGCCTGGCCCAGTCCCAGTCCGCGTCCGGCGCGGGGGGCGTGAAGCGGTAGAGGGTCGCCATCCAGCCGCCGCCGGCGAGCCGCCGGCTCATCGCGGCGTCGACGCGCACGGTGATGCCGAGCCGTTCGTGCCTCAGCTCCGCGTTCCAGCTCAGGCAGGTGAGCGTGTCGGCGTGCCTCCTGAGCCAACCCGCCGCCCACGGGTGGGCGCGCGCGAGGTCCTCGAGCCGGGTAGGGTCGAGCCTCGTCTGCGCCTTGACGTCGGCGAGCAGCTCGCGCCAGCCCTCGCCGGCGGGAGAAGCGGGCAGGTCGTGGACCAGCCGGCGGAGCTCGCGTTCGGCCTCGTCCTCGGGCGGGTCTCCCGGCGTGGGCCCGTCGAGCCGCAGCTCGCGCTCGCCCCAGGCCTTCAGCGCGCAGCCCTCCACGAGCTCGCGCAGCCACTCGACGTCGTGCCCGCCGTGCGGCGCCTGCGGCGGCGACCAGCCGCCCGGGACGGGGTCGAACGAGGGCTCGAACGGCTCGCCGCCGCCGAGCTCGAGCGGGCTACCCGCCGGGAGCGCGGGCAGCGCGGGGAGCGCCCTCGGGTCGCCCGTGAGCCGCTCGTCCGGCACCAGGGCGCCGTCCGGGCCCGCCAGCGGGACGGTGACGACGGTGACGCGGCCGCGCGTGAGCAGCTCGGCGACGACGAGGTCGTCCCCGCCGGCGAAGCGCCGTGGCAGGCAGCCCGTACCCCGCGCGGGCGCCCGCGCGTCGTCGGGAACGAAGTAGTCCTCGCGCTCGCCGGCGCCGTAGGAGCCGACAGCAGCGCCCATCACGTAGCAGCGCTCGAAGCGTCGGCCCGAGGCGAGGTCGGCGGTGAGCAGCGCGACGCCGCCCTCGGGCGCCCGCGGGTACCTGACGTCCTGCAGCAGCGCCGCTAGCCAGGCCTGGAACCGCTCCCCGCCGCCCAGGCGCGCGGCGTGCTGGGCCGCCGTCAGCACCCGCTCGCGGAAGGCGGGCTCGACCTCGTGGGTGAGCGTCAGCACCTCGTCGAGGAGCCAGCGCGTCCACTCGACGGGGTCGCCGCGGACGGCGAGGAGCTCGCTCCAGCGCGCCAGCGCCTCCCCGAGGCCCACGGCGCTCGCGACGCGCTCGAGCGCGTCGGCGCCGGTCACGCCGAGGCGCATGGCGGCGGACGCCGCAGGCGCGAGCTCGAGCACGGCGAGGAGGCGCGAGGGCGTGGGGCTGGACCTGAACTCGACGAGACCGAGGAGGGCTCGGCCGACCGGGGTGTCGGCGATCGAGGTTCCCCGCTCGTCGGCGATCGGCACGCCGTACTCGTCGGCGAGCGCCGCCAGCGCGTCCCCCGTCCCGTCCGGCGCGACCACGGCGAGGTCGAGGGGGTCGAAGCCGTCGACGAGGTCGCGCTTGAGGCTCCTCAGCACCCAACGCGCCTCGTCGACGACGTTCACGGCGTGGTAGCGCTCCAGGCGCGTCGCCTCCTCGCGCGGGGAGAGGACCTCGTCTGGGACGCGGTGCGGCGGTGCGGACGGCAGCGCCACGTGCACGGGGACGTAGCGCGCGACCCCCTCGAGGAAGCGCCAGTCGAGCGGGCCGAGCTCGCGCCAGCCGTCGGCGACGACGAGGTCGGGCAGCCCCGCCGCGGCGCGGGCGCGGGGCGAGCCCATGACCTCCGCGAAGGCCGCTCGCTCGACCAGGCGCGCCGCCTCGCTGCGGACGTCGTCGTAGTCCCAGCGGCCGCGCAGCAGGTCCTGGTAGGCCGCGTAGACGGCGGACAGGCGCTGGACCTCGGCGTCGGCGCCGAGGCCGGGCAGCGCCGCCGGCGGCACCTCGTGGCGCTTGGCCTCGGCGATGGCGGCGGCGAACAGCTTCGCCTCGCCGGGCGAGGGGTCGCGTCCGAGGGCCTGGCGCAGAGCCTCGGCCACGAGCACGACCCGCGCCGTGCCGACGACGAGGGGCCTCAGCTCAGCGGGGACGACGGCCGAGAGGAGGCGGTAGTAGGCCTGCTGGGCGCCCACGACCTCGAGCCCGAGCACCGCCCGGCCCCCGGCGGTGACGCGCCGGAAGACGTAGGGGCGCTGGTGGGGCAGCGCCACCCACCAGGCGCGGGCGCCGGAGGCGCAAGCCTCCCTCACGAGCTCGACCGCCTGCGCGGTCTTGCCCGAGGCGGGCGGTCCTACGACGAGCCGCAGCCCGGGCGCGTCCGGGCGTGACGGCGCGGCCCCTGTGGCAGCCGGCGGTGGCACTCAGGCTCTGGGGATCAGAGCCCGGGCAGCAGCCGCCTGTCCCACGGGATCGCGTACGCGACGGCGAGGGCGGCGAGGAGGTAGAAGAGCAGCGCCTGCCTGGGGTTGTCCGTCTTGCGGCCGCGCGAGGCGCCGACGTGCACCAGCACGGCGGCGACGACCATGAGTATGGGGTGCTCGATGACGATCTTGCGCAGCGAGCTCTCGCCCATCACGGCGCCCATGTTCCTGAGCGCGTTCTGCACGAGCGGGCTGACGAACCAGAGGATCAGCCCGAGGAGCACCTGGACGTCTACGGCGATCGTGAACCACCGCGCCAGGGAGTTCTGCGCTGGCGTCCACCGCTGCGCCACCAGGGCGCCCGCGATCGAGACGACGCCCAACACCACCACGACCCACCTGACGACGTTGTGGAGGTCGAGCAGACCCGTGTACATGTTCCCTCCCGTTGCCGCCCCGCCCTCATGCGGCGGTCATACGCAAGGTACTACGGGCCGGCCATCGCGCGCCCGACCTCCGCCGCGTCGTGGACCGGCAGGTCGCAGACGCCGCCCCGGCAGACGTACACGGTCAGCGGCGCGCGCGGGGGGTAGCGGCCCGCGGCCAGGGCCAGGTCGGCCAGCGGGTGGCGGCCCTCTTCCTCGTCGGCGGGGTCGAGCAGCAGGAGCGCGTCGTCCTCGCGCGCCGCCCCCCTCACGGCCGCCAGCGCCGCGGCCACCGCGGGGTCTTCGCGCCGCCCCACGACCACGACCTCGCGAACGCCGGCCGTCATCTCGCGCAGCGCCGCCAGGGTCGACGCCAGCGCCTGCGGCGCCGACGCCGCGGCGGGCAGCAGCGGCCACAGCGCCTCCACGGCCCTGTCCTGCATCGCCTGGTCGGAGAGGTAGCGACCCGCCCACCACACGAGCCGGGCCGCGGCGACGTACCGGCTGGGCGTGGCGCCGTCGGCGTGGCTCTTGAGGCGCGCCGGCGCGCCGCCCGAGCCCTCCGCGACGTCGTACCACCCCCCGTCCTCCGGGTCGCCGAACCGCTCCTCGACCTCGCGGGCCAGGCGCAGCGCCTCGGTGAGCAGCTCGGGCCTGAGGGTCGCGCGGTAGAGGTCCAGCAGCCCGCAGCCGAGGTAGGCGTGGTCCTCGAGCAGGCCCGTCACCCGCGACTCGCCGTCGCGCCAGACGTGGGTGAGCTCGCCGCGCCCGTCGCGCCGCTCGACGAGGAAGCGCGCCAGCGCGAGGCCGAGCTCGTGCAGCCGCGGCTCCCGCAGGTGCGTGCCCGCCGCGGCCAGCGCCGAGAGCAGGAGGCCGTTCCAGGAGGTCAGCACCTTGTCGTCCGCGGCGGGGCGTACCCGGCGCTCGCGATGCGCGCGCAGCAGCTCGTCGCCGCGGCGCAGCAGCTCCTCGACCTCCCCGGGCTCGCGTCCGGTCTCGCTGGCGAGGTCGTCGACGCCGGCGGCCAGGCGCAGGACGCTGCCGCCCTCGAAGTCGCCGGAAGCGGTGACGCCGTAGCGCCTCGCCACGAGCTCGGCGAGGCCGGGGTCGCCGACCGCCGCGCGCACCTCGTCCAGCGTCCAGGCGTAGAAGCGGCCCTCCTCGCCCTCGGAGTCGGCGTCGAGCGAGGAGAAGAACGCGACCCGGCCAGGCGCCGGACGCACCATCATCTCGCGCTCGAGCCAGGAGACGACCTCCAGCGCCGCCTCGCGGTAGCGCTCCTCGCCGGTGGCGCCGTAGGCGCGGGAGTACGCGCCGAGCAGGAGTGCGTTGTCGTAGAGCATCTTCTCGAAGTGCGGCACGCGCCAGGCGGGGTCGACGGCGTAGCGGAAGAACCCGCCGCCGAGGTGGTCGCGCAGCCCGCCGGCGGCCATCGCGTCGAGGGCGCGGCGGGCCGCCTGCAGGGCGCGCTCGTCCCCGGCGCCGAGCAGCAGGTCGAGGGCGGCATGCGGCGGGAACTTGGGCCCGCCGCGCGGGTCCCCGAAGCCCCCGTGCACGGGGTCCTCCTGCGCCAGCAGCGCCTCGACGGCGCGCGACACGGCCGCCGCGACGGCCTCCCGCGCGGCGTCGGTGCCGGGCGACGGCAGGCCCAGGTCGGCGGAGGCCGCCACCCGACCGCCGAGGCGGGCGATCTGCGAGGCCAGGTGCGACGCGGCCTCCTCGACCTCGGCGCGGCGCTCGCGCCACGCCTGCAGCACGGCCTGGAGGACGCGCGTGAAGCTGGGCAGCCCGTGCCGGTCGTGCGGCGGGAAGTAGGTGCCGCCGTAAAACGGCTCGCCGGCGGGGGTGAGGAAGACGGTTAGCGGCCAGCCGCCCGAGCCCGTGAGGGCCTGCACGGCGGTCATGTAGTAGTCGTCGACGTCGGGCCTCTCCTCCCTGTCGACCTTCACGCACACGAAGTACTCGTTGAGGAGCGCCGCCACGCCGGGGTCGCGGAACGACTCGTGGGCCATCACGTGGCACCAGTGGCAGGCGGCGTACCCGGCGGAGAGCAGCACGGGCCTGTCTGCGGAGCGGGCGACGGCGAACGCCTCCTCGCCCCAGGGGAACCACTCCACCGGGTCGTCGGCGTGCTGCCTCAGGTACGGGCTTACCTCCCCTGCCAGGCGGTTGGCCATGCCGCAAGCTAGCCCAAGCCGCGCCGGGTCAGGGTCTCGCGCGACGCTCCCCGGCGGGCCGCCCACCACGACCGGCACCGCCCCGGCCCCGCGGCCGAGGCGTCACGACGGCCCAGCTCCGCCCGGAACCGCGGCGGTCGCACGAACGACGGTCGGCGCCGTGGCGGTCACACGAATGACGCTCGGCGCCGCACCACTGGGGCCGGCGCCGAGCATCGCGCTGGTGGCATGTTGTGAGAGAACGTTGAGGCGGACTTGAGCTGACGTCCAGCGCTGTCGAGAAGCTAACCCCACCAGCCTTACAGGTCTCTTACAGAGCCCAGAAGCTCGTCGCCGAGCGGGCTCATGCGCCGCTCACCGGGCGCGGACCGGCGCCCCCCCGGCGGGCGCCGGGGCACGCCCCCCACTCAGCGGTCGCCCGGGCGCTTCGCTCACTCCGCCTGCCGGCCGGCGGGCTGGAGGCGCTCGGGGTACGTGACGAGCCCGGAGCCGCGGAGCAGGCCCTGCAGGACCGCGTTGGCGGCCTCGGCGGCGAGGTCCTCGGCCACCGTGTCGCGCACCTCCTCGAACGGGATCACCTGCGCCGGGCGGTGGTCGTAGACCAGCAGCGCGTGGTAGCCGAACTGGGTCGCGACCGGCCCGGTGACGGAGCCGACCTCGGCGGCCACGACGGCCTCCTCGAAGGGCGCCACCATCATCCCGCGCGGGAAGCAGCCGAGGTCGCCGCCCCGGGCGGCCGTGCCGTCGGTGCCGTGCTCGCCCGCCAGGGCCGCGAAGTCCTCGCCGGCCCTGACCCTGTCGACGAGCTCCTGGGCCAGCGCCTCCTCGGCGACGAGGATGTGTCGCGCGCAGAACGTCTCCGGCCGCGTGTAGCGGTCGATCTCGGCGAGGTACCTCACGCGCACCTGCTCGTCGGACGGGCGCACCTCCTCGCGGATCGCTCCCACGACCTGGCCGATGAGGTCGGCCTCGCGGATCAGCGTCACGAGCTCCTCCTCGCCGGGGAAGCCGGCGTCGGCGAGCGCGGCCTCGTACTCCTCGTCCGCGACCGACGAGCGCAGCCTGTCCAGGGTCTCCTGCACGGCCGCCTCGTCGGGCGTGTACCCGCGGCGCGCGGCCTCGCGCAGCAGCACCAGCTCGGTGCCGCGCTGCTCGATGTAGTCGGGCAGCAGGCCCCGCAGGCTGGCGGCGAGCTGTTCGGAGTAGGGGATGCCCTGCCCGGCCGCGAAGCTGCGCATCGCGACCTCGAAGCGCCACTCGATGTCGCTGAGGCGCTCCACGGTGCCGCCGAGGCGGACCAGCACCGGGTCGGCCTCCGGCGCGGCGGCACGGCCCTCACGGGCGGGCGGCTCGGCGGCGGACGGCTCGTCGGCCGACCCCTGGGCGAAGGCGGGCAGTGCGGCGAGGAGGGCGGCGAGCAGGGCCAGCAGGCCTGCCCGCAGCGGCGGGCGCGCGCGGTTCTCTTTCACCTCAGCAGGCTACTACGGCCGGCCCGGCGCCCCGGTGCGCAGTCGGCGGTCACACGCTCCGCGGCGCCGCGGGCGCGCGCCCGGCCCGCTAGGCCGCCGCCTGCGCCTTCTTGCGCGCGGCAGCCAGGCGCTCGTAGAGCTCGCGCTGCTCGGGCGTGAGCGTCTCCGGCACCGTGACGCGCACCTCGGCGAGGAGGTCGCCGCGGCCGCCGCCGCGCTTCGGCCAGCCCTGGCCGCGCAGGCGCAGGACGCGGCCGGTGGAGCTACCGGCCGGGATCGTCAGCTCGCCCTCGCCGTCGAGCGTCTGCACCTTCACGGTCCCGCCCAGGGCCGCGACGTCGTCCGGCACCTTGACCTGGACGCGCAGGTGGTCGCCGTCGAGGCGCCAGACCGGGTGCGGCAGGTGCCGCACCTGCAGCAGGAGGTCGCCGCCGCCCGGGGCCTGGCCGCGGAGGCGCAGCTTCACGCCGTCGCGGACGCCCGCCGGCACGTTCACCTCGAGCTGCCGGTCCCCCACGCGGATCGTCCTCGGACCGCCGCGGTAGGCGTCGAGCAGGCCCAGGTCGAGCCGGGCCTCGACGTCCCGGGGGCGGGCCTGCGCGCGCACGGAGGTGCGCCCGAACGCGAACGGGTCGGCCGGCACGCCGCCCGACGCCGCCGTCGGGCCGCCCATGAAGCTGCCGAACAGGCTCTGGAAGAAGTCGGAGAAGCCAGCGAACTCCTCGGGCGAGACGTTCGTGTAGAAGGTCGTGCCCTGGCCGAACGGCGCGCCGCGCGCGAAGTCCGGGATGCTGCCGGTGCGGCCGTAGGCGTCGTAGACCTTCCGCTTCTCCGGGTCGGAGAGGACCGTGTAGGCCTCGTTGATCTCCTTGAAGCGCTCCTCGGCGCCCGGGTCGTCGGGGTTGCGGTCGGGGTGGTGCTTGGCGGCGAGCTTCCGGAACGCGCGCCGGATCTCGTCCTGCGACGCGTCCCTGCTCACCCCCAGCACCGCGTAGTAGTCCTTGTACTCAGCCACTGCTTCCGCCCCCGCGGGCGCCTACGGGCCTCAAGCGCCTTCCTTGGCGACGATCACCTTCGCCGGCCTGATCAGGCGCTCGCCCTTCACGAACCCCGCCGAGTGCACCTGCACGATCGCGCCGTCGGCCGCCTCGGGGCCGGCCGGCACGACGGCCAGCGCCTCGTGCCGCATGGGGTCGAACTGCTCGCCCTTGAGCCCGACGGGCGCGATGCCGAGCGCGTCGAGCTGCCTCAGGAGCGAGTCGCGCACCGCCCTCACGCCGGTCACGAAGGGGCCCTCGAGCCCGGCGGCGGAGGCCGCCTCGAGCGCGCGCTCGAGGTCGTCGTAGACGTTCAGCACCGGCAGGACCATCGAGTCCATGCCGGCCTCGCGCTCGCGGGCCAGCTCGGCGTCCATGCGGCGCCGGTAGTTCTCGAACTCGGCCCTGGCCCGCAGGAACCTGTCGCGGAACTCGTTCGCCTCGCGCTGGAGCTGCTCGATGCGCTCCTGCGCGCGGCGCAGCTCGTCGCGCAGCACCTCGACCTCGGCGTCGCCCGCCCGCGCCTCTCCCGCGTCGCCGGCCTGCTTGGCCTCGGCCTGCTGGTCCTGCCGCCCAGGGGCTTCGGCGGGGGTCTCAGCCCCCGCCGTCGCCGCCTCTTCCCTCCTGGTCTCGTCGGTCACCTGCTGCCCCCCTCAGCCCGCGGGCTTGAAGTCGGCGTCGATGACCTCTTCGTCGTCGCCGTGGCCGCCCTGCTGCGCGCCGCCGTCAGCCTGGGAGGGCTGCGACGCGGTCGCCTGCATGAAGGCCCGCAGCTTCTCGGCGAGCTCGTTCGCCTTGCGGTCGACCTCGTCCTTCGACGGGCTGCCGTCGAGGAGCCGCTTCGCCTCGTCGACCGCCTCCTGCAGGGGCTTCTTCTGGTCCTCGGTGGCGCCGGTGGCGTCGTCGAGGGCCTTCTGCGCCTGCAGCCGGAGGCTGTCGAGCTGGTTCTTGGCCTCGGCCAGCTCGCGCGCCTTGCGGTCCTGCTCGGCGAACTGCTCGGCCTCCTTCACCATCCGGTTCACCTCGTCCTCGCTCAGGGTCGTGGTGTTCTGGATGGTGATCGACGCCTCCTTGCCCGTCGACTTCTCGCGCGCGGTCACGTGCAGGATGCCGTTGGCGTCGATGTCGTAGGTGACCTCGATCTGCGGCATGCCGGCCGGCATGGGCGGGATGCCCTCGAGGTTGAAGCGGCCCAGCGACTTGTTGTCGCGCGCCATGGGCCGCTCGCCCTGCAGCACGTGGATCGGCGCGACGGTCTGGTTGTGCTCGGCGGTCGAGAAGACCTCGGTCTTGCGCACCGGCACCGTGGTGTTGCGCGGGATCAGGACCGTGAACACGCCGCCCTTGGTCTCGATGCCGAGCGACAGCGGCGTGACGTCGAGGAGCACGATGTCCTCGACCGCCCCGGTGAGCACGCCGGCCTGCACGGCGGCGCCCAGCGCGACCACCTCGTCGGGGTTCACGCTCTGGTTCGGCTCCTTGCCCAGCAGCTCCTTGACGATGCGCTTCACGGCGGGCACGCGCGTGGAGCCTCCCACGAGGATGACCTCGTCGATCTGCGACCGCTCGAGCTTCGCGTCCTTGAGAGCCTGCTCGACGGGGCCCCTGATGCGCGCCAGCAGCGGCTGGATCAGCTCCTCGAACTTCGCCCGCGTCAGCTTCTTCTCCAGGTAGAGCGGGGCGTTCGAGGCCGGGTCCATGGCGATGAACGGCAGGCTGATCGTCGTCTCCGGCAGGCTCGAGAGCTCGATCTTCGCCTTCTCGGCGGCCTCGATCAAGCGCTGCAGGGCCTGCTTGTCCTTGCGGAGGTCGACGTTGTACTCGGCCTTGAAGTCCTCGGCCAGCCACTCGACGATCGCGTGGTCGAAGTCGGAGCCGCCCAGGTGGGTGTCGCCGGAGGTCGAGCGGACCTCGAACACGCCGTCGCCGACCTCGAGGATCGAGACGTCGAAGGTACCGCCGCCGAGGTCGAAGACCAGGACGGTCTCGTTGCCCTTCTTGTCGAGCCCGTAGGCGAGCGCCGCCGCGGTCGGCTCGTTGACGATGCGCAGCACCTCGAGGCCGGCGATCTTGCCGGCGTTCTGCGTGGCCTCGCGCTGCGAGTTGTTGAAGTACGCCGGGACGGTGATGACGGCCTTGGTCACCTTCTCGCCGAGGCGCTCGGAGGCGTCGTCGACGAGCTTGCGCAGTACCATCGCCGAGATCTCCTCGGGGGTGTACTGCTTGTCGCCCACGACGAAGCGGACGCCGCCGTCGGGGCCCCTGACGACCTCGTACGGGGCGCGCTCGGCCTCCTCGCGCACCTCGTCCCAGGTGCGGCCCATGAAGCGCTTGACCTCGAAGAGCGTGCCCTTCGGGTTCAGCACCGCCTGGCGCTTGGCCACCTGGCCCACCAGGCGCTGGTCTTCCTTGAACGCGACCACCGACGGGGTGGTGCGGCTGCCTTCGGAGTTCACGAGGACGCTCGGCTCGCCGCCCTCTATGACGGCGATGACGCTGTTCGTCGTCCCCAGGTCGATGCCTACGGCCTTGGCCATCTCAGGTCTCCTCGCTCGTGATCAGGTCGTGCCCGCGCCGCTGCCCTGAGAAGCGGGAGCCGGTGCCGCACGAAGGAAACCTGTGCGCGGCGGGCGCAGGCTCATACCGGCTGGTAGTATAGGTGGTTCCGCGTCCTCATGTCAATTGATGTGAGTCTGGTCGTATCAAGTTTTCATCGAGCGGCCTTCCGGGCGAACGCCCCGGTGCGCGCGGGACGATCACGGCGCGCGGGCGCTCCGCGCCGCTGCGCGCGGGGCGAACGCGGCTCCGGCGGCGGCGCTCAGGCCGGGCCCTCGCGGTCGAGCCACCGCGTGCCGTGCTGCACGGCGTGGGCCCGGCCGTCGTCGCCGAGGTGGAAGCGGCCCCCGTCCCAGGCGCCCTGCTCGCCGACGAGGACGAACTCCGCCGTCCCCTGGCGCGGCAGGCCGGCGCCGAGGAGGGCGACGCGGCCGACCGGCTCCTCGTCCTCGCCGGCGTAGGCCACCAGCGCGTGGGGACCCGCGGCGCCGCCCGGGGCCGTGGGCTCGACGCGCACGACCAGCCTGCCCCACGGCTCGCCCGACGAGTAGACGCCGGCGAGCCGCTCCATGGCCGCGAACGTCGCCGACCCGGGCCGCGCGGCCAGCGGCTCGTGCCCCTCGCCGTAGAGGGGGCGGTCAGGCGCGTCGCCCAGGGCGAGGTTCACGGCCGCGTACCAGGCGCGCATGGCCGGGGCGCCGTCGAGGTTCGCCAGCACCGCGACCCCCAGGCCGAGCTCCGGCACGAAGCCCTGGGACGTCGCGACGCCCTTCAGCGAGCCGCCGTGGCGCACGACCGTGACGCCACGGTGCTCGCGGACCGACCAGCCGAGGGCGTAGGACACGCCCGGCGCCGACCAGCCGCGCGGCCGCCACAGCTCGGCCAGGCGCCCGTCAGGGAGCCCGAGCGCCGAGCCGTCGCCCGCCGCGTGGAAGCGCAGGTAGCGCGCGAGGTCCTCGAGGTTCGACTTGAGGAACCCGGTGCCCAGGTACGCGGGCGCGCGGCTCCACGTCGGGGCCCGCACCACGCCCTCGCGGGTGCGCGTGTAGAGCGTCGCGCTGTCGCCGGAGGCGCGCGCCGCGTCGGGGTCGAACGTCGTGGCGGTCATGCCGAGCGGCTCCAGCACCTCGCGGCGCAGCACCTCGGGGAAGGGCCTGCCAGCGGCGCGCTCGATCGCCGCGCCCACCAGGGCGACGCACTCGTTCGAGTAGCTCACGTACCGCCCGGTGGGCAGGGCCTCGCGCTCGCCCCGCCGCATGTAGGCCATCAGCGCCTCGTGGTCGCCGACGTCGGGGTCCTGCGAGACGTCCCTGCCGACGTAGACGCCCGTCGGGTCCCCGCGCTGGTCGGCGCGCAGGGCGTACTCCAGCGCGCGCAGCGGCGGCACGCCGCTGGTGTGGCTGAGCATGTGCTCGAGCGTCACCGCCTCCGGGTCGAGGCCGGGGTAGCCGAAGCCCGGCAGGTGCCGCGCCACGGGGTCCCGCAGGGACCAGACGCCGCGCGCCTCGAGCACCAGGGCCGTCAGCGCGGTGAACGACTTCGTCAGGGAGGCCAGGCCGAACACGGTCCGCGTCGTCACGGGCAGCCTGGCCTCGCGGTCGCGCCAGCCGAAGCCGCGAGCGTACGCGACGCTGCCCTCCAGCGTCACGCACACAGCGGCGCCGGGCGTCTCGCTCTCCGCGAACAGCTCGGCGAGGTAGCCGTCGAGGTCGTAGAGCCAGCGCGGTCGGGGTCGGTTCACGGGGCTCCTCCGGTAGGGACCGGCAGAGTCTAACGCGGTCGCGCGCGTATCCTGGCCCCATGGACCGAACCGACGTGGTCGTGGTGGGCGCCGGCATCGTCGGGCTCGCCACGGCGCGCGCGCTGCAGCGTCGGCGGCCGGGCCTACGGGTCACCGTGCTCGAGAAGGAGCCCGAGGTCGCCCGCCACCAGACGAGCCACAACTCCGGCGTCGTCCACTCCGGGATCTACTACCGCCCCGGCACGCTGCGCGCCCGCCTGTGCGTGGCCGGCGTGGGCCTGATGCGGCGCTTCTGCGAGGAGCACGGCCTGCCCTACCAGGAGGTCGGGAAGGTCATCGTCGCCACCGGCCACGACGAGCTGCCCCGGCTCCAGGAGCTGTACGAGCGCGGCCTGGCGAACGGCGTGCCCGGCATCGAGCTGGTCGACGCGGCGCGCCTGAAGGAGATCGAGCCGCACGCGGCCGGCGTGCGCGCGATCTACTCGCCCAAGACGGCGATCGTCGACTTCCCCGCCGTCGCCAGGCGCCTAGCCGAGCTGTTCCGCCAGGACGGCGGCGAGGTGCGCACCGGCGTCACCGTCGAGGGCATCGGCGCCGCCGGCGGCGGCGTGACGGTCTCGACGGACCAGGGCCCGCTCGAGGCGCGCTTCCTGATCGCCTGCGCCGGCGCGCACGCCGACCGCGTGGCCCGCCTGGCCGGCGCCGACGTCTCCGACGTGCGCATCGTGCCCTTCCGGGGCGAGTACTACCACCTGCGCCCGGAGAAGCACCACCTGGTGCGGGGGCTCATCTACCCCGTGCCTGACCCCTCCCTGCCGTTCCTCGGCGTGCACCTCACGCGCACGGTCAAGGGCGAGGTCGAGGCCGGGCCGAACGCCGTCTTCGCGCTGTCGCGCGAGGGCTACGGGCAGTTCGACGTGCGCCTCGCCGACGTCGTCGACGCCCTGACGTTCCCCGGCTTGTGGGCGATGGCGGCGCGCTTCTGGCGGGTGGGCGCCTACGAGCTCTACCGCTCGTTCTCCAAGGCGGCCTTCGTCGAGGCCCTGCAGCGGCTGGTGCCGGAGATCGGCATGGCCGACGTCCACCGCGGCGGCGCCGGCGTGAGGGCGCAGGCGCTCGGCCGCGACGGCCGGCTGCTCGACGACTTCGTGATCCGCGAGAGCCCGCGCGCGCTGCACGTCGTGAACGCGCCGTCGCCGGCGGCCACCGCCAGCCTGGCGATCGCCGAGCACCTGGTCGGCATGGCCGTCGAACGCTTCGGGCTCTAGGCGATCGGGCCGCCCACTGGGGCCCTCAGGGCGCTCACGCCGCCCACAGGGGCGCTCGGGGCGCTCACGCCTCCCACAGGGGCACGAGCCGTCCGCGCGCCGCGTCGACCAGGCCCAGGTCGGTGAGCTTCAGCTCGGGGATCACCGCCAGGCCGAGGAAGCTGAGCGCCATGAAGGGCGAGGGCAGGCTCACGCCCAGGTACGAGGCGGCCTCGTCGAGGCGGTCGAGGGCGGACGCCACCTCCGTGAGCGGCGCGTCGGTGATGAGGCCCGCGAGCGGCAGCGCCAGCTCGGCGACGACCTCGCCCCCGGCGACCGCGACGAAGCCGCCGCCGAGCTCCCCCAGGCGCCGGCAGGCGACGGCCATGTCCTCGTCGCTGACCCCGACGACCATGACGTTGTGGTGGTCGTGCCCCACGCTGGAGGCCAGGGCGCCGCGCTCGAGCCCGAAGCCGCGCACCAGCGCCACCCCCACCCCGCCGCCGCGTCCGTGCCTCTCGACGCAGGCCAGCTTGGCGACGTCGCGGGCCGGGTCGGCGACGGCGGCGCCGTCCACGAGCGTGGGCGCGATCGTCTCGGAGCCCGTGACGAGCGAGCGCGGCCTCACGACGATGCAGCGCGCCCGCGACGCGCCGGACGGGACGGGCAGGGAGAACGACACGGCGGAGACGGCGGGAACCCGGACGGTGCCGCGCACGGGCGCGTCGTCGGGCGCGATGGCGGCGGGCCTGGGGGCGGCCGCGCCGTCGCGGGCGACGAGCGCGCCGTCCTTGTAGACCCGCTGCACGTCGAAGGAGCGCAGCGAGCCGACGACGACGAGGTCGGCGAAGTAGCCCGGCGCCACGGCCCCCCGGCGCGGCAGGCGGTAGTGCCTGGCGTTGTTCCAGCTCGCGCAGCGCACGGCGTAGGCCGGCTCGACCCCGCCGTCGATCGCCGCCCGCACGACGTGGTCGACGCCGCCCTCGGCCAGCAGGTCGTGCGGCAGGCGGTCGTCGGTCACGAAGCCCACGCGGTCGCCGTGCCTGGGGTCGACGAGCGGCAGCAGGGCCGCCAGGTCGCGCGCCACGGAGCCCTCGCGCACCATCAGGAAGGCGCCGGAGCGGAGCTTCTCGCGCCCCTCCTCGAGCGTCGTCGACTCGTGGTCCGAGCCGATGCCCGCCGCGAGGTAGGCCTGCAGCTCGCGGCCCGTGAGGCCCGGAGCGTGGCCCTCTGCGGCCAGGCCGCGGTCCGAGGCCAGCGCCGCCTTCGCCAGGGCCTCGGCGTCGCCGGCGACGACGGCGGGGAAGCTCATGATCTCGGCCACCCCGACCACGCGCGGGTGGTCGAGCAGGCGGCCCATCTCGGCGAGGCCGAAGCGCGCGCCCGCCGTCTCCAGCCTCGTGCTCGGCACGCACGAGGGGACGGTGACCCAGACGTCGAGCGGCAGGCGCGCCGTGGAGTCGAGCAGCCACCGCACGCCGGCCTCGCCGGCCACGTTCGCGATCTCGTGCGGGTCGCAGACCACGGCCGTCACGCCGCGGGGGAGCATGGCGTCGGCGTAGGCCGCGGGCGTGACGAGCGAGGACTCGAGGTGCACGTGGCCGTCGATGAGGCCCGGGGCGACGTAGGAGCCGCGGACGTCGACGACCTCGCGCGCGCCGCCCAGGTCTCGGCCCACGGCCGCGATCAGCCGCCCGGCGACGAGCACGTCGGCCCTGTGGACCTCGTTGGTGAAGACGTCGACGACGCACCCGCCCCAGAGGAGCAGGTCGCCTTCCTCACGGCCCGCCGCGACCGCAACGGCCGCGGCGACCTCCTCGGGCGTGGGCAGGGTCGGTGGGGAGCCGGCCCCGTCCACGCTCGGCCTACTTGCCCGCCAGGGGTGACGAGGCCCGGCCGGCGCCCCGCGCGTAGTACGGGTTCTGGCCGGCGTCGTGGTCGGTCGCGTCCTTGACGGCGACGATCTCCGGCACGTGCTCGCGGATGATCCTGTCGACGCCCTGCTTCAGGGTCACGTCGGCAGCGCCGCAGCCCTGGCAGCCGCCGCCGAAGCGGATGTAGGCGACGCCGTCGCTGACGCCCTCGAGGGCGACGTTGCCGCCGTGGCTGGCCACGCCGGGGTTGATGTACTGGTCGAGCACGTCCTGGACCTTCTGGGCGACCGGGTCGTCCCACTTCGGGCTCGGGAAGAACACCTTGAAGCCCGACTGCATGACGCCCTCGACGTAGTCGACGGTGGCGCCGTCGAGCGCCCGCGCCGAGAGCGGGTCGATGTAGACCTCGAAGGCGCCCTCGTCCTGGACGCGGTCGTTCGGCTGCCTGTCGGACGGCTTGACGAGCCACAGGCGCTGCTCGGAGCGCGTGCCGGCGATGCGCAACGCAGCGACGCCCTGGGAGGCTTGCGCCTGCATGAACTTGAGGACTCGCTGCTTCGCGAGGTCGGTGAAAGTGAGCATCTTCCTTCGAGGTTACCAGCAACGAGGAGCCCCCGGGTGCTCCGGTGCTCCCCAGGGGCTCCTGCGTTCGCGGTCGCGTTCGCGCCGGTCAGAGGACCTGCATCACGTACTCGTCGGTGGCGCGCTCGAGGCCTTCCAGGTCGGCGACGTAGACGCCGCGCGTCCCGGACAGGGCGCCCTCGTTGCGCAGCTCGCCGAGGATGCGCGTGATCGTCACGCGGCTCGACCCGGTGAGGTCGGCGAGGTCCTCGTGCGTGAGGGCCAGCGGCAGCTTGATGGCGCCGCTCTTGTCGTCCGACGGCAGGCCGAACTGCTTGGCCAGCCGGAGGAAGGCGCGGGTCACGCGGGCGCCGACGGGCATCTCGGCCTCGTCGAGCATCTCGCGGCTGCGCCGGAGCTGGCGCGCGAGGCTGCGCAGGACGTAGTCGCGCAGGCCGCGGTCGTTCATCGCCTGCTGCGGGTCGATGGGCGTGAGGCACGACTCGTGGACGGCCACGACGGTCTCGGCGTGCTTGCCGCCGTCGAGGGCGGCGAGGCCGAGGACGTCGCCGGGACCGTACAGGTCTGCGATGCGGTCACGGCCCAGGCTGGTGGGCACGACGGCCTTCAGGACCCCGTGGTTGACGATGTAGAGGCTGGCGGCCTCACGGTCGGCCTCGTAGAGGACCTGACCGGGCTCGAGGGTGCGGGTGGGCAGGGCCAGTCCCGTGGGGACGATGCCTGGTGCTTCGCAACCGCTCGGCGTATCGAGAGCTTCGAACGTATCGAGCATGGTTGGTGGTTCCTTCCTCGTCTTGCTTGCGCGGCCCCTGTGGGCCGTGCCGACGGTCGCTAGAGACTCATGCCCGCTCTCGCGAGCGGGCTGGGCACTACGGAAACTATAGCACCCACACCCTCGCCTGTCCATAGTCGCGGGGGGCCGTGATAGCACGATGAGACCCGTCCCAGACGATGTTCTCTCGACCCGGTCCCGCGCGGCCGTCCCCCTGGAGTGTGAGGGCAAAGTTAACCCTCCTCACATTTGACACATCTACGCCCTTACCTTACCATTTCAGGTGTGAGAGCAGCCGCGAACCTCAGCCCCACACAGGAGCGCGTCTACGCGCGGCTGCTGGAGCACCAGCGCCGCACGGGTCGCCTGCCCGAGCTGTCGGACCTGGCGCGGCAGCTCGGCATCCACTACGTGTCGCTGCGCCAGCACCTCGAGGCGCTGCACAAGAAGGGTTACCTCGAGTTCGAGAGCCGCGGCCGCGGACGTTCGCCCTACCTGGCGCTTCCGCCCCAGGCCACGGGCATCCCGGTGCTCGGCGACATCCCCGCCGGCCCGTTCGACGCCGCCGTCGCCCACCCCGAGGCCTACCTGCCCCTGCCGGGGGTCGTGAACGCGAGCTTCGCGCTGCGCGTGCGGGGCGACTCGATGGCCGACCTCATCCAGCCCGGCGACGTCGTGCTCCTGGCGCGGCGCCCGCTGGAGCGCGACGGCGAGATCTGCGCCGTGAGGGTCGGCGAGGAGGACGTCACGCTGAAGTACGTGCGCCGCCTCCCCGGCGCCGAGGTCGAGCTCCGGCCGCACAACCCGGCCTACCAGACCATGGTCGTGCCCGCCGACGAGGTCTCGATCGACGGAGTCTACCTCGGCCTGCTGCGCGGCGGCGCCGCCGACGCCCTGCTCGAGCCCGCCTGACCTCCCGAGCTCCCGCCGGACCAGAGGCGCCTACCGCCCCACGGGCTCGTCCGCCCCCGGGCGCCCGGCGACCACGACCACGCCCTCCTCGGCGAGCCTTAGGGCCTCGTCCTCGGGCATCCCGAGGTCGCGCGTGAGCACCTCCAGCGAGTGCTCCCCCAGCGCCGGCGGCACCGGCGCGGCGCCCTCGTCCGGCCGCAGGCCCAGGTCGCCGCCGTCGGCCCGCGACGCGAACCAGAGCGGGCTCGCGACCATCGGCACGGCCGTGCCGTCGGGACGCACGCCCGTCACCACCGACCCGCGCGCCCGCGCCTGCGGGTCGGCGAACGCCTCGGGCAGGGTGAGCACGGGCGTCGCCGGCACGCCGGCGGCGGAGCAGGCCGCCACCAGCTCGTCGCGGCGCCAGGCCGCGACCAGCCTGGCGACGGTCCCCACGACCTCCTCGCGGTGGGCCACGCGCGCGGCGTTCGTCGCGTAGCGCTCGTCCTCGGCGAGCTCCGGCACGCCCAGCACGCGGCACAGCCGCGCGAACTGCGCGTCGTTGCCCACCGCGATCACGAGCGCGCCGTCGGACGCCTCGAACGACTGGTACGGCACGATGCTGGGATGCGCGCTGCCCAGCCGCCGCGGCGCCTCGCCCGTGAGCAGCACGCCCTGGGCCTGGTTCACCGAGCTCGCCAGCGCCACGTCGAACAGCGAGACGTCGAGGTGCACGCCCTCGCCCTCGAGCGCGACGCGCCGCAGCGCCGCCAGCGCGCCCGCCGCGGCGTGCAGGCCCGTCAGCACGTCGATGAAGGCCACCGGCAGCTTCACCGGCGGGCGCCCCTCCTCCCCCGTCATCGCCATCACGCCCGAGAGCGCCTGCAGGGCGGCGTCGTACCCGGGCTCCTTGGCGCGGGGTCCTGTCTGGCCGAAGCCGGTGATCGACACGTACACGACCCGCGGGTTCACCGCGGCCACCGACGCGTAGTCGAGGCCGTAACGGGCGAGGTCGCCGACCTTGAAGTTCTCGACCACCACGTCCGCCCGCGCGGCCAGGCGCCGCACGAGCTCGGCGCCGCGCGGGTCCTTGAGGTCGACGGCCAGGCTGCGCTTGCCGCGGTTCACCGAGAGGAAGTAGCCGCTCTCCGCGCCCAGCCAGGGCGGGCCCCAGCCGCGCGTGTCGTCCCCCCGCGGCGACTCCACCTTCACGACGTCGGCGCCGAGGTCGGCGAGGAGCTGGGTGCAGTAGGGGCCGGCCAGGACGCGGCTCAGGTCGAGGACCCGCAACCCCGTTAGCATCCCGGCGAGTCTACCCGCGGCCAGCGTCCGGCGGCCTGTGCTACCGTCCTTCTCGGACAAGCCTCACGAGACCTTGTGACGAGGAGGAACGCATGCGGACCGTCCTGCGAACGTTCGTCGTCGTGGCTGCCATGGGCATGGGCCTGGCCGCCGCGCAGGTCCCCCTCTCGATCGCCACCGGCGGCACGGGCGGCGTGTACTACCCGGTCGGCGGCGGCTACGCGCAGATCATCGACAGGTACGTCGACGGCTACACGGCGACCGTCGAGGCCACGAACGCGTCCGTCGACAACGTCGCGTTCATCTCCCGCGGCGACGCCGACCTGGCGCTCGCCCTGGCCGACACGGTCCTCGCCGCCTACCAGGGCACGGGCAACTTCGGCGAGGGCGGCGACCTGCCGCGGCTCCCGAACCTGCGGGCCATCACCGTCGCCTACACGAACGCGGTGCACATCATCACGCGGGCCGACTCGGGCATCGACGGCCTCCAAGACCTGCGCGGCAAGCGCGTCTCCGTCGGCGCCCCCGGCTCCGGTACCGAGGTCTCGGCGAACACGATCCTCCAGGCGGTGGGCATCACCTACGACGACTTCGCCGCGGTGCAGCGCCTGGGCGCGAACGAGACGGCCGACGCCCTGCGCGACGGCGCCATCGACGCCGGCTTCTGGTCTGGCGGCGTGCCCACCGGGGCCGTGATGAGCCTGGCCGAGACCCACGACATCAAGCTCGTTCCCGTGACCGACGAGGAGCTCGCGGCGATCCGCGCGGCCGACCCGACGCTGATCCGCTACGTCTTCCCCGAGGGGGCGTACCGCGGCGTGGCCGAGACGGCCTCGATCGGCACCCCGAACCTCCTCATCGTCGCCGCCGAGATGGACGAGGAGCTCGCCTACCAGTTCACGAAGGCCCTCTTCGAGCACATCGACGTCGTGCGCAACATCCACCCGTCCGCGAACGAGACCACGCCCGAGGCCGCCCTCGACTCGCCGATCCCGCTGCACCCCGGCGCGATCCGCTACTACGAGGAGATCGGCCTCTCGATCCCCGACCACCTCAGGGCCGACTGAGCCGAGAGGACGATGCGGAGGCGCGCGCCCAGCGGTGAAGGCGACCGGCGCGCGCCTCCTCGCTTCGGGCTCGGGGCGCTCGTCGCCGTCGTCGCCGGCTGGTCGGCACTCGCGGCGCTGGCCGCGGGCGACGCCGCGACGCCGTACGTGGTCGTCACCACGGCCGACGGCGAGGTGCTCGCCGAGGCGCCCCTGCCGGCTGACCACCGGTGGCGCCTGGAGTGGCGGCACTCGGTGGTCCAGGTGACCGTCGTCGACCACTTCGAGTACAGGGACGGCGTGATGCTGGTCGTCGAGCAGGTGACGCCCCACCTCGACATCGCCGGCCTCGGCGGCTTCGCCGGCCGCGGCACCATGGAGCAGCTACCAGATGGCAGGTACCGCCTCAGCGGCATCGACCTACCCCTACACGGCAACGCCCACAGCTTCATCATCGGCACCGAGCGTGCGCCGTCCGTCCTCGTCGTGGGCGACGAGCGCTTCGAGCTCACGCGCATGAGGCCCGGCACCCACGCGCGCCTGGAGGTGGTCCTGCGGTGAGCGACGCCGCCAGGAACGCGACTCCTCCGACCGCCGAGGAACGCGGCGGCCCGCCCATGGCCACCTGGGTCATGGGCGTCGTCACCGTGCTGGCGGTGGCGCTGGGGGCCTTCCAGCTCTACACGGCCGGCGTGAGGCCGTTCAACCTGTTCGTCCAGCGCGGCTTCCACCTGATGGTCGTGCTGATGATCACCTTCCTGGCGTTCCCGTTCAGGAAGCGGCCGCGGAAGGCCCTCGACTGGGTCGTGGACGGGGTGCTCGTGGCCGCGTCCGCGTACGTCGGGCTCTACCTGCTGATCGACCTCGACGGCATCATCCGCCGCTCGGGGTTCTTCCTGCAGCGCGACATCGTCACGGGCGTGATCGCTACCCTGGTCGTCCTCGAGGCCGCCCGGCGGACGATCGGCTGGGCGATCACGATCGTCGCCGCCGTGGCCCTCCTCTACTCGATGGCCGGCCCCCGCGGCGCGCTGCCCTGGCTCGGCGAGCTGCTGCCAGGGATCCTGGCGCACCGGGGCTACTCGTTCGAGCGCATCGTGAGCCACCTCTACCTGGGACAGGAGGGCATCTTCGGCCTGCCGCTCGGCGTGGCGGCCACCGTCGTCTTCACGTTCATCCTCTTCGGCGCGTTCCTCGAGTCGACCGGCGCCGGCAGGTCGTTCATGGACATGGCCTACGCGGTGGCGGGCCGTCAGCGGGGCGGGCCCGCGAAGGCGGCGGTGATCGCCTCCGGGTTCATGGGCTCGGTCTCCGGCAGCGCGATCGCCAACGTCGTCACGACCGGCACCTTCTCGATCCCGCTGATGAAGCGGCTCGGCTACAGCCCCGAGGAGGCGGGCGGGGTCGAGGCCGCGGCCTCGACCGGCGGGCAGATCCTCCCCCCGGTGATGGGCGCCGGCGCCTTCCTGATGGCCGAGTACACGGGCGTGCCCTACTCCGAGATCGTGCGCATCTCGGTGCTGCCGGCGCTGATGTACTTCACCACCGTCTACCTCTTCGTCGACCTGATCGCGCTCAAGCGCGGCATGCGCGGCCTGCCGGCGTCGCAGCTCCCCAGGGTGCGCGACGTGCTGCGCGAGGGCTGGTACTACCTCGTCCCCATCGCGGTCCTCATCTACTTCCTGATGATCAACGTCTCCCCGAACCGCGTGGGGTTCATCGCCATCGTCAGCATCCTGGGCGTGTCGGCGCTGCGGTGGGTGATCAGGCGGCTGGTCCTCGGGCGCACCGGCCCGGCCGCCGAGGCCGTCGCCGGCGTGACGGTGTCGGAGAGCGAGCAGGCCGCCGCCAGGGAGGGCGCCGTCGCCGCGGCGGGCGCGCTGGCCATGACCGCCCGGCCGAGCGCCGGCCAGGACGCGCTGCTGGGCCTGCGCGGGTTCATCGAGGCGTTCCGCGTGGGCGCCCTCAACGCCGTCCCGGTGAGCGTCGCGTGCGCGGTCGCCGGGATCGTCGTCGGCATCATCACGCTGACCGGCCTGGGGCTCAAGTTCTCCGCGCTGATGCTGGCGTTCTCCGGGGGGAACCTGCTGATCGCGATCGTGCTGGTGATCCTCGCCAGCCTGGTGCTGGGCATGGGCCTGCCCGTGACCGCGAGCTACATCGTCCTCGCCGTCCTCGCCGCGCCCCTGCTGCAGAACGAGTTCGGGATCCCGCTGCTGATCGCGCACATGCTCATCTTCTGGTACTCGCAGGACTCGAACGTCACGCCCCCCGTGGCGCTGGCGGCGTTCGCCGGCGCAGGGATCGCCCGCGCCGACCCGATGAAGACTGCCTTCCAGGCGTGGAAGATGGCCAAGGGCCTCTACCTGATCCCGCTGTTCATGGTCTACAACCCCGAGCTGATCTACGGCGGGGAGACCTGGTACTACGTCTGGACCATCGTCGTCGGCTTCGTCGCCCTGGCCGCCTTCGCCGCCGCGCTCGAGGGCTACATGTTCACGCGCATGGCCTGGTACTCGCGCGTGCTCTCTGCGGTCGGCCTCGTGCTGATCTTCTACCCCTCGTTCGCGTTCGAGGTCGCGGGCATGGCGGTGATGCTCACGGTCCTCGGCATCAACCTGGCGCGTCGGCGCGCCGAGATCAAGGCCGGGGCCGCCGGGGCGGCGGCGTCGTGAGCCGGGCTCGGCGGCTCGTCGGCGCGCTCGCGGCGTCGGCTCCCTGAGGAGGCCGTCCGGCCCGGGAGGCCGTGGCGCGCCTCTGGTCTGGAAGTAGGCCGGCACCGGCGCCGCGTCTTACGCGTGGCCGCGCACGGCAGCGCGGGGGTACGCATGGATGCAAGTACGCCTACGGGACGGTATATCATCGGGACGAACGTCCCTTGTCACCGTCACCTGCGGTCGATCCCGGGGGACACGGACGCTTACGGAGGTCGAGGGTCTATGCGAATCCTGCGCCGCGTGTCGATAGCCGTCGTTCTGCTGCTAGCCGGAGCCCCGGCCCTCGCCCAGGAGGGCGAGCTGCCCGTGGTGAACGCCGCCATGGAGGCTACCGGAACCTTCTCGTGGATCGTCCACGCCATGGACTACTTCGGCACTGCCGAGGCGAACGGGATACGCGTAGTCGGCACCCCGTACGCGAGCAAGCAGGCCACCGAGATCGCGCTCCGCAGCGGCGAGGCCGACGTCAAGGTCGACGACTTCCTGGCGCCCGTCCTGCTGAGGCAGGCCGGCATCAACGCCAGCGGCATCTACCCCTACGCGACGGCGATCGGCGGGCTCGTCGTGCCCGTGGACTCGGACATCGGCGGCGTCGAGGACCTCGACGGCCGGACGATCGCCGCGGGCGCGCTCCGCGACAAGAGCGTCCTGATCCTCCGCACGCTCACGATCTCGCAGTACGGCTTCGACATCGGTGACGACCAGGTGGTGCAGGCCGCGCCGCCGCTGATGATGGAGCTCACCGCCTCGGGCGAGGTCGACGCGGCGCTGCCGCTGTGGCACTGGGTGGCCCGCATGGAGGCCGCCGGCGTGTCCCGCGAGATCATGACGGTCGCCGACATGCTCGAGCAGCTCGGCCTGCCGCGCGACCTCCCGAACCTGATCGTCGTCGCCCGCGACGACATGGACGACGAGCTGAAGACGCGGTTCATCGCGGCCCTGCAGGACACGTTCGAGGTGATGCTGGCCACGCCGGCGGACGACCCGTTCTGGCAGACGATCCTCGACGAGGGCCTCTACTCGCTGCCCGACCCGAGCCAGTTCCCGTCCGTCGTCGAGCGCTGGAAGGCCGGCACGACCGACAAGTGGGACCAGGAGTCGATCGACGGCCTGGTCGCGATGGTCGAGCGCCTGGTCGAGCTCGCCGGGCCCGAGGCCGTGGGCGTCGAGCGCATCGACCCGGACGCGTACACGACCGCGTTCCTGCCGCGCTGAGGTAGGTACGCCGGGTGGCGGTAGATGCTGAAACCGTGGCCCCTGCCGTCGTCCGGCGCGAGGCGCGGAGGAGGTCGGGAGGCGCCGGCGTCGGCCCCTGGCTGACGCTGGCGTCCTACCTCTCCCTCCTCCTGGTCTGGGTACTCGCCGCACGAGCAGCGCCGAACCTGATCCCGGGTCCGGTCGAGACGCTGCAGTTCGTGGCCCGCGAGTACCAGCGCGGGGTGCTGATCAAGCACCTCTTGGTCACCACCCAGAGGGTGCTCTCCGCCTTCGCCGTGGGCATGGTCATCGGCGTCGCCGCCGGAGCGGCGATGGGCGCGTCGAAGCGCGTCGACGACCTCCTGCAGGGCTGGCTCGTCGTGCTGCTCACGATCCCGCGCATCCTGCTCTTCGTCGTCGCCTACCTGACGATAGGGCTCTCGGACCAGGCGCTCGTCGTGGCGCTGGTGATAACCATCGTCCCCACGATCGTGGTGGCCGTGCGCGAGGGCGCGCGGGCCATCGACGGCTCGCTGGTCGAGATGGCCAGGGCGTTCCGCCGCTCGCCGGCGACGACCTGGCTGCACGTCGTGCTGCCGCAGCTCGTCCCGTACATCGTCGGCACGGCGCGCGGCGCCCTCGCGCTCGCCTGGAAGATGGTCGTCCTCGGCGAGCTGCTGGGCCGCACCTCCGGCGTCGGCTACCAGATCTCCTTCTACTTCCAGTTCTTCAACATGACTGGCATCCTCGCCTACGGCGTGACGATGATGGTCCTACTGGCCATCCTCGACCTCGGCGTCATGGGCGTGGTGCAGCGCGTCGCGTTCCGCTGGCGCGCGCCGGTCAGGGTCAACGCGGTCGGCTGATGGCGGAGATCCATGTCAGCGGCCTGAGCAAGTCCTACGCGCTGCGGGACGGTGGCTTACGTCCGGCGCTGCGGGACATCGACCTGCACGTCGCGTCGGGCGAGTTCGTCTGCCTGCTGGGCCCCTCGGGCTGCGGCAAGACGACGCTCCTCAACATCCTCGCCGGCCTCGACACGGCCGACACGGGTCGCGTCAGCGTGGGCGACCCGAACGACCCGCCCGTCACCTCTTACATGTTCCAGGAGCCGCGCCTGCTGCCGTGGCGCACGGTCCGCGGGAACCTCCGCTTCGTGCTCGACGAAGGCGGCGGCGAAGCGCGCGACAAGGTGGACTACTGGCTCGAGCGCGTGGGCCTCGCCGGCCGCGGCGACGACTACCCGCGCCAGCTCTCGATCGGCCAGCGACAGCGCGTGGCCGTCGCCAGGGCCCTGATCGTGAAGCCGGACGTCCTCTTCATGGACGAGCCGTTCTCGTCCCTCGACGAGCTCACCGCGACCCGCATGCGCGAGGAGCTCCTCGACCTCTGGCACGAGCTCGGCTGCACCGTCGTGTTCGTCACCCACAACCCGCTCGAGGCCGCCTTCCTCGCCGACAGGATCGTCGTCATGAGCCCCGGTCCCGGACGCATCGTCGAGCAGCTGCAGGTCACCGGCCGGCTGCCGCGCCCGCGCGACGCCGACGACCCCGCGCTGTGGGACGTGTCGCGGGAGGCCGTGAGGCTTCTGAGGGGGCAGGACGGCGCACGCAGCGCGGTGAAGGAGCTGCAAGGTGCCTGACGGCCGCGGCCCGATCGTCGACGTGCGGGAGGTCAGCAAGCGCTACGGGCGCACGCTGGCCCTCGACGGCGTGAGCCTGCAGGTGGAGCCTGGCGAGCGCTACGCCCTCCTGGGGCCCAACGGCGCCGGGAAGACCACGCTCATCCACATCATCTGCACCATCCACCCGGCCGACAGCGGCACGGTGACCGTGGCCGGCTGGGACGTCCACAAGCAGCCGCGGCGCGCGCGCCAGGCCCTCGGGGTCGTGTTCCAGGAGCCGAGCCTCGACACCAGGCTCACCGTCGCCGAGAACCTCGAGTTCCACGGGCGCGTGTTCGGGGTGCCCGGCCGTCTCCGCAGGCGCCGCATCGGCGAGCTGCTCGAGCTCGTGGAGCTGGGGCCGTGGCGCGACAAGCTGGTCTCGACGCTCTCCAAGGGCATGCAGAGGAGGCTCGAGATCGCGAGGGCGCTCGTCCACGACGCGCGGGTGCTCGTGCTCGACGAGCCCACGGTGGGCCTCGACGCCCAGACGCGGGCGCGTATGTGGGACTACATCGCCGAGGTCCAGCGCCGCCACGAGCTGACGGTGCTTGTGACCACGCACTACATCGAGGAGGTAGACGACTGCGACCGCGTATGCATCATCGACCACGGGAAGGTCCTCGCGGTCGACACGCCAGAGGAACTCAAGGCCGCGCACGGCAAGACCCTGGTGAAGGTGACCGCGCGTGACGAGTCGGCCGTGAGCAGGCTGCTGGGCGCCTACCCCGGCGGGTCCCTCGCCAACGGCACCGTGATACTGCCTGTCGACTCGACGGCGAGCGTGACCGAGATCATCAGGTCACACGGGCACGAGCTCGACACGATCACGGTGCAGAGCCCGACGCTGGAGAGCGTGTTCCTGGCGCTGACGGGCCGCGCGATCCGCGAGCCGGGAGCGGAGACCGAAGCCGCGGGGAGGAGGGGCGGACGTGGACGCCCGTAGTCGCGGCGAGGTCGCCGCCTCCAACGCCACCGCGGCCGCCTCCCTGCCCGAGGCGCCCACGGTCTCCGGCCGGTCCACCGTCGCGTCCTGGCTCGACGGCCTCGGCGCGATCTGGCTCCGCGAGCTCAAGCGGGCCCTGCGGGACCGCGGGCAGTTCATAGGCGGCGTCAGCAGGCCGATACTCTGGGTGATCATCCTCGGCGTCGGCCTGAACCCGTACTTCCGCGGCGAGGTCTACGGGGAGGTCAGGTTCGTCGTCCCCTATACGTACCTGCAGTACATCTTCCCCGCCGTCATCGCGCTCAACATCATGTACACGTCGGTGCAGTCGGCCGTCTCGGTGATCTGGGACCGCGAATTCGGGTTCCTGCGCGAGGTGCTGGTCTCCCCGCTGCCGCGCTGGCTGGTGCTGCTGGGCAAGGTGCTGGGCGGCACCACCGTGGCGATGATCCATGGGGCGCTGGTGCTGGCCCTGGCCAGGTTCGCGAACGTCGTGATAACGCCCACGAGGCTCATCCAGGGGCTCGGGGTCATGTTCCTGCTCGCCTTCAGCCTCACCTGCGTGGGCGTCGTGATCGCGAACCGCCTGCGCTCGTTCGAGGGCTTCGGGGTCTTCTCGAACGCGGTGATCCTCCCGCTCTACTTCACATCGGCGTCGATCTTCCCCCTGGACCCGGCCCTCACCAGGGCCCAGACGAGGGTCGTCTACCCCGAGTGGCTCGTCACGCTCGTAGAGTGGAACCCCATCACCTACGCGGTCGACGCCCTGCGCGGCATCTTCATCGGCTTCAACCAGTTCGACCCGCGCTACGGACCGATCGTGCTCGCCGTGGCCGTCGTCGTGTTCTTCGCCCTCGCGCTGAGGGACTTCAGGCAGGCTTGAGGCAGAGGCGCCATGAGGCAGGACCCCAGCACGCGCCAGGCGCGACCACTTCAGCCCGGACGCATCGCGGTCAACGTGGCCGTCGTGGCAGCGCTGCTGCTCGGCGCGAGCCGCCTGCCGCCCGACACCTCCCTGCAGCTCGTCCAGGAGCGCGGCTCGCTGCGGGTCTGCGTGCCGAGCTCATACCCGCCTCTCGTCTACGGCGTCCGGTCGCAACCGCCGGGCATCGACGTCGACCTGGTCAACGAGGTCGCGGCACGCCTGGGCCTGAGGGTCCAGTTCGTCGAGAACCCCGCCATCGGCAGGGACTTCAACCCGCGCAACTGGCGCATCACCCGGGCGCAGTGCGAGGTCATCGCCGGTGGGGTCGTGGCATCGACGACCACGAGGTCGTTCCTCGAGACCACACAGCCCCACCTCGAGACGGGATGGGCGGTCGTGTTCCCAGACGGCGAGCGCAGCCTCCAGGGCGCCACCGTGGCGTTCCACGCCGGCACCTCCGGCCTAGACCGCATATCGCTCAGCCGGGCCCTGCAGGCGAGCGGCGCCCAGGTCCGCATCGTCTCCTCTTCGCGTGACCTGGAGCGCATGCTGGCCCAGCGCGAGGTGGACGCCGCCGTGACCGAGTCGCTCCTCGCCAGGCAGATCGCGTGGGACGCGGGCTACGCCGTGGCCTGGATGCCGGGCCTCGAGCGCAGCCCCTTGGCGTTCGGGCTGTGGAAGGGCGACCTCACGCTCAAGCGCGCGTTGGAGCGGGCCATGGCAGAGGTGGACCGCGACGGCACCATGGCGGAGATCCTCGGGAAGTACGAGGTGAGTGACATCGAGGCATGCCAGCTGTGCGCCGGTGACACGGCCCTGGTACGAAGAGAGGACGGGGAGGCCCAGTGAGCGGTTCGCCCGTCTTCGACCTCCTCGCCCGCGTGAGGGCCCGCGCCCGCCTGGCGCGCGTCGCCGCCGTGCTGCCGTGGGCGGTCGTGGCCGGGGCGCTGACCCACACGGCGGCTCACCTGTCCGGCGCACCGGCCGCCACGTCGTGGACGGCCGGCCTCGCGGTGGCGGCGGCGTGCGCCGCGCTCGTGCCCCTGGCCTGGGGCCTCCTCAGGCCTCTGACCCCGAGGCGCGTGGCCCGTCTCATCGACGAGCGGACCGAGCAGCAGGACCGGTTCAGCACCGCGGTGGAGGTCGGTCCCACGGCCGGCCTTCTGGCCGCCGCCCTGCACAGGGACGTGGCCCGACGGGCCGCGCGGATCGGCGCCGGAGACGTCGTCACGCTCCGCTGGCCGCGCGTCGCGCCGGCGGCCCTGGCGGCGGCGCTGGGCGTGGCGGTAGCGGCTCAGGCGCTCGTGCCGGCGGGCACGCCTGCCCGGCGCGCCGGCCTCGCGGGCGACGCGGTCACCGTCGAGCGCCTGGAGGCGCTGGCCGAGCTAGCGGCCGAGGCAGCTGAGGCCCGACGCGACCCCCACATGGCCGCGGTGGCCAACGCGTTGGCCGAGCTAGCGGAGGAGGCGGCCGCCAGAGGCGAGCGGGAGGTAAGCGACGTCACCAAGCTGAGCGAACTGGTCAGGGCCCTCGACCGCTTGGTGGCGCCGCGGGGCTCGCTGACTACGCCCACCGCCTTGGCGTCGGCCAACCGGACCGACGTCCCCCTGAACGAGACGCTGTCGGCACTCGAGGAGCGTCTGACCCGCATCTCGGCCCTCACGGGTCAGGGCGAGTACAGCGACTACTACGACCCCGAGACCACGTGGCTCGAGGGCGACAGGATGCGCCAGGGCCCTACCCTGGGCGACGCTCCCGACGTCACGAGGCCCGACAACGTCGCGGGCGCCGAGGCTGCCGCGGGTCTCGAGAACGCACCGGTCCAGGCCGGCGACGAGGGTCCCATAGACGCGGCCTCGGCGTTCATCATCGGCGCCTCCAGCACCTCTACGAGCGGCGCCAGCAGCATGGCTGGCGAGGGCACGGAGGAGCTCTTCGGCGATGCCGATGCGGCGGTGCAGGCCCCAGGGATCGAGACGGTCGGCGTACAGGGGACCGAGAGCGAGGACGGCAGGCGCATCTCCGTCGAGGTGTCGCCGGACGCCGCCGATGCGACCGACGCGGGCGGCTCCTACGAGACCGCGACCTGGCGCCCGAACGGCCTGCCGCAGGTGGCGGTGCGCTCGCTCCCGCTCAGGTACAGGAGCGTCGCCGGCGCCTACTTCCTACCGCCACAGGAGACCGTGAGCAGATGAGCAACCGAGACACGGAACGGAGACCGGACTTGCACGAGCCAACGCCACCCGCGGACCTGGACGCCCTCGAGCGCGACCTCGCGTCGCTCGCCGAGGTCAGGCGCGCCATCGGAGAGGTCGTGGTCGGGCAGGAGGAGGCGGTCGAGCAGCTGCTCGTGTGCCTGCTCAGCGGCGGCCACGCGCTCATCGAGGGAGCCCCGGGCTTGGGCAAGACCCTGCTCGTCAAGACAATCTCCGACGTGCTGGGCCTGGCCTACTCCCGCATCCAGTTCACGCCAGACCTCATGCCCGCCGACGTCACGGGGACGCTGGCCCTCGTCTACGAGGACGGCAGGCCGACGACCAGGTTCCAGAAGGGGCCCATCTTCGCGCAGCTCGTGCTCGCCGACGAGATCAACCGGGCCACGCCGAAGACCCAGGCCGCCCTGCTCGAGGCGATGCAGGAGCACACCGTGACCGTGGCCGGGACCGAGCACGCGATGCTCGAGCCGTTCTTCGTCCTGGCGACGCAGAACCCCCTCGAGATGGACGGCACCTACGCGCTGCCCGAGGCGCAGATCGACAGGTTCTTCTTCAAGGTCGAGGTGGAGCATCCCAGCGAGGACGTCTTGATCGCGATCCTCGACCTGACCACGGGGGCACAGGCGAGCCAGCCCCGGCAGGTACTGGGGCCGGAGGACGTGCTGCGCCTCCAGGGCCTCGTCCGCCAGGTGCCCATGGCCAGCCACGTCAAGCAGGCGATCGCCAGGTTCGTGCGCGCGACCCTACCCACGGAGCCTTCCAACGGTCCGACGGTGAGGAAGTACGTGCGCTTCGGCGTCAGCCCGCGCGGGGCGCAGGCGCTGGCGCTGGCCGCGAAGGCGAAGGCGCTGTTGGCGGGACGCTTCAACGCCAGCCTCGACGACGTGAGGGCGGTGCTTCTGCCGGCCCTCCGGCATCGCCTCCAGCTCAACTACCAAGGCACCGCCGACGGTATCGAGATCGACGACCTGCTCCGCGACCTGTTCGAGGCGCAGGTCAGGACCGTGGCCGCTTGAGCGTGACCTCGACCGCCCGCGCCCGCAGCGACCTCCTGCCCGCAGGGCTGAGGCTGGCGCTGCGACGGTACCTGCTCGTCGCGCAGACCGCCTCAACCCACGGCGGCGTGGGGGAGCGGAGGTCGAGGAAGAAAGGCGAGGGCATCGAGTTCGAGGACTTCCGGCCCTACGCGTTCGGGGACGACGTCCGCCGCGTCGACCCCCACGTGTACGTGCGCTTGGGTCAGCCCGTGGTGCGGCAGTACAACGTCACCGAGAGGTTGGCCGTGACCATGCTGGTGGACCTCAGCGCCTCGATGGCCTTCGGCACGCCCGCCAAGGCCGACGTGGCCAGGGCCGTGGCCCTCGGGCTGGCCATCTGCGCGCTGGCCAACTCCGATACCGTGCGCTGCGGGTGCCTGAACGCTGACGGCGCGGAGTGGTACCCGCGCCTCAGCGGCGCCGGTCGCATCGACGAGCTGGAGGCGTGGCTCATGTCCCGCTCCGTGGGCGGTCACGTCGACATCGCCTCGGCGGTGGCGCACGCTAGGCCCGAGCTCCCGTACGGGGGCATAGGCGTGATCGTCAGCGACCTGTGGGCCGACGAGGCGGATCGCGCGATCGACGCCCTCGCGGCCGCGGGCCAGGACGTGATCGTGGTCAGGGTCCTCTCGCAGGAGGAGGTCGACCCCAGCGTCTACGGCAGCGGTCCGGTCCGACTGATGGACAGCGAATCCGGCGAGGAAGTGGAGATCGAGCTCGGGCCGAGCGCGCTCGCGTCCTACGTCGAGCGGATGAGCGAGCGGTCCCGCGCGTTGCGCGACAGGGTCATCGCCCACCAGGGGCGCCTAGTCGACGTGACCACCGGCGTCCCTGTCGTGGACGTCTTCGAGCGGCACATGCGCGAGGCGCAGGTGATCCGATGAGCCTCGCCGCTCCCGGCTACCTCGGTCTCCTCGCGCTGGTGCCGCTGGTCGTCTACCTCCACATGCGCCGCCATCGCAGCCGGCGGGTCCCGAGCACGGTCGTGTGGAAGCTGGTGGCGGAGCAGGCGGAGCCGCGTCCCAGACTGCGGCCCGTCCGCAGCTCGCTGAGCCTCTGGCTGCAGGTCGCGACCGTGGCCCTGGCCTCGCTGGCGCTCGCCGAACCCCGCCTCGGGTCCGCCGAACCCACGCACCGCGTCCTCGTGATCGACGCGGGGCAGACCTCGGGTGCCAGGACCGCGAGCTCGGGCCGGACCGCGTACGAGACCGCGTGGCAGGAGTGGCTCGACAGGGTCGCTCCGGCCCCCGGCGGGGACGAGCTGTACAGCGTGTGGTGGGTCGGTCCGTGGACGCGGCCCGTGGCGCTGGAGCTCCGCTCGGCGGCAGCGGTCAGGCGCGCGCTCGAGGCCACCACCCATGCCGATGCCCCTTCGGACTGGCACTCGGCCGCCGAGGCCCTCTCCGCGTACGAACTGGCCACCGCCGACGTCACGGTGGTCGCAGGTGACCTCGAGGCCGCTGAGGACGCCCTCGGAGCGCTGGACGCGGGAAGCCTCGAGTTCAAGCGCATGCCCACCCCCGGATTCAACGTCGCGCTCCAGGAGGTGAAGGTCGAGCTCGCCGACACCCGCACCCAACGCTGGAGCGTCGAGGCCATGGCTCAGGTCACCGGGCGAACCGAGGACCTGGACGAGGCCGTCACGTTCCGCGTCACCTTCCTGCCGGACGGGGCATCCGTGCCGCTCCCTTACGCGGAACGCGAGGTGAAGCTGAACATGGGGGGCAGCGCACGCTTCCGGGACGAGCTAACACTGCCCGGTCCCGGCATCATAGAGGTGTCGGTACCCAGCGATGACCCTCTGACCTCCGACAGCTCGGCCAGGTACAGGCTCGACCCCTCACCACAGCGTTCGAAGGCGGTTGTCGTCTCTTCGCTCGGCGCCGCCAGCCCCGCCGCGCGCGCTGTCGCGGCCACGTCGAGGTTCGACGTCGAGCTTGCCGAAGCGATACCGGCAGATCGCGCCTTCGACCTCGTCGTCATCGAGGGGATCTCCGACCCCATCGGCGATGCCTCGTTGCCCGCGGCCGCCGTGCTCTGGCTCGGGTCGTCTCCGGGGCGTGAGGCTGACCTCGACAGCACCGCCACCGCGGCCGAGGTCGTGCGCTGGGACCGCGACCACCCGGCCTCGCGAGGGACCGACTGGGGAGTGACGACGGGCGCCCGGGCCTTCCCGTTGGCACCGCTGGGCGAGGTCCTCGTGGAAGGCACCGACGGCCCCCTGGTGGTCGCGAGGACGACCCGGACCCGTCGCGAGGTCATCGCCGCCTACGACCCCAGTGACGCGAGCTTCGTCGAGAGCGATGAGTTCGTGACGTTCATGGTCGACGTCCTGGACTGGCTCGTCCCTCCCACCCCGGAGGTGAGCGCCTGCACGGTGGGCCTTCCCTGCCGGGTGCAGTGGTCGGCCGTCGCCAGCGGGTTCGAGGCGGAACTGGATGGTGCTCCCACCTGGCGTCAGCCTCCGCCAGTAGGGGCGGTCGTCCCGTCGCGGCTCGACGAGGCGTGGGTGCCGACGCGTGCCGGGTTGTGGTGGGTGACCTCGGCCGATGGCGAGCGCTTCGCCGTGCCCGTCAACCCGCAGCCGAGCGGGCGGTCCGGCGCCGCAGGAACCCCAGCGGCCGGCGAGCCCGTGAACGGTCCGCGCCTCTCGCTCCCGTGGCGGGGCACCGCCTCACTGCTGCTACTCGCCGCCGTCGTGCTCGTGATCCTGGAGGGCCTGCTGGCCGGCAGGCAGCCCGACGGGTTCTGGCGCCCCGAGGGCTTGGGGGCGCCGGGCGCGACCGGACGGCGCAACCGCAGGGCCGCCACCCTGCACCTCTGCACGGTCGCCGCCGCGATCGCGGCGGTCGCGGCCGCCCCGTTCTTCGTACCGGCGGCCGCCAACTGGCTCGTGGTGATAGGTGACGGCAAGGACGACGTACCCACCTCGCTCGCCGACTGGGACAGCGCGAGAACCAGCGCGGTTCCCATCAGCGACGGAGGGGGCGCCGTCGACCTGGAGCGAGCCCTGGCCGAAGCCACCGCGCGGGTGGACCCCGACCTCTCGCTCGACATCGTCGTCACGGCTCCGCTGCAGGCGACGCGAGGCAGCACCCTGCGCGGCATAGCGCCGCTCCTCGACCGCGGCGCGACGCTGCACGTGGTCGACGCCACGCCCCTCCGTGAGGTACCTGATGTGGTCGCCGCGGACCTGCTCTTCTCTAACACCTACTTCAAGGGGGACGCGCTCGAGGTAACGGCGCTCGTGTACGCCAGCACGGCCATGCCTGCCGACGTGAGGATCCTCCTCGATGACCAGCTCGTCGAGGATCGACGAGTGGAGCTGCCTGAAGGGTGGTCCTCCTACGTGACCACACTGGAGCTGGACAGGGACGGGACCGTGGCGTTGACGCTGGAGGTGGCCGCCGAAGGCGACGAGGTGGTCGCGAACGACCGCCGTACCGCACTGCTCGAGGTCCGCAACGGGCCGCGGGTCACCGTCTACGCTTCGGACCTCGCCCGCGCCCGCGCGTTCGCGGACGCCCTCGAGCTCCGTGGGCTGCGGGTGGACGTCAAGGGCCCCCACGCCGTGGGCACCACCCCGTACGCTTTCGCCGGCAACGATGCCGTCGTGCTGATGGACGTGGCTGCCATAGAGCTGGCACGCTCTCAGCAGGAAGCGCTCGCCGGATGGGTCAGGGAGCATGGCGGGGGCCTCGCCCTGCTGGGGGGCGAACGCAGCTTCGGGCCTGGTGGCTACCTGGAGACCCCATTGGACGAGCTGTCGCCGCTGTCCGCCAAGATCTCCCGTGACGCCCCCGCGGTGGCGATGCTCTTCGTGCTCGACCGGTCCGGTTCGATGCAGCAGCTCGTGGACGGGGTGTCCCGCCTCGACATCGCGAAGGAGGCCACCCTCGCCGCCACCGCCCTCCTGGGGGAGGGCAGCGAGATCGCGGTCGTGGTCTTCGACGAGGAAGCGCGGCTGCTGCTGCCGTTCACCGCCGCCGCGGACCGCGGCCGCATCGCGGCCGCGCTGGCTCCCCTGGTGCCGGGTGGGGGCACCGCCCTCTACCCCGGCCTGGCCCTCGCGGCCGAGGTACTGGCCACGACCGACGCGTCCTCGAAGCACGTGGTCGTGATGACCGACGGCCTGTCGCAGCCAGGGGACATCGACTCGGTGGTGGAGAGGCTCGTCAGCCAGGAGGCCACGGTCAGCGCGATCGCCATCGGCACCGGCGCCGACGTGGAGCGCGTGAGGAACATCGCGCGCATCGGCAAGGGCACCGCCCACACCACCACGGACTTCCGTGCGCTCCCGAGCATCCTCGCACAGGAGGCCATGCTCCTGGCCGGCGACCCGGTGGTCCGGGAACCCGTGGTACCGGCGCGCACGTCGGCGGCCGCGAGCCTGATGGACGGCATGCCAGACGAGTTCCCGGAGCTCACCGGGCTGGTGGAGACCACGCCAAAGGTGGCGGCGACCGTCCTGCTCGAGGACCACGATGGCCGTCCGGTGCTGGCCGCTTGGAGGTACGGGGCGGGGAGGGTGATCGCCTACACGTCGCAGGGCGTCGGTCCCTGGTCCACCGCCTGGAGCGAGTCAGAGGACTTCGCAGGCTGGTGGGCGCAGTGGCTGCGCTGGGTGGTGCAGCCCGGCCGCGAGGTCGGGGTCGACGTGCAGGCCACGCTCGTGGGCGACGAGGTCCGCGTCGACGTGGTCGCGAGCGACGAGCGGGGCTCGCCCATCACGGGGCTGCAGCTCACCGCCGCGGCCTCGCAGCTCGGCGACGCCGGTAACACCGACGCGGCGCGGTCCTCGACGCTGGGACCCGTGAGGCTGGCCGAGGTGGCGCCGGGCCAGTACCGGGGGCACCTCGCAGTGCGCGAGGGCGTCTGGCACGTGAGCGTGGCCGACGTCTCCGGTGGGGTCGCCGTGGAGGACACCGCGATGGTGGCGCACAGCTACGCCAGCGCGTTGGGCGGCCCCAGGCCCGTGGACCCGGTGCTGGCCGGGCTCGTGAACATGACCGGCGGTCAGCTCTTGACCCCCACGACCTCCTGGTCCCCCACCAGGGCGTCGACCTGGGTCGTCACTCGCGCCTGGCGTCCTTGGCTCGTGGTGGCTCTAGCCCTATGGTCGCTGTTCCTGGTGCAGCGCTACGCGCCGACGTGGCTCGCGCTGCCGCGCCTCAGAAGCCGGCGAGCGCCCGCACCGTCCGCCATAGGAGCGCGAACGACGGCGCTGTGATGCCGCTGACAAGCACAGCGGCTATCAGCACGGTGCCCGCGACCCGCGTGGCGGGCCGGGCGGCCAGCTCGCGAGGACCCTCGCCCAGGACGCCCCATATGGTCCCGGCCTGGAGTGGCGGCAGGGGCACGAGGTTGAGGACGGCGGTGGCGACTGCGACCTCGAAGGTGTTGTCGAGCAAGGCGGCCGCCGTGAAGCCCGCGTTCGAGCTGAGCGCACGCAGCACGAGCGGCCGCAGGTAGAGAGTGATCAGGGCCAGCATGAGGAGCGCGACGGACCCGCCCACGACGACGAGGAGCGCTCCTACGAGCGGTCGCTTGAACTCGCGCGTGTCGATGCCGAGCGGGCGGATCCAGGTGACGCGGAAGAAGATCGCGGCGAGCAGGCCGACGACGTCGAGGTGGGAGAACGGGCTCGCCGTCAGGCGGCCGTCGTAAGACGGTCCCCGGTCGCCCGCCCACCTAGCCAGCAAGGCGGAAGCGAACCCGTAGACCGCGAGGCATATCAACGCCGCCCCAAGCCGGAGGAGGACTTGGTTGAGCGTGATGTCGGGAAGGCTTAGGCCCATCCTCCCACGCTACCTCCTAGGCGCTTAGCGCGGCACGGACCCCGGGAAGCCGACCCGCTCCAGGATCGCCGCCAGCGTGCCGTCGGCCGCCAGGACCGCGATGGCGGAGTCCACGGCGTCACGCACGAAGAGCTGGTCGCTGCGCATCACCATTCCCACCTCGCGCAGCGGGAGCGACACGGGGTCGGGGTCGAGCACCTCGACCTCGAGTCCCTGTTGAGCGGCGGCGAACAGCACTGCGGGCTCCCACGCCACGGCCACGTCCACCGTCCCGTCGGCGAGCCGCTCCATCAGCAACGGCGCGTGCGGGTACGGGAAACGCCTCCACTGCCTCTCCTCGGGGAGGCTGCGCAGGTAGGCGCCGACCTGGGCGTCGCCCTCCGTCAGCATCTCCGTGCCGACGATCGCGCGCGGCGGGAGCTCGCCCAGCCGCCTCAGGTCCTCACCGAGCGTGACGGCCACGAACCGCGTCCTCACGTAGGGGCGGCTGGCGGTGAGCCAGGGGTCGTACAGGCCGGTCCCGAGCGTGAACCCGAGGAAGGCGTCGCAGTTGTTCGTGAGGTGCACGAAGAGCTCGTCTTCCGATATCGGGATGGTGGACAGGCCGGGGACCTTGATCATCGAGTCGACCTCGTAGATCTCGGCCTCGACAAGCAGCGCGTCAGCCACGGCGAGAGCGACCTCACGGTCGAGCTCCCCTGTGAGGCCGTGGGGGTAGACGCAGAACCGGAGGCGGTCCCCGCCGAGCCTCCTGTACTGCTCGATGTACTCGCGGGGGACGTCCGGAGGCGCGCCGTCCCCCGGAGGCGCGACCTGAGCGGCAGCCGCACCGAGCAGGGCGGCGAACGCCAACGACGTCAGCAGGACCGTCCACCGGCGGGATGCTTCTCTGCGACCCACGCTTTCTCCACTCATAGCCGAAGCTAGATAGAAGTGGGCCCAGGAGCTGAGCCCGGGCCCACTTTCGCGACGTCCGATCAGGGCAGTCGGAACACGTAGAGGATGTTGCCGCCGGGGGGCACCCTGATCTCGGGCGTGAGGCCCCTGTAGTTCACGCCGCCGCCGGCCGCGATGGCGATGTACTGGACTCCGTCGACCATGTAGGTGATCGGGAAGCCGCCGGCGGAGGAGTTCAGGAGCTGCTCCCACAGCACCTCGCCGGTCTCGGCGTCGAACGCCCGGAAGCGTCTGGCGTCGTCCGTGACGAAGACCAGGCCGCCGTCGGTCGAGAGCAGGGCGCCGCCGATGCCGGCCCGCTGCCGGAGCTGCCACACCGTCTCGCCGGTGGCCACGTTGACCGCCGTCAGGCGACCGACCTGACCGTCACCGTCCGGAACGTGGATCTGCGGCGTGCGCGCCGAACCGTGGTGGGCGCCGATGGTGGGCTGCACCGGGTTCAGCGTGTAGTTCATGCACAGGTCGTTCGTCGCCGTGTAGAGGATGTTGAGGTTCGGGTCGTAGGTGACCGCCTGGTTCCAGTTACGGCCGCCCTGCGCCGTCGGGCAGACGAGGATCGTCTCGCCGATCTCGGGGTACTGGATCTCGGGGTTGTTGACGCCCTTGCGGTTCTCGTAGTCGACGTCGATGAGGACGTTCTGGTAGTTGGTCTCGCGGGCCCAGAGGAACTCGCCGGTCGCCGCGTCGAGGGTCCAGACGATACCCGTCTTGCCCGGGACGCCCGTGATCACCTTGCGGCGCTCACCGGGGGTGACGTTCGGGTTGATCCACTTGACCTCGTCGGGGTTGGGCGCGACCTCGGTCTCGACGATGAGGCGCTCGAACGGGTGGTCGAGGTCCCACTCCTCGTTCGGGTGGTACTGGAAGTACCACTTCAGCTCACCCGTGTCGGCGTCGAGGGCGATGGTGGAGTTCGTGTACAGCACGTCTCCATCGCCCGTGCCGCGCTGGACGGAGCCCCACGGGATGGGTACGGCGACGCCGTAGTAGATGAGGTTCAGCTCGGGGTCGTAACTGGGCGCGTTCCAGGCCGAGCCGCCGCGGCGGGCCTCGTTGGGCACGTCACCCCAAGTATCGCCACCGGGTTCGCCCGCGGCGGGGATGGTGTTCGTGCGCCAGAGCTCCTCGCCGGTGTCGGCGTCGTGCGCCGAGATCCAGCAGCCGGTGTTGATGTAGTAGCAGCCGGACATCCCGGCGATGACCTTGCCGTTCACGACGACCGGACCGCCGGAGTAGTGGTGGCCGATCGTCCAGTCGCCGACCTGCTGCTCCCACACGACCTGGCCCGTGTACACGTCGAGGGCCACCAGGTACGCGTCGTGCGTGGCGATGATCAGCTTGTCCTCGTACAGGACGCCGTTACGGTTGCCCGACGCCAGGGGCGCGACGTGGTCGACGACCTCGCGCCGGTACTCCCAGAGGAGCGTGCCGTCGCGAGCGTCGACCGCCTGCACGAAGTCGTTGCCCTGCACGAGGAACATCACGCCGTCGTGGACGAGCGGCGTCATCTCGTTGCGGGCCGGGTCGAGCGTCCACGCCCACGCGAGCCTGAGGCTGCCCACGTTCTGCTTGTTGATCTGGTCGAGAGGGCTGTGGGCCCACTCGTTGTAGGTGCGGCGGAACATCAGCCAGTCTTCGGCTGGCGGGTCGAGCAACATCTCGTCGGTAACGGGGGTGTAGTTGTCGAGGGGGCTCTGTGCGAACGCGAAGGCGCCGACGAGGGCGACCGCCACGAGCGACAGCAAGTACCTACAAGACTTCATTCATCCTCCTGAAAGCGCGTAGTTCGACGTCCTTGCCGTTCTGCATCGCCGGATCCTTGGCCGCGTTCACTCCCCTCCCGTGGCGGGCGCCGGTGCGATCGCGATCCCAGCTAGCGCTTCCACGTCTGGCACCAGTTCGCTATCGCCAGCGGGGAAACCGTTGGCATCGAGGATCAGGGCTACGAGGTCGGCGTACGCCTGGTTCGACAGGCTGCCCGCGTTACCGAGCGGCATGTAGTCGTGCAAGAAGGTGTAGAGCTCCGAGAGCGGCTTGCCTTGCCAGAAGAACATGAAAGGCAGGCCCTTGAGAGGCGGCGCCATCGCGCTGCCGCCGAGGTCGGAGGCGTGGCATTCGGAGCACGAGCGCTGGTACGTCGAGGCGATACGGTCGACCTGCTCCTGCGTGAAGACGCCGTCGAGGGTCGAAGCGCCGGCCTGAGCACCCGACTCCTGCCCAAAACCGCTCGACGACAACGCCGTCCCAAGCACGGCCAAGGAGACGACTGCGAAGGGTAGGAAGGGCGATCGCCGCTTGTGGGGGCGGCTGCGGCTAGCGGTCGTCATGCTCACTCCTAACGACGAAACTCGGTCCAGGACGGGAACATCTCCCAACAGGGACATATGTCCTAGGCACCGTATTCGATATACCATCCGGGGGGCACGACGGCACAAGGGCCTCGGCCTCGATGAGAACCTGATTAACGGTTCGCCTTGATCCGCACGCCGCTGCCACCCCGATGGCCTGGGGCCCGTGGGATCCCGGCGCGGCAGCGGTCCGCCGCGGTCCAGGTCTGGGCCGCGGCACCGTCCCGCGTCAGCGACGGCTGCCCCACTTCACGTACAACGGGTCGCTCAGCCGGCGTTCTCGACTGCCAAGGACATGGGGCCTAGCGCACCGGCCGCGCAGGGACCCCGAAGCTCTCGAGGATACTGGCGATGGTGCCGTCTGCGGTGAGGGCGGTGATGGCCTCATCCACCTGCGACCGCACGAACTGGCGGTCGGCCAACGTGATGCCTCCGACGCCGATCCAGGGCTCGCTCACCACCGGCGCCTCGACGACGTGGAGCTCCGCGAGCTCCGGCCGCTCCCGGCTGAGCGCCCACCACGTCGGCTCCCACACGATCAGGGCGCCCACGCCGCCGTCCAGCAGCACCCCGAACGCCTCCTCGGCGGGGCCGACCGGCGTGCGCTGCCAGCGCTGGCCCGCCGGCCGGCTGTTGTTGAAGGTGATGAACCTGATGTCGCCCATCGTGCCCTGGACGACGCCGATGCGAACGTCGCGCGGCACGTCCTCGAGGCGCTGCCACGAGGGTTCCGCGGCCAGCACGACGAAGCGCCCCTCGTAGTAGGGCCGCGTCAGCATCAGCCACTCGGGGTAGGCCTCGGCGTAGAGCTTGAACCCCAGGTAGACCGAGCAGTTGTCGATGAGGTCGATGTAGAGGCCCTCGTACTCCGACTCCCCACGCACCTGCCGGTCCACGACGTGGATGCGCGGCTCGAGGAGAAGCGCCTCGGCTATGGCCTCGGCGATCGCCCGGTCCACTTCGTGTACGGGGTCGCGTGGGTCCTCGCAGAAGCTCACTGCCATCGCGTCTCGCGACGGCGACCTGTTGGGGAACCACTCGGGCGGCAGCACGGGCGGTTGGCCCACGGCCGAGCCCAGCGCGAGGACGGCGGCCAGGGATAAGGCGGCGCGGCGTGGTCCCACCGTAGCTCACCTCCTGGGTCGGGGAGCCAGGGGCGCGGGTGGCGCTCCCTGGCTCCCGGTACGGGTGCCCCTCACATGGGGCAGGTCACTGACCGGCCTGGCCCGCCCCTCCCTGGTCGCGCAGCCTGAAGACGAAGAGAGCGTTGCCGCCGGGCGGGTTCACGATGTCCGGCGTGAACACGGCGAACGCGTTGCTGGGGCCCGACCCGCGGCCGACCGGCACCGCGACGTACTGGACGCCGTCGACCATGTAGGTGATCGGGAACCCGTTGGGCAGGTTGCTGAGCCTGACCTCCCACAGCTTCTCGCCCGTGGTGTCGTCGAACGCCATGAAGTAGCGCGCGAGGTTGCCCGTGAACACGAGGCCGCCGCCGGTGGCGAGCGCCGCCGAGCCGCCGTTAGCCGGGCGCATGCGGTGCTCCCAAAGGTCGGACGGTCCGTTCAGGTCCACGGCCTTCACTACCCCGAAGTTGCCGTCGGAGCCTGGTACGGCGCGGCGAGAGAAGGTCGCCCTGCCGCCGCCCTGGTACACCTCGCCCTCGCCCAGCGGGTTGGGCGTGGTGTCGGAGCAGAACTCCTGCATGGGCAGGTAGAGGGCGTTCGTGAGCGGCGAGTAGGCGGTGGATGCCCAGGAGCGCGAACCGGGGTCCGCCGGACAGTTCACCGTCGTCTGGCCGATGTGCGGTATGGATTCCTGGTTGATGGTCTTGGCGCCGGTCACGGGGTCGATGGACTCCACCACGTTCTGGTAGACGGTCTCGTGGGCCCACAGCCAGGTGCCGTCGCGTCTGTCGATGGCCTCGACGATGCCGAGCTTGCCCACCGCCACGATCGCCGGCACCGTCTCGCCGTTCACTTCCAGGTCGACGAGCACCTGCTCGTAGGCGTAGTCGAGGTCCCAGGTATCGGTCGGGAGCCACTGGTGGTACCAGGCGAGCTCGCCCGTATGCGGGTCCAGAGCGAGCGTCGTGTCGGTGAAGAGCGCGCGGTTGTCGGCGCCCTCCTGGAGCGGGAGCAGGCCGTTCATCTCCGCGATCCACGGGTACGGCTGGCCGGTGCTCCAGTACACGAGACCCAGCTCGGGGTCGTACGAGCCGATGTTCCACGCCGAGGCGCCGAAGCGGCTCTCGAGCGGGAGGCCGTTCCAGGAGTCGCCCTCTGGCGTGCCGGGCCTGGCGATCGTGTCGAAGCGCCAGACCAGCTCGCCCGTCTCGGCGTTCAGGCCGACGATGTAGCAGCCGCCCGGCTGGGCGCCGCCGCATCCGGACACCCCCACCACGACCATGCCGTCGGCGACGAGCGGACCACCGGTCACCACGAACCGGTCCTCCCAATCGCCGAGCGAGGTCTCCCACACCACCTGGCCGTTGGTGGGGTCGAGCGCCACGAGGAACATGTCGCCGGAGGCGAAGTAGAGCTTGTCGTACGCGAGCGCCATGGTACGGGAGATGCTCGCGGAGGTGGTGGCCAGCTCACCCGGGAGCTCGCGGGTGTACTGCCAGATCAGGTCGCCCGTGGCGGCGTCGAGCGCCTGCACGACGTCCCCCTGGTTGTGCAGGTACATGATGCCGTCGTAGACGAGGGGCGTGGTCTCCTGGCGCCCGTCGATCATCGTCCAGGCCCAAGCGAGCTCGAGGTCCCGGACGTTGTCCTTGTTGATCTGGTCCAGCGGGCTGTAACCCCAGGCCGCGTAGTTGCGGCGCCACATGATCCAGTCGGTCGGGTCGGGGTCCAACAGCATCTCATCGGTGATCGGCGTGAACTCGATCGTCCGCTGCTGTTGGTTCCCCTGCGCCAGCACGTGCGCGCCGCTCAGCAGGACCAGGCCCGCTAGCAGAGCGCCTCGGTACTTGAACGCCTTCAGCATCCGTCCTCCTCCGTCTCGACCGCCATGGGCGGCCACTAGGACCGGGAGACATGCGTGACAGCTCGCTTCTACGGTTGTCCCGGCTTCCCTCCTTCCCGCGAACCGGACCGAGCCACGGGGCTCAGTTCGGCTTGACCTGCAGCCCGCCCAGCACCTCCAGGTCGGGGACGATGGGCTCGTCGCCCGCCTCGTGGCCGTTGCGGCTGAGGATCAGGGCGAGCAGGTCGGCGTACTGCTGGGCTGACAGGGAGCCTGGGCTCCCTTGCGGCATCTGGGTCGACATGAACGTGAAGAGCGCCGACAGGGACCGGCCGCCCCACTTCTGCCTGAAGACCGAGCCGGCGAGCGGCGGCCCGCCGATGAGCCCGCCGGTCAGGTCCTCGCCGTGGCACTCCTGGCACAGCCTGCGGTAGACGGGCAGGGCGCGCTCGACCTGGGCTGCTGCGTAGTGCGCGTCGACGAGCTCCGCGGCGGGCCCACCGTCGCCCGACTGGGCCAGCTCGGGCCGGCGCTGGTGCACCAGCGCAGGGCTGAGCGCGGCGCGGCGCGCCGCCGCCACGTCCTGGGCCGTGACGGGTACGTAGCCCTCGGGCGGCCCCGCCTCACCGAGCTCGGTGAGGACGTGGTCGAGGACGGCTGCCACCTGCTCGTCGGAGAGGTTGTAGAAGGACGGCATCTGGCCGTCGAACGTCTGGCCGGCTGCCGTGATCGGGCCCTGGAGCCCGAAGAGGACGACGTAGGCCAGGTAGCTGGGGCCGCCGGCGGCCTCGTAGAGCTGCTGCGCGTGCCCCACGAGCGGCGGGAACGCACCGGGCAGGCCCTGGCCGTCCTGCTGGTGGCAGGCGGCGCAGATCGACTGGAAGACCTGGGCGCCGTCGACCCCTTGGACCTGGCTTGCTTGCGCGTCGGCGCGCGGCGCGCTCGAGAGGGCGACGAAGACGAGGGCGACGAGCGCGGAAGCGAAGGCGAGCGGCAGGCGACGCTGCATGGAGTCCACCTCTCCGGTCACAGGCCGTGTCAGCGGGACGAACCGCTCCGTTCCGCGACCGCCGACTTGTGGTCTGGCACCAGGTTACTCGCAACCCGTTAGAGAATCCCTCATCGATGAGCGGTAGCCGCTCGGGACCCGGGTCGGTCGCCTCCCTGGAGCTCTGGGGGCCGGCGCCGTGCGGTCGCTAAGGACCTCGCCGCCGGTCCGTTCCGCGGTCCGGCCTAGCGCGGTACGCGCCCCGGGATCCCCACCTCGGCGACCACGACGGCCAGGGCGCCGCTAGCCTGCATATGGTATAGCGCCTCGTCCAGCAGGCGGCGCAGCAGGACCTCGTCGGACCGCAGGACCATCGCGACCTGCGTAGTCACCTCCGGCAGCGGGTCGAGTGAGACGCTCCTCACCTGCTCGGTCGCGCCGCGTGACGTGAGGACCTGGTGCAAGGCAGGCTCCCAGACGATGGCGCCCGCGATCGTGCCTTCCAGGAGCAGGTCGACCTGGCGCTCCGTCGAGTCGAACGGCAGTCGGCGCCACCTGTCGCCAGCCGCCATCGTCTGCAAGTGGGCCAAGAGGTGGTAGTCGGCCTCCGTGTAGAGGCGAGACCCGACGAACTCGCCCGTCGGCACGTCGCGCAGGCTCCCGATGCTCGGATCGGTGACCGCCAGGACGTGGAGTCCCTCGAAGTACGGCCGGGTCACCGTCAGCCACTCCGGCAGCGTGATCGGCTCGAGCCTGAAACCGAGCAGCGCGTCGCACCGGTCGGTCAGGTGGATGAAGAGGGTCTCCCAGAACTGGTCCTCGCTGAAAAGGACCCTGTCGATCTCGAAGAAGTCCGCCTCGAGGAGCAAGACGTTCGCGAGCTCCGCGCCGACACGCAGGTCCAGCTCCTTGGTAGGCGAGCCGGCCCAGAGACAGAACGTCAGGCGCTGCTCGTCCAGGCTGCGCCTGCCCTCGTAGAACTCACGCGGCACCGCCGGCTGGGCCAGGGCGAGAACGACCCCGGCGAGGGCGCAGAGTAGGAGGATGCTCCTGGAGCACCGCGACTTCATCACCGCCGAACACCCCTCGTGGGAAGAGACCGTCGGACCGGCGCGGGCGCGCGCGGTCCGACGGTCCGTTGGCTAGGACGTCAGGGCAGCGCGAAGACGAACAGGCCGTTGCCGGTGTTCGGCCGCTGAAGCTCGGGCGCCAGGTTGCGCGGGATGCTGGTGTCCCAGCTGCCCCCGCCCGTACCCGTGATCACCGCGACGTACTGCTTCCCGCCGGCCTCGAAGGCCACCGGGTACCCGTTCACCGTCGTCGGCAGACGAACCTGCCACAGCAGCTCTCCGGTCTCCTGGTCGTACGCGCGGAAGTTGCGGTCGTAGTCGCCGACGAACACCAGTCCGCCCGCCGTGGTCAGCGTCGCCGTGGTGAACGGCGCCCGCTGATCGACGTGCCACCGCTCTTCGCCGTCGATGCCGAGGGCCAGGAGGCGTCCGAGGTTCCCGCCGCTGTCGGGGTGGTGTGAGTCGATGCGGGCATCGACGCCTTCACCGCCGCCGCCCTCCACGAACTCGAACTCACCGAAGATCACCGTGGTACAGGTCAGCTCCATGGGCACGTAGAAGGCCTGGGTGACGGGGCTGTACGACATGGCGCGCCAGCTCTTGAAGCCGGCCAGGCTCGGGCAGTACTCGACCTCTTCGCCGATCTCGGGGATCCGTTCCGGGTACCAGGCCACGAAGCCCTCTTCGGCGTCGGTCTGGAACAGGTTCTGCAGCCCGAGGTCCGTGGCGCGGACGAGCTCGCCGGTCTCGCGGTCGAGGTGCCACAGGATGGCATGCTTGCCCATCATGAAGCCGGCCTTATGGTCCTCGAGATCGATGAGGATGAACTCGAAGTTCTCGTCCAGGTCGTGGGACTCGCCGGGGACGTACTGGTAGTACCAGACGATCTCGCCGGTGTCCGGGTTCAGCGCCAACGTGGAGTTGGTGTAGAGCGCGGCGTCCTCCACGGTCAGACCCCGGCTCGGCGCCGCCCAAGGCTTGGCCTGCGACGCGCTCCAGTACAGGAGGTTGAGCTCAGGGTCGAAGCTGCCGGTGATCCAGGCGTCACCGCCCGCCCTGAACTCGAACGGCAGGTCACCCCACGTGTCGCCGCCGGGTTCGCCTGGGCGAGCGATGGTGAACGTCCTCCAGAGCTCCTCACCGGACTCGACGTCGTGGGCGGTGATGAAGCACGAGTCGGCGTAGAAGTACCCGCAGCCGCGGATGCCGGAGAAGACCTTCCCGTTCGCGACCACCGAGGGGCTCGTGTAGTGGTAGCCCTTCGTGTAGTCGGCGACCTGCGTCTCCCAAACGACCGCGCCGGTGCGAGCGTCGAGCGCCACCAGGTACGCGTCGCTGGTGTTGAGGATCACCTTGTCCTCGTAGAGCGCCAGGCCACGCATCGTGCCGTTGATGCCGGAGCCGGCCCCTTGTGGAAGACTACGCCTGTACTCCCAGATCAGGTTCCCGGTAGCGGCATCAAGGGCCTGAACGACGTCACCGGGGTTGGCGAGGTACACGACGCCGTCCCAGACGATCGGCGTGCTCTCGTTCACCCCGGGCTCCATCGCCCAGGACCAGACGAGCCGTAGGTCTCCGACGTTCTCGCGATTGATCTCGTCGAGAGGGCTGTAGCTCCAAGCGGAGTACGTGCGCCTGATCATGGGCCAGGCGCCATCGGGCGGGTTGCGCAGCGCCTCATCGGTGACGGGCGCAGGGGTCGGGGCGTTCTGCGCCAGCGCGAGGCCACCTACCAGCGCGAACGCCGCCAGTACGGATCGTGTGAGCCTGCCTCTCCTAGAAGTCATCCCAGTCCTCCGAAGAGAATTTCCTGTTGCGTAGAACTCGTCACGTACGACCAGACTGAGGACGCTCTACACCGGTGCCACCTCCTCGGGTACTGCCCGTGGGCAGGTGTCCGCCCGGCCCGCGGCCGACCGGCTCGCGGTTGCTAGCGCTGACGCTCGATCTTTATGGCGGAGAGCACGGACTCGTCGGCCACCAGCTCCGCGTCACCTGCAGGCAGGCCGTTGAAGCTGAGGATGTACGCGACGATGTCCGCGTACTGATCGGCACTGAGGCTGTTGGGGGCGTTCTGCGGCATGTAGGTCCTAATCGTGTCGAAGTACTCGTACAAGGAACTGTCGCGCCACTGCAGGAAGAACTGGGTAGCGGTGAGGTTAGCGGCCATCCCCACGCCCCTCAGGTTCTCCCCGTGGCACATGACGCAGTACTGGCTGTAGAGCGCCCCACCGCGCTCGGCCTGCTCTTCGGTGAACACGCCGTCCCAAACGGACGCGGGCGGAGTCGTACCCGCCTCCCCGCCCTGCGCGACGACAGGTGCGAGGCCTGAAGCCGCGACGACCAAGAGAAGCGTGAGTGCGAGACGGAACCTGCTGAGCATGCACTTCTCCCTTCCAGCGGGGACGGAACCAGACACTGCCCAAGCCTGTCCCGCGAGCCCGCGGGTCCCTCGTGGGACCGGGCGGGCCCGGCCAAGCGCCGGGACAAATGTCCCATATAGCGTATACGAACCCTGCTTTAGCTGTCCAGCGCAACGATCGTCGCCGGTGCAACGCAGGTGACCCGAGCGGCCGCACGAGCACGCCTGAGGGCGGGTCGCGTCACGAGGGCGCCAGTGGAGAGGCGGGGAAGCGTCTCAACCCGCTCCGTCTCCCGGCGCCCTGGCCCCTGGCCAGCGACCCCGCGCAGGGAGCCTCAGCCGCCATCCCCCAATCTCGATGTCACCACCGCACCGCCGGCGCCGGCCGCTCGTCCGCGCTCGGCCCCTCGCCGCCGTTGACGACCGGCCAGCCGTCGACCCACTCGATCCTGTCGATGAGCGCCGGCCGCCGCGTGGCACCGCTGCGCAGGTGCGGCCGCGAGGGGTCGACCGCGTGGTAGACGAGCCAGTCGTCGCCGGCGTCGTCCCTCGCCACCGACACGTGCCCCGGACCGACCCAGACGTCGTTCCTGTAGAGGACGAGCCGCCCGCCGCCGGCGCGCAGGCTGCGCCCGAGGTCGTCGACGTAGGGGCCGAGCAGCGACTCCGAGCGGCCGACCCAGGTGGCGTAGCTGGAGCTCGCCCCCTCGCAGCAGGAGCCGGAGGAGACGAGGAGGTAGTAGTAGCCGTCGCGCTCGATGACGTACGCCGCCTCGAAGCGCGTGTCGGCGATCCGCACGGGCTCGCCGGCCGGCTCGGTGCCGTCGGGCGAGAGGGCCACCGCGTGGATGCCGTTGAAGCTGCCCCAGATCAGGGTGCGCGTCCCGTCCGCGGCGACGTGGTGGAACGGGTCTATGGAGTTGCGCACGCCGATGTCCTCCGAGCAGAACACCGGCCTGCCCAGGTCCTCCCACGGGCCCGTCGGCGACGGGGCGCGCGCCAGGCCGATGCACGGGTTCGGGTCTCCCCACGTCGAGTAGCTGTAGTAGAGGTGGTAGACGCCGTCGACGACGCTGACGTCGGGCGCCCACAGGAACCCCTGCCGCTTCCAGCTCGGCGGCGACCTGAAGACGTCGCCGACGAACTCCCAGCTCACCAGGTCGCGCGAGCGGAACGTCGGGATGTAGTGCTCGACGCCGTCGTCCCATCTGTCCTGGGTGGCGTAGAGGTACCAGGTGCCGTCCTCGTCGCGTATCACGGCCGGGTCGGCCGCGACCGGCGCGATCACCGGGTTCGTGTAGGTCTGAGCGGCGCCGGCGCCCACGAGAGCCAAGAGCGTGCCGATGAGCACGCGCCTCATCGCGCCCGCTCGCCCGCCGGAGCGCCCGTGGCGAGCTCCTTGTAGGCGCGCGCCGCGTCGGTCTCGCGCCGGTCGCGGACCGTCGGCGAGAGGTGGTAGAGGCCGGCCGGGCAGACGAAGCCCTCGCGCTTCGTGAGCAGCGAGTCCCAGTCGACGTGGTCGAAGAGCGGCCACCAGGTGTAGCCGACGACCTCGGCGCCGGCGGCGCGGGCCGCGGCGATCTCGGCCATGTTCCACTCCAGCCACCGCCGCCGCTCCTCGTCGCTGCCCGAGGCGCTCGACTCCGCCACGAACATGGGTAGGGCGTAGCGCCGGTGGTACTCGAGCGCCGTCGCGGCCAGGCCCACCGGCCGCGAGGCCCTCGTCACGACGGGCCTGCCGTCCTCGCCCAGGTCGAGGTCGTGCTCGGTCTCCGGGTAGTAGTCGAGGCCGATCACGTCCACGCGCACCGGGTAGGCGGCGCAGCGCTCCAGGAGCTCGCGCGGGAAGCCCGCCGCCGCGAGCCACTCGTGCGTCTCCTGGCCGGGCACCGCCTCGCCCAGCAGCAGGTCGAAGGCCGCGTAGCGCTGGAGCGTCCTGAACGCCGCCTCCTCGGCGAGCTCGGGGCGCGCCGGGTGGAAGGAGTCGGCGCCGTCGTTGAGCCACACCTCGGTCTCCGGCGCCGCCCGCTCCAGCCGCCTCAGGCCCTCGTGCAGGGCGGCCACGACCGGCGCCAGGAGCCTCGCGAAGCCCTCCCTGCCCTCCAGGTGCGGCGGCCAGATGCCGAACCCAGCTCGGAAGTAGACGCTGATGTAGGGCTCGTTCCACGGCGTCAGCTTCGTGACCACGCCGCGGTAGCGCCGCGCGAACGCCTCGAGGTAGGCGGCGTAGGCCTCGGGGAACGCCGGGTCGAGGTAGCCCTCACTGAGGTAGGCGGGGACGCCGAAGTGGACGAGGTCCCACACCGGCTCGAGGCCGAGGCGCTCCATCTCGTCCAGCACCGCGTCTACCGTGGAGAAGTCGTAGCGGCCGGGCGCGGTCTCGACCTCTGGCCAGGTGATCCCGTACCTGATGCCCGTCGCGCCCACCTCGGCGGCCAGCGCGAGGTCCTCGCGCCAGCGCTCGCGGTGCGCGGTCCAGCTCAGCTCGTCGACGTCCATGTCGGGGATGAAGGCGTTCTCGATGCCGACGAGCCACATCAGCCCGCGGCGCCCCTCTCTTCTCGGTCCGTCAGTCATCCTTGAGCCCCGTCAGCGACATGCCCCTGATGAAGTAGCGCTGCGCGAAGAGGAACGCGATCAGGACGGGCACCGAGGCGATCGCGGTGCCGGCCATGAGCTTGCCGTAGGCGGTCCAGTAGCGGCTGCTGAAGTTCGTGATCGCCACGGGCAGCGTCTGCATCTCGCCGTGCACCACGAACAGCGGCCAGACGTAGTTGTTCCACGAGGCCATGAACTGGAACAGGCCCAGCGTGGCCATGGGGGCGACCAGGAACGGCAGCAGCACGTGCCACAGCACCTGCAGGCTGTTGGCGCCGTCGAGCCGCGCCGCCTCCTCGAGCTCCCTCGGTATCGACACGAAGAACTGCCGCATCAGGAAGACCCCGAAGGCGGCGGGCATCCCCGGCCAGATCAGCGCGTGGTACGTGTCGATCCAGCCGAAGTCGACCATCATCAGGTAGTGCGGGATCAGGAAGATGACCCCCGGGACCATCATCGAGGACAGGACGACCCAGAACCAGAAGTCGCGGCCCCGGAACCGCATCCGCGACAGCGGGTAGGCCGTGAGCACGGCCAGCACCACGCTGCCGACGGCGAAGGCCAGGGACGTGAACAGCGAGTTGAACGTCCAGCGGGCGAACCGCGCGTCTGCCGCCTGGAAGATCGCGCGGTAGTTATCGAGCGTGGGCTCGTGCGGCCACCACTGCACGGGCCTGGCCACGGTGGCGGCCTCGCTCTTCAGCGAGGTCGTGACCATCCAGTAGACCGGGGCGAGGAACAGCACGGCGAGCACGCAGAGGAGGACGAAGCGCGGGACGTCCCGCCAGCGCAGCCGTCCTTGGCGCCTGTCGACGCGCGTGCGCAGCGCGGCCGCCGCTCGCGCCGCCGGACCCGACGTCGCGACCGTCGCGGGGCCGTAAGCGGGTGCGCGCGAGCTCACGCCCGCCCCCGTCCCAGGTCGCGGAGGGTGAGTCGGAACTGGAAGCCGGTGACGAGGAGGAGCAGCGCGCCGAACGTCAGCGACATCGCCGCCGCCGAGCTGAACTGGAAGCGCGTGAACGCCTCCTCGGTGATGTACATCATCACGCTCTGCGTGGTCCGCAGTGGCCCGCCCGCCGTGATCACGTGCGGTTGGCCGAAGAGCTGGAACGACGCGATGGTGGTGGTGACGGTCGCGAACAGCGTCACGGGGTTGAGCTGCGGCCACGTCACGTAGCGGAACTTGGCCCACGCCCCCGCGCCGTCGATCTCGGCGGCCTCGTAGTAGGCCTGCGGTATGGCCGCGAGGGCCGCCGAGTAGAGGACCATGTTGAAGCCCACCGTCCACCACACCGTGCCCACGATGATCGGCACCCAGGCGAGGCCCACGGTCGTGATGAACGCGACGGGCTGGAGCCCCGGCAGCATGTCGAGGATCACGTTGACGAGGCCGGTGCGGTTCTCGAACATCCAGCGCCACAGCAGGCCCATCACCGACACCGAGAGGATCGTGGGCAGGAAGAAGACGGCCCGGAAGAACGAGCGCCCCGGGATCGGCTCATGGAGCAGCAGGGCCAGGCCGAGGGCGCAGACGATCAGCAGGGGCACCGTGATGACGGTGAAGAGCGCGGTGTTCCCCATCGTCTTCCAGAAGAACGTGAACTGCGGCGTGCCGGGCGTGAACAGGCGGGTGTAGAACTCCGCCCCGACGAACGGCCGCTGGTCCGAGAGGATGTTCCAGCGGTGCACCGAGACGTAGATAGCGAAGCCGACGGGATAGACGACGAACACGAGGAACAGGACGGCGTGCGGCAGCAGATAGAGGTACGGCTCCAGTGGATGCCCGTCCACGCGGGGCCGCAGGCGGAACCGGCGCCCCGGCCGCGTGGGGGCGGCGCGGGGCCCCGACGCCGCCGGGTCCGTAGACGGTCCGCTCATCGGCACCTCCTGGGAGCCGGTGGGCGCCCGCTCCTCGGGCACGGGCGCCCACCGACGGGGAGAAGAGTCGTTACGGCAGGCTGAGGAGGCCTTCCTGGATGGCCAGGGCGGCCTCGTTCACGCCCTGCGCCAGGGCCTGGGCCACCGGGGCGCCGTGGAGCGCGGCCTCGAACGCGGCGTCCCAGGCGCTGCGGAACTGCGCGAGGAACGGGAAGCCGGTGAGCACGAACGTGCTGTTCATCGCGTCAGAGAGGGCCGCCATCGGGTTGTCGGCGTAGCGCGGGTCGCTGGCGACGCCGGGCTGGGTCGGCAGGCCGCCGGCCGAGGTCCAGCGCAGGTTCTGCTCCGCCTGCGTCATCCAGCCGATGAAGGTCATCGCGGCCTCGAGCCTGGCCGGGTCGGGGTCGCGCTGCACCGGCAGCACCAGGTGCGAGGAGCCGCCCCACGTGGCGTAGCGCTCGGTGCCGAGCTGCGGGAACGGCGCGACGCCGAAGTCGAGGCCGGCGTCGCGGTACTGCGACAGCATCCACACGCCGTTGAAGTTCATCGCCGCCACGCCCTGGCGGAAGGCGTCGATCTCGCTGCCCTCGGTGGCGTCGCGCGGGCCGTAGCCGTTGGCGCCGATGTCGACGAGGAACTGCACGGCCTCTTGGGCGGCCTCGGAGTCGAAGTTCGGGGCGTAGCCCTCGTCCGCTCCGCCCACGAACGTGACGCCGTTCTGCGCCGCGACGGCGTAGGCGATCGTGCCGCCCATCCACGGGGTGGGGATGCCGACGGCGTAGCGCTCGAGCCGCGACGGGTCGAAGCCCTCCTCGCCGGGGTGGCGGCCGTTCGCGTCGACGGTCAGGGCCCGGGCGGCCTCGAGGAACTCCTCGCGCGTGAACGGCGGGTCCTCGGGGTCGAGGCCGGCCGCGGCGAAGAGGTCCTTGTTGTAGTACATGACCAGCATCACCGAGTGGATCGGCACGCCGTAGACCTTGCCGTCGACGACGCCGGTCTCCCACAGCGGCTCGAAGAAGCGCTCGGCCTCGACGCCGGCGGCGGCGAGCATGTCGGGCGTCATCTCCTGCACGGCGCCGCGCAGGATGAAGCCGGTGATCACGTCCTCGTTGAGGGCCGCGACGTCGGGGGCCTGGCCGGCGGCGACGGCGGGCTCGATCTGCTGGAACAGGTTGCCCCACGGGATCGCCTCGGCGGTGACGACGATGTCGGGATGCGTCCTGTTGAACTCGGCGATCAGCTGCTCCATCACCGGCAGGTCCGGCCCCGTGAAGCCGTGCCAGTACGTGATGCGCACCTGCGCCAGGGCCGCGCCCGAGAGCGCCAGGCCGGCGACGAGCGCCGCGAGAAGCTTCGTCCTGAACCTCTTCATGCGTCCTCCTCCTGGCGGCTCACCGCCGCCGGCTGCAGGTCTCGGGCCGCGCCCTGGCGGGCTGGCTCGGGCTCGCCGCGCGTGGCGCGGGCGATCGCCTCCGGGTCCGCCTTCGGGGTGCGGTCCATCGTCAGCAGCCCGTTGCGCTCCTGGAACGTGTCGGTGAGCTGCGTGTAGCACCACCCGGCCAGCGCTGCGGCGTTCGCGGCGGCCGCGAGGCGCCGGTAGCGCTCGAGCAGCGCTGCGCCGTCCGGCACGGCGTCGTAGCCCCATCCGGGCGCGCCGTCGTCGACCCTCACGCCGCCGAACTCCGACAGCAGCACCGGCCTGTCGCCGGGCAGGCCGTCCTCGAGGAGGACGCGCCTGCCTCCGGGCCTGTGCTCGGCCAGGGCGCGCCTCACGGCCTCGGGGGTCGCGTAGCGCGCGGCGAGCGCGTCGGGGTCGGCGGTGTAGTCGTGGACGTTCACCATGTCGGTGGCGAGCGTCTCCCAGCCGTCGTTGCCCACCACGGGCCGGCTCGGGTCGAGGGCCCTGGTGAGCTCCGCGAGCCCGCGCACGAAGGCGCGCTGGGCCGCCGACAGCGGCAGGTCGGGCACGCCCCAGCTCTCGTTGAACGGCACCCAGGCCATCACGCTGGGGTGCGGCGAGGCCTGCTCGACGGCCCCCAGCCACGTCCGCGTCAGACGACCCACGCTCACGGCGTCGAAGGCGTAGGCGCTGGGCAGCTCGACCCACACGAGCAGGCCCAGGTGGTCGGCCCAGGCGTAGAAGCGCGGGTCCTCGAGCTTCTGATGCTTGCGCACGCCGTTGAACCCGAGCGCCTTGGCGAGCTCGACGTCGCGACGGAGGGCGTCGACGTCGGGGGGCGTGAGGTGCGTGCGCTCCCAGTAGCCCTGGTCGAGCGCCATGCGCAGGCGGTAAGGGCGGCCGTTGAGGAGCACCGCGCCGTCCCGCGCCTCGACCGTCCTCAGCGCCGTGCGCGCCTTCGCCTCGTCGATCGGCTCGCCGTCCCGCAGCAGCGTGACCGTGACGTCGATGAGGTTCGGCGTCTCCGGCGTCCACAGGAACCGGGCGCGGGCGTCGTCGATGCCGGGGTCGGGCAGGTGCAGGCGCCGCCTGATCACGTCGCCCGTGACCGCGTAGGCGTCGTCGACCAGCACCTCGCCCCGGAGCTCGAGCCTCACGCGGGCCACGAGCCCGCGCGGCGCGCTCGCGGCGCCCGCCGGGCGGCCCGCGGCCGAGGCGACCCCGGCCAGGCGCAGCTCCATGTCGAGCGCGAACGCCGCGAGGTCGGCGGTGAAGGAGACCCGCTCGACCCGCGTCTCGGGCAGGGGCTCCCACCACACCGTCTGCCAGATGCCCGTCGTGCGCGGGTACCAGATGCTGTGCGGCTCGGGCAGCCAGTCCTGCTTGCCGCGCGGCTTCGACATGTCGTGCGGGTCGTCGACGCAACGCACGAGCAGCTCGACAGGGCCGTCCTGCACCAGGTCGGTGACGTCGGCGCCGAACGGCGTGTAGCCGCCCTCGTGGTGGGCGACGCGCCGGCCCGCGACCCACACGGTGGTCTCCCAGTCGGCGGCGTTGAAGCGCAGGTGGACGCGACGGCCGCGCCAGGCCTCGGGCAGCGCCAGCGTCCGCCGGTACCAGACCGCCTCGCCCGGCTCGGGAGCCGACGCCCCGGACGCCGGCGACTCGGGCGCGTACGGCACCACGATGGTGCCGCCGGTAACCGGTCCCCCGTCGGCGGGCCCGCGCCCGAACTCCCACTCGCCGTCCAGGGACATCCACTCGCGCCGGGTGAGCGACGGGCGCGGGTGCCAGCGCGGGTCGTCGGCGGCTGGGGCGGATGCCTGCCCCGACCCGACCTGTGGCACCGCTACTGCTCCCTGTCGCAAGGCGAGCCTCCCGCGTGAACGTTGCATGAAATCCTGTTGTAATTCAGTTCCAACTGTAGGGCCTGCCATGGGGCGTGTCAACGACCGCGACATGTGGGCCGGGCACAGACGCACGGCGCCGACGATGCCTAGCTCGGCAGGGCGCCGTGCCGCGCCGGTCCAGGCGGGAAGGGGGCGGCAGCGACCGGGGCTTTCATGCTAGGTTTTCCTGTAACGATTGACCTCCACAGGGGTGGGAGAGTGGGAGACCAGGGCGGTCAACGCACGCTGCGGCTCGACGTCGACAGGGGCGGGGGCGAGGAGCGCGTCGACGCCGTGCTCAAGGCCCTCGCCTCGGGCACGCGGCGGCGCATCCTCGCGCTGCTCGCCGACAGGCTCATGAACGTCACCGAGATCGCCCGCGAGCTGGGCGTCCCCGTGTCGACGGCGAACCTGCACGTGACGGCGCTCGAGGAGGCCGGCCTCCTGCTCGCCGAGCACAGGCCCGCCAGCCGCGGGCTGCAGAAGGTCTGCACCCGGGCCTACGACAGCGTCGTGCTGGGGCTGCCCGGCCCCGAGCGGGAGCAGGAGGACGGCGAGGTCGTGCAGGTCTCGATGCCGATCGGCGCCTACGTCGACTGCTCCGCCACGCCGTCCTGCGGCCTCGCGGGCGAGCTGGGCATCATCGGCATGCTCGACGACCCGGCGGCCTTCTACGACCCCGACCGCGTGCACGCCCAGCTCATCTGGTTCCACCAGGGCCACCTGACCTACCGTTTCCCGAACCGCCTGCCGCCGCGGGCCGAGCTCCTGAGCCTGACCGTGAGCTGCGAGGTCTGCAGCGAGGCGCCGCTGCACCACGACGACTGGCCCTCCGACATCACGCTGTGGGTGAACGGCGTGGAGGTGGGCACCTGGACGAGCCCGGCCGACTTCGGCGGGCAGCGCGGCAGCCTCACGCCGCAGTGGTGGGAGTCGCACAACTCGCAGTACGGGATGCTGAAGGTCTGGAGGGTCACGCCGGAGGGCTCCTGGATCGACGGGGTGCGCGGCGGCGGCGCCACCCTCCAGGACCTGCGCCTCGAGGGCGCGCGCTGGATCGAGGTAACGATCGGCGTGAAGCCCGACGCCACGCACGTCGGCGGCCTGAACCTCTTCGGCCGCGGCTTCGGCAACTACCCTCAGGACCTGGTCCTGCGCATGCGCTACCGCCAGCCCGAGCCGGGCGGCCGGAAGGGGGCGGCGTGACGCGCGCGCCTGAACGCTGGGTCGGAGGCGCCCGCGCCCCGCTCGCCCGCGCGTGGGGGCGCGCGTGACCGAGTACCTGTTCCTCCCGGACGAGCACCCGCACCGCCGCTACGACCCGCTGGGCGACAGGTGGGTGGTCGTGTCGCCGCACCGCACGAAGCGACCGTGGCAGGGCCAGGTCGAGAGCCCGGCCCCCGACGAGCGGCCGGCCTACGACCCGACCTGCTACCTCTGCCCCGGCAACGCCCGCGCCGGCGGCGTGCGGAACCCCGACTACGACAGCACGTTCGTGTTCACCAACGACTTCCCCGCCCTCGTGCCGGACGCCCCGGAGCCGCCGCCCGCCGACGCGCTCTTCCGCTGGGGCCGGGCCGTCGGCACCTGCCGCGTCGTGTGCTTCTCGCCGCGGCACGACCTCTCGTTCGCCGAGCTCGAGGTGAGCGACATCGCTCGCGTCGTCGACGTGTGGGCCGAGCAGGTCGCGGAGCTCGAGCGCGAGTACCGCTGGGTGCAGGTGTTCGAGAACAAGGGCGCGGCGATGGGCGCCTCGAACCCACACCCCCACGGGCAGGTGTGGGCCGTCGACGCCCTGCCCACCGAGCCCTCCCGCGAGCTGGCCACCCAGCGCGACTACCTCGCCTCGCGCGGCTCGCCCCTGCTGCTCGACTACGCCAGGGCCGAGCTCGAGCGCGGCGAGCGCGTCGTGGCCGCCAACGAGGCGTGGCTGGCCGTCGTGCCCTTCTGGGCGACGTGGCCATACGAGCTGCTGATCGTCCCCCACGCCCGCCGGGTCGCGCGGCTGCCCGACCTCGAGGCCTCAGAGCGCGAGGCCCTGGCGCGGCTGTGCGCCGAGGCGTTCGCCAGGCTCGACAACCTGTTCGAGACGAGCTTCCCCTACACGTTCGGGTGGCACGGCGCGCCCGCCCGCACGCCCGGCACCGAGGGCTGGCAGCTCCACGCGCACGTCTACCCGCCGCTCCTGCGGTCGGCGACGCTGCGCAAGTTCATGGTCGGCTTCGAGATGCTCGCCGAGCCGCAGCGCGACATCACGCCCGAGCAGGCGGCCGCGAGGCTGGCCGCGCTGCCGGCGGTCCACTACCGGAGGCGGCGGTGACAGACGCGCGCGACCGCGCCGTGGCCGCCTTCGAAGACATCTTCGGGCGCCGGCCGGAGCACCTCTCCTGGGGCCCGGGCCGCGTGAACCTCATCGGCGAGCACACCGACTACAACGGCGGCTTCGTCCTCCCGATGGCGTTGGAACGGCGGGCTTACCTGGCCTTCTCGCCCCGCGAGGACGGCGCGGTCCGCATCGTCGCCGCCGACCTGGGCGAGGAGGGCACGTTCGCGCTCGCCGAGCTCGCGGACGGAGACCCGCCGCGCGACGGGTCGAGGGCCGCGACCTGGCTCGACTACCCGCGCGGCGTCGCCTGGGCGCTGTCGCGGGGGGACGCTGGCGCGCTCGCCGGCTGGGACGGGGTGCTCGCCTCCGACGTGCCGCGCGGCGCCGGCCTGTCGTCTTCCGCCGCCGTCGAGCTGGCGGTGGCGGCCGCGCTGCTGCGACCGCACCTCGCGCCGTCCGGCTGGGACGCGCGCGCCGTGGCGAAGGCCGCGCAGCGGGCGGAGAACGAGTGGGTCGGCGTGGCGACCGGGATCATGGACCAGCTAGTCGGCGCCGCCGCGGTCGAGGGCCACGCGGTGCTGATCGACTGCCGGGACCTGAGCCTCGAGCCGGTGCCGCTCCCGCAGGGCGTGGCCGTGGCCGTGCTCGACACCGGCACCAGGAGGGGCCTGGTCGGCAGCGCCTACGACGAGAGGCGGGCCTCCTGCGAGCGCGTGGCCGCCGCCCTCGGCGTGCCGGCCCTGCGCGACGCCACGGCGGCGGACCTGCGCGGCCTCGAGGGCCGGGTCGACCCCGTGGACCTGAGGCGCGCACGGCACGTCGTGGCCGAGAACGAGCGGACCCTCGCCGCGGCCGCGGCCCTGAGGGCCGGCGACTCCGCCGCCTTCGGCCGGCTGATGGACGAGAGCCACGCCAGCCTTCGCGACCTGTTCGAGGTCTCCTCGCCCGCGCTCGACGCCATCGTCGAGGCGGCCCGCGCCGCCCCCGGCTGCTACGGCGCGCGGATGACCGGGGCCGGCTTCGGCGGCTGCGCGGTGGCGCTGGTCGCGGCGGACGCCGTCGACGCCTTCACCGCCGCCACGCGCGAGGCGTACGAGCGCGCCTCAGGTAGGCCGGCCACCGTGTACGTCAGCGCCGCCGGCCCTGGCGCGGGCGCGGCGGCGCTGTGACGACAGCAGGCCGGGTCTCGCGGTCCCTGCTCGCTCCGCTCGGGCCTGAGTGGTGGAGCCCCGGCTCCCGTGGTGCTCCCTCGACGCTCTCGGGGGCCGGGGCCTTCCGGCCCCGGCGCTAGCTCAGTCGAGGAAGTCGCGGAGCTTGCGCGTGCGGCTCTCGTGGTACTTGAGCTTGCGCAGCGCCTTGTTCTCGATCTGGCGGATCCGCTCGCGGGTCACGCCGAAGTGGCTGCCGACCTCCTCGAGCGTGTGCTCGCGGCCGTCGACCAGGCCCTTGCGCAGCTTCAGCACCATGGCCTCGCGCTCGTTGAGCTTGCTGAGCGCCTCCTCGAGCTCCTCGGAGAGGATGACCTTGGAGGCCTCGTCCACCGGCGACTCGATGTTCTCGTCGGGGATGAAGTCGCCGTAGAAGCTGTCCTCCTCGTCGCCGATCGGCGTCTCGAGGGAGAACGGCTCGCGCGTGAGCTTGAACGCCTCCTCGACCTTCTCGGCGTTCCAGTCCGGGCCCATAGCGTCCGCGATCTCGGCGTACGTGGGCTCGCGCGACAGCTCCTGCTGCAGCCGGCGGCTGGCCCGCGTCAGCTTGTTGATCGTCTCGACCATGTGCACGGGGATGCGGATCGTCCGCGACTGGTCGGCGATCGCGCGGTTGATCGCCTGGCGGATCCACCACGTGGCGTACGTCGAGAACTTGTAGCGCCGGCGGTACTCGAACTTCTCGACCGCGCGGATGAGGCCCTGGTTCCCCTCCTGGATTAGGTCGAGGAAGCTCATGCCGCGGCCGTTGTACTTCTTCGCGATCGACACGACCAGGCGCAGGTTCGCCTCGATGAGATGGGTGCGGGCCATCTCGCCGTCCTCGACGATGCGCTGCAGCCGACGCCGCTCCTTCGGCTCGAGCTGGTCGCCATGCTCCTCGAGCTGCTTCTTGGCGGCCTCGCCCTCCTCGATGCGGCGCGCGAGGTCGATCTCCTCCTCGAGCGTGAGGAGCTTCACCCGCCCGATCTCCTGGAGGTACTGCCTGACCGGGTCGTTCGTCTTGACGCGCGCGTCGGCCAGGGCCTCGGCGCGGGCCTCGAGCTCCTCGCGGTCGAGCTCGTCGACGTCCTCGTCGTCGACGAGGTCCTCGTCGTCGAGCTCGTCCTCGTCGAGCAGCTCGTCCTCGGCGAGGTCGGCCACGAGGATGCCCTGCTTCTCGAGCACCTCCATGAGGTCCTCGAAGTTCTGCTCCTCGGGGTCGAGGTCGAGGCTCTCCACGGCGCGGCGGAACGCGTCGCTGATCTCCTCGGTGTCGAGCGAGCCGAGCTCGCGACCGCGCTCGAGCAGCGTCTGGATCGGCTCGGTGTTGAGCCACGCCGGCCCCTCGGCCTTGGGAGCGGCCTTCGCCGGCTTCTCCTCGGCCTTGGCGGCCTTGGCCTCCGCCTTCGCGCCCTTCGCCTCACCCTTCGCCGCGGTCTTCGCCTGGGCGTCCCCGTCGCCCTTGGCCTTCTTGGCGCCCTTCTTCGGCTCCGCGGCTTCGCTCTCGGCCGCGGACGCCGGCGCCGTCTTCTTCTTGGGCTTCTCGGCCTTGGCGGCCTTCCCGCCCTGGTCCCCCTCGGGCCGCGCGGCGGCTCCCGCGCCTGCCTTCTTCGCCTTGGGTTCGGCCTTGGCGGCCTTCATCACCGCGGCGTCCTCCTGAGCGGGGGCACCGGCCGCGGCCTCGGCCGCGAGAGCCTCGTCGACGTTCGTCTGCTTCGACTTTGACTTGGCCACCCTGTCTCCTCACACGCGAGCGCCCACCCGCTCGCCATCAGCACGACACGTTGCGCCCGGCGCCCCCACAGCGGGCGCCGCGGCGAGCGCTCGACCGCGGGGAACGTGTAGGTCCGGCCGTGAGCCCATCCCCGGGAAGCGCGCAAAGGTGAATGCTAGCACGGCGAGGGGCGTCTGCTCCCGCCTGCCACTACTAACGCCCGGGCGGCGCCTCGACCTCAGGGCCCTCCCGGGATGCCGGGCAGGCCGTGCTCCTCCAGGATGCGAGCGATGGTGCCGTTCGCGATAAGGGCTTCGATCGCCGTGTCTATCTGATCGCGCACGAACGCCTCCTGCTGGCGCAGGACCATGCCCGAGGGAACGTAGAGGTTCCCGAGCTGGCTCGCGTCTATGACGTGGACGCCCGCCGCCTCGGGGTCGCCATCGGTTAGTTCCAGCAGGGCCGGCTCCCAGATCAGGATCGCTCCTACGCTGCCGTCCAAGAGCCGCTGGACGAGGAGCGCGTTGTCCGCGTAGGGGATGCGTCTCCACCGCGAGGCGGCGGGCCTCGCCTGGAGGAAGGCGATGAGCGCTCGGTCGCCGACACCGACCATCTGCGACCCTATCGGCTCGCTCAGCGGCACGTCGGTCAGTGTCCATACCGACGGGTCCCGGGCGGCGACCACGTAGCGGAAGGACGCGTAGGGCTGCGTCGGGGTCAACCAGTCCGGCACCGCTTGCGGTAGGACGCTGTACCCCATGTACGCGTCGCAGTGGTCGGTCAGCCAGATGAACAGGTCATCGAAGAAGAACTCGGCGTCGATCCCGTAGGTCGCCTCGATCTCGTATATCGACGGCTCCAGCAGGAGCGCCTCGGCTATCGCCTCGGCGACGCTTCTGTCGAAGTCGGCCGTGTAGGACCGGGTGTCTATGCAGAAGGTGATCCTGTCGCCCTCGATGCGCCTGAAGCCCTCGTAGAACTCGGGTGGGACGACGGGCAGCTGCGATTGCCCGCTCGCCCACGGGGCCTGGACCAGCACGAGGACCAACAGCGTGACCGCGCCGAGCCTGAGTGTTCCCATCATCAGTCAACGATATAGGCGACGGAGAAGAAGAGGGAGGGGTGGAGCATCGCTCCACCCCTCCTTCCCTGCCCCATCGGTCAAGGCTGACGCAGCTTGAAGACGAACACCGAGTTGCCGGTGCTCGGCACTGGCGTCTCGGGGTACAGGTGCGCGGAGCTGCTGGCCTGCGCGCTGAAGCCGGTCGGGACGGCGATGTACTGGACGCCGTCGACCATGTAGGTCATCGGGTAGCCGCCGATCGGGGCGTTCAGGCGCGTCTGCCACAGCACCTCGCCGGTCTCGTCGTTGAGCGCCATGAAGTAGCGGCCAGCATCGCCGGCGAACACCAGACCGCCGGCGGTGGTCAGCGCCGAGCTGCTGATGATCGTGCGCTGCGAGTGGCGCCACAGGCGGTCGCCGTCAGCGACCTCGAGGGCTTCCAGCACGCCCGCGAACTCGGCGCCGGGCGCGAGCTGCCGCGGGCCGGACGAGATCGAGCCGACCGCGCCGCCCTGGCTGAACTCCGTCACGCGCGGAGCGAGCGTCTGGCAGGTGTCGGCGAGCGGGATGTAGAACGAGCCGGTGCGTGGGCTGAACGCGGCGGCCTGCCACAGCTTGCCGCCCGAGATGCTCGGGCAGAAGAGGACCTGCTCGCCCTCCTGCGTCGGGATGAGGTCGACGTTCACGTGGACCGTGCCGTCGGGGTCGATGCGGTCGACCACGTTCTGGTACACGGTCTCCTGCGACCAGATGTACTCGCCGGTCTCGCGGTCGAGCGCGAAGGCGATCCCGTTCTTGCCGGGCACCGCGACGAGCAGCTTCCTCATCTGGCCGTTGACCTCGGCGTCGACGAGGATGCGCTCGAACGGGCTGTCGAGGTCCCAGTTGTCGCGCGGCAGGTGCTGGAAGTACCAGACCAGCTCGCCGGTGTCGGCGTTCAGCGCGAGCGTCGAGTTCGTGTAGAGGACGTTGCCGTCACCCGAGCCGCGGATGATCTCCGGGTACGGGATCGGCATGCCGGTGCCCCAGTAGACCAGACCGAGCTCGGGGTCGTAGGCGCCGGTCGTCCACGGCGTGGCGCCCCACCTGCTCTCCGGCGGAACGCCGTTCCACGACGCTTCGACCTCGGGGTTGTTGGGGTCGACCAGCGTGTTGAACCGCCACAGCTCTTCGCCGTTGTTGGCGTCATGAGCCGTGATGTAGCAGCCGCCCGCCGTGCCGGTGATGGAGCAACCCGAAGTGCCGATGATGATCTTGTCGTCGACGACCAGCGGGCCCGCGGTGAAGCTATAGCCCTTCTCCCAGTCGTGGACCTGCACCTCCCACCGGACCTGGCCGGTCAGGGCGTCGAGCGCGATGAGCTTGGCGTCGACGGTGGACAGGATGACGGTGTCCTGCCACAGGGCGATCGAGTTCTTCTGGCGCCGGGCCTGGTTGGTGTGGTAGCCGCCGACGAACTGCGGCCGCACGTGCCGGTACTCCCAGATGAGGTCGCCGGTCGCGGCATCGAGCGCCTGCACGATGTTCTCGTTCGTGGCCAGGAACATGATGCCGTCGTGGACGATCGGGGCGACCTCCTGCTGGCCGCCCTCGGGCATGGGCCAGGCCCACGCCAGCTCGAGCTCGGCGACGTTCTCCCTGTTGATCTGGTCTAGGGGGCTGTAGCCCCAGTTGTTCACGGTGCGGCGCCACTGGATCCAGTCACCCGGATCCGGGTTCAGGATCATCTCGTTGGTGACAGGCCGGTACTCCCGGTCCTGGGCGAACGAGACGCCCAGTGCCAGCACCGCGACGGACAAGAGCAGTAACCGTTTGCCTACCATCTGCACCATCCTGTTCGGAATCCTCATCTCGAACGCGCGAGGAACGCTGCCTAACGAAGGCCGCTGCAGGACAGCCTGACCTCCTTCCACCGTCTACTGCTGCCGCTCGATCCGGATCTGTTCGAACAGACCGGGGTCGGCCGGGAGCTCGGTGTCACCGGCAGGGAAGCCGTTGAAGTGAAGGATGTGCGCCAGTATGTCCGTGTACACCTGGGCACCGAGGCCGCCCGGGCTCGTGGGTGGCATCGCCACACTGAAGAACCCGTAGAGCTCGCCTGCGGTGCTCCAGTTGGCGTAGAACTCACCACCGGCCAAGCTCGGGGCGATGACGCCCTCCAGGCTGGCACCGTGGCATGCGGCGCAGTGCACGTTGTACTGCGCGGCCCCCCGACGGGCCTGCTCCTCCGTGAACCAAGGCCCGGACGGCTGGGCGGCGTCCTCGGACGCAGCCGATGCCGCCTCCGAGCTCGCGCCGCTCTGTTCGCCGCCGGCGGAATAGGCCATCAGAGCGAGGCTCACGAGACCGAGCATCGCGATCAAGACGAACAGGCGCTTTCCAGATCGAACGAACATGTACCCCAATCTCTGACTGTGTCTCTCAGATGAGTAGCGTAGGTCTAGAGGCCGCCCGTATCCTTCCTATGGTGTCTGTGTCCGCCTCCCCGCAGGTCCCTTCCTCTCGGCGCCGCCCACCGGGACGCCCACCCGACGGTGTCTGGTGGGCGTCTCTCTCCTGCTGACGCGGTACGGCGCGGCGAAGTTCTCACGCATAATATCCGAAGGAGCGCAAGGGACAAACGTACCGGTCCTATGACCCCCGCACGCACGTCCCGGCCGCCCCGCTACCGGGTCGCGACGGCACGCGGGCCGGCAGAAGCGCGCTCGGAGGGGCGGGACGCCCGCGCTGGCCCTCAGTTCACCGGCCTGTCGGCGTCGGAGTCGGGCAGCAGGAGGTCGTCGAGGTCCACGTAGCCGGTGACGGTGCCGCCCGGGGCCGGCGGGTCGTCGAACACGAGCTGGACGGGAGCGGGCTCGGGCCTGCTGGCCTCGGCGCGCTGGCCCTCCATCAGGCGGCGCTCCCGCGCGTCCTCCTCGGTCACGCGGCGCAGGACGCGCTCGGCGTCGGCGGCCGACATCGGCCGCGCGAAGAAGTAGCCCTGGGCGAAGTCGACGCCGAGGCGCTTGAGGAAGTCGCGCTGGTAGGCGGTCTCGATGCCCTCCGCGACGACCAGCTTGTTGAGCTTGTGCGCCATCGCGCAGATCGCCTCGACGATCGGGAACGTGCTGGAGGGCAGGTAGAAGCCCTCGACCCCGCGCGACGAGACCTCGGTGGCGGCGCCGACGTGCATGCCCGTGTGGCGCCGCAGGCCCGGGTCGGTGGTCCGCACCGCGGTGCCCAGGGGCGTGAGCCTCGCCGACTGGTCGAACGCCTGGGGGGCCAGGCCCTGCACGAACGACCTGTCAATCTTCAGCGTCCTGATGGGCAGCTTCTGCAGGTAGGCGAGCGACGAGTAGCCGGTGCCGAAGTCGTCGAGGGCCGTGGGCACGCCCAACCGCTCGAGGCGCATCAGCGTGCGCAGCGCCAGGTCGTAGTCGCGGACGAGCACGCTCTCGGTGACCTCGATCTCGAGCAGCTCGGGGGGGATGCCGGAGTCGTCGAGGGCGCCCCGGACCGTGTCGACGAACGAGCGCTGGTGGAACTGCATCGTCGAGACGTTCACGGCCACCTTCAAGGGCGTGTAGCCGGCGCGCAGCCAGTCACGGAGCTGGAGGGCCACGTCGCGCAGCATCCAGTGCCCGATCGGCGAGATCAGTCCGGCCTCCTCGGCCACGGGGATGAACTCGGACGGAGACACGATGCCCAGATCGGGGCTGTGCCAGCGCAGCAGCGCCTCGAAGCCGACGAGGCGGTTGTCCGAGAGCCGCACCTGGGGCTGGTAGAGCGCCTCCAGCTCGTTCTCGTGCAGCGCCCGCCTGAGCTGCCGCTCGAGCTCGAGGCGCCGGCTCAGGCGCGTCCTGACCTCGACGGTCGAGAAGTAGTAGGAGTTCTTGCCGCCCTCCTTGACCTCGTACATCGCGGCGTCGGCGCTCTTCAGCAGCGCGTCGGCGGTGGTGCCGTCGCGCGGGCACAGGGCGATGCCGATGCTCGCCGACACCTGCACGTCGCGCCCGTCGATCCTTATCGGCGAGTTCAGCTCGCGCACCAGGCTGCGGGCGACCGACGCGGCGGCGCGCTCGTCCTTCACGCCGATGAGGGCCACGGTGAACTCGTCGCCGCCGACGCGCCCGACCAGGTCCTGACCGCGGACGTTCTCGCGCAGGATCCTGCCGACCTCGCGCAGCAGCTTGTCGCCCACCTCATGGCCGTACGTGTCGTTGACGAACTTGAACCTGTCGAGGTCGACGAAGAGCAGGGCGAGGCCCTCGCCGTCCTCGCCCACCGCCCTACCGATCGCGGCCGCGAGCCGCTCCTCGAAAGCGCCGCGCGTGTACGCGCCGGTCAGGGGGTCGACCTGGGCGCGCAGCGCGGCCTGGCGCTCCTGGGCGATCGTCTCGCGGAAGCGCTGCACGAAGGCGACCGACACGCCCGTGCCGAGGAAGGCGAACAGCTCGAACCCGTGGGCGCCGTCGAAGGTGTAGGTGAGCACCCACTGCTCGATGCCGAGCCCGGAGCTGAGGATGCGCACGAGCGCGAAGCCGATGAGACCGGTGACGAACCCGGCGGCCACGCCCCACGCCACGCCGCTGGCGGCGACCGGGAGCAGGCCGACGATGCCCGCGTAGTCGCCGATCGCGTCCTGGAGCCGAGGGTAGGCGAGGACGTAACCGACCCAAGCTACGACGGGTGCCAGACGGCCTAGACCCGCTCTCATGATGGCGACGACCGTAGAACGGCCGCGGTCACGCGTTTCTTACTGAGCCCTGACGCGTTCCTCACGCGCCCTCGGGCAGCCGCCGCCGATGGCCGCGCCGCCCGGACCGCGATAGCATGGGCCATCGGCTCACACCGACACGGAGGCTAAGGATGGAACAGGCAAGGCTGTACCCTCGCGGCCACTGGCGTAGCTTCCTCCTCGCTGCCCTCCTCGTGGCAGCGACGGCGCTCGGCAGCGCGTCGGCGCAGACCCTCACGATGGCGATGGCGGCGCAGCCGGACACGCTGGACCCGCAGGTCACGTCGGCGACGGCGGCGTTCCAGGTCGCGAAGTCGATCTACGACACGCTCGTCGAGGTCGACCAGTCGGGCGAGATCGTGCCGGCGCTGGCGGAGCGGTACGAGGTCGGGGAGGACTCGCTGTCGTACACGTTCCACCTGGTGGAGGCCACGTTCCACGACGGCACCACGCTCGACGCGCAGGACGTCGTCGCCACGCTCGACCGCATCCGCGACCCCGCCACCGCCTCGCCGAAGGCCAGCGAGTTCGCCGCGATCACCTCCGTGGAGGCCGTCGACGACCGCACCGTGGTCGTGCGCCTCAGCCAGCCGGCCCCCGCGCTCATCGCCACCCTCGCCTCCGGTTGGGGCGCGATCCTGCCGTCGGAGAAGATCGCCTCCGGCCACGACTTCGGCAACCAGCCCGTCGGCACCGGGCCGTTCCGCTTCGTGTCGTGGCAGCGCGACAACGCCGTCACGCTGGCCGCGAACCCCGACTACTACAAGGGCGCCCCGCAGGTCGACGAGGTCGTGATCCGCTTCGTCCCCGACAGCGCCGTGCAGCTCCAGGGCCTCCTGACCGGCGAGTTCCACGTCATCGACACGGTCGCGGCCGCCGACCAGGACCTGATCGAGTCGAACCCGAACCTGGAGCTGGTCCGCGACCCCTCCGGCCTCGCGCTGGTGGCGGCGCTCAACACCCGCCGCCCGCACCTCGCCGACCCGCGCGTGCGCCAGGCCCTGAACCTCGCCGTCGACAGCCAGACGGTCCTCGACGTCGCGTACGGCGGCGGCACGCCCATCGGCACGTTCATGGAGGCCGGCAGCCCGTGGATGCCGGACACCGTAGAGGCGTACCCCTACGACCCCGAGGCCGCCAGGGCGCTCCTGGCCGAGGCCGGCTGGGACGGCAGCGTGAGGCTCGACATGGCCCTGCCGCAGCCCTACGAGAACCACATCCAGGCCGGACAGATGATCCAGGACTACCTGCGCGACGTGGGCGTGAACGCCGACATCCGCATCGTCGAGTGGGGCGTCTGGCTCTCCGACGTCTACGGCGGCGCCCACGACTTCGACATCACGGTGATCGGCCACACCGGCAAGCTAGACCCCACGGGCCGCCTCGACGGCTACGGCACCGAGGCCACGAACTACCCGGGCTTCGACGACCCCGAGGTCGCGCAGTGGCTCCTCGACGGCGCCAAGGAGACCGACCTCGAGGCCAGGCGCGCGCTCTACGCCGACGTGCTCACGCGGCTCCACGAGGGCGCTCCCTTCATCTACCTCGGGACCCCGAACCGCGTGCACGCCCGCGCGGCGAACCTCCAGGGCTTCTGGATCACGCCGATGCTCGACTCCTTCGACTTCCGGACCGCCCGCTTCGAGTGAACGCTGCCGCCCCCGGCCCGCGTTGACCCGGGCCGGGGGCTCCCCTCCCCAGAGGACCATTGACGCGCTACCTGCTGGGCCAAGCCCTTAGCTTCGTCGTCACCCTATGGGTCGTGCTGACCCTCGTCTTCGTCGGGATGCGGGCCCTGCCGGGCGACGCCGCGACGATCCTCGGCGGCATGGACGCGAGCGCCGAGCAGATCGCGGCGATCCGCGAGCGCCTCGGCCTGGCCGGCTCGTGGGGGGCTCAGTACCTCGGCTTCCTCGGCGACGTCGTCCGCGGCGACCTGGGCGACTCCCTGCGCGAGCGGCGGCCGGTCACAGCCGTACTGCTCGACAGGCTGCCCGTCACGCTGGCGCTGGCGGGCCTGGCCTTCGCCCTCTCGCTGGTGATCGGCGTGGGACTGGGCCTGCTGGCCGGCCTGAGGCCGGGCGGGCTCGCCGACCGCCTCACGACGCTGTACGTCACCGCGGCGTTGGCGCTGCCCGAGTTCTGGTTCGGCTTCCTCCTGATCCTGCTGTTCGCCGTGAACCTCGGCTGGTTCCCTGTCATCGGCCTGCCGCCGTCCGGGCTCTCGCTCCGGGCGTCCTGGCACCTGCTGCTGCCGGCCCTGACGCTGGCGATCCCGCGCTCGGCGCAGGTCGCGCGCCTCACCCGGGCGCTGGTGCTCGAGCAGCTCCGCGCCGACTACGTGCGCACCGCGCGCAGCAAGGGCCTGCCGGGGAGGGGCGTGGGCCGGCACATCGCCGCGAACGCGCTGCCGGGGGTCCTGCCGCTCCTGGCGCTCGAGCTCGGCGGCCTGCTCACCGGCACGATCGTCGTCGAGCAGGTGTTCGGCCTGCCGGGTCTCGGGGCGACGATCCTCGGCGCGATCTCGGCCCGCGACTACCCCGTCGTCCAGGGCGTCACGGTGCTGGCTGTCGTCGTCTACGTCGGGGTGAACTGGCTTGCCGACATGCTCCAGCTCGCGTTCGACCCGCGCCTGAGGAGCGCCTAGGATGGCCCGCGCGCGCTTCGGCTTCGCCCTGTTCGCGCTGGTGCTCCTCAGCACGCTGCTGGCGCCCGTGCTGAGGCCGGTCGACCCGCTCGAGCCCGACTACCGCGCCACCTACGCGCCCCCCAGCGCCGAGCACCCTCTCGGCACCGACAGGCTGGGCCGCGACGTGCTGGCACGGGCCCTCGCCGGCGGGCGCGTCTCCCTCACGATCGCGCTCTCCGCCACCGCGTTCACGATGCTCCTCGGCGGCGCGCTCGGCTCGTTGGCGGCCGCCGTCGGCGGCGCCGTGGACACGGTGCTCACGCGCGCCTTCGACTCGCTGCTGGCGTTCCCCGGCTTCCTCCTGGTGCTGCTGGTGGTGGCGATCCTCGGCGGCGGGGCCGCGCAGACGGTGCTGGCGATGGGGGTGGCCGGCTCGCCCGTCTACTTCCGCCTGGCGCGGGCCTACGCGCGGAGCGAGCTGCGCAGCGAGTACGTGCTGGCGGCCGTGGCGCTGGGGGCGTCGCGGCCGCGGCAGGTCGTGCGGCACGCCCTGCCCAACTTCATCGGCAGCCTGCTCGTCCAGGGCGCCAGCACCGCCGCGACGTTCCTGCTGGTCGAGGCGTCGCTCTCCTACCTGGGCCTGGGCGTCCCGCTGCCCACGCCGAGCTGGGGCAACGTGCTCCAGGAGTCCCGCGCGTTCCTCACGCGCCAGCCATGGGCGGCCGTAGGCCCCGGCCTCTTCCTGGCGGCCGCCTCGCTGTCGTTCCAGTTCATCGCCGACGGCATGCGCGACAGGCTCGACCGCCGCGTCTGACGGGTATCATCTGTCCACGCCGGCCGCCGCCGGACACTTCCCTGGACAAGGCGGAGCGCACCATGTGGGTCTGGACACTCGACGAAAGGCTCGTCAACTTGGACGTGATGGAGAGCATCGAGGTCATCGAGGTCTACCCCGACGACGTCGACCAGGCGCAGATCGAGGCCGGGGCCGCCGAGCCCGACCTCTTCGAGCTGGTCGCGGTGTCCACCGGTGGCGTCGAGTACGTGCTGTTCGACTCGGAGGACGGGGACACCGCGTACCAGGCGTACCAGGCGCTGGCCGCCGCCGTCGCGGGCGGGCCGGCCACGTCGCCGGGGCGCCCGGTGTGGGTGGCGGACCTCGTCGCCTCGGGCCAGGGGCGCCTCGACAACTGAGCGGACGCCCTCGACAAGCGGCCGATCCCCGCGGTTAGCATCGGCACATGACCGCAGACGACCGCGATGAGCTCGCCACAGAGCCGTACGAAGCCGTAGCCACCGCCCCGGCACCGGTCAGCGAACCGCCGGCCCTCGAGGTGGCGGTCGGCCGCCTCGAGGCCTGGGAGGGCGACGCCCTCGTCGTGAACCTCTTCGAGGGCGTGACTAGCCCTGGCGGGGCCACGGGCGCCGCCGACGCCGCGCTGGGCGGCGCCGTCTCGGAGCTGATCGCGACCGGAGAGCTGACGGGCAAGCTCGGGCAGGTCGCCGTGCTGCACACCCGCGGCGCGCTGCCCGCCAGGCGCGTCCTGGTGGTCGGCCTCGGCCCGCGCGACTCGTTCGGGCCCGAGGCGGCGCGACGCGCGGCCGCGGCCGCGGCGAAGCGCGCCCAGGAGCTCGGCGCCCGGACGCTCGCGACGATCGCCCACGGCGCCGGGGTCGGCGGGCTCGACCCCGCGCGGGCCGCCCGGGCCACCCTGGAGGGCTCGGCGCTCGCCGCCTACGCCTTCGCGGGGTGGAAGCGCCGTCGCGACGAAGGCAGGCGCCTCCAGCGCGTGACGCTGCTCGAGGCCGACGGCGCCAAGCTGCCCGCGCTCGAGGACGCGCTCCGGCTCGCCCGGGCCGTGGTGAAGGGGACCTACCTGGCCCGCGACCTCGTCAACGCCCCGCCGAACGTGGCCACGCCCGCCTTCCTCGCCGAGGCCGCGCGGGCGCTCGACGGACGCGGAGGGCTGCGCGTCGCCGTGCACGACGCGGCGTGGGCCGCCGAGCAGCGCATGGGCGCCTACCTCGCCGTGGCGCGGGGCAGCGCGAACGAGCCGCGCTTCATCGTCATGGAGCACGACCCGGGCGAGCGCGACCTGCCCACGGTCGTGCTCGTCGGCAAGGGCGTCACGTTCGACACGGGCGGCTTCTCGCTGAAGACGCACGATGGCATGTCGACGATGAAGGGCGACATGGCCGGCGCCGCCGCCGTGATCGGCACGATGGCCGCCGTCGCCGAGCTCGCCCCGCGCCTGCGCGTCGTCGGCCTCTGCCCCTGCGTCGAGAACATGGCCGACGGGCGCGCGTACCGGCCCTCGGACGTGATCGTGGCCGCCGACGGCACCAGCATCGAGGTGATCTCGACCGACGCCGAGGGCCGGCTGGCGCTCGCCGACGCCCTCGTCTACGCCAAGCGCTACCGCCCGTCCGCCGTGGTCGACGTCGCCACGCTGACGGGCGCCTCCGTGGTCGCGCTCGGGCGGGGCGTGAGCTCCTCCCTGTTCGCCAACGACGACGGCCTCGCGGCGGAGCTCCTACGCGCCGCCGAGGAGTCGGGCGAGCGCCTGTGGCGCATGCCGCTGTTCGAGGAGTACGCCAAGGCGATCGAGAGCCAGGTCGCCGACCTGAAGAACTCGGGCGGGCAGGGCAGCGGCGTGGGCACGGCGGCGGCCTTCCTCCAGGCCTTCACCGACTACCCGTGGGCGCACGTCGACATGGCCGGCATGGACCAGACCGACAAGCCCGGCCCGCGCGCCTACCTGCAGCAGGGGGCGACCGGCTACGGCGTGCGGCTGCTCTGCGAGTTCCTCACCGCACGCGTGCGGGCCACCGAGCCGGCGATGATGTAGGCCGGCCGGGCCCTCTCTGCCCGGCCCCGGGAGGTGGCGGTGGAACGACTCGAGACGGCGATCCTCGCCGGCGGCTGCTTCTGGTGCCTAGAGGCCGTCTACAAGGAGCTCGACGGCGTGGTCGAGGTGAAGTCCGGCTACGCCGGCGGGCACGTGCCGAACCCTACCTACGAGCAGGTGTGCACCGGCACCACCGGGCACGCCGAGGTCGTGCGGGTCACCTACGACCCGAGCGTGATCACCTACGACGACCTGCTCGACGTCTTCTTCACGATCCACGACCCCACGACCCTGAACCGCCAGGGCAACGACGTCGGGGAGCAGTACCGGTCGGCGATCTTCACGCTGTCGGAGGAGCAGGAGCGGAAGGCGCGCGAGGCGATCAGGCGAGTCGAGGAGCAGGGGCTCTACGACGACCCGATCGTCACCCAGGTCGAGCCCGCGGGCGAGTTCTACCCCGCGGAGGCGTACCACGACGACTACTTCGCGCGTAACCCCTACCAGCCGTACTGCGCCGCCGTGATCGCGCCCAAGGTCGCGAAGTTCCGCAAGCAGCACCTGCACCGGCTGCGGCGCGGCGCCGCGCCCTCGGGCGCCGCCGGCTGAGCTGCCGACGGGAAGCGGCCGGCTTCTATGGCCGGCCGCTCCATCGTCTCCGAGGCGGACGGCGCTCCCCGCTCGCCGCCGGGTACGCGCTCAGCGCTGCCTGACGAGGTGGATCAGCTGGTTCTCGAGGTCTACCTTGTCGACCTTCCAGCCCGCCGAGATCCAAGCGAGCGCCTGCGAGTGGGACTCGGTGTTCGCCCACCAGGCGCGGTGGTCGTAGGCGGACTGCGGGAGCCTGTCGCCCATGATCGTGGCGATCTCGTCGAAGCTCAGCTCGTAGGTCTTCGTGTCCTTCGGGACGTTCTTCAGGTGCTCGTGCAGCGGCGCGTAGCGGCTGCTGCTGGACAGGCGCTGGCCCTCGACGCGGCGCCTGCGCCCGCGGCCGCGCGCGGGCTGCTCCGCCGGCTCCTCGGCCTGGCCGCCGCCGATGAAGTTGCCGACCAGCCGGTAGAACTCCCCGATACGTTCCTCGGGAACCAGGACTATTACCTCAGTCAATGCCATGCGGTTCTCCCGTCGATCCCTCCCCCATCTCCGTCACAGAGTGTACAACGGCCCGCAGTGCAGGACGTTACCCGGGCGGTAGTACCTGAGCGAACCTAGGCCTAACTCCCAACGCACTCCACAAGTAAGCCGCCGACCCGCCAGGGTCGGCGGCTCCCCGTGCCGCACCCTCGACCGGCTCAGGCCGTCTGGTGCTGCGCGGTACCGGTGGCGGCGACGGGCTGGGCCTCGGCCTCGATCGTCTTGACCGCCTCGCGCGGCCCCGTCACGGCGATCTTGCGGGCCTTCGCCTCGGGCGCCTTCGGCATGCGCAGCGTCAGCACGCCCTGGTCGAGGTGGGCCTCGATCGCGCCGGCGTCGATGCCGCTGGGCACGGTCACCGTGCGGCTGAACTCACCGCGCGGCATGCCGCGCAGCCAGTAGCGCCGGTCGCCTTCCTCCGCGGCGGCGGTGCGCCCGCGAATCGTCACCTGCCTACCCTCGATGCTCAGGTCGAGGTCCTCGGGCTTCACCCCCGGCACCGCCATCTCGAGGACCACGGCGTCGTCGGTCTCGTAGAGGTCGATCGGGTGGTACGTGCCGATGGTGCCGCGGCCCCACTCGGCGAGGGGCTGCAGGAGCTGCTCGAGGTCGGAGAAGACGTCGAAGGGAGACAGGGCGAGCGCCCCCATGCCGCGCGGCCGGTCGAACCTGGTGCTCAGGGCCATCACTCACCTCCGTCTTGCCTGGTCTCGCCGCGGTGCGGGACACCACGGCCGCTAACTTCAGTATGAAATCTAAGTCTAGTCGTGTCAAGTTTGGTGAGCGCCGATGACACCAGAGCGCGGCGAGCGAGTGCCCGACGCCACCCCCGGCACGAGCCCGGGCCGCCTCGTCCCGGCGAGGCGCCCCGCGCTTCGCGTGGGTCAGAGGCTCAGAAGAACAGCTCGGCTACGAGTATCGAGGCGACGCCGACGACCGCGAGGAGCGCCAGGGCGCGGGCCACGTAGTGGATCCGCGACCGGCCCAGCAGCCACTCGAACAGGTAGTCGTGGCCGCCGTCGTCGCCCAGGTTCCGCGCGAGGATCGTCAGCGGGCAGGCGCGCCCGAAGGTGGCGTAGACGACGGCCTCGACGCCGATCATCGCCAGCGACAGCACGGTGAAGACGTCGCGACGGCCCGAGACGGCGCAGTACACGAGGTAGAGCGAGGCGGACGCCATCGCCAGCACCGCCACGCTGTGGAAGGCCTTGACGAACACCCGCCAGAACTCGGTGGCGGGACCGGGCTCGGGGCGGGGCAGCAGCTTCAGGGCCAGGTCGAAGCCCCGGCCGCGGCCGAGCGGCGCCACGTGGTCGCTCGTGACGGCCGTGGCCTCGGCCCTCACCGTGGGACGCTCCTCGGAGGCGCGCATGAGCGGCAGGATAGCAGGTATGTTCGCGTGGTGCGCGGAAGGTCCCGACGGGAGGGCCGCACCATCGAGGCCGGCGGCGTCACCGCGCTGCTGGTGCGCAAGCGCGTCAAGAACCTGACCCTCCGCGTCTACCCGCCCGACGGCCGCGTCGAGGTGAGCGCGCCCCTGCGGATGCCCGAACGTGCCGTGGTCGACGCCCTGGTCGCGAGGCGCGACTGGATCGAGCGCCACCGCCGGCGCTTCGCCGCGGCGGCGAGCCAGGGCCGCCTGCGCCTCGAGGACGGCGAGCGGCTGGCGGTCCTGGGCGAGACGATGGAGCTCCGCTTCGTCGAGGGACGGGTCGGGAGCTCCGCGACGAGCCGACTAGGGTCCCCGGCCCCCACGGCGCCGGCCGCGCCGCTCCTGGTGCCGACGCCGCGCGGCGCGGGCCGCTCCGCTCGCCTGGAGGCGCTGCGGGAGCTCCTGCGCGGCGTCGCCCGGCGCGAGTTCGCGTCTGAGGTCGAGCGCTGGTCCCGCCTCATGGGCGTACCCGTCCCGACCGTGCAGGTAAGGCGCATGACGTCGCGCTGGGGCACCTGCCACGTGCGCGCCGGCAAGGTCGTGCTGAACCTCGCGCTCGTCACCAGGCCGCGGCGGAGCCTCGAGTACGTCGTCGTCCACGAGCTCGCGCACCTCCTCGTGCCCGACCACAGCCCGCGGTTCTGGGCCGTGGTCTCCCGGCGCCTGCCCGGCTGGCGCGAGGCCAGGGCCGAGCTGGCGGAGCGGCCCCTGTGGGCCGACCCCGTGTGGGGGCGGTCAGCCGAGCTCGGCGAGGTCGAAGAGGCCGGATAGCCCCGAGGCGTCGCCCACGGCCGCCGCCACGGCCTCCCTGGCCAGCACCGACCCGACGACGTTGCCCGTGCCGCTGTACCCGCCGATCGCGACCACGCCGCCGCGCAGCCGCGCGAACACGGGCAGCACGCCGTTCGCGTAGCCGACGCTGGCCGCCCAGCGGTACGTGATGGGCGCGCTCACGCCCAGCTCCTCCCGCAGGAAGCGCTCCAGCAGCCCTTGGACCTGGGGCGTCGGCTCGGCGTCGAGCGTCCACTCGGCGTCACCGCCCCGGTCGCGGAAGCCGCCCAGGGCGATGCGACCGTCGGGGAGCTGCTGGTAGTACTCGTAGCCGTAGCGGCGGTACACCGGCCGCGGCAGGCGGACCTCGTCCGTCGGGGCGGTCGCGAGCATCTGCAGACGCGCCGTGCGCACCCGCCCGGCCAGCTCCGGCAGCAGCAGCTCGAGCCGGCCGTCAACGGCCACGACCACCGCCCCGCACGAGACGCGGCCGGACGGCGTCCTGACCTCGTCGTGCGCCACGGTCAGCGCCGGCGAGCGGCCGAAGAGCGCGGCGCCACCTTCCAGCGCCAGCGACGCCAGGCGGCGGCAACGCGCCAGCGGGTCGAACACGGCGTCGAGCGGGAACAGCAGCCCCTCGCCCTCCGGGCCCGAGTAGGGCTCGACCGGCAGGCCGTCCTCGCGCATGCGCTCGAGCTGTAGCCGGCAGTCCTCCAGCTCCTCGGGCGAGGCCGCCACCCGCAGCGACCCGGTGCGACGGACCAGGCCCGGCGTGAGGCGCTCCATCGCCTCCACCTCCGCGAGGGTCAGCCGGTAGAGCGCGGCGGCCCGCTCGGGCCCGAGCTCAGCCGCGGCGACGTGGTGGAACGCCGCCAGGCCGGCGAGGAGGAACCCGCCGTTGCGCCCCGCTGCGCCCGCGCCGACCGTGGCGGCGTCGATGCCTACCACCTTCAGCCCGCGCGCCAGGGCCTCCCGCACCGCGGCGAGGCCGCTGCCTCCCAGGCCGACCACGCAGACGTCGGCCGTCACCTCTCCCTGCAGCACGGGCAGCTCCAGCGACCCGCCCTGGTCCCACACGGGGCCGGAGCCGAGACCGCGGCCGCCCTCACCGAGCGCGCTCGCCATGTCCACGGCGCGACGATAACCGGCGGGCCGCGGGCCGCGGAGCGCGCCCCGGGGGCGGCCGGGCGCCGCTCGCGGGCCCTCCGGTGCCGCGCCCCGAGCTCACGGCCACATCGGGGTCACACGCCTCACACGGCCGGCGGGACGAGCATCGCCGCGTGGCCGGCCCGCCGCGACCCAACGGCGACGCCGCCGACGGGCCCGGGCCAGGGAGGTGCACGATGCCCTACAGCCGGATCAGCGAGCTCCCCGCCAGCGTGAGGGACAACCTGCCCAAGGGCGCGCAGGAGATCTACAAGGAGGCGTTCAACAGCGCCTGGGAGCAGTACGACGAGCCCGAGGAGCGGCGCGGCGACGCCTCGCGCGAGGAGACCGCCCACAAGGTCGCCTGGGCGGCCGTGAAGCGGAAGTACCACAAGGACGAGAGCGGTCGCTGGGTGAGCGGCGAGTCCTAGAGGACCGGGCGCGCCCGCGGGCGCGGTCCCCGGGGCCGAGGCTCAGGCCGGCGCGTGACGGCGGCGGCGGGCGCCCGCACCGGCGCGGGTAGCATCTGGCTGCCGGCCGCGCCGCGCAGCGGCGCGCCGCCCGGAGGAGAGATGAAGAGCGCCGCCAGACCCCGCGTCCGCCCCTTCGAGCCGTGGCCGCGCTACACCGAGGAGGAGGTCGCCGCCGTCACCGAGGTCCTGCGCTCCGGCCGCGTGAACCAGTGGACCGGCGAGCAGGTCTTCGCGTTCGAGCGCGAGTACGCCGCCAGCCTCGGCCGCAAGCACGCGATCGCCCTGATGAACGGCACCGTGGCGCTGGAGCTCGCCCTCCGCGCCGCGGGCGTCGGCGAGGGCGACGACGTGGTCACGACGCCGCGCACCTTCATCGCCTCGGCCGGCGCCGCCGTCGTCGTGGGGGCCCGGCCCGTGCTGGCCGACGTCGACCGCGACAGCGGGAACGTGACCGCTGAGACGATCGCGCGCGCCCTCACGCCGCGCACCAAGGCGCTCGTCGTCGTGCACCTGGCCGGCTGGCCGGCGGACATGCCGGCGATCCTCGACCTCGCCAGGGACCGCGGCCTGGTCGTGATCGAGGACTGCGCGCAGGCGCACGGCGCCGCGATCGACGGCCGGCAGGTCGGGACCTTCGGGGACCTGGCCGCGTTCTCCTTCTGCCAGGACAAGATCATCACCACCGGCGGCGAGGGCGGCCTGCTGGCCCTCGACCGCGACGACTGGTTCGACTGGGCCTGGTCCTACAAGGACCACGGGAAGGGCTACGACACCGTCTTCCACAAGGTGCACCCGCCCGGCTACCAGTGGCTGCACGACAGGTTCGGCACGAACTGGCGCATGACAGAGATGCAGGCGGCCATCGGCCGCATCCAGCTCCGCGACCTCGAGGCCTCGCTGGAGGCCCGCGCCCGCAACGCCAGGCTGTGGACCGAGCGCCTCGGGCACCTCGCCGGGCTGCGCATCCCGGTGCCGCGCGAGGGCGTCCGCCACGCCTACTACCGGCTCTACGGCTACGTCGTGCCCGAGGCCCTGAAGCCGGGCTGGGACCGCGACCGCATCCAGGAGGAGCTAGCCGCCGCGGGCCTCTTCCTCAAGGTGGGGAGCTGCAGCGAGATCTACCGCGAGGAGGCGTTCGTCGCCGCCGGCCTCGCGCCCGCCGAGCCGCTCCCGGTGGCCCGCGAGCTGGGCGAGACGGCCCTCTTCTTCCCCGTCCACCCGACGCTCAGCGAGGAGACGATCGACGCCGCGGCGAGCCTCGTCGCCGAGGTCGTGGAGCGCGCGACCCGCTGAGCCCGCCTAGGCCGGCAGCAGGGTGATGACGGGGAGCTCAGCGGGGCAGTCGTAGCGGACCGGCAGCGAGGTCACGCCCAGGCCGCGCGAGACGAAGGCCGGCATCCCATCGTCGACCCAGCCGGCGACGTAGCGCCGCCCGTACCGCGACGAGGTCACGACCGGCCCGACGATGGGCAGGCACACCTGGCCGCCGTGGGTGTGACCGGCCAGCACCAGGTCCACGGCCCCGCGCGCCTCGGGGATCACGTCGGGGTTGTGCGAGAGCAGCGCCACCGCCCCGCCGTCGCCGCCCCCCAGCCGCGCGGCGTGGGCGAGCGCGGCGTCCAGGTCGGGCCTGCCGACGCGCAGGTCGTCGATCCCCGCCAGCACCAGGTCGTCGCGGACGCGCGCGGCGGCGTTCGCGAGGAGCGTCACCCCGGCGGCGGCGAGGAGCTCGGCCAGCGGCTCCACGCGGCGGAGGCGCGCGTGGTCGTGGTTGCCGAGGACCGCGTAGACGCCGAGCGGCGCCCGCAGGCGCGGCAGGTGCCGGGCCAGCTCGGAGAGGTCGCCGCGGTAGCTCCTGTCGACGAGGTCCCCGCCCAGCAGGACGAGGTCGGGCTCGGCGCGCAGCGCGGCGTCGACCCACCGCACGAGCGCGTCCTCCGCGAGGTAGGGGCCGAGGTGCAGGTCCGTGAGGAAGGCGACGGTGAGGGGACGCGCCAGGCCCGGCAGGCGGCGCTCGTGGCTCGTCACCTCGAAGTAGCGGGGGTGCTGGAACGGCGCGACCCCGGCCATGAGCGCGGCCAGGCCCGCGGCGCCGGCGGAGCGCACGAACTCCCGCCGCGTCATCAGCCGCCCGAAGCGCCGGTCCCCTGGCCCCGTCACGCGGGGCAGAGTACCCCGGCCGTACGGGTGCCGATGATGAACGGGGCCACGGTGCGGGGGCCGAGCGTGCGGCGCCTCTCAGGCGCCGCGGGTTACGGTGTCGGGCGTGACCGCGATCCTCGACGGCCTCAGGACCCTGATGATCGGTCTGGTCGAGGCGCTCGGCTACGTGGGCCTGACGTTCCTCTCCCTGCTGGAGAACGTCGTCCCTCCGGTGCCGTCGGAGTTCGTGCTGCCGTTCGCCGGCTTCCTGGTCGCGGAGGGGCGCCTGAACGTCGTCCTCGTGCTGCTGGCCACCAGCCTCGGCGGCTTCGTCGGGACCACGGCCTTCTACTGGCTGGGCCGCGTCCTCGGCGAGGAGCGGGTGCGCGCGTTCATCGACAGGTACGGACGCTACGTGCTGCTGCGCGTGGCCGACTACGACGACGCGTTCTCGTTCTTCCAGCGCTACGACGCCCAGGTCGTGTTCTGGGCGCGCTTCGTGCCCGGCGTGCGCAGCCTGATCTCGCTGCCCGCCGGCGTCGCGGGCATGGGCTTCGGCCGCTTCGCCCTCTACACCGTCCTCGGCACCGCGCTGTGGAACGGCGCCCTCGTCACCGCAGGTTGGGTGCTGGGCGAGCGGTGGGAGGCGGTGCTGGCGGTCGTAGACCGCCTCGAGGCGCTCCTCTGGGTGCTGCTGGGGGCGGCGGTCGTCGGCTGGGTCGTGTGGCAGCGCCGCCGGCGGCAGCGCGCCGCGCCGTCGGCCGGAGACGCGCCCTAGAGCCGCCAGGCGCGCGGGTTCGCCACCGCCTCGAAGTTCACGATGTCGTACTCCTCGCCGTCCTCGGTCATGTAGCGGCCGGCGCTCGTGACCCGGACGTCCTCGGCGACGTCCCTGACGCTGCCGTCGCCGAGGTGGAGCGGGCCCTCGTAACGGACGACCGAGCCGACGGCGAAGCGCTCGGCGAGCGGCTCGCCGGCAGGCGGGCGCCACGTTCCGGGCACCGACACGGCGACGCCGTCGGAGCTGCGCACGACGCGCATCACGCCCAGGCCCTCCGCCCCGCCGAGGCGGGCGGGCAGGGTGTCCAGCTCGCCGGCGCGCTCCCAGCCGGCGTCGGCGCGGTCCCTGAGGAGCGCGTCCTCGACCGTCCCCTCAGCGGCCTCGGGCTCGGCGTCGGCCGCCGCCACGGGGTCCAGCTCGCTGGGCGGCGCCGGGTAGACGCGCTCGCCGTCGAGGTCGCCCAGGGGGTCGGCCGGGCCCAGCGGCTCGGCCGCACGCTCCGCGTCGCCCGCCGGGTCCTCGAGGCGCGCGTCGCGACGCGCGCGCTCCTCGGCTCGGAGCAGGTCTCTGTCGTCCCTCATCGCGGCCCTCCTGTGCGGCGAGCCTAGGGACCGGCGCATGACAGGTGCTCCGCGCCGCATGAGGAGCGTGAGCGCGGGGGTCCGTGGGGCGCTCGGCTCGGCAGGACCCGCGGCTCGGTAGGGCTCGCCGCTCGCCAGGGCGCGCGGCTCAGTAGGGCTCGCGGCCCTCGAAGCGCTCCCAGGCCGCGAACGGCTCCAGCGCGGCCGGGTGCTCGACGCGCGAGAGCGCCATCGCGCTCCTGTCCCGACCCTCGATGTAGTCGTAGAACGCCGCGTCGCCGAAGCCGGCGGCCGCGGCCGCGTGCCTGTCGGCGGCGTAGCGCACGGCCGCGATGCGCGCCCACAGGGCCGCGGCCAGGCACATCGGGCAGGGCTCGCAGCTCGCGTAGAGGACGGCGCCGCTGAGGTCGTGGGTGCCCAGCTCGCGGCAGGCGGCGCGGATCGCGACGACCTCGGCGTGGGCCGTCGGGTCGTCGTCGAGGGTGACGCGGTTCACGCCCTCGAACACCCTGCCGTCCCGGGTGACGAGGAGGGCGCCGAACGGCCCGCCGCCGGCCGCCACGTTCTCGACGGCCAGCGCGATCGCGCGGCCCAGCATCGCGCTCGTGTCGTGGTCCATGAGGTCAGGCTACACGCGCCGGCCGCGCGGGGCGCCGGCAGGACGTCAGCCGCGCAGCGTCAGCCTCACCTCGGCGCCGAAGAACGACCCGTAGCGCTCGGCCGCCTCGGCCAGCGCCTCGCGGTCGTCGCGTGACAGCGGGCGCGCCAGCTCGACGGTCACCTCCACGGCCTTGCCCCGCCTGTCGTGCCGCCAGCGGCCGGCGATGCGGTCGCCCTCGACGACGACGTGGGTCAGCTCGCCCCAGGCGATCGAGAGGACGGCGCCGTACTCGCCGTCGGGGTCGAGCAGGCCGCGCGTCTCCGAGTAGCCGACGAACAGCTCGTCGAAGACCTGCAGGAGCTGGAAGCGCGGCGCCTCCGCGACGCGCACGAGGCCGTCCACGCCCGGCGCCGGCTCGGAGGCGAGGCGGAGGTACTCGACGCCGCCGACGACCTCGCGCGCGACGGCGTCGCCCAGGTCCTCCACGGCGGCGCGGAGCTGCTTCAGCGTGAGGTTCGACCACCACCTGAGGTCCTTGAGGGTGGCGGGTCCGTGGCCGGCGAGGTAGCGGGCGACCAGGCGGGCCGTGGCCTCCTCCGGCTCGAGCCGTGGCGTGGGCGGGACGCGCTCGTCGACCAGCGCGTAGGTGTGGTGGCTCCCGGCGAGCGGCCCGGAGCAGACGACGCAGCGCAGCTCGGCGTCGAACAGCGCGACGATCAGCCGCTGCCCCGAGACGTCCAGGCCCTCGGCGGTGAGGAGCTCCCTCAGCTCGTCCCGCGTCAGGTGGCGGCCGCCCTGCAGCAGCCGCGCCAGCGCCTCGCGCGTGCGGCCGAGGAAGGCCTCGTCGACACCGTGGTTGCGGAACCAGCCGGCGCTGGCCGCCAGGACGCGCTGGGCGGTGAGGTCCTGCAGCCACCGCAGGTCCTCGGCGGCGACGTAGTGCCACGTCGGGCGCAGGCAGTGCGTGCGCACGATGCGCCCCTCGTCGATGGCCCGGCGCACCGCCTGCTCGCCGACCTCGCCCGCCAGGCGCTGGCCCACCGACCAGCGCGAGAACGCGTGCTCCTGCGCCTGCACGGCGAGCATCGCGCGGACGGCCGCGACCGGGTCGGCGGCCGCACGCTCGGCGAGCAGCGAGTTCCTCACGCGCTCCTCTGCCAGCTCGGCCCTGCGCTCCTCCACGCCAAGGCATCCTATGCAGCCGCGCGGCCGCGGGGCTTGCAGTTGACGTTACGTCAACCACTATCCTCGTCTCGGCTCGCCGGTCGGCGAGCCGAGACGAGGGGCCCACGGCCCCGGGGAGGAGACCGGGCTTGAGCTGGTCCATCGAGGAGGTGGCCCGCATGACGGGCGTGACCTCGCGGACGCTGCGCCACTACCACGCCGTAGGCCTGCTGGAGCCTGCCTTCACGTCCGACGGCGGCCGCCGGCACTACGGCGAGGCGGAGCTCCTGCGGCTCCAGGAGATCCTGCTCCTGAAGCAGCTCGGGCTGAGCCTGGGCGACATCGCAGCGGTGCTGGCCAGCCGCGGCGAGGACGAGAGGATCTCGGTCCTTCGGCGCCACCGGGCGCAGCTCGTGAAGGAGAGGGAGCGTCTGGACAGGCTCATCGCCACGGTCGACAGGACCATCAGGAGCCTAGAGGAGGGCACGAAGATGACACCGGAGGACATGTTCGACGGGCTCATACAGAACCCGTACGAACAGGAAGCCAGGGAGAGGTGGGGCGACGAGGCGGTCGACCGCAGCAACGAGCGGCTCCGCCGCCTGCCCAAGGCCGAGCGGGAGCGGTTCCTCTCGGGCGAGCTCTGGCGCCAGGTGCACGCCAAGTTCGCCGCGCTGGCCCGCGAAGGCGCGGCGCCGGACGACCCCAGGGTGCAGGCCGCGGTAGAGGAGCACATCTCCGTGATGCGGATCGTCTGGGAGCCGAACCGCGCGGCGTACGAGAACCTCGCCGACGTCTACGTCAACGACGAGCGCTTCGCCAAGAACATCGGCGACGACGCCACGGTGAGGCTGCTCGCGGCCGCCATGAAGGTCTACGCGGCCGAGAACCTGAGCTGAGAGCGTCACGGCCGAGGACCTGAGCTGAGAGCGTCACGGCCGCGCGTAGCGGGCGGGCCCTCGGGCCCGCCCGCCCTCCTTCGTCGCCGGTCGGACCGCGTCCCCCGGCGGCTATCCTGTGGCATGACCGCGATGCGCAAGCGGAGGATCGGCAGCCTGGAGGTCTCCGTGGTGGGCCTCGGCTGCAACAACCTCGGCCGCCGGCTCGACGAGGCCGCCACCAGGTCCGTGGTCGACGCCGCGCTCGACGCCGGCGTGGACTTCTTCGACACCGCCGACGTCTACGGCGAGACCGACAGCGAGACGTTCCTGGGACGGGTCCTCCAGGGTCGGCGCGACCGCGTGGTGCTGGCGACGAAGTTCGGCAGCAAGGTCGCCGAGGGCAAGCAGGGCGCGAGGCCCGAGTACGTCAGGCAGGCCCTCGAGGACAGCCTGAGGCGCCTGCGCACCGACCACGTCGACCTCTACCAGCTCCACAGGCCCGACCCCACGGTGCCCATCGCCGACACCCTCGGCGCCCTCGCCGAGGCCGTGCGCGCGGGCCTGGTGCGCGAGATCGGCTGCTCGAACTTCACGGCCGAGCAGATCGCCGAGGCCGAGGCGGCCGTCGCCCCCGGCGCGCCGCGCTTCGTGAGCGTGCAGAACGAGCTCAGCCTGCTCCGCCGCGACGCCGAGAAGGACGTCCTGCCCGCCTGCCGGGAGCGCGGGCTGGCATTCCTCCCCTACTTCCCGCTCTTCAGCGGGCTGCTCACCGGCAAGTACCGCCGCGGCCGCCCGCTGCCGGAGGGCACGCGCATCACGGGCAACCCGCGCTGGGAGCAGCACCTGACCGAGGCGAACCTCGACCTCATCGAGGACCTGGCGGCGTTCGCGGAGCAGCGCGGCAAGGAACTCGTCGACCTGGCCTTCGCCTGGCTGCTCGCCAAGCCGGAGGTCGCGAGCGTGATCGCCGGCGCCACCAGCGCGGAGCAGGTCCAGCGGAACGCCCGGGCCGGCACCTGGGAGCTGACGCCGGAGGACCTCTCCGCCCTCGACGAGCTGCTCGTGCGCCACGAGCGCGCCGGCGCCGGGGCGCGCTGAGGGCCTGCCGCAGGCCCCTCGGCGGCGTCCGTAGCGCACGAGCCGCCTCAGGGACCGGCCGTGAACGTGTCGCAGGCGTTCGGGTCCCCGGTCTCGAAGCCGGTGGCGAACCACCTCGTCCGCTGCTCCGAGGAGCCGTGGGTGAACGTCTCCTGGTTCGCGGCGCGCCCGGCCATCCCCGAGAGGCGGTCGTCGCCCACGGCCGCGGCCGCGTTCAGCGCCTCCTGGATGTCGCCCGTCTCGAGGATCCCGCGCCGGTCCGCCGAGGCGGCCCAGACGCCGGCGTAGCAGTCGGCCTGCAACTCGAGCGCCACCGACAGGGCGTTGGCCTGCGCCGGCGCGGACTGCTGCGCCTGCCTGACCTGGTCGAGCGTGCCGGTCAGGTTCTGCAGGTGGTGGCCGATCTCGTGGGCGATCACGTAGGCCTGCGCCAGGTCGCCGGGCGCGCCGTAGCGGTCCTGCAGGTCGTCGTAGAACGAGAGGTCGACGTAGACCTTGGCGTCGAGCGGGCAGTAGAACGGCCCGGCCGCCGCGGGCGCCAGGCCGCAGGCCGACTCGACGGCGTCACGGTAGAGCACGAGCGTCGCGTCGGGGTACTCGCCCTGCACCAGCTCCCGCCAGGTGCCCTGCAAGTCGTCGAGCACGAACGACACGAACCTTACCTGACCCTCCTCGGCGGCCAGCTCCTCCTGGCTCACCGGCGGGGCCACCTGCGACGTGGGGCCCGTCCCCAGGATCGCCGACAGGTCGATGCCCGTCAGCGCCGATATCGCCAGCACCAGCAGCAGGCCGCCGATCCCGAGCGGCAGCCCCATGCGCGCCGGTCCCGCGGCCCTCCGGTCCTCGAGGTTCCTGCTCCTACCGCGGTCTTCCCACTTCATGACGGACCTCCGTGTCGCGCGAAGGTAGCAGAGGCCACGATGTGAGTGGCTAGCGGACGCTGTGGGCGCCGAGGAGCGGCTCATCGGGCGGCCGGCCCACAGCGCCCCGCGTGCGGACCCCGGCGGCGGGAGGGACGCCGGTACCTACGGACGCCCGGGCACGCGCGGTAGCATCTGTCGATGTCGTCAATCGCCGCCATCGGTCACGACTCCCGCTTCCTGCCGCTCGAGGGCACGCTCAACACCCGCGACCTGGGCGGCCTCCCCGTGGCTGGCGGCCGCCTGACCAGGCCCGGGCGCGTCCTGCGCTCCGACGGGCCGGCCGCCCTCACCGACTCCGACCTCGACCTCCTGGAGCGGCTCCCGCTCACGACCGTCGTCGACCTGCGGGGTCACGTGGAGCGCGAGCGCGAGCCCAGCCGCTTCCTCACGCGCCCCAGCTACCGCGTCCACAACGTGGAGGTCTGGTCGCACATCTACGCCGCCGGGCGCGAGATCGCCGACCGCTTCGACATCACGGAGTTCTACCTCGCGGCCCTCGACCACGCCGGGGCCGCCTTCGCGGAGGCGACGCGGCTCGTGGCTCACGCGCCGGGCGCCGCGCTGTTCCACTGCTCCGCCGGCAAGGACCGCACCGGGCTCCTCGCCGCGCTGATCCTCGAGGCCATCGGCGTCGACCGCCAGGTCGTGCTCGAGGACTTCGCGCTCACCGACGCCCGCATCGAGCCGCTGCGCCAGCGCCTGCTCGAGCAGGCCGAGCGCGACGGCGTGCCGCGCGCGCAGTTCCAGCGCCTGCTTGGTGCCACGCCCGAGCTGCTGGAGCCCGCCCTCGCGCACCTCGACGCGAAGCACGGCGGCGCCGAGGCCTACCTGGCGCGCGCCGGCGTCGCCGAGGAGACGTTCGTGGCCCTCGAGGCGAAGCTCGTCGGCTGAGATGTCACCCGCGCCGCTCTGGGTGCTGGGCGCCGGGGGCCACGCCAAGGTCGTGACGGCGACGGCCAGGGCGGCCGGGCGCGAGGTGCTGGCGCTCGTCGACCCGCGGCCCGAGCGCACCGGCGCGAGGGTCCTGGGCGTGCCCGTCGTGGGCGAGGACGAGCCCGTGCCCGCGGGCGCCGAGCTCGTCGTCGCCGTCGGCGACAACCGCGTGAGGGCGCGCCTGGCCCAGCGCCACGCGACCATGGCCTTCGCGACGCTGGTCCACCCGCGCGCCTACCTCGCCGAGGAGACACAGGTCGGCGACGGGACCGTGGTGTTCGCGCACGCCGTGCTGCAGCCCGGCGCGCGCGTGGGCAGGCACGCGATCGTGAACACCGCCGCCGTGGTGGAGCACGACTGCGAGCTCGCCGACCTCGTCCAGGTCGCCTCCGGCGCCACGCTCGCCGGGGGCGTCTCGGCCGGCGAGGGGGCGTTCGTCGGCGCGGGCGCCACGGTGCTGCCCGGCGTGAGGCTCGGCGCCTGGTGCGTGGTGGGGGCCGGCGCCGTCGTGGTCAGGGACGTGCCCGAGGGCGCCACCGTCGTCGGGGTGCCGGCGCGCCCGCTCGGGCGCTGAGCGCGGCGAAGCTGGGGCCCGGCGGCGCGGGCCTAGGACGGCGCCAGCGCGACAGGGCGGCGGCCCGGAGCGGCGGGCCTCGGCCCGCGCCCCCTCAGTCGAGGGGCTTCAGCGCCCCCACGATGCGGCTGCGGTGCGGCTCGAGGAACGGCGGCAGCACCACGGTCTCCCCGAGCGTCGCCGGGTCCTCGTCGATCGCGAAGCCGGGCCCGTCGGTGGCGATCTCGAACAGGACGCCGCCCGGCTCGCGGAAGTAGATGCTGCGGAACCAGAACCTGTCGACCCAGCCCGAGTTCGGGACCCTCATGTCGGTGAGGCGGTCCAGCCAGGCGCGATGCGTCCTGTCGTCGGGCGCGCGGAAGGCCACGTGGTGGACGCCCCCGGCGCCCAGGCGGGCGGGGGGCAGGTCGGGCCTGACCGCGACGTGCAGCTCGGCGTGCGGCCCCTCGCCGTCCATGCCGTAGACGTGCACGACGCCGCCCGCGCCCTCCGGGTCCTCGTACTCGCGCAGCTTCGTCATGTTCACGACCTCGCGCAGCACGGCGTCCGTGAGCGGCAGGGAGCGCACCGTCATCGTCACGGGCCCCAGGCCGCGGAGCTGGTGTTCGGGCGGCACCGGGCTCCCCTCCCACGGCACGCTGCCGGGCCCTGCGCCGCCGTCGACGACGAGCGCGAGCCGCTGGCCCTCGGGGTCCTCGAACCGGAGCCGGGCCCTCCCGTCGACGGTCTCGACCTCGCCGCGCCTCACGCCGTGGTCGGCGAGCCGCGCCGCCCAGTACTCGAGCGACGCCTCGCTCGCGACCCGGAAGCCGGTGCGCGTGACAGTGCCCGCGCCGCGCCGCTCGGGCGCGACGTCCCAGTCGAAGAACGTGATGTCGGCGCCGGGGGTGCCGACCGCGTCGGCGTAGAAGAGGTGGTAAGCCGAAACGTCGTCCTGGTTCACCGAGCGCTTGACGAGCCGCAGGCCGAGGACCTCCGTGTAGAACCGCTTGTTCTCGCGAATCGCTGCCGTCACCGCCGTCAGGTGATGGTAGCCGGGGAAGCGAAGCTCGCTCGTCATGACTCGATGATGCCCCGCAGGTGCCGCCGACCGTGTCGGCCGCTCACCAGCCCAGGACCAGGGCGAACACCAGCGGTGCCACGATCGTGGCGTCGGACTCGATGATGAACTTCGGCGTGTCGACGGCCAGCTTGCCCCAGGTGATCTTCTCGTTCGGCACCGCGCCCGAGTACGAGCCGTAGCTGGTGGTCGAGTCGGAGATCTGGCAGAAGTAGCCCCACATCGGCACGTTCTCGCGCCCGAGGTCCTGGTGCAGCATCGGCACCACACAGATCGGGAAGTCGCCCGCGATGCCGCCGCCGATCTGGAAGAAGCCGATCGAGCGCTCGGCCGAGACGCGCGTGTACCACTCGGCCAGGAACGTCATGTACTCGATGCCGGTGCGCACGGTGTGCACGTCCTTCACCGTGCCCTCGATGACGGCGGCGGCGTACATGTTCCCGGTCGTCGAGTCCTCCCAGCCCGGCACGACGATGGGCAGGTCCTTCTCGGCGGCGGCGACGATCCACGAGTCCTTCGGGTCGATCTGGTAGTACTGCTCCAGCTTCCCGCTCCTGATCACCCGGTAGATGAACTCGTGGGGGAAGTACCGCTCACCGGCGCGCTCGGCGGCGATCCACTCCTCCCTGAGCGCGGCCTCGAGCCGCCGCATCGCCTCGCCCTCGGGGATCGCCGTGTCGGTGACGCGGTTCAGGTGCCGCTCGAGCAGCTCCTGCTCCTGCTGCGGCGTGAGGTCGCGGTAGTGCGGGATGCGCTCGTAGAAGTCGTGCGCGATGAGGTTGAAGACGTCCTCCTCGAGGTTCGCGCCGGTGCAGGAGATGATGTGCACCTTGTCCTGGCGGATCATCTCGGCCAGGGAGAGGCCGAGCTCGGCCGTGCTCATCGCCCCCGCCAGCGTGATCATCATCGCGCCGCCCTTCTCGAGGTGCGCGATGTAGGCGTCGGCGGCGTCGACGAGCGTCGCGGCGTTGAAGTGCCGGAAGTGATGCCTGACGAAGCGGCTTACCTCACCCGCCGACCTGGCGGCGGCCGGTGCGTCGGTGACTGGTGCTCGGCTCATGCCGCCATCGTAGATGCCGGGCGCGCCGCGATGGGCATCCCGGGCCCGCCGCCGGCTCCCGAGCGCGCGGTGGGGTTCACCGCCGGCTCCCGGGCGGGCGCCCGCGCTCACCGCCGGCTGCCCGCCGCCAGCCGGCGCTCACCACCCCTCGAGGAGCCGCCGGGCCCGCTCCTGCTCGGCCCTGTCGACGGCCGTGGGCGCCGGGAGCTCGAGAGCCAGCCGGAGCTGCTCGCGCGCCTCCTCCTCCTGCCCCAGGGCGTGCAGCGCGAGGGCGTACTCGACCCTGAGGTTCACGCGCTCGGGCGCCGCCTCCACGCCGCGGGACACCAGCGGCAGCACCTGGTCGCGCCGGCCGCCGTAGAGCCAGCCCACGCCGGCCTGCACCAGCTCGAGGTGCCACATGCCGAGGGCCACCAGGGCGTCCGGGTCGTCGGGCCTCAGCTCGAGGACCCGCTCGAACGCCCGCCTGAGCTCCGGCGCGACGTCGAGGTTCTGCAGCACGCCAGTGCGGCGCGCCAGCTCCCCGCGCGCACGCGCGTACTGCATCAGCGCGTCGGGCGAGTCCGGCGCGAGGTCGCGCGCGGCGCGGGCGGCCGCCAGGGCCCGCTCGAGCCAGAAGCGCTGCTCGTCCGCTGGGGCGCCCGACGGCGCCAGCTCGTACACGACGTGGTCGACGGCCGCCTGGGCCGCCAGGGTGAGCGCCTCGGCGCCGCCCGCGCTCCACGCGACCTCGAAGGCGGCGGCGAACTCGCCGGCGTCGCGCAGCGCGGCGGGGGACGACTCCGCGAGCGGCGAGCCCTCGGACTGGGCCGCTGACAGCGGGAGGAACTGGGCCAGCGCGGCGCAGGCCACGGCGAGCGCGAGGCGCCTCCAGGCAGCGCCGCTCACGACGAGCACGTCGGTCATACGCACGTTCTAAGTCCCGGTCCTCGGGCGACCGATGAGGCCGGGTGAACCGGCCTTCACCCTCCTACGCGCCCACCAGCCGCCTGTTCGCCTCCACCAGCGCCTCGTACGCCTCCACCACCGCCGCCGCGTCGCGTCGCCCCGAGACCACCGTGGCCACGCGCTTGACCTCGGCGACGGCGTTCGCGGGCGCGAAGCTCACGCCGCACGCCCGCAGCCACGCCACGTCGCCGACGCTGTCTCCCACGGCCGCGCCTTCACAGCCCGCCGTGGGCGTCGGCCAGCGCCATGGCCTCCTCGAAGGTGGCCATGAAGTTCGCGCAGCCGTGGCGCGTGACGACGATGGCGCCGCAGGCGTTGCCGAGCCTCGCGCTCTCCCGCCAGCCCCAGCCCTTGGTGCGGCCGTAGATGAGCCCCGCGGCGAACGCGTCGCCCGCGCCCAGGACGTTGACGACCTCGACCGGGAAGCCGGGGGCGTCCACCTCCTCGCCGCCCGCGAGGTGCACGCTCGCGCCCCGCGCCCCGCGCTTGACCACGAACGCCGCGTCGGGCGCCCGCTCGCGCAGCCGGGCCATGGCCCTGCCGAGGTCGCCCTTCACGACCGGCGCCGAGACCTGCTGGTGCGCGATCGTCACGTCCCCCTGCGACTCGAGGGCCGCGGCCCTGAACTCCTCCTCGGTGCCGATCACCACGTCGACGAGCGGCAGCAGCGCGCGCACCGTGACGCCGTAGGCGCGCAGGTCGTGCCACTGGTCGGCGCGGAAGTCTAGGTCGAGGTACACCGCCCTGCCCGCCGCCCGCGCCAGCTCGACCGCGCGGAACGTCGCGCTCCGCGAGGGCTCGACGGCCAGGCCCGTGCCCGAGACCTCGAGCGCGGCCGAGTCGGCCACCGGAGCGGCCAGCACGTCGTCGATGTCGAGCGCGAAGTCGGCGGCGTTGTCGCGGTAGAAGACGAGCGGGAACCTGTCGGGCGGCTCGATGCCCAGCACCACGGCGCTGCTGCGCCGACCGCGCTTCACCGGGATGAACGACGTGTCGATGCCCTCCCGCCGCAGGAAGGCCAGTATGAACTCGCCCACCTTGTCCTCCCCGACGGCCGTCAGCAGGGCCGTGCGCAGGCCGAGGCGCCGCGCCCCCACGGCGATGTTCAGAGGGCTGCCGCCCACGTACGCGGCGAACGAGGTGATGTCGACGAAGGCGGCGCCGATGTCGTTCGAGTAGAGGTCGATCGACGACCGCCCCATCGTGAGCAGGTCGTAGCGGGGAGCGGCGCCGGCGGCGCCCTTCCCCGGCGCGCCGCTCAACGCCCCTCCCGCGCGGGCGCCCCGAGGGGCAGCCGCATCCGGTCGGGACTGCCCTCCCAGCTACCGCGCACCCAGGCGAGCTCGGGCTCGTCGCGCGCGACCCAGCTGGGCTCGTCGCCGGCGAGGAAGTTCAGGTAGTAGCCGTCGTAGCCGGGCGGCATCACGACGGGGTGGTAGCCGCGCCGCACCAGGACCGTGTCGCCGTCCCTCACGACGACCACGTCGTCGAGCTCGCGGGCGTCGTCGTAGAGGCGCTGCAGGGCGAAGCCGCCGCGGGGGGCGATGCGGTAGTGGTAGACCTCGTCGAGGTCGACCTCCACCCCCGGCACGTGCTCGTCGTGACGGTGCGGCGGGTAGCTCGACCAGTTGCCCGACGGCGTGTAGACCTCCACGCACAGGAGCCGCTCGGCGTCGCCGGGGTCGAGCACGTGGGTGATCTGCCTGAGGGCGTTGTGCCCGCCGCGCATCTCGACCTTCACGTCCTCGGGCCCGATGAAGCGCGGGAGCAGCCGACCGTCGGCCGCGGCGCGGCCGACCCCCAGCTCTACGGCGGTGCCGGCGCGCACGGCGAAGGGCGTGCGCGGCGGGGCGTAGAGGGCGTACGGCAGGCCGCCGAACGGGCTCTCCCTGCCCGCGAAGGCCCTCTCCTCGCCGTCCAGCTCCAGGACCCCGGAGCCGGAGAGGACGACCACGCAAGACTCCTTCGCCTCGTCTACCTGCTCCCACCGCTGGCCGGCCGGCAGCGTGAGCACCTCGAACCAGAGGTGCCGCCAGCCGGCGGACTCGGGCGTGACGACGACGTCGGCGCTGTCATGGGCGCGCGGCGCCACGTGGCGGCCGCGGGCGAGCTCGGCGCCCGTCGTGGACGACTCGGTCACAGCCCCAGCCTCCTCAGCACCTCGCGGTTGCGCGCGGCGCTCTCCTTCGGGGTGCCCATGCCGGGGATCACGTCCTGCTCGACGGTCACCCAGTCCGAGTAGCCCTGCTCGCGCAGGAAGCCGACGATGCCCTCAAGGTCCACGCTGCCCCGCCCGAGCTCGCAGAACACGCCCGCGGCGATGGCCTGCGCGTAGTCGAGCCCCTCGGCGCGGCAGCGCGCCGCCACGCCCGGGTGGCAGTCCTTGAGGTGGACGTAGGGCACGCGGTCCCAGAAACGCTTGAGGCCCTCGAGCGCCAGCCTCCCGCGGCCGGGCGGGTCGCTCGGCTCGTCGGGCACGCCGCAGCCGTAGGTGTAGTGGCCGGTGTCGAAGACCAGGTCGATGAGCCCGGGCTCGGTCGCGTCGAGGAAGCGCGCGATCTCGTCGGGGGTCTCGACGAACGCCGCGCAGTGGTGGTGGAAGAGCGTCCTCAGGCCCGTCTCGCCCTGCACCATGCGCGCGATCTCCTGAGCGTTGCGCACGAAGACGGCGAACTCCTCCGCAGGCAGGGCGTCTTCTGCCGAGATGCGCCCGGCTTTGGCCGTCCTCAGCGGGTCGCCCCGGGTCTCGTCCGCCAGGATGAAGTACGGAGCACGGCCGGCGCGCGCCACATCGGAGAGCGCAGCCAGGTGGCGAGCCACCGCCAGGAGTCGTTCCCTCCGCTCGGCCACCACCCCGGGCCGACGCAGCGGCACGCCCTCGAAGCCACCGAGCATCACCAGGCCGCGCCGGTCGAGCTCCGCCCTCAGGACCTCCGGGTCGGTCGGCATGTAGCCGAGGTCGCCCAGCTCGGTGCCGACGTAGCCGGCCTCGGTGAGCTCGTCGAGCATCACGTTCCACGGCACCGTCTCGCCGAAGCCCTCGATCGTGCCCCAGGAGCAGGGCGCGTTGGCCACGCGGATGGCCGTGGCGCCGAGGCCGAGGGTCTGCTGCGCGCTCACGCCATCGCCCTCCCCTGCGCGCCGGCCGGGTCCGCCGCGCCGGCGCCGACCTCGCTCACCGCCACGCACCGTCCGAGGTCGAGGCTGAGCTGCGCCGCCTCGGCGAGGCGCAGCGACTCGACGGCGTCGCGCGGCCCCGGCTCGGGCTCCCTGCCCTCGCGGACGGCGCTCACGAACGCCTCGAGCTCGCGGCGGTAGGCCTCCTTGAAGCGCACCAGGAAGTGGCTCTGGTAGTCGCCGTGCATCCCCCGCGAGTCGTAGCGCCATACCTTCGTGGCGCGCTCGTCCTCGGCCACGAGCTTGCCCGCGCTGCCGTGGACCTCGACGCGCAGGTCGTGCCCGTAGACGGCGCGGCGGGAGTTCATGACCACGCCGAGCGCGCCCGACTCGAACTCGAGCGTGACGACGCTGGTGTCAACGTCGCGCTGGCGGGAGAAGCGCTCGTCGACGAGCACGCGCCCCAGGGCCGTGACGTGCGCGACCTCGCCGGCCACGAAGCGGGCCATGTCGAGGTCGTGGATCACCGAGTCGCGGAAGAAGCCGCCGGAGACGGCGACGTACTCCTCCGGCGGCGGCGCCGGGTCGGTCGACTGGCTGCGGAACAGCTCCACCCTGCCGACCTCGCCCGCGCGCACCGCCCGCGCGAGCTCGCCGTAGGCCGGGTCGAACCGCCGGTTGAAGCCGATCTGGAAGGGGACGCCGGCGGCGAGCACGGCGCGCAGCGCGACCTCGGTGGCGGCCAGCGTGCGCGCCACGGGCTTCTCGCAGAACACCGGCTTGCCCGCCCTCGCCACGGCCTCGAGCTGCTCCACGTGCCTGTCGGTGGGCGAGGCGATGACCACCGCGTCGACGCGCGGGTCGGAGAGGGCCTCCTCGAGGTCGGAGGCGACGCCCGCGGCGCCGCCCGCGGCGCGCTCGGCGGCCGCGGCGTCCGGGTCGACGACCGTCACCAGCCGAGCGCCCTCGACCGCGCCGAGCAGGTGACGGGCGTGAAGCGCGCCGATGCGCCCCGCGCCCACCACGGCCACCCCGAGGGGAGGGCGGCCGCTCAAGGCCCCACCCGCCTCCGGGCGTACGCCGCGCTCACCGCTCCGCCTCCGCCGGTCCCGCGCGGTGCTCGACCGCCTGCCTCAGCGCCTCCTCGTAGGCCTGCCGGGCAGCGCGCACGCCGGCGCGACCCGAGACCTCGGCCACGGGCACGTCCCACCACGAGCCGTAGGAGCCGACGCGCCGCTCGGGGTGGACGCGCACCACGACGACAGTGACGCCCTCGGAGCCCTTGGCGGCCTCGAGCGCCGACCGCAGGTCGGACGCGGAGTGGGCCTCCACGGCCGTGGCGCCCATCGCGCGCGCGTGCGCGGCGTAGTCGACGCTCACCACGGGCCCGTCGAGCCGGCCCGTCCTCGGGTCGCGCGCGCGGAGCTCGTTCGCGAACGAGGGCGAGCCCACCGAGCGCTGCAGGCCGTGGATCGACTGGAAGCCGTGGTTGTCGACGACCACGACGGTGAAGCTGAGGCCCTCGGCGACGGCCGTGACGATCTCCGAGTTCGCCATCAGGTACGAGCCGTCGCCGATGAACACCACGACCTGCCGCTGCGGCTCGGCGAGCTTGACGCCGATGCCGGCGGGGATCTCGTAGCCCATCGTGGAGAAGCCGTACTCGACGTGGTACGACTTCGGGTCCTCGGGCCGCCACAGCTTCAGCAGGTCGCCGGGCATGGTGCCCGCCGCGTTGATCGCCGTGGCCTTGCCGCCGAACACCTCGTTGACGATGCCGATGACCTCGGCCTGCGAGATCATCTCGTCGGGCAGGTGGTGGTGCGGGCCCTCGGCGCGGGTCGCGACGGGGGGCCCGTCGCTCCGCAGCCTGTCGACCTCGGCGCGCCAGGCGTCCTTGAGGCTCGTGACCTCGACGGAGTACATCTCCGGCGAGCGCCAGCGGTCGAGCGCCTCCGACAGCGCCGTCAGGCCGCGCTTCGCGTCGGCGACGACCGGCGTCGCGCCCAGCTTGTAGGCGTCGGCCGCGACGACGTTGAGCCCGACGAACCGCACGCCGGGGCGGCGGAACGCCGTCATCGAGGCGGTCGTGAAGTCGGACAGGCGCGTGCCCACCGCCAGCACGACGTCGGCCTCGGCGGCGAGCTCGTTCGCGGCGCTGCCGCCGCTCGCGCCGACGGGGCCGGCGTTCCACGGGTGGTCCCAGGGCAGCGCGCCCTTGCCGGCCTGCGTCTCGACGACCGGCACGCCGTGGCGCTCGGCGAACGCCGCCAGCTCCTCGGTGGCCTCGGAGTAGATCACGCCGCCGCCGGCGACGATCAGCGGGCGCTCGGCCTCGCGCAGCAGACGCGCCGCCTCCGCGACGGCCTCGGGCTCCGGCACCGGCCGCGCGACGCGCCACACCCGCTCGCGGAAGAGCTCCTCGGGCCAGTCGTAGGCCTCGGTCTGCACGTCCTCGGGCAGGGCGATCGTCACCGCGCCGGTCCCGGCCGGGTCGGTCAGCACGCGCATCGCCGCCGGCAGGACGGAGAGGAGCTGCTCCGGCCTGTCGACGCGCGCGAAGAAGCGCGACAGGGGCCGGAAGGCGTCGTTCACCGTGACGTCGTGCTCGAGCGGGTGCTCGAGCTGCTGCAGCACGGGGTCGGGGCGGCGGTTCGCGAACAGGTCGGAGGGGAGCAGCAGGACCGGCAGGCGGTTGATCGTCGCGGCCGCGGCGGCCGTGAGCATGTTCGCGCTGCCCGGGCCTATCGAGGCCGTGCAGGCGAACGTCGAGAGGCGGTTCGTGTGCTTGGCGTACGCCGCCGCGACGTGCACCATCGCCTGCTCGTTCTGCGGGCGGTAGGTGGGCAGGTCGAGCTCGTCTCCCAGCTCCTCGAGCGCCTGCCCGAGGCCGGCGACGTTACCGTGCCCGAAGATCGCCCACACGCCGGGGATGAGGCGACGCCGCACGCCGTCGCGCTCGCTGTACTGGGCGGCCAGGAACCTGACCACGGCCTGGCCGACCGTGGCCCTCACGTTTGGCATATGGGCATATGCCTACCACACGACCGTGGCAGTGATGTGGGGGCCGCTAGCGGTGGACCGGCTCCGGCGCCGGCGGCGCGGTCGGCGCGGGGGCCGACGCCGCTCCGGCGGCGCGCCCCGCTCGGCACTCGGCGGCGCCGCTAGCTCGTGGACGGCGGCTCAGTCGTCGGCGGCGCCCGCGACGCCGGCCCTCGCGACCGGCAGGCGAGCCACGAGCACGAGCAGCGGCAGGCAGGCGACGAAGCCGAGCATGGCCATCGCGGTGTAGCCGGCGGTGGCGAGCACGGGACCGCCCACGAGCGCTGCCGTCGCGGCGGAGCCGCCCATCAGCAGGTCGTTGAAGCCCTGCATCCGACCCTTCTCGGCGGTCGAGAGGCGGTCGGAGAGCAGGGCCGAGCCCGCCACGTAGCACAGGTTCCAGCCGAGGCCGAGCAGGAAGAGTGCGAAGGCCAGCGGCGGCACCTCGGGCGAGAGCGGCGCCAGCGCGCACGCCGCCAGCAGCAGCACGGCGCCGAGCGTGGCGACGGGCTTGCGTCCCCACCTGTCGGCGAGCCAGCCGGACACGACCGAGAACGCGAACATCCCGAACGTATGGCTCGAGAAGACGAGGGCGATGTTCCCCAGCGGGTGATGGTGGTCGTGCATGTGCAGCGAGGTCATCTGCATCAGCCCGACCATCACCATCTGCGACGTGACTATGCAGGTGACGGCGGCGCGCACGGAGGGGTCGCGCAGCACCTCGCGCACGGTGCGCGCCGGGGCCTCCTCCGAACGGCCGCGCTCGAGGGCGCCGAGCGCCGCGCCGAGAGCCTTGGGCTCGGGGCGCAGGAACGCGAAGAACAGCGCCGCCGTGAGCAGGAAGCCGCAGGCCGTGGCGACGTAAGGCCCGGCGATCTCGCTGTAGCCCAGCGACTGCATCAGCCGGCCGGTGGGCGCGACGAGCGCGGGGCCCAGGACGCTCCCGACGGTGCCGCCCAGCACCACCGTCGCGATCGCGCGGGCGCGCTGGGCGCGGGGCGTGACCTCGGCGGCGACGAAGCGGCCGAGCTGCACCGACGCGTTGCCCGAGCCGGAGACGGCCAGGCCCAGCAGCACCAGCGCGAGGCTGCCCGCAGCTACGCCGACCATCGCCAGCGCCGCGCCGGCGGCGCCGGTCAGCAGCCCCAGGCTGAGGGCGCCGCGGCGCCCGAGCCTGTCGGAGAGGCGGCTCCAGACCAGCGAGCCGACGGCGATGCCGGCCTGGTTCACCGCCGCGGTGACGCCGGCGAGCGAGGTGAGCCCGGAGAGCTCGGCGCCGACGATCGCCGCGACGGTCGCCGCCGCCACGGTGCCGGCGGAGCCGAGGCTCTGACCCACGAACAGCGCGCCGGTGATGCGGCGCGCCTGGACGCGCCTGACCCGTTCGTCGACGGGTGCGGGCTCCGCTGTGGGGACGGCGCCGGCCGAGGACGTCACGGCGGCAGCCTACACCCGGCGGGCAGGAACCGACAGCGACGGGTCCACGGCGCCCCTCGAGCGCCGCCGGTCACGGGCCGGGCACCGGGTCGGCCAGGGGCGCTGCGGACGCGGCGCGACCTCAGGCCTGCTGGCGCTCGGCCTCGGCGGCGCGCCGGCTGGCGGCGTCGTGCACCTCGCCGATCAGCTCCTCGACGATGTCCTCGAGGAACAGCACGCCCAACACCTCGCCGCCGGAGCCGGAGACGACGGCCAGGTGCGAGCCGGAGGAGCGCATGTCGGAGAGCACGGCCTCGGCCTCGGCGTCCTCGGGCACCGTGGCGAGGCGCCTGACGTTGCGCTCCGGCAGCGGCCTGTCGACCGCGGCGCCGGTGAGCGCGATGACGTCCTTGAAGTGCACGTAGCCGACCATCGCGCCGGCGCCGTCGACCAAGACGTACCGGGAGTGACCGTACCGGGCCACGGCCTCCTCGACCTGCCGGGGCGTGACCTCGCGCGGCAGCGTCACCAGCGCGTGCAGGGGCACGGCCAGGTCGCGCGCGCACTTCGAGGTGAACTCGAAGGCCTTCGTGACGGTGCCGGTCACGTCGCGGAACAGGCCGGCCCGCTCCGACTCCGCCACGATCGACGCGACCTGGTCGAGGGTGAAGGCCGACGCCGCCTCTCCCCGCGGCTCGACGCCGAAGCGGCGCAGGAACCAGTTGGCGGTGCGGTCCAGGGCGGCGATCGCCGGCCTGACGAAGCGCGCGACCCGCACCAGCGCCGGGCCCAGCGCGAGCACCGACGGCCCCGGCCGCGAGAAGGCCAGGTTCTTGGGCACCATCTCGCCGAGCGTCACGTGCAGGAACGAGACGAGCGCCAGCGCCACGGCGAACGAGACGCCCGAGGTGAGCGGGTCGCCGAGGCCCAGTGCGCGCAGCGGTTCCTCCAGCAGATGGTGGATCGCCGGCTCGGAGACGTTGAGGATCAGCAGCGAGCAGACCGTGATGCCGAGCTGCGAGCAGGCCAGCATCAGCGAGGCGTGCTCCATCGCCCACAGCGCGACCCTGGCGGCGGGGTTCCCGGCCTCGGCGAGGGGCTCGACCTGCGCGCGCCGCGCGGCCAGCACGGCGAACTCGGCGGCCACGAAGAAGGCGTTCGCCGCCAGCAGTATCACGAGCCAGAACAGGCCCCACCAGGGGCTCACTCGCCGTCCCCGCCTCCCGCGCCGGGCGCCTCGTGCGGCTCCGGCACGAAGCGCAGGCGGTCGACCCGCAGGCCGTCCATCCGCGTCACGACCAGGCGTCCGCCGGGCACCTCGACGACGTCGCCGCGCTCCGGCACCTTGCCGAGCCGGGCCATGACGAACCCGCCGACCGTGTCGTAGTCCTCGTCCTCGGGGATCCGCAGCCCGACGCGCTCGGCGACCTCGTCGAGCCGCAGCATCCCCGGCAGCGTCCAGGAGTCGTCCGGCCACTGGCGCACCGCGGCCTCGCGCCTGTCGTGCTCGTCGGCCACCTCGCCGACGAGCTCCTCGACGAGGTCCTCGAGCGTCACGACGCCGGCCGTGCCGCCGTACTCGTCGAGCACCACGGCGAGCTGCGAGCCGCCGCGGAGCTGGCCGAGCAGCACGTCGACGGTCTGGGTGTCGGGCACGAAGCTGACCTCGCGCATGAAGGCCGTCACCGGCGTCTCGTCGCGCCGCTCGCGCGGCACGGCCAACGCACCCTTCACGTGGACGACGCCGATCACGTCGTCGATGCCCGCGCCGGTGATCGGGAAGCGCGAGTGGCCAGTGTCCCGCGCCAGGGCTATGACGTCGGAGGCCGTGCTCGTCGCCGGCAGCGCGGCCATCCGCGTCCGCGGCGTCATCACGTCGCCGGCGGTGAACTCGGCGAAGTCGAGCGTCTTGGTGAGCAGGGTGGCGGCGCGGGGGTCGAGGCTGCCCTCGCTGGCCGAGTGCCGGACCAGGCTGGCCAGCTCCTCGACCGTGCGGGCCGAGGAGAGCTCCTCCTGCGGCTCCACGCCGAACGCCCTCACGACGACGTTGCTGAAGCCGTTCAGCAGCCTGACGAACGGGCCGAAGACGGTCGTGAACGCGATCTGGATGGGCGCGACGAAGCGCCCGACGGCCTCGGGCAGCGCCAGCGCCAGGTTCTTCGGCACGAGCTCGCCGAAGATCATCGACAGGAGCGTGGCCAGCGAGACGGCGACGACGGCGGCTACGGGCCGCACGACGTCGCCGGGGAGCCCCGCCGCCAGCAGCGGCCCGGAGAGGAGCCGCGACACGGCCGGCTCCATCGTGTAGCCGGTGAGGAGCGTGGTCAGGGTGATGCCCAGCTGGGCGCTGGAGAGGTGCGTGGAGGTGTGGCGCAGCGCGGCGACCACGACCCCGAGGCCCTTCTCGCCGCGCTCTAACCGCGACTGGAGGACGGCCCTGTCGAGGTTGACGAGCGCGAACTCGGAGGCTACGAAGACGCCGGTTCCGGCGGTGAGGACGATGCCGAGGCCGAACAGGAGCCAGTCGCTCATAGGCCGCCGGCGTACCCCAGAGGGGTAGTCAGGTCCATGTTCCGGCCGAGTATACAGGCAGCCCCGGCCGCGGTACGCGGCCGGGGCGCCTCTCCCGTGCGCTCCGGGCGCCGCCTCAGCGGCGCCCGGAAGGCCTTCAGGTCAGAGGTCGGGCGCGTCGGGTACCAGCGGGTCCTCGAGCGGCTCCAGCGGGTCCTGGAGGCCATCGAGGGCGTCGTCGGCGCCGTCGCGGAGGTCGTCGAGGCCCTGCTGGACGTCGTCGCCGAGCTGGTTCGCGTCGTCGCCGATGTCAGGAGCGTCGATGCCGCCGCTTGGCGGCGGGGCCAGCGGGTCGTTCGCGGGCGGCGCGAGCGGGTCGTTAGCGGGCGGCGCGAGCGGGTCGCCGCCGGGCGCCAGCGGGTCCTGCAGGCCAGGTTCGAGCTCGTCCTCGGCCTGCTGGTCGGCGAGCTGCTGGGACACCTCGGTCAGCAGGTTCTTGGCCTCGCCGACGTCGTCGCGCACCTCGCGCACCTCGCTGATCAGCTGGGCGGGCTCCGTCTGCTCGCCGGCGCTGAGGTCCATCAGCCGCTGCTCGACGGCGTCGAGGCGGTCGGCGACCTCCTGGATCTGGTCGCGGATGGCAGCGGCGTCCTCGGCGCTCACGCCGCCCCTGTTCGTGTCGCAAGCGGCGAGCCCGAACACCAGCGCGGGCGCCACGAGCGCCCCCAGCAGCCTCCGCCTCAGCGGACCGGCATCCAACACCTTGGTCACGTTCACTGTGGCCTCCCTCCGTGGTCGCGGGGCGGGTCGGCCTCTCGCGACTCGGGCCCTCGGCTACTCCGAGGACCGTCTGTGCCCACCCTGAAGCCGTGGGGAGTGAGAAGGCCCGCCGCGGCAGTGAGACGCCCTTAACCCCCCGCCCACACTCCGCTCGTGATGCTCTTACCCACCTAATCGACGGCGGGCGGGCTCACGGCCGTCGTGGAGGCGCGTCTCCGGCGCCGCCGGGCCGCTGAGAGGGCGCGGCCCGGCTCCTCACGTCGCTCTCACGACCCGCCCGCCCCGCCCGCCGAGATGCTGTATCTTCCCGCCGTGACGACGAGAGCGGTGGACGTGGTCGTGCGCCCGCTCGTGCCCGCCGACTGGCCGGGGGTGCGGCAGGCGTACCTGGAGGGGATCGCTACGGGCCAGGCGACGTTCGAGGTCGACGCGCCCGCCGACTTCGAGACGTGGTCGGCCGCCCGCCTACCGATCTGCCGTTTCGTCGCCCACCCGCCCCACGACGAGGGGGACGTCCTGGGCTGGGCGGCGCTCTCCCCCGTGTCGAGCCGGCCCGTCTACCGCGGCGTCGCCGAGGTGGGGATCTACGTCGCCGAGCGCGCCAGGGGCAGGGGCGTGGGCCGCGCGCTGCTGGCGCGGCTCGTCGAGGAGTCTGAGGCGCACGGCATCTGGACGCTCCAGAGCTCGGTGTTCCCCGAGAACGCCGCCACGCGCGCGCTCCACGCCGAGTACGGGTTCAGGGAGGTCGGCCGGCGCGAGAAGATCGGCCGGCACCACGGCGTGTGGCGCGACACGCTCCTGCTCGAGCGCCGCAGCCGCAGGCCCGAGCTGAACTCCTGACGTCACGGGCGTGGCTGGGGACCGCCCCCGCGCCGCGCGGCGCTAGGCCCGCTCCAGGGCGGCCCTCAGGGCCTCCGACAGGGCCCGCCGCCCCTCGAGAGCCTCGTTCACCAGGACCCCGGCGCGGCCCAGCGGGGCGCTCAGCTCCACGGTCCTGCCGTCCCCGGCGTCGTAGGCGGCGCCGGTGTACGGGTCCGTCCACCGCCCCGACCCCGCCGGGAGGTAGGCGCCGACCGCGCTCCTGCCCGGGTGCATCACGGGGGACACGAGCACGCCGCGGCCGAGGAAGAGCTGGGAGTGCACGCGCCGCGACGCCGGGTCCTCGGGGTAGGCGAGCCAGGCGTGCCTCACCACAGGCAGGCCGCAGGCGCGCGCCTCGGCCATCAGCTCGCGGCGCAGGCCGCGCCAGGCGACGAACGTGCGCGCCGCCCGCGCGAAGTCGGCCCGCGTCTGCTCGTCCGTGTAGACCTGGACGTTGAGCTGCGGCCTGTTGCCCTCGTGGGTGCGCAGGAACGCGGTGAAGGCCATCAGCTCGCCCCAGCGGGCCAGCAGCTCGCGCGTGCGGACGCGCCGCGGCAAGGGGCTCACCGTCGACGTGTAGCCGCCGACGTCGCCGTGCTGCAGGCTGTAGCCGGCGAAGCCGGAGGTCAGCAGGCCGGTCAGCGCGCTGCGCAGGCCGTCGTGCTCGTCCCAGGTCACGGTCTGGTCCCCCAGCCAGAAGAGCACGGCGTCGCGCGGGCTCCGCGCGTAGCCGGAGCGGAAGAACGTGACGAGGTCACCGGGCGAGCGGCCCAGGCGCGCCGCCAGTCGCTCGCGCAGGCGGCGGTTGAACGCCGCCCAGGCCTCCGGGTAGCGGTTGTGCCACTCGTGCGCGGTGCCGTTCGCCACCACGGCGTCGAACGGCAGGCCCTCCCCGAAGTCGGCCATCCAGCCGTGGGCCCCGGTCTCGGCCAGCTTCTCGGCCAGCGTCTCCAGGTACCACTCGACGGCCTCCTCGTCGCTGAGGTCGACGAGGCCGGCCTCGAAGTCGCCCTGGTCGGTCATGTAGGCCTCGCCCGACCGCGTGCGCACGAAGCGGCCCTGCGCCAGGCCCACCGCGAAGAGGTCGGGCCTGCCGCCCGGGCGCGCGGCCATGTCGGCGAGGAACGGGTTCACGTACACCAGGGCGCGGAGGCCGCGCTCCTCGAGCCACGCGGTCATCTCTCGCCAGTCGGGGTAGCGGTCCGGGTTGAGCTGCCAGTCCCACCACAGCCGCTGCCCGAACCCGACGGCCCTGTTCCCCACCCAGTCCTGCAGCCACACGCCTACGAGCGGCGCGCCGTGGCTCTCCAAGGCCGCGACGACCCGCCGCACCTTCTCGCTGCCGCCCTGCATGCCGACGACCGCGCCCCTGTCGGCCCAGTCGGGCAAGGGGTCCATGCGGCCCGAGTGGCGCGTGTAGACCTCGAGCAGCTCGGCCGGGCTCGAGCCGGCGACCGCGCGCGCGGTGGCGGCCGGCGCGTAGACCCGCGCGCTGGCCACGGAGCCGTGCCGGAGGTCGAGCTGCATCGGGCAGGTGTCGACGAGGTAGAGGCCACGCGGCTCGCTGGAGAGCAGGACGGGCACGGGAGCGTACGTGCTCCACCACCTGCCGCCGGCGCCGCCGAAGAGCTCGGCCAGGAGCGTGAGCGGCTGGGCGCCGCGCCCCACGCCCTGCTCCGCGGTCAGGACGGGCAGGCGACTGCCCGCCAGGTCGACGCGGCTGAACTGCACGCCGCCGCCGAAGACGCTGCTGCCGGGCTCGCGCTCCCAGAGGAGCTCCGTCCACAGCGCCGGTGCCCCTGCCGCGGCCCCGGTCGCCTCGCGCCAGGCCCGCGCCTCAGGGCCCTCGAGGCTGAGCTCGACCTCGAGCGTCTCGCCGTCGACGGCGCGGAACGCCGCGGAGTACGGCACGCCCTCCCCTTCGCCCGGACCAACGAAGCGGCCCCGGAGCCGCAGCTCCCCGCCCTCGTGGGACACCGAGGACACGACCTGGTCGGCGAGACGGCCCCTCACGCGCTCGTCGACGTCGAGGTGGCCCGCCACGCCGGAGAAGCGCACCTCGCCGCGCACCGTCGCGCCGAACGCGCCGGGAGGCGACGACAGCGCGACGCCGCCGGGGCTGCGCGGGTGCCTGACGACGAGCCTGCCCTCGGCCAGCGCGACCTCGAAGGCGCCCACGCGCCAGGAGCCGGGCCAGGCGTCGCCCTCGAACAGCAGCCGTCCCGGCAGGACGGGGGCCGGCGCGGTGGCCGAGCGGTACGCCCACGCCGCCAGACGCGCCGCCCCGGCGCCGAGCCTGCGTAGGGTCATCCGCGGGGCGGCCGGCGCCCGGCCTGCAGCGCCGCCAGCGCCATCCCGAAGAACACGGCGGAGCCGAAGTAGGCGACGGGCCCTCCGCCGGTGACCGCCCGGTACAGGAGCAGCGCGCCGACGCCCGCCATCACGAGCGGCAGGAGGTACCGGGGCGGCGCGCCGTCCATGAGCACGCGCAGTCTATGCCAGCGGCGACCGGTGGGGCGGCGAGGCGGGCCCCTGCAGGGCGCCGCGGGCGCGCCGGCCGGCGGGCCCGGGCCCCGCGACCGCCTCCCCGCGGACCCCACGCCCGGCTCCTGTTACCTTCTAGGGCGTGACCGCGTCAGGCAGAACGGCAGCGCTGTCCGGCCTCAGCCTCACCATCCTGCTGACCCTCTCGCACGCGGCCAACGACGCCTTCACGAACGTCCTGCCGGTGTTCCTGCCCACCCTCCAGGACCGCCTCGGGCTAGGCGAGGCCGTGCTGGCCGTGGCGGTGGCCGTGATCTCGCTGTCGTCGAACGTCCTGCAGCCGGTCTTCGGGGGCTTCGTCGACAGGTGGGGACGCCGTCGCTCGGCCGCGCTCGGCCTCGTCGTCGGCTCCACCCTGATGGGCTTCGTCTCGGTCGTCGGCAGCGTTTGGGCGCTGTTCTTCGTCCTCGCCGTCGGCGGCCTCGGCTCGGCCGTGTTCCACCCGGCAGCAGCCTCGATGGCCCGCGACACCGGCGCGCGCCGCGGCCTGAGCATGAGCCTGTTCGCCGCCGGGGGCTCCCTGGGCGTGGCCGTCATGCCCGTCGTGATCCTCTGGGTCGTGCGCAGCTTCGGCGCCGCCTACGTGCCGCTGCTCTCGGTCCTCGGCGTCGCCTTCGGCCTGGCCCTGTTCCTGCTCACCCCGCCGCAGACGCCCAAGGCGCCCGCGCCCGGCCCGCGGCGGCTCATCGACCTGTCGCTGGTGACCGGGCCGGTGGGCGCGCTCGCCGCCGCCGGGATCCTGCGCGCGATGGCGTTCATCAGCTTCACGAACGGCATGCCGCTCTTCCTCGCGAACGTCCGCGGCTACGCCCCGGACGCGCCGGAGATCGGCCTCACGCTCTCGATCTACAGCGCTGCGGCCTCGGCCGGCACGATCCTCGCCGGCCTGGTCGAGGCGCGCTTCGGCCGCCTGCGCGTGATCGTCGCCTGCATGCTCGCGGCGCTGCCGGTGCTGCTCCTCACCCTCACGCTCGCCCCCGGCAGCCTGCCCTACTACGCGTGCGTCGCGCTGGGCGGCATGCTCACGAACGCGAGCATCCCGCTGCTGGTCGTGAGCGCCCAGGACCTCGCCCCGGACTCCGTCGCCGCGGCGTCCGGCCTCCTCATGGGCTTCACGTGGGGCACCGCCGGCGTCGTCTACATCGGCTTCGGGGCGCTGCAAGAGGCCGTCGGGATCGCCCCGGCGCTGGCGCTCGGCTTCGCGTTCCTGCTGCCCGCCGTCGCGCTGGTGACGTACGTGTTCAGGCGCAACGGCGCGGCGCTCGCCGCCGCGGCGCAGGCGAGCCAGGCGCGGGCGTAGGGCGCGCGGTCGGCGCCTCTGGCGGCGCGCGGGGCCGGCCTCAGACCTCGCCCAGGTAGGCGCGCTTCATGGCCTCGTTCTGCAGGAGCTCCTGGGCGTCGCCCTGGAGGACGACCTCGCCGGTCTGCAGCACGTAGCCCCTGTCGGCGATCGAGAGCGCGATGTTCGCGTTCTGCTCGACCACGAACACGCTGATCCCACGCTCGTTCACCTGCTTGATGATCTCGAAGATCCGCTCGACGAAGAGGGGCGCCAGGCCCATCGACGGCTCGTCCATGAGGATCAGCTTCGGCCGGCTCATCAGCGCCCTGCCCATGGCCAGCATCTGCTGCTCGCCGCCCGACATCGTGCCGCCCAGCTGGTTGAGGCGCTCGCCCAGGCGCGGGAAGAGCGTGAAGACGTACTCGAGGTCCTCCTCGATCCCCTCCTTGTCGTCGCGGAGGTAGGCGCCCATGTCGAGGTTCTCGAGGACCGTCAGCTTGGGGAAGATGCGCCGGTTCTCGGGCACGACGGCCATCCCGCGCGCGATGCGCTCGGCCGTGGGCAGGTGGTCGACGCGCTCGCCCCTGAACCACAGCTCGCCGGCGCTGAGCCTCACCAGCCCGAGGATCGTCTTCAGCGTGGTGCTCTTGCCCGAGGCGTTGCCGCCGAGGAGGCAGACCATCTCTCCCGGGTAGATCACCATGTTCACGTTCCTGAGCACCTGGATCGGCCCGTAGTGGGTGTCGACGCCCTTCAGCTCGAGGAGCTTCTCGCGCTCCGGCGCCGCGGCCGCCTGCGGCGCACCGCCGGCCGCCGGGTCGGCCCCCGCGCCCGTACGCACGGCCTCGCTCACGGCTCCAGCCCCAGACCGGCGGGCACGCCCTCGCGCGTGGCCCTCTTGCCGAGGTAGGCCTCGATGACCGCCGGCTCGTTCACGACCTGCTCGTACGGGCCCTCGGCGATCTTGCGCCCGTAGTCGAGGACCACGACCCGGTCGGAGATGTCCTTGACGAGGTTCATCTTGTGCTCGACGAGCATGATCGTGTAGCCGCCCTCGTCGCGCATGCGCCTGATGATCTCGGTGATCTCGGCCGTCTCGCGCGGGTTCATCCCCGCGCTGGGCTCGTCCAGCAGCAGCAGGCGGGCGCCGGTGGCCATGGCGCGGGCCATCTCGGTGCGGCGCCGGTTGGCGTAGGAGAGGACCTCGACGGGCTGGTTCAGGCGGAACGTCATGAGGCGCGGCCCGAAGAAGGCGAGCTTCTCCATGGCGACCTCGTGCATGCGCCGCTCCTGTCTCACGTAGCCGGGCGTGCGCAGCACGCTGGCGAGCCAGGTGGTCCGCAGGCGGTGGTGCTGGGCCACGAGCACGTTCTGCAGCACCGTGAGGTTGTTGAAGAGCCTGAGGTTCTGGAACGTCCGCGCGATGCCGAGGTCGACGATCTGGTTGGGCCTCAACCCGGCGATGTCGCGCCCCTCGAACAGGATGCGCCCCGAGTCCGGGCGGTAGACGCCGGTGATGAGGTTGAAGAGCGTCGTCTTACCGGCGCCGTTGGGCCCGATCACGCTGACGATCTCGCCCTCGTCGATACGGAGCGAGAGCTGCGAGATCGCCTGCAGACCGCCGAACGCCTTGTTGACGTTCTCGATGACCAGCACGGCCTACTCCTCCGCCCCGCGCGTGCGCGGCGCGGGTCCGCGACCGCCGGCGTCGAGCCAGGCGTCCTGGCGCCGCTCCTCCTCGGTGGGCACGTCGCGGGAGTCGCGCAGCAGCCAGGTCCACTCGAACTCGCGGCGGCCCATGATGCCGGCGGGCTTGAAGACCATGATCACGACCAGCAGCACCGACAGCGCGATGGCGCGCATCCCGAAGCCCTGCCACTGACGGGCCAGCGCGGCGTCGAGCGCGCCGGACAGGCTCAGCGCCGCGACCACGAGGCCCAGGGCGGCGGCGGCCACCGCCACCGGGTGCAGCGCGGGCCGCAGGCGGCGGTTCCTCCGGTAGAGGTAGCCGAGGACGGCCGCCACGACGAGCACCGCGCCGGCGGCTCCCACCCAGGTCGAGAGCGGGTAGGCCTGCTCGAGCGGGTCGCCGTACTGCCGGACCCACACGACGAGCGCCGTGCCGATCAGGGCCCCGGTGATCGAGCCGGTGCCGCCGACCGAGATCGCCACCAGGAAGTAGAACGTCAGCGAGAACAGGAACAGGTCGAGGCGCGCCGTGCCGACCCAGCTCACCCACAGGCCGCCCGCGACCCCGGCGAAGAACGCCGAGATCACGAAGGCCAGCACCTTGTGGTAGGCGACGTTCACGCCCATCGCCTCGGCGGCGATCTCGTCCTCGCGTATCGCCTGCAGCGCCCGCCCGTACGAGCCCTTCTTGAGGCGCGCGAACACGAACACCGTGATCGCCAGCGCGCCGAACGTCCACCACACGCTCTTGCCGAACGCGCTCGGCACGCCGGCGAAGCCGAGCGCGCCGTTGGTGTACGAGGAGAGCAGCGGCGTCGAGGCGAGCAGCCTTATCACCTCGCCGAAGGCGAAGGTCACGACGGCCAGGTAGTCGCCGCGCAGCCGCAGCGACGGGAAGCCGACGACGAGGCCGAACGCCGCCGCCAGCAGGCCGCCCAGCACCAGCGCGACGACGAAGCGCACGCCCAGGGTCTCGGGCGTGGCCAGGAAGCCGAGGCCCAGGGCCTCCATCCAGCGCTCGACGGAGAGGCCCAGCGCGAAGTCGGAGAGCGAGTTGCGCGCCGAGAACTGCAGGTTCTGGCGCGCTGCCTCGGGGAGCATAAGCAGGCCCGTGACGTAGCCGCCGATCAGCATGAAGCCGTGGTGGCCCAGCGAAAGGATGCCCGTGACGCCGTTTATCAGGTTCAGGCTGACGGTCGCGATGCCCCAGATCGCGAACAGGGCGAAGACCTGGCCCAGCTTCACGCTGCCGTACGTGCTCACGAGGTAGAGCACGACCAGCAGCGCCGCCGCCGCGGCGGCGTTCAGGAGGCGGCGGAGGGTCACGCCGCGCCGGCCCGAGGTGAAGGTGTGCTCCGTCACACCTTCTCCGAGAGGTCCTCGCCGACGATCCCCGACGGCCTCAGCAGGAGGATCAGGATCATCGCGGCGAACGCGAACGTGTCCTTGTACTCGGTGATGCCGGTGAACGAGCCCACGCGCGGGAACAGCGCCGTCAGGAAGTTCTCGAGGAAGCCCAGGAGCACCCCGCCGATCACGGCCCCGGGCAGGCTGCCGATGCCGCCGATCACCGCGGCGGCGAACGCCTTGATGCCGGGCAGCACGCCGAAGACGGCGGGCTGGTTGATGCTGCCGAAGCTCATGCCCCACATCACGGCCGAGGCGGCCGCGAGCATCGAGCCGAGCAGGAACGTCGAGGAGATGACCCTGTCGACGTCGACGCCCATCATCCGCGCGGTCTCGGCGTCCTGAGCGGTGGCGCGCATCGCGCGGCCCAGGCGCGTGCGGGTCACCAGCCCCGTGAGGACGAGCACCAGGGCCAGCGCCACGACGGGCGCCAGCACGACCATCCAGGTCGTGAACACGGTCTCGCCCGCGACCTGGAACGTGAGCTGGCCGGTGAAGAACGAAGGCGGCCGGAACGGCGTCTGCCGGTTCGAGAACGCCAGCAGGCCGAAGTTCTGCAGGAAGAACGACACGGCGATGGCCGTGATCAGCATCGAGTTCCGCGGCGCGCCGCGCAGGGGCTTGTAGGCGACGCGGTCGATCGTCATGCCCAGCACGCCGGTGACGAACATGCTGGCCACCATCGCGCCCAGCCAGCCGAAGCGCACCGACGCCAGGGCGACCGTCACCGCGACGAAGCACAGGGCCGCGGCGGCGAGCACGACCGGGCGACCGAGCGCGCGGAAGAAGCCGAGGAAGCGGAGGAACCCGTAGCTCACGGCGGCGGCGACGAGCACGGCCACCGGCCACGGGAAGGGCGTGGCGCTGAACAGGAAGTACGCGGCGAACGCCCCCACCATGAACACCTCGCCGTGGGCGAAGTTGATCAGGCGGATGATGCCGTACACCATCGTGTAGCCGAGCGCGATGAGCGCGTAGAGGCTGCCGAGCTGCAGCGACCTCACGACCGCGCCGACGAAGAACGCCGCGTTGAAGCTCTCGTTGACGCTGTGGAGGTAGAGCATCCGCCACACCGCCAGCGCGACGACGCCGGCCAGCACCGCCCACGGCAGGAGGCGGCGCGAGAGGTCGGCCCCTCCCGTCGAGGGACCGCGCGGCGCCGCGGCTTGGGCTGGCGTGGTCAAGCAGCTACCCCGTCTCTGGACCTTGCTGGTACCCGCACAAGATAACAGGCGGCGGCGAGGGCTCCCCCTCCCTCGCCGCCGCAGGTGCACACGGGCCGCGCGGGCGCGCGGCGCCGGCTCACTCGAGCTGGATACCCCTCAGGACGACCTTCTGCCAGGTGCCGTCGGCGTTCACCTGGTAGGCGTAGAGGCCCATCACGCGGTTCGCGGGCGTGCCGTCGGTGCCCACGAAGGTGATCTCGCCCGACACGCCGGGGAAGCCCTCGAGGTTCGCGAGGGCGTCGCGCACGGCCGCTGGGTCGTCGGTGCCCGCGGCCTCGATGGCGGCCACGACGACCTTGTAGGCGTCGGCGCCGGCCAGCGTGAAGCCGGTGAAGCCCGCGTCTGGGTACTGGGCCCTGTAGACCTCGCCGAACGCGCTGGCGCGCTCGGCGGCCTCGCCGGAGAGGACCTCGGGCTCGCCGAAGCTCGTGAACGTGTAGCCGTCGAACGCCTGGCCGCCGCCCTCGGGGCACTGTGAGTCATCGGAGGCGTCACCGCCGAGCAGCGGCACGTCGAAGCCCTGCTGCCGGAGCTGCGGGATCAGCGTCGCGGCCTCGGCGCAGAAGCCCGAGTAGTAGATCATCGTCGGGTTGAAGGCCCTGAGGTCGTTGATCTGCGCCGAGAAGTCGACGGTGTTCGCCGTGTAGTCGAGGACGATCGTCTCGCCGCCGTACTCCTCGAGCGCCTCCCGGAAGAAGCCGGTCAGGCCGACCGAGTAGTCGTCGTCCTGCTGCCTGAAGATCGCGACGCGCTGGCCGTGGCCCTCGTTCCACGCCCACTGGGCGGCCACGCGGCCCTGGAACTGGTCGGTGTAGGGGATGCGGAAGATGTAGTCCCCCACCTGCGTGGTGGCCGGGTTCGTCGAGCCCGTCGACACCATCACGACCCCGGCCTCCTGGAAGACGCCGGCGGCGGGGATCGAGTGCGACGACGCGTAGGTGCCGAGCACGGCGACGGCGCCCTCGTCGACGAAGCGGTTGGCGCAGGCGACGGACCCCTCGGGCGTGCTGGCGTTGTCGCAGACGGAGAGCTGGATCGGACGGCCGAGCACGGTGTCCTGCTGCATGTGCGCGACCCTGATGCCGTTGAGCGTGTCGTTGCCCGTGACGGTCATGCGACCGGACAGCTCGAGGTTGACGCCGATGATGATCGGGTCCTGAGCCATCGCGGCGGTGAGGAGAGCCAAGAACAGCACCAACAGGGGCCTTCGCATCGAGTTCCTCCCAACCTGGTCTGGCTATGACGTTCGGCCCCGGGACGCGAGCGACAGCTCGTCCCGGAGGCGACAACGGTCGTCGTGGCCGACAGCGCGATGATAGGCGCGCCCCCGGGGGCTGTCAACGAACGGGCGCCCCCGGACCGGCGCCTCCCCTCACCCGTGTCCCCTCACTCGTCACGCGGGTCGAGGGCGTCGCGCAGGCCGTCGCCGAAGAGGTTGAAGGCCAGCACCGTGAGGAAGATCGACAGGCCCGGGAAGACGGCCATCCACGGCGCCTGTACGAGGAAGTTCTTGGCGGTGTTCAGCATGCCGCCCCACGACGGCGTGGGCGGCTGGACCCCGAGGCCGAGGAACGACAGCGCCGACTCGGCGATCACGGCCTGCGCGATCGTGAGCGTGGACTGCACCAGGAGCGGGGCGAAGCTGTTCGGGAACACGTGCCGGGCGATGATGCGCGCGTCCGAGGCCCCCAGCGCCCGCGCGGCCTGCACGTAGTCCTCGGCGCCGACGGCCAGCACCTGCGCGCGCGTGAGCCTGATGAACGTGGGCGTCGTGGCGATGCCGATGGCGATCATCGCGTTCGTGAGGCTGGGGCCGAGGGCGGCGGCGAGGGCGACGGCGAGGATCAGGAAGGGGAAGGACAGCAGCGCGTCGGTGAAGCGCATGATGACCTCGTCGAGCGCGCCGCGGTAGTAGCCGGAGACGAGCCCGAGGGGCACGCCGATGCCGACGGCGATCGCCACCGAGATCACGCCGGCGACGAGGCTGGCCCGCGCCCCCCACAGCGTGCGCGACAGCACGTCGCGGCCGATCTCGTCGGTGCCGAAGACGTGCTCCGCCGACGGCGCCTGGCGGACCGCGAGGAAGTCGGGCCGCGCCGGGTCGTAGGGCGCGAGCCACGGAGCGAGCACGGCCACAGCGACGAACACGAGGACCACGAGCGCGCCGGCGACCGCGGGCGGGCGGCGCAGCAGGCGCCGCAGCGGGCGGGCCGCCGGCCCGCGGGCCGGGGCGGCCTCCGCGCCGGCGCCGGCGCTGCGGCTGACGGCGCCTACCGTCACCGCGTGCCGATCCGCGGGTCGAGGACCGCGTAGAGCACGTCCACGAGCAGGTTGATGAGGATGTAGCCGGTGGCGGTGATCAGCACCACGCCCTGCACCACCGCGTAGTCGCGGTTGAACACGGCGTCCACCACGAGCTTGCCGAAGCCGGGGATGGTGAAGACCTGCTCGGTCAGCACCGCCCCCGACAGCAGCGCGCCGAGCTGGAGGCCCAGGATCGTCACCACGGGGATCAGGGCGTTGCGCGCCGCGTGCCGCACCACCACGTCCGCGCCGCGCAGTCCCTTGGCGTGGGCCGTGCGCACGTAGTCCTGCCTGAGCACGCCCAGCATCGAGGAGCGCATCTGGCGCATCAGCACGCCCGCCAGGCCCGTGCCCAGCACGAAGGCCGGCATGATCATGCGCTTCAGGTTCTCCCACACGCCCTCCGTGAGCGGCACGTAGCCCGAGGCCGGCAGCCAGCCGAGCCGCACGGAGACGAGGAGGATCAGCATGATCCCGAGCCAGAAGTTCGGCACCGAGATGCCGGTCAGCGCCAGGACCGTGCCGCCGTAGTCCACGGCCGTGCCCCGCTTGGCCGCGGCCGCCACCCCGATCGGCAGGGCGATCGCCACGGCCACCAGCACCGACAGCACGGCCAGCTCGACGGTGACCGGCAGCTTCGAGGCGATCAGGTGCAGCACGCTCTCGTTCGTGCGCAGGGAGCGGCCGAGGTCACCGCGCGCCAGCTGTCCCAGCCAGGCGAGGTACTGGACCGGTACCGGGTCGTCGAGCCTGTACTTCTGCCTGATGTAGGCGATGACCTCGGGGTCCCGCTGCTCGCCGGCGAGGATAAGCGCCGGGTCGCCGGGCAGCGAGCGCTGGATGGCGAACACCATCAGCGTGATGATGAACAGCGTGGGTATCGCCGTCAGCGCTCGCCGACCGACGTAGGGCAGCACTTCTCCTCCTGTTACGCCGCCACGTTACCGCTGCGCGAGGCTCACCCCCTGCAGTCGGATGAGGCCGTCCGGGTAGGCCTCGAAGCCCTGCACGTTCGCGCGGTGCGGGAAGAAGAGCACCGTGTGGTACAGGTAGATGATGTGCCTGTCGGGCAGGTAGCGCTCGAGCGCCTGCCGGTACAGGTCGTAGCGCTCCTCGGTCGTCGAGGCGGTGCGCGCCGCGTTCAGCAGCCTGTCGACCTCGGGGTCGCAGTAGCCAGACTCGTTCAGCGAGCCCTCGCAGGTGTGGAACTGGTGGATGTTGCCGTCGGGGTCGAGGCGGCCCGACCAGCCCACCGGGAAGGCGTCGTACTGGCCCTGCTCCTGCAGGTCGAGCGCCGTGGCGAACTCGGTGGCGCGCAGGGTGATGTCGAAGCCGACCTCGCCGGCCAGCGCCTGGATCACCTCACCCACGCGGATCGCCTCGGGGTTGTTCGCGACCATCAGCTCGAACGACACGCGGTCGACTCCGGCCTCGTCCAGCAGGGCCCTGGCGCGCTCGGGGTCGCGCTGCGGGATGGGTACCTCGGGCACGTACCACGGGCTCGTCGGCGGCACCGGCTGGTTGCCGACGACGAACTCGCCGCCGAACACCACGTCGTTGATGACGTTCCTGTCGATCGCCAGCTCGAAGGCCTCGCGCACCCGCACGTCGGACGACAGCGGGTCGCTGCGCGGCTCGGGGTTCGCGATGTTGATCGTGACGCCCTGGTAGCCGAGGCTGGGCACGCTGGGGATCACGATGTTCGGGTCGGAGCGCATCGTCGGCAGGTCGGTCGGCGCCGGCCGCTCGATCATGTCGAGGTCGCCGGACTGGAGGTTCGCCAGGCGGACGCTCGAGTCGGGGATCGGCAGGAAGACGACCCTGTCGATGTTGATCCGGTCGGCGTCGTAGTAGTCGGCGAACCTCTCGAGCACGATGCGGTCCTGCGCCACGCGCTCGACGAACCGGAAGGGTCCCGCGCACACCGGGGAGTTCCCGAAGTCCTCGCCCAGCCGCTCGGCGGCTGCGGGCGAGACGATCATGCCGGCGCGGTCGGCGAGCTGCGCGATGAGCGGCGCGAACGGCTCGCTGAGGTGGAGCTCCACCGTGTCCTCGTCGACGACGGTGACCGACTCGAGCTGGGCGATCTCGCTGGCGCGGTTCGATCCGGGGAGGTTCTTGTGGCGGTCGAGGCTGTACTTGACGGCCTCGGCGTCCATAGGCGTCCCGTCGTGGAACACGACGTCGTCGCGCAGGTCGATCGTGACCGTGAGACCGTCGTCCGACACCGTGTAGCCGGTGGCGAGCTGCGGCACGATGTTCGCCGCCGTGTCGATGTCGAACAGCTTGTCGCAGAGGCTCGCGAACACGATGCGGCCGACGTATGTGCGCGCCAGCGACGGATCGAGGACGTCGGGGTCCTCGGCCAGCCCGATGCGCAGCGTCGTCTGCGCGAAGCCGGCGGTGAGCAGGACCGCCCCCGTGACCACGAGCAGGTGACGCCTGAGAGTCGAGACCATGGTGCCCCTCCCGTAGCCGACCGCGCCCGGCGACGACATCGCCGCGCGCGGCCAGCGTTTGCCCTTCGCGCGAAGGTTAGTACGCGCAGCCGCGCATGGTCAACGTTTCTGGGCCAACTCGCCGCGCGATGCGCACCCCCGCGCGGCGCGATATGCTCGCCCCGACACCGGCGCGGCCGGCGGGGGACTCGCCCCGGGCCTGGCCGGGGAGGGAGGCCGTGCGCATAGACGACCTCGACAAGCGCATCATCGTGGCGTTGGAGGCGGACGGGCGCCGGCCCTACCGCGACATCGCACGCGACCTCGGGATCGCCGAGGCCACGGTCCGGGCGCGCGTGGGTCGCCTCACCGAGGCCGGGCTCATCCGCATCACCGCCGTCGGCGACCCGCTCTCCCTGGGCGTCAGCACCGCCGCCATCACGCTGATAAGGACGCGTCCAGGCACCGTCCACCAGGTCGCCGAGACCCTCGCCCAGCTCCCCAACGTGCGGTTCGTGGGCGTCTCGCTCGGTTCCGCCGACGTCGTGATCCAGACGCTCCACCGCGACATCAGGGCCCTGCACGACTTCGTGTCGGTGCGCCTGCCGCAGCTCGCGCCGGACATCGTCAGCACCGAGACCCTGCAGCTCGCGGACGTCCTGAAGAGCTCGTGGGAGTGGCGCGCGTGGTTCGCCGAGGCGGAGGGCGAGCCGGCCGTGGGGTCGCGGCGGGCAGCGAGCACGCAGAGGAAGAGGAGGCGCCGCACTTGAGCGCACGCTACGAGCCGAACTGGGAACTGCCCTACCCGTCCTCACGCCAGCCGGTGATGGCCGGCGACGTGGTCGCGACCTCCCAGCCGCTGGCCGCCCAGGCCGGGCTGGAGATGCTGCGGCTCGGCGGCAACGCCGTCGACGCCGCGATCGCGGCCGCGGCGGCGCTGACGGTCGTCGAGCCGACGGGCAACGGCCTCGGCTCCGACGCCTTCGCGATCGTGTGGGACGGCGAGCGCCTCCAAGGCCTCAACTCGTCCGGCCGCTCGCCGCGCGGCCTCGACCCGGAACGCTACCTCGGGCTCGAGGAGGTGCCGCGCGTGGGCTGGGACGCCGTCACGGTGCCCGCCGCCGTCGCGGGCTGGGCGGTCCTCTCGGAGCGCTTCGGGCGACTGCCCTTCGCGAGGCTGCTTGAGCCGGCGGTCCGCTACGCCTCCGAGGGGTTCCCGGTGTCGCCGCTGATCGCCAGGCAGTGGGCCCGCGCCGCCGAGCTGCTCGGCAGGCGCGCGGACTTCGCCGCCGCGTTCGCGCCGGGCGGCCGCGCCCCGGCGGCCGGCGAGACGTGGCGCTCGCCGGAGCAGGCCCGCTCGCTCGAGCTCATCGCCGAGACGAAGGGGCGGGCGCTCTACGAGGGCGAGCTCGCCGACGCCGTGGTCGCGCACGCGCGGTCGGAGGGGGCGCCCATGTCCCACGCGGACCTGGCGGCGCACGCGCCCGAGTGGGTCGAGCCGCTGAGCGCGTCCCTCGGCGGCTTCGAGCTCTGGGAGCTGCCGCCGAACGGCCAGGGCATCGCCGCGCTGCAGGCGCTGGAGCTGGCCCGGCGCGCCGGCATCGAGGAGCTCGAGGTCGACAGCGCCGACTGGGTGCACGTGCAGGTCGAGGCGATGAAGCTGGCCTTCGCCGACGCGCACGCCCACGTCGCCGACCCCGCCCGCATGAGGGTGGGCCCGCGTGACCTGCTCGACCCGGGCTACCTCGACGAGCGCGCGCGGCTCATCGACAGGGGCCGTGCCGGCGACCCCGGCCACGGCGACCCGCGCCCCGGCGGCACGGTCTACCTCTGCGCCGCCGACTCGTCGGGGGGGATGGTCTCGTTCATCCAGTCGAACTACCGGGGCTTCGGCTCCGGCGTCGTCGTGCCCGGCACCGGCATCGCCATGAACAACCGCGGCAACTGCTTCGCCACCGTGCGCGGGCACCCGAACGCCGTCGCCCCCGGCGTGCGGCCCTACAACACGATCATCCCCGGGATGCTCACGAGCGGAGGGCGCGCCGTCGCCGCCCTCGGCGTGATGGGGGGCCCGATGCAACCGCAGGGTCACCTGCAGCTCGTCCTGCGCATGGTCGTCCACGGGCAGAACCCGCAGACCGCGAGCGACGCGCCGCGCTGGCAGGTGGCGGGCGGCAGGAAGCTGCTGCTGGAGCCCGGCTTCCGCCCCGAGGTAGTGCGGGCGCTCGTCGAGCGCGGCCACGACGTGCGCGTGACCGAACCGCACGAGGCGCTCGCGTTCGGCGGCGCCCAGGTCATCGCCAGGCTCCCGGGCGGCGGCTACGTCGCGGGCAGCGACCACCGCAAGGACGGACAGGCCGTCGGGTTCTGAGGGAGGCCGGCGGCGCGCCCCAGGGGTGGGGGCCCGCCGCGCCCTCGACGGTCGTCGGCTACTGGACCAGCGCCAGGCGGAGCTGGAGCTGGGCGCGCAACAGCGCGTGGCGCGCCTGGTCCACGCCCGCCAGGGCGCCCAGGTAGGAGAGCCGGGACTCGTCGAACGCCAGCCGCGAGATCGTGCCGGCCTCGAGGCGCGCGCGCTGGGCCTCCAGCGAGAGCTCGGCCAGGCGCAGGGACTCGCGGGCGCCCGCCAGGCGGTCCTCGGCGGCGGCCACCGCGGCCGCGGCCTGCCTGAGCGCGTCGGCGTACGACCTCCGGGCCTCCGCCAGGGCCTCCTCGGCGTCCTCGACCTGGGCGCGTGCGCTCTCCACCTGCACGCGGCTGCTGAGCGCGTTGTCGGTCGCGGCGAGCTGCTCGCGCGCCGCGGCGAGCTGCCGCTCCGCGGCGCGCACCCTGGCGCTGCCCGCGGCGCCGGCCTCGGGGTCGAGCTCGACGGCGGGCAGGAGGTCGTCGTCGGTCACGGGGGCCAACGCCCCCAGGTCCCCCACGAGCCGCGCCAGGGCCAGGCGGGCGTCCTCGAGGTCGGCCTCGGCCTGCTGCAGCTCCCGGCGGCGGTTCGCGGCCGTGTTCTCCGCGCTGAGGACGTCGGCGAGGGTGGCGGCGCCGGCGTCGTAGCGGGCCCGCGTCGCCTCGAGCGTCGTCTCGGCGATCGCCAGGCCGAGGGCCGCCTGCTCCCGCGCCGACTCCGCCTCGAGGACGGCCGTGTGCGCGCTGGCCGCCTCGACGGCCGCCTGGGCGAGGGCCACCGCCAGCGCGTCCCGCGCGGCGATGGCCGCCCGCTCGGCGGCGGCGACGTCGAGGCGGGTCGAGGCCGGGTCGGCACGCGTGAGCGCGAGCTGCGACTCGGCGTCGGCGAGCTCGCGGCGCGCGGCGGCGACGGCGTAGTGCCGTTCGGCGGCGAGCTCGATGGCGTGGGCGACGGTGAGCGGCGCCGCGACCTCCTGCGCGGACGCCGCGAGGAGCGTGGTGGCGAGTACGGCGGCCACGGCGGCCGCGGCCTTACGGGCGTTCACGGCATGACCTCCATGGGGTCCAGGGCGAGAGCGACCGCGAGCTGGGCGGTGAGCGAGAGCCTCTCGAAGGCGGCGGACGCCGCCTGGTCGACCGCGCGCAGGAGCGCCGCCTGCGCGTCGATGACGGCGGCCTCGGAGACGAGGCCCAGGGCGTAGCGCGCCTCGGCGTCGGCGAGGGCCGACTCGGCCTGGGCGACCAGCGCCGCGGACACGGCGGCCCGCTCGTCGGCCACGGCGAGCTGCCTGAGCAGCCCCTCGACCTCGATCCGCGCCGAGGCCAGCGTCAGGTCGAGCTGGGCGGCGGCCTGCCTCAGCGTCGCCTCGGCCGCAGCCACGGCCGCGTCGGCGGCGCCGCCGAGCGGCACGGTGAGGCCGAGGGTGGCGCTGGCCCTGGCGCTGGAGGCCGCGCTCGACGCGCCGGTGCCGGTGGACAGCCGCGCGCTGAGGCTGGGGTCGAGCGACGCGCTGTCGACGCCGCCGCCGACCTGGAACGAGGTGGCGCCGCTGGAGGCGGAGAGCGAGACGTTCGCCGCGAGCCTGGGGCCGGCGGCGCGGCGCGCGTCGGCGAGGGCCGCCTCGGCCGCGGCCAGCGAGCGCCGCGCGGCGCGGACGTCGGCGCGCAGGGCGAGCCGCTCCTCGACGTCGACCTCGGGCAGGGACGGGACGGCCGGCGCGTCCTCCGCCACCGCCTCCATCGGGCGGCCCAAGAGGGCGCCGAGCTGGGCGAGCGCGCCTCGCAGGTCGCCCTCCGCCTCGCGCAGGTCGAGCTCGGCGCTGGTGTGGGCGATCTCCGCCGACCTCAGGTCGGCCTCGGTGACGGCGCCGGCGGCGAAGCGCTGGCGGGCGGCCTCGAGGGCGATGGCGGCGGAACGGAGCCCCAGCTCGGCGGCGCGCAGGGCCCGCTGCGCGCCGGCGGCGGCCTGGTAGCGGCGGAGGACCTCCTGCAGCGCCGACGAGCGCGCCGAGCCCAGCTCGTCCTCGGCCCGCTCAAGGGCCTCGCGCGCCTCGTCGGCGCCGGAGCGACCGCCCCAGCCGAGGTCGAAGGCGAGGCTCGCCGACAGCTCCAGCGAGGCCGAGTCCGCGCCCTGGCCGGCGAGCGCGACCGCGCCGGTGGTAGAGGCGCCGAGGCTGCCGCTGACGGGCGACCACGCCGCCAGCTCGCGGCGCGCCAGCTCGACGCGTTCGCGCGCCGCCCGCACCGCCGGCTGCGCGTCGACCGCGGCCAGCGCCTCGGCGAGGGTGAGGACGGAGGAAGGCAAGGCCGCGGACGCCGGCGCCGCGTCCGGGGCGGTCTCCTCGCGCCCGGCAGCCGGCCCCTGCGCGTCGGCCGACCCCAGGGCGGCGAAGGAGGCGAGCGCGGCCACGGCCGCACGCAGGACGAGGCCGTACGCCCTCACTCGTACCTCAGCGCCTCGACGGGGTCGAGCGCGGCGGCGCGGCGCGCCGGGTAGATGCCGAAGAAGACGCCGACCGCCGCGGCGAAGGCGAAGGCGACGACGATGCTGCCGACGGCCGGGATCGCGGTGAGCCCGAAGCGCGGCAGGACCCAGAGCGCCAGCGCCAGCCCCAGGCCGACGCCGATGACGCCGCCCCCTATCGACAGGGCCACCGACTCGACCAGGAACTGCGCGAGCACGTCGCGCGACCTGGCCCCGAGCGCCTTGCGCACGCCGATCTCGCGCGTGCGCTCCGTGACGGAGACGAGCATGATGTTCATGATCCCGATGCCCCCGACCAGGAGGCTGATGCCCGCGATCGAGCCGAGGAACAGGGTCAGCGTCGTCCGGACCTCGTTCAGGCTCTGGAGGGCGTCCGCCTGGTTCTGGACCTGGAAGTCGTACTCGTCCTCGGTGAGCGTGCCGTGCCGGGCGGCGAGCACGCGCTCGATCCCGGCCTTGAGCTCGCCCAGCACGTCCGCCGAGGCGCCCTGCACGTAGATCGCCTGGACCGTCTGCTCGCCGACGGCCGACTGCCTGGCGATCCGCTGCAGGAACGTGGAGATCGGCACGACGACGCTGGTGTTCCCGCTGTTGAAGCCGGCGCCCTTGTCCTCGAGCACGCCCAGGACGGTGTAGCTGACGCCCGCGATGCGCACCGTCGAGCCCACGGCGCCGCCGTTCGGGAAGAGCGTCTGAGCGACCTCGTAGCCGAGCACCGCCACCCGGTTGCGCGCGGCGACGTCGGCGTCCGAGAAGAACGTGCCCAGCTCCGTGGGCGAGTTGCGCACCTCCGGGTAGCTGGCCCACGTCCCGATGACGGTGGCGTTGACGTTGAGCGCTCCCGCCTTGACCTGGCTGTTCGTCTGCACCGTCGGCGCCACGGCCTTCAGCCCGGGCAGGCCGGAGGCGGCGATCGCCTCGGCGTCGGCGAGCGTGACGCTGGGCCTGCCGCCGCCCCGCACGAGCCCGAAGCCGCCGCCGCCGAAGCGGCCGGTGACGGTGAGGAGGTTCGTGCCGAGGCTGGTGAGGCGCTCCGTTATGCCCGCGGTGACGCCGGCGCCCACCGAGGTCAGCGCGACGACCGCCGCCACGCCGATGACGATGCCGAGCGTGGTGAGCACGGAGCGCAGGACGTTCGCCCGTATCGCGCGCCACGCCATCCCGACGACCTCGACGGGCCCGGCCCCAGAGCGGCGGCCGCGCCGGGGCGGGGTGCTCAGCGCTCTCGCCAGCTCGGCCCTCGCGTCCTGCGCCGCGGTCGGCAGCACGGCGGCCTCAGCGGGGCTCACGTCGCCACCCCCGCCGCGGTCCGCGGCGCCGCCGGGTAGGCGGGCGGCGCGCCGTCGCTCTCGATGACGCCGTCGCGCAGCACGATCGCGCGCCGCGTCTGGGCGGCGATGTCCGGCTCGTGCGTGACGATCACGACGGTGGAGCCCGCCTCGTTGAGCGCGCGGAAGAGCTCCATGATCTCCTCGCCCGTCCGCGAGTCGAGGTTGCCCGTGGGCTCGTCGGCGAGCAGCAGGGCGGGCGCCAGCGCCAGGGCCCTGGCGATCGCTGCGCGCTGCTTCTGACCGCCGGAGACCTGGTTGGGGCCGTTGTTCGCCTTGTCGGCGAGCCCGACCAGCTCCAGGAGCTCGCGCGCCCGCTCGCGCCGCAGCCGCGGCGGGACGCCGGCGTAGACCATCGGCAGCTCGACGTTCTCCAGCAGGCTCATCCGCGGCAGCAGGTTGAACGCCTGGAACACGAAACCGATGTGCGCGTTGCGCGCCGCGGCCCGCTCCCGCTCCGTGAGCGTCGTGACGTCCTGCCCGCGCAGCAGGTAGGTGCCGCTGTCGAAGCTGTCGAGCAGGCCGAGCACGTTCATCAGCGTCGACTTGCCGCTGCCGCTGGGGCCCATCAGCGCCACCAGTTCGCCCTCGTGGACGTCGAAGCTGACGCCCTTCAGGGCCTGGAACTCGCCGCCCTCGAAGCGGTAGGACTTGCGCACGTCGCGCAGCGAGATGACGGGGGTGCTCAACGCGGCGCCCCCGCCGGCCGGCCGCCGGGCGCGCCTCCCATCGGCACGGCGATCCCCACGCCGGGCAGGCCGAACCCCGGGCCGGCGCCCGCGTTCGGGCCGCCCGGCCGCGGGACGGCGAACCCGGGCGGGACCACGAGGCTCTCGCCCTCGCGCAGGTCGCCGGTGACAACGCTCTCGAAGCCGACGGTGGCCACGACCTCCACGCGCCGCCGCTCGTCGGCGCCGGAGTCCGACCTGACGGTCACCGCCGCGCCCTCGGGGCCCATCGTGACCGCTTGCATGGGGACGCGGAACGCGCCCCGCACCTCGCGCACGACGATCTCCGACTCCGCCGTCATGCCCGGCCTCAACGCGAGGTCGGCGTTGTCGAGGAGGATCGACACGTCGAAGATCGGGATGTTGCTCTCGAGGCGCCCCACCGGCGAGACGGCGCTGACGACGCCCTCGAAGGTCCTGCCCGGCACGGCGTCGAGGGTGACGTACGCCCTCTGCCCCGTCGCGACGTCGGCGATCTCGGTCTCGTCGATCTGCACGACGAGCACCAGCCGGGAGTCGTCGAGGAGCGTCAGCAGCGTATGCTGGTCGTTCACGTTCGCCCCCACGACCGCGTTCACCGCCGAGACCACGCCCGCGAACGGCGCCGTCACGGTGAGCGACCGCAGGTCGGCCTGGGCCTGCTCGAGGTCGAGGCGCGCCTGCTCCACCGACAGCTCCGCGTTCTTCAGGCTCTGCGCCCGCGACAAGGCCTGAAGCGCGCGCGTCTCGGCGCGGCGCGCCTGGTCCTCCAGGGCGTCGGCGAGGGCCTCGGCGGCGTCGTCGCGCCGCCGGCGCGCCGCCAGCAGCGCCTCCTCGCTCTCGCTGCCCAGGGCGTACAGCCGCTCGACGAGCGCCAGCTCGCGCTCCGCCTCCTCGAGCTCCCGCTCCGCGGCGGCCACGGCCGCGGCGGCCGCGGCGGCCTCCTGGCGGTCGTTCGCCTCGCTCACCGCCTGGTCGGCGCGCAGGCTCTCGAGCTGCGCCTGCGCCCTCTCGAGCGCGAACGTCGCGAGCTGCACCGCGCGCTCGAAGGTCGCCGGGTCGAGGCGCGCCAACGGCTCGCCGGCCGCCACCCGCGTGCCCGGCTCGACGATCCACGCCAGCGTGCCAGAGAGGCCCGTGCCCACGGTTACGCCCAGCGAGGTGACGGCCTGGAGCGTCCCTGGGCCCGACACGGTCACGCGGTGGTCGGTCGGCCGCAGTGTCAGCAGGCGCGGCTCCTCCGCCACGGGCACGGCCGCGGTGCCCCCCTCCCACGGCCTGAGGTAGAGGAGGGCCCCGGCGCCCGCCACAAGGACCACCGCGCCCGCCGCCAGCCAGCGCGCCCGGCGTCCCCTCCTAGCCTGTTCCTTGCCCATCTGCTCCGTCTCCTGTCCGAACGGTACACGCACCGGAGGCCCCAGCTCCGGCGAGCGGCCGCTGCCAGGAACCGTACGTTCGCATGTCGCCCGCCTCCCGTTCAGCAGCCGCCGCGACGTGCGGCGCCGGCGGACCGGCCGGGGCCGGTCCTCCCTTCAGGCCGCGGCGGCCACGCGCGCCCCGGCCGGCGGTGACGGCGTAACGCTCGCGTCACGCTGCCGGGTCTCTGACGTCGGCGAAGGAGGTCGGACCATGTTCCTCGTCGTCGGAGCCACCGGGACGCTCGGAGGGAGCATCGCCAAGAAGCTGCTGCAGGCCGGCGAGAGGGTGCGCGTGCTGGTGCGCGGGTCCTCGCCGGCGCGGGCCCATGGCCCGCACACTGACCCGGAGGAGCTGAGGCAGGCGGGCGCCGAGGTCGTCTCAGGCGACCTCAGGGACCCTGAGAGCCTGCGCCGGGCCGCGCAGGGCGTGCGCGTCGTGGTGAGCACGGCGTCCGGCACGAAGCGGGCGCCGCCCGACACGACCGGGGCGGTGGACGGCGAGGGCACGGCGAACCTGGCGGCCGCCGCGACCGAGGCCGGCGTCGCGAGGTTCGTCCTCGTGTCGGCCGCCGGGGCAGGCGAAGGCGCCCCGGCGGGCCTGCTCCAGGACAAGTGGCGCGGCGAGGAGGCCCTCCGCGCCAGCGGCGTCCCGCACGCGATCCTGCGGCCCGCGCGCTTCATGGGCGACTGGATCGGGTTCCTGCTCGGCGCCCAGCTCGCCGGCGGCGGCGGCGTGGTCGAGCTCGTCGGCGACGCCGAGAAGCCCAGCTCGTTCGTCGACGAGCCCGACGTCGCCGAGGTGGCGGCGCGCCTCGCCCGCGACCCCGGCTCCGGTCCGGCGGAGGTCCACGCCCTCTCGGCGGAGCGCGCCACCTACCCCGAGCTCGTCGAGCGCGTCGCGAGGCTCCTCGGCGCCCCGCTCTCGCTGCGGCGCCTGCCGCTCGGGGCCGAGGTGACGGCGGTGGCGCCCGAGCTGGCGCCGGTGATCACCCGGCTGGCGACGATCCACGCGATGATGCCGGCCTACGACGCGGTGGACACGGCCGTCGCCGACCGCTACGGCGTCAGGCTCACCGGCGTCGACGACTACCTGCGCCGCGCCTTCGCCCCGCAGCCCGCCTAGCGCGGCCTGAACGACCTCAGCCTGAGGGCGTTCGCGACCACGAACACGCTCGAGAGCGCCATCGCGGCCGCGGCCAGAGCGGGCGAGAGCTGCACGCCCCAGACCGGGTAGAGCGCGCCGGCCGCGACCGGGATCAGCACCGTGTTGTAGGCGAAGGCCCAGAACAGGTTCTGGCCGATGTTGCGGAGCACGGCGCGCGACAGCGCCACGGCGTGGGCCACGCCGCGCACGTCGCCGGACATCAGCACCACATCGGCGGCCTCGATGGCCACGTCCGTGCCGGTGCCGATCGCCACGCCCACGTCGGCGGCGGCCAGCGCCGGCGCGTCGTTGATGCCGTCGCCCACGAACGCGACCCTCGCCCCGCCGGCCTGCAGCTCCTTGACCACCGCGGCCTTGTCGCCGGGCAGGACCTCGGCGCGCACCTCGGCCACGCCCAACCGCGCCGCGACCGCGGCTGCGGTACGGGAGTCGTCGCCCGTGACCATCACGGTCCTGAGCCCCATCGAGCGGAGCCGGGCCAGCGCCTCGGCCGCCGACGCCTTCACCGGGTCGGCGACCGCCATGACGGCGACGGCGCGCGGCGCCCCGCCCGCGGAGACGGCGAGGTAGACGGGCGTCTTACCCTCGGCCGCGAGGTCCGCGGCGTCGCCCAGCAGCGCGGCCGCGTCGGCGCCCTCCTCGGCGAGGAACCGCGCCGAGCCGAGGAGCACGGTGAGCTCCTCGACGACGGCCCTCACCCCGCGGCCGGCCACGGCCTCGAAGGACGAGGCCTCGGGGACCTCGACGCCCTCCGCCCGCGCCGACTCCACGACGGCGCGCGCCAGGGGGTGCTCGCTCCGCGCCTCGGCCGCCGCGGCCAGCGCCAGCGCCCGCGCGCGCGTCTCGGGCGCGCCCGCCGCGAGCCGCAGGTCGGTGAGCCGGGGCCGGCCCTCGGTCAGGGTGCCCGTCTTGTCGAACGCGGCGACCTTGGCGCTGCCCAGCGTCTGGAGCGCCGTGCCCTCGCGGAACAGCACGCCCAGCTCGGCAGCCTTGCCGGTGCCGACCATGATCGAGACGGGCGTGGCGAGGCCCATGGCGCAAGGGCAGGCGATGATCAGCACGGCGACGGCGTTCACCACGGCCGGGCCGAGCGACGGCTCGGGCCCGAAGGCGAGCCAGGCGAGGAACGTCAGCGCCGCCACGCCGAGGACGACGGGCACGAACACGGCGACGACCTTGTCGAGGAGGGCCTGGATCGGCAGCTTCGCGCCCTGCGCCGCCTGGACCATCGCGATGACCTGCGAGAGGAACGTCTCGCTGCCGACCTTCGTGGCCTGGAAGCGGAAGCTGGAGCTCCCGTTCACCGCGCCGCCGACGACCTCGTCCCCGGCGCGCTTCAGCACGGGCGTGGGCTCGCCCGTGACCATCGACTCGTCGACGTACGACTCGCCGTCGACGACGACACCGTCCACCGGCAGGCGCTCGCCCGGCCTCACGACGACGACGTCGCCGCGCCTCACCGCAGCGACCGGCACCTCCACCTCGGCGCCGTCCCTGACGACGCGGGCCGTCCTCGGCCTCAGCTCGATGAGCGCCCTTATCGCGTCGCCGGTGCGGCCGCGCGCCGAGGTCTCGAGGTAGCGGCCCAGCAGCACGAACGTGACGATCACCGCCGCGGCCTCGAAGTAGACGTGCGCCGCGCCCTCGGGGAGCAGCCGGGGCAGGAACGTGGCCACGGTCGAGTAGCCGAAGGCGGCGCTGGTGCCGAGCAGCACGAGCGAGTTCATGTCGGGGGCGCGCCGCATCAGGGCGTCCCAGCCGCTGCGGTAGAAGCGGAGGCCCGGCCCGAACTGGACCGCCGCGGCCAGGAGGAAGGCGATCACCCGCCGCGCGCCCATCGGCAGCCAGCCGTCGAGCCACGCGCCCAGGGCCGGCACGGCCATCGCGCCCATCTCGAGCAGCAGGAGCGGCGTTGTGAGCGCCGCGGCGAGGACCACGTCGCGCCTCAGCGCCGCCAGGTGGGCGGCCCTGGCCTCCTGCTCGGCGGCCAGGCGGTCCTCGCCCTCGGCCGCGATCACCTCGTAGCCGGCGGCCTCCACGGCGCCCTTCAGCTCCTCGAGGCCGACGAGCTCGGGGCGGTAGACGACGCTGGCGCGCTCGGTGGCGAGGTTCACGCGGGCGTCGACGACGCCCTCGACCCCGTGGAGCGCCCTCTCCACGCGCGCCACGCAGGCGGCGCAGGTCATGCCGGAGACGCTCAGCTCGACCTCGGCGGTGCGGCCGGCCTCCGGCGGTCTCGTCCCTGTAGCGGCGCCGGCGGCGGGCGCCGGCAGCGTGCTAGCCATGTGACCTCACGCCCTGTACTTCAGGGCCTCCATCAGCTCCTCGACTATGACCTCGGTATCGCCCCGCTGCGCCGCCGTGGCGACGTGGTCGCGCACGTGCGCGCGCAGCACGGCCTCCGACACCTTCCGCAGCGCCCCCTGCACGGCGCTGAGCTGCTTGAGGACGTCGACGCAGTAGACGTTCTCGTCCTCGAGCATGCGCAGCACGCCGTCCACGTGCCCGCGGACGCTCTTCAGCCTCAGCGCGGCGTCCTGCCTGGTCTGGGGGTCGAGGTGGAGGCAGTGCGCCCCGACCACGCCGGCGTCCCCGGCAGCGGCGACGGGACCCGCGGCCTCGTCGGTCACGACAGCGGCGCCGCGCGGTAGCCCTCGGCCTGGACGGCCGCGACGAGGGCTTCGGCGTCGGCGGCGCCGTAGACCTTGGCGGTGCCGGTCGCGAGGTCGACCTGCGCCCGCTCTACGCCGGGGACGCGCTCCAGCGCGCCCTTCACGGCGGCGACGCAGTGGTTGCAGCTCATGCCGGAGACCTTCAGGTCGATGGAGGCTTCGCTCATGCCCCCACTCTACCCCACCTGGGGTGGGGTGGGGTGTCGGCCGCCCCCGCGCCCGGGCACCGCGTCCCCGGCCCTACTCCTCCTCGCCCTTGGGCGCGACGATCGACGGCGGGTCGCTGGCCGGGAAGGTGTCGTCCAGCGCGTCGTCGAGCTCGGCGTTCTGGGCCTTGCGCTGCGCCCTGGCGTCGTGCTCGCTGCCGCTGCCGGCCTGCGCCGGGGCGTCGGAGGCGGGGAACGACTCGCGGGCGGTCTCGTCGAGCCCGGCCTCGCCGCGCCCCGCGGCCAGGCGCTCGTCCTTGCGCGCCCCGTGGCGCTCCTCGTAGGCGAGGCGCTCGCGGTACGCCAGCTCCTCCTCGAGCTCCCTGACGCGGGCCTCCAGCTCCTCGAGCCTCTCCAGCTCCCGCTGCCCGGAACCCTCCTGGCGGCTCTGCATGCCTGCCTCCTCCCGTCGACCGACGTGGCGGCGACCCCCGCCCGGGTGCGAACAACCTAGGGTGCGGAGATGAGACGGCGATGCCCCGACCCGACCGGCTCCCACTCGCTGCGGAGGAGGGAGTAGACGGCCATGTCGGGCCTGTCGGGGCCGCGGTTCTGGCGCCTCAGCACGCCCTCGAAGGTGAAGCCGAGGCGCTCGGCCACGGCGCGGCTGCGGGCGTTGCGGACGTCGGCGAGGATGGTGAGGCGCTCGAACGGCGCGCCGGAGAGGAGCGGCTCGCCGAAGCACCTGTTCACCAGCGCCCTCACGGCCTTCGAGACGACGCCGCGGCCCTCGTGGCGCGCGTCGACCCAGTAGCCGATGAAGCCGTGGCGCGCCCGCTCGTCCACGTCGTGCACGCCGGCGGCCCCGACGGGCTCCTCGCCCCGCCAGACCACCGCCTCGAGGCCGCGGCCCCGAGCGAAGGACGACAGGGCGGCCTCCACGAAGCGCTCCTGCGGCTCGCGCCCCGTGACCCGCGCCCACGGCAGCCACCTGGCCAGGCGCTCCCTGTTCGCCTCGACGAGGCGGTACAGGGCCTCGACGTCGTCGCGCTCGGGCAGCGCCAGGTAGACGTCGTCGTCCGGGGCGACGCGCAGGGCGAAACGCGGCGGGCGGCCGGTCGCGCGCCTCAGGTCCGGCGGCGGCTCGTACTCCTCGTGCAGCATCCCGAACAGGCTGAGGTCGGCCGGCTCGCCGCCGACGACGATCACGCGCCGCAGCACGGCCTCCGGCGCGAGCCCCAGGCGCCTCACCACGGCCAGCGAGCGCTCGTTGCGCACGTCGAGGCCGATCGCCACGCGCCCCACGCGGCGCTCGACGAAGAAGTGGTCGATCAGCGCGCGCAGCGCGCGGGTGACGAGGCCCTTGCCCTCGTGCTCGCGGGCCACGAGGTAGCCCACCTCGGTGGAGCCGCCCTCACCGCCCCACTCGTGGAGCCACATCATCCCGACGGGTTCGCCGCGGTAGCACAGCTCGGCGCGCCAGCCGTCGCCCGCGGCGAAGCGCGACAGCTCGTCGGCGACCAGCGCCTCCACCGACGCCGGCGTGGCCGACGCGGTCCAGGGGATCCAGCGCTCGAGGTGCGCGCGGTCGCGCTCGACCAGCCGGTAGACGTCGGCGGTGTGGTGGCGCTCCGTGAGGCGGAGGGCCAGCTCGTCGTCCAGCCGCAGCGCGAAGCAGTTCGCGGGGGCGGGGTGGTTGGCGCCGCGGGAGTCTCCCACCTAGACCTCCGGCAGGATCATGGCATCCCCGGGGCCGGGACCGAGTCCGGCGGCCTAAGGTCCGCCGATGGCCGTCCCGCGGCCACGGCGCCGCCCCTCACGCCCCGGCGCCGTAGATGTCGAGGATCCAGCCCGCCACGCGGGTGACGCTGGCGTCGAGCTGCCTGAAGAGCGTGAGCACCTCGAGGTGGTGCGAGCTCGACGCGCGCGACTCCGGCAGCCGCTCCTCGAGCCGCGCCAGGTGCGCCAGGCGCATGCGCGCCACGTGCTCCTCGAGCGGCTTGCGGCCGTCGATCACCTGCCGCGCCATCTGCAGGTCGCCCGTGGCGAGGGCCGTGAACGCCAGGCGCATCCTCTCCTGCACCAGCTCCGCCGTGGCCACGAGCTCGGCCCGGCCCTGCTCGCTGAACTCGATGCCCTCCTTCTTCAGGCGCTGCTCGCGCCGGTAGAGGCGCCTCACCTGGTCGCCCATGTTCTCGAGCTCCGTGGCCACCAGCATCAGGTGCTCGGTGGCGTCGTTCTGCTCGTGGGTGCGGCGCCTCAGCTCGGCGAGGTAGTCGACGACCTCGCGGGTCAGCCTGTCGGTCTTGGCCTCGCGGCCCTCGATGGGACCGGGGTCCCACTTGCCGGAGCTGAGGTTCCTCACGGCCAGCTCCGTCATTACCTGCACCTGGTCGCTGATGCGCACCGTCTCGCGCAGGGCGAGCTTTATCGCCAGGGCCGGGTCGTCGAGGGCCTCGCGCCGCAGGTACTTGGGCGTCGAGTCGTCCTCGCTGGTGGGGACCGCCTGCGCCACCAGCCGCGTCACGGGCCCGGCGAAGACGGTGGCGACGATGGCGACGACCAGGTTGTAGAAGGTGTGCGCGTTCGCCACCTGCCTGGCGCCGTCGCCCCCCAGGAGCGCGATCAGCTCCATCGCGGGCCGCGCCGCGAACACCGCGATCACGCCCGCCAAGCCCATCACCAGCACGTGCGAGACGGCCACGCGCTGGGCACCGGAGTCGAGGCCGCGCGACACGACGAGAGGCAGGAACGTCCCACCCAGGTTGCCTCCGGCCACCAGCGCGAACGCCGTCGGCAGCGAGATCGCGCCGCTGACGACGAGGCCTATGGCGACGGCCGCGCCGGCGTTCGAGCTGGCCAGCACCGCGCCCAGCACCACGCCCACCAGGAGCAGCGACAGCGGCTGCCGCTCGGCGGCGTGGATCACCAGGGTGAACACCTCGCTCTCGGCGAGGCCCTCGATCGCGCGCACCGTGAGGTCGAGCCCGAGGAAGAGGAGCCCCACGCCGAGCAGCATCCCGCCCAGCGCGCGGGCTCGCTGCCACAGCGAGAGGAAGAACCCCACCCCCACGAGGGGCAGCGCGTACTCGGACACGTTGAAGGCCGCGAGCTGGATCGCCCCGGTGGCGCCCAGCTTCGCACCGAGGGACATCGCCAAGCCGCTGGCCGGCGAGACGAGCCCGGTGGCCACCATGGTCAGCGCCGTCACGCACAGCGCGGTGCCGCTCTGCGTCATCGCGCCGACCGCCGTGGCCGTGCCCAGGGCGCGGACCGGCGAGCCGGTGGCCGCCGCCATCCAGCGCCTCGCCGTCGGCCCGGCCGCCGTCTCCAGGGCCTCGGAGACGCGGTTGACGCCCAGCAGGAACAGCGCCAGGCCGCCGAGCATCGTGAGCAGCATCGAGCTAACGTCCCTCCCGCGCCGCGCAGCGCCGCCGTGCGGCCACTGAGCAGTGAGTCTAAGCCGAACCGCGCGCCGCACGCGGCCGGAGAGCTTTGTAGCGCCCCTGGACCCGCGGACGTCCGGCCGCGGGGACGCGTGATAACCTTCACCGCGTCGGACAACAAGCAAGGAGCCTCTGCGCGATAAGGAGGGAACCATGGTCTCGCGAGTCGCCGCCGTCCTCGCCGTCCTCTTGGCCGGCGTGGCGATGGCCCAGGAACCCGTCCGCATCGGCGTGATCACGAGCATCACCGGCCGCTTCGCCGAGTTCGGCGAACAGCACCAGGCCGGCATTCGGATCGCCCTGGAGGACGTGAACGCCGCCGGGGGCATCGCCGGCCGCCCCGTCGAGGTCGTCATCGAGGACGACACCTCCGACGTCAACGCCGCGCTGGCCGCCGCCGAGCGGCTGGTGAACCAGGGCGTGCCCCTGGTGATGGGCGCCTACTCGTCCTCGATCACCGGCCCGCTGGCCCAGTACTTCACCCGCCAGCAGCGGCCGTTCCTCGTGTTCACGTCCTCGGACGACGCGATCACCAGGCCCGGCTCCGACTGGGTGTTCCGCATCAACCAGCCCTCCTACGCGTACGCCGAGGTCCTCTTCGACGTCTTCGACCGGCTCAACGCCGAGAAGGGCGAGGGCTACCTGCAGACGATCGTGACGATCCACGGCAACGGCGCGTTCGAGACCGCCGTCGCCGACGCGGTCGACCTCCTCGCGGACGAGCGGGGCTACCAGGTCCTGGACAGGCAGGACTACGACCAGTCCGGCGCCGACTTCAGGCCCATCCTCAACCGGTTCAAGGGCCTCAACCCGGACGTCGTGTTCATGGTCTCCTACGCCGCCGACTCCGTCGCGCTGGCGAGGCAGATCCAGGAGGTGGGCCTCGACTCGAAGGTGTACGCGGGCGGCGCCGCCGGGTTCGCGCTCCCCGGCTTCATCGAGGGCGCCGGCCCTGCCGCCGACTACGTCTACACGGCCACGATGTGGACGAAGGACGTACCCTACCCCGGCGCCGAGGAGCTGAACGCCAGGCTCGAGGCGGTGCTCGGCCGCACGCCCAGCTACCACGCCGCGCAGGCGTACGCCGCGGTGATCACGGCCGTCGACGTCCTCGGCCGCGCCGCCTCGTTCTCGCCGGCCGACGTGCGGGCCGCCCTGCTCGCGACGGACATGCCCGACACGGTCTACGGCCCGATCTCCTTCAGCGACTACCAGGGCTACCGCAACCAGGCCAGCCTGCCCGCCGTCGCCCAGCAGGTGCAGGACGGCGAGTTCGTCACCGTCTACGTGAACGGGCAGGTCATCAACCCGATGCTCGAGACCCCGCGCTGGGCCGAGCGCTGAGCGCGGACCTGGGAGCGGGACGGGGCTGAGGGGATGGAGGGCCTCGTCCCGCTCCTCCAGAACGTCACCGGCGGGCTGCTGATCGGGGGCATCTACGCCCTCATCGGCGTCGGCCTGTCCCTGATCTTCGGCGTCATGCGCGTGATCAACTTCGCGCACGGCGAGTTCGTCGCGATCGGCATGTACCTGGCCATCGCGCTGTTCAGGGACCTCGGCTTCGACCCCTACCTGACGCTCGCCGTCGCCCTACCGGGCGGCGTCGTCGCCGGGTGGCTGATCCAGCGCGTCGTCCTCTCGCGCCTCGTCGACGCCCCCGGCGACAGCACGCTGCTCGCCACCCTCGGGCTCTCGCTCGTCATCGCCAACACGCTGTTCCTGCTCTTCGGGGCCGAGCCCGCGTCGATCTACGTGCCCTACGCCACGGCGACCGTGAACGTCGCCGGCGTGCGCCTGCCCGTCGCCCAGCTCATCGCCGGAGGCATCACGCTGGCCGTGATCGCGGCGCTCTGGCTCGTGCTCAACCGCACCGAGGTCGGCCGCGCCGTCCGCGCCACGGCCCAGAACCGCCTGGGCGCCGAGCTCGTGGGCATCGACACCAGGCGCATCCACGCGCTCGTGTTCGGCGTGGGGATGGCGCTGGCGATGTGCGCGGGCGTGATCCTCGCGCCGCTCCTCTTCGCCGTGCCGACGGTCGGCTCCAGCTACACGCTGAAGGCCTTCGTCGTCACGGTGCTGGGCGGCCTGGGCAGCGTGCCCGGCGCGATCGGCGGGGGGCTGCTGCTGGGCGTCGTCGAGTTCCTCGGCGCCTCCTACCTCTCCGCCGGCTACCGCGACGCCTACGGCCTCTTCGCCTTCCTCCTCGTGCTGCTGTTCCGGCCGCAGGGCCTCTTCGGCCGGGAGGTCAAGCGCGTATGAGCCTGCGCGGCACCTGGCTGCGCGTGGCCGGGGTGGCCGCCCTCGGCGCCCTCTGGTTCCTGCTCCTGCCCGACTATCGCACGCTCGGGATCACCCTGATGGTCCTGGCCGGCTGGGCGACGGCGTGGGACCTGCTCGGGGGCTGGACGGGTCAGACGTCGCTGGGGCACGCTGCGTTCGTAGGCCTCGGCGCCTACACGATCGGCGTCACCGCCAACCGCTGGGACCTGGCGCCGTGGTGGGGCGCCCTGCTCGCGATGGCACTGGCGGCGGCGCTGTCGCTACTGTGGGGCAAGATCACGTTCCGCCTGCGCGGCTCGTACTTCGTGCTCTCGACGATCGCCGTCGCCGAGATCCTGCGGCTGTTCGCGATCAACCAGCGCAGCCTCACCGGCGGCGCGGTGGGCCTGTTCATCTTCGACCTGCACCGCCCCTTCGGCCTCGACCTGTTCAGCCGCAACGTCGAGTTCTGGTTCGCGCTCGGCTACCTGGTGCTGGTGCTGGCCGTCGCGGCCGCGATCACCCACGGCCGGATGGGCTACCAGATGCGCGCGGTGCGCGAGGACGAGCCCTCGGCCGAGGCCGCGGGCATAGACCCGGAGGCGGTGAAGCTGCGAGCGTTCGCCGTCTCGGCCGCCCTCACGGCCCTGGGCGGCTGCCTGTACGGCGTCGTCCTCTCGGCGCTGCAGCCCCAGCCGTTGTTCGAGCTGCACCTGTCGGTGCGCATCGCGCTGGTGGCGATCATCGGCGGCCGCGGCACCCTGTTCGGGCCCCTGGTCGGCGCCGCCCTGCTCACCGTCGCGGCCGAGCTCTTCCGGAACGTCTTCGCCGAGGCGAACCTGCTGATCTACGGCGCCCTCATCGTGGTCGTCGTGCTGTTCGCGCCGCACGGCGTGGTCGGCGAGGTCGCCAGGCGGCTCGTGAGGAGGCGGTATGCCCGCAGCGCTCGAGGCTGAGCGCGTGACGGTCGCGTTCGGCGGCCTCACCGCCGTGAACGGCGTGTCCCTGAGCGTGCCCGAGGGCGCGATCGTCGGTCTCATCGGCCCCAACGGGGCCGGGAAGACGACCCTGTTCAACGCTCTCACCGGGCACGTGCGCAGCCGCGGCGAGGTCAGGCTGTTCGGCCGGAACGTCAGCAGGCTCCCGGCCTACGCGCGCACGCGTCTGGGGATGGGCAGGACGTTCCAGGTCGAGAGGCCGTTCGCCGAGCTCACCGTGCTCGAGAACGTGCTGGTCAGCGCGTTCCTGCGCACCGCCGACAGGCGGGAGGCGGAGAGGCGCGCCCACGCCGCGCTGGAGAGGGTCGGCCTCGCCGACCGGGCCCTGCAGCCGGCCGGCGACCTCAACCTCGCGCGCCGGCGCCGGCTCGAGCTGGCCAGGGCGTTGGCGACGGAGCCGCGGGTGCTCTTCCTCGACGAGCTGATGGCCGGCCTGAACCCGCCGGCGCTGCGCGACATGATCGAGTTCGTGCGCGGCCTGGCGCGCACCGGCATGGCCATCGTGATGGTCGAGCACATCATGCAGGCCGTGACGGAGCTGTGCGACCGGGTCTACGTGCTCGCGTTCGGCGAGCTGATCGCTCAGGGCACGCCGCGGGAGGTCGTGCAGGACCCGCGCGTCGTCGAGGCCTACCTGGGGGTGGACGACGATGACTGAGTCGCCCTCCCCGGCCCCCTCCCCGGCGCCCGCGGCCGAGGCGCCGCCGCCGGTCCTCGAGCTCGTGGACGCCGACCTCGGCTACGGCGAGCTCCAGGTCGTGTTCGGCGTGAGCCTGCGCGTGGGGGCCGGCGAGCTCGTAGGCCTGGTGGGCGGCAACGGCAGCGGCAAGTCGACGGTCCTGCGGGCGCTGTCCGGGATGATCCGCCCCTGGCGCGGCCGAGTGGTCCTGAACGGCGAGGACGTCACCGGCCTGACGCCGCACGAGCTGGCGCTGCGGGGCCTGGCGCACGTGCCGATGGGCCGGCAGCTCTTCCCCGACATGACGGTCGAGGAGAACCTCGCCCTCGGCGCGTACCTCAAGCCGGCGCGAGCCCGGCGCCGGGAGGGCTTCGCCGCCGTCTACGAGCTCTTCCCCGACCTCTACGACAAGCGCAAGGTGCCGGCCGGGGCGCTCTCCGGCGGCCAGCAGCAGATGGTCGCGATCGGCCGCGCGCTGATGCTGCACCCCTCGGTGCTGCTGATGGACGAGCCGAGCCTGGGCCTGGCGCCTCTCCTCGTGCGCGAGGTGATGGGCGTGATCAGGCGCGTGTCCGCGACCGGCCTGCCGATCCTCCTCGTCGAGCAGAACGTGAGGCAGGTGCTCAAGGTCTCGGACCACACCTACGTGCTCGAGAACGGCCGCCTGGTGCTCGAGGGGCGGTCCTCGGACCTGCTCGGCCACCCGAGCATCGCACGGGCATACCTGGGCATCTGATAGGTTCTTGGCGTATGGACAGCCAGGCAGCCGGACCGGCGCCGTCCGCGCCCCCGAGCCGCCGGTGCGAAAGGGGCAGGGCGTGAGCCAGCGTGTCGTGGCGGCCGAGCCCGCGAGGGGCGCAGGCGATAAGACCCGGGAGCTGAGGGCGAGGCAGGAGCAGGTCCTCTACCCGGTCATGAGCAGGTTGCAGCTCTACGGCGACGAGCCGCTCGCCGTCGAGCGGGCCAAGGGCATGTACGTCTGGGACGTCGAGGGCAACGAGTACCTCGACTTCTTCGGCGGGATCCTCACCGTCTCGGTGGGCCACTGCAACGACGAGGTCACCGAGGCCACGGTGCGGCAGCTCCGCAAGGTCCAGCACACCTCGACCCTGTTCATCAACGAGGTCACGATCGCCTTCGCCGAGAAGCTGCGCGACCTCACGCCGGGCGACCTCGGCGTCTCGTTCTTCACGAACTCGGGCTCCGAGGCGAACGAGATGGCGATCCAGACCGCCCGCACCTACACCGGGCACACCGACGTGATCGCCCTGCGCCAGGGCTACAGCGGGCGCACCCAGACCGCGATGAGCCTCACCGGCCAGGCGCCGTGGAAGGGCGGCCACGTCTACGACGGCTACATCAAGCACGTGCGCAGCCCGAACATGTTCCGGCGCCCGCCCGGCATGTCCGAGGAGGCCTACCTCGACCTGTGCGTGGCCGACCTCGAGGAGGTCATCTCCGCCTCCACCGAGGGCCGCATCGCAGCGTTCATCGCCGAGCCGATCCAGGGCGTAGGCGGCTTCGTGGTCATGCCGCAGGAGTACTTCGAACGCGTGCTGCCGATCGTGAGGGAGGCGGGCGGCCTCCTGATCATCGACGAGGTCCAGACGGGCTGGGGCCGCACCGGCAAGCACCTCTGCGCGATCGAGCACTGGGGCGTGGTGCCCGACATCATGACGTTCGCCAAGGGCGTCGCCAACGGCTACCCGCTGGGCGTGACGATCACGACCCCCGAGATCGCCGCCGCGATCGACCACCTCACGCTCTCGACCTACGGCGGCAACCCCGTGGCCATGGCCACGGCGCTGGCCACCGTCGAGTACATCGAGAGGCACGACCTGGCCGGCAACGCCGAGCGCCAGGGCGCACGCCTGCGCGCCCACCTCGACAGGACCTGCGCCCGGTTCGAGTTCGTGGGCGAGGTCCGCGGCATGGGCCTGATGCAGGCGATCGAGATGGTGCAGCCGGGTCCCGAGAAGCGGCCCGACCCCGCCAGGGCCAACGCCTTCGTCGCCGCGGCGCGGCGCCGCGGCCTGCTGCTGGGCAAGGGCGGCATGGGCGGCAACGTGATCCGCATCGCGCCGCCGCTGATCGTCTCGGCCGAGGAGGTCGACAGGGCGGCCGCGATCATCGAGGCGGCCCTCGCCGACGTGGCCTGAGGCGAAGCGCCGGCGCCGTCACCTGCGCTCGAGGCCCCCGGGGTACCCGGGGGCCTTTCCCGTCCCCTCGCGGCCCGCGACGCGGCTGTAACCGGCCCGTCACGCCCGCGGCCCGGCGGGCGTAGACTCTGGGCCACGACCCCCACTCGCAACGTCGTCACGTAGGGCGCGGGTCCCGGCCTATGACCGAGGCGATCGCACTGCTAACCACGCTCGGCGTAATCGTGACGATCCTCGCCAACCTCACGAACATCGCCAGGTTCGTCGCCGACCGGCGGGAGAAGCGGGCGGCGAGGCTCGGCATCGTCGCGTCGCCCGTCGCGGCCGCCGCCGTCGCGGCGCGCCCGCCCGCGGCGGACCACCCGCGGATCGTCACGCCCGACAGGCGCATCCGCGTCTTCGTCTCCTCGACGCTGACGGAGCTGGCTCCCGAGCGCCGCGCCGTCAGGAAGGCGATCGAGGGGCTCCGGCTCACGCCCGTGATGTTCGAGGAGGGCGCGCGGCCGCACCCGCCGGCCGAGGTCTACCGCTCGTACCTCAGGCAGAGCGACGTCTTCGTCGGGATCTACGGCGAGTCGTACGGCTGGGTCGCCCCCGGCTCGCCGGTGTCGGGCCTGGAGGAGGAGTACCTGCTCTCCGCCGGCATGCCCGCGCTCCTCTACGTGAAGGACCCGGCGCCCGACCGCGCGCCGCGTCTCGAGGAGCTGCTGGAGCGCATCCGCACCGAGGGCCGCGCCTCGTACCGCCTCTACCGGACCGCCGACGAGCTCACCGAGCTGCTCGCCGACGACCTGGCCGTGCTCGTGACCGAGCGCTTCCACGCGGCGCCGGCGGCGCAGGAGACGGTCCGCGACGCCGGCCGGCCGCTCGAGGAGACGGCCGGTCCCGCCGACTGGGTGGGGCCCAGGCGGCAGCGCCGGGTGACGGGCGCGGCGTGGCCGGCGCTGGCGGAGCACGACCAGCGCGTCGGCCGCCCGGCGACGCCGCCGCTGCCGCGCCCGCCGACCTCGTTCATCGGCCGCGACGAGCTGGTGGCGCGCCTGGCCGGCATCGTGCGGGACGACGCCGTGCGCCTGGTGACCGTGCACGGCCCCGGCGGCATCGGCAAGAGCAGGCTGGCCATAGAGGTCGCTTCCGCCGTCACCGGGTCGTTCCCGGACGGCGTCGCCTTCGTGTCGCTGGACGCCGTGCGCGACCCCGAGCTGCTGCCGGCGGAGGTGCTCGCGGCCCTGGGGCTCCGCGAGACGGAGACGGGCGGGCCCGTGCAGCGGCTCCTCGAGGTCCTCGCCGACCGCACGATGCTGCTCGTCCTCGACAACTTCGAGGGCCTCCTCGCCGGCGTGCCGTTCGTGTCGCGGCTGCTCGCGGCGGCGCCGGGCGTGAAGGCGCTCGTCACCTCGCGCCAGGTGCTCCGCGCTCGCGGGGAGATCGCCTTCCCGGTGCCGCCGATGGAGCTGCCGGCTCCCGGCGCGCCCCTCACGCCCGACGAGGCGATGGCGTACGAGGCCGTGCGGCTGTTCGTCGACAGGGCCGACGACGTCAGCCACGGCTTCGCGCTCGACGCGGAGAACGTCGAGGCGGTGGTCGAGGTGTGCCGGCGCGTCGACGGCCTGCCCCTGGCGATCGAGCTGGCGGCCGCGCGCGTGCGCACCCTCCCCCCGGCGGCGCTGCTCGAGCGGATGACCCGGCGCCTCCCCATGCTGACGGGCGGCCCGCGCGACGCCCCCGAGCGCCAGCGGACGCTGCGGGCCACGATCTCCTTCAGCTACGACCAGCTCAGCGAGGCCGAGCGGCGCCTCTTCGCGCGCTTCGCCGTCTTCGACGGCGTGACGTACCTGGACGCCATCGAGAGCGTGCTGGGCGACGGCGACGGCCTGCTCGACGGCGTCGCCGCGCTGGTGGACGCGAGCCTCCTGATGCGCGTGGGCCCCGACGAGGAGGCCTACCTGATGTTGGAGACGCTGCGCGAGTTCGCCGCCGAGCGGCTGGCCGAGGACCCCGACGCGGCCGAGCTCAGGCGCCGCCACGCCGCCTTCTTCGTCGTCTACGCCGGGCTGGCCGGCGAGGCGCTGCGCGGCCCCGAGCAGCTCCACTGGCTGCGGCGGATGCGCGCCTCCGACGGGAACCTCAGGGCGGCGCTCACCTGGCTGCTGGGCTCGGGTCGGGGCGAGGAGACGCTGCGCCTCGCCGCCGACCTGAGGCCGTACTGGCACCGCCTCGGCGCGCTCAGCGAGGGCCGCCGCTGGCTGGGCCGCGCCCTCGAGGCGGGCAAGGACGCCCCGCCCGCGCTGCGCGCCGCCGCGACCCTCGCCGACGGCGTGCTCGCCTGGCGGCAGGGCGACCTCAAGGGCGCGCGCCCGCGGCTCGAGGAGGCGCTGGCGGTGGCCCGCGAGCTGGGCGACGACGTCAGCGCGATCACGGCGCTCCGGAGCCTGGGCGCCCTGGCGCAGAACTCCGCCGACTACGAGGACGCCCGGCGCCTGATGGGCGAGAGCATCGACCTCGCCCGGAAGCTGGGGAGCGTCGAGGCCGAGGCGAACACGTACCTGAGCCTGGGCAACGTGGCGCTCGACCTCGGCCGCCACGACGAGGCCGCGGCCCACTACCGCCGCAGCCGCGACCTCTCCGCGGCGCTCTCCGACACCCTGGGCTACGCCTACGCGGTCGACAACCTCAGCGTGCTCGCCTGGCACCGCGGCGACCTCGACGAGGCCGAGCGCCTCGCCGACGAGGTCATGGTGCTCTACGAGGAGCTCGACATCGCCGGCGGGCGCGCGAACGTCTGGCACCGCCGCTGCCTCGTCGCGATCGAGCGCGGCCAGCTCGACACCGCCGAGGCCGAGGGCCAGCGAGCCCTCGCCGTGCGCGAGCGCCAGGGGGAGGACCGCGGGGCGTCGTTCGTGCTCTACGACCTGGCGCGGGTCTCGCTGAGGCGGCACGACCTGGCGCGCGCGCGGGAGCGCCTGACCCGGGGCCTGGAGCTCGCCGTGCGCCAGGGGGCGCCCGTGATCGAGGTCCTCTACGTCGAGGGCGCCGCCGGCCTGCTGGCGCAGCAGGGCCGGCACGAGCAGGCCTACCGCCTCCTGGCCGGCGCCAACGAGTGGCGCCACCGGCTGGGCGTGCCGGTGGCGCCGGTGGTGCGCGAGCGACAGGACGAGCTGGGTCGGACGCTGGAGCGGCGCCTCAGCGCCGCGGCTCGCGCGGCCGCGGAGGCCGGAGCGCGCGACATGCGCCCCGAGGAGCTCGTCGCGCAGACGCGCGAGGCGCTGGCGGCCGGCGCCTGAGGCGCCGGCCGCCTCCCCTGCCTCAGTCCCTGTTGCCCATGAAGATCGAGAGGTAGTAGAGCAGGTACATCACCGAGGCCGCGGCCGCGGCGACGTACGTGAGCGCGGCAGCGTTCAGCACCTGGCGCGTCCCGCTCACCTCGCCAGTGGTGGCGATGCCCAGCGCGGCGAGCTGCTGCGCGGCCCGGCTGCTGGCGTTGTACTCGACCGGCAGCGTGACGAGCTGGAACAGCACGGCGGCGCCGAAGAGGATCACGCCGAGCTGTACGAGCCCGAACGCGCCGATGACGGCACCGAGGATGATCAGCCACGGGGCGAAGTTGGCGCCCAGCGTGGCCACGGGCACGAGCGCGGTGCGGACCTGCAGCGGAGCGTAGCCGTTGGCGTGCTGGATCGCGTGGCCGACCTCGTGGGCGGCCACGGCGTGAGCGGCCACCGTGGCGCCGTGGAAGTTGGCGGTGGACAGCGAGACGACCTTCTTACGAGGGTCGTAGTGGTCGGTGAGCTGACCGGGGACCTCCACGACGCGCACGTCGTGCAGGCCGTTGGCGTCCAGGATCGCGCGGGCCGTCTGGGCACCGGTGAGGCGGGAGGCGGCAGGTACGCGCCCCCACTTCGCGTACGTGCTGCGCAGGTAGCCCTGCACCAGCAGGGTGCCCACGAGCAGGACGATGAAGAGTAGGTACATTCGCCTCCTTCTGATGCCGCCTCGGCCGCGGACCGGGGTCGGCGGCCGGGCGGCGTCTCTGACACGAGGTTACACTCTGTCGACGCGGCTCCGCGGCACAGGGACGACCCTCTCCACCGCCCGCCGGCCGCTGGCCGGCGGGCAGCGCGGGCCGCCGGGCCGGACGCCGGCTGGGCCGCGGGCTAGACCGTCACGAGCCGACGCCGGCGATGGCCCAGAGCAGGCCGAGGCCGAAGACCAGGAGGCCGAAGACCATCAGCACCATGTTGAGGAGCATGCCCTCCATGCGGCGCGAGCTCGCCGTCTCGGCGCGGCCGGAGACGGCGCTGACGAAGACGACGGTGCGCGCGATACCGAGGAGGAGCGCGGCTCCCCCGACGACCATCATCATCGTGATCATGCTCTCCACCTCCCGTGGCTCTGAGGCCACGCTAGGGCATCCGCGGCGGGCCGTGGGTCGCGGCGAGCACTGGGCGCCCTCTGCTAGCATGTCGAGACGCCGCCGTGGACCCGTCCCGCTCCCAGAGGTTCGCCGAGCTCGGCGCCACGCGCTTCGACGTAGTGGTCGTCGGCGGCGGCGCCACCGGCGCGGGCGTGGCGCTCGACGCCGCCTCGCGCGGCCTCAGGGTCGCGCTGCTGGAGCGCTGCGACCTCGCCGCCGGCACCAGCAGCCGCAGCACGAAGCTCGTCCACGGGGGCGTGCGTTACCTCGAGCAGGCGGTGAGGCACGCCGACCGCTCGCAGTTCCACCTCGTGCGCGAGGCGCTGCGCGAGCGGGCCGTGCTCCTGCGCAACGCCAGGCACCTGGCTAGGCCCCTGCCGCTGATCACCCCCGCGTACTCGCCCCTCGACCTGCCCTACTACTTCACGGGCCTGAAGCTCTACGACATGCTGGCCGGGCGCGCCAAGCTGCACCCGAGCCGCCGCCTGGGCCGCGAGGAGGCGCTCCGCCGCTTCCCCACGCTCAAGCGCGACGGCCTGCGCGGCGCGGTCGAGTACTACGACGGCCAGTTCGACGACGCCCGCACCAACGTCGCCCTCGCCCTCACGGCGCAGGAGCATGGCGCAGTGGTCCTCACCTACGCCGAGGTGACCGCCTTCGATCGCTCGCACGGGCGCCTGGCCGGCGGCGAGGTCGTGGACCGGCTCACCGGCGAGCGCCACGCGTTCGCCGCGCGCGTGGTAGTCAACGCCGCCGGCCCGTACGCCGACGATGTCCGGCGCCTCGACGATCCCGACTCGCCCCCGCTGCTGACGGTCAGCTCCGGCGTCCACGTCGTCCTGCCCGGCCGCTACGCGCCGCCCGACACAGGCCTCCTCATCCCCAAGACCGAGGACGGCCGCGTGCTGTTCCTCCTGCCCTGGCACGGGCACACGCTGGCCGGCACCACGGACAACCCCGCCCCGCTCGAGGACGACCCGCAGCCGCGGGAGGAGGACGTCGACTACGTGCTGAGGCACGTGCGCGAGTACAGCGAGCTCCCCGTCGAGCGCGGCGACGTCCTCGCCGCCTGGAGCGGCATCCGCCCGCTCGTCGAGGACGGGGAGGGCGGCGACACCGCGCGCAAGTCGCGCGACCACGTGGTGCTGACGTCCCCGTCGGGGCTGGTGACCGTCACGGGCGGCAAGTGGACGACGTACAGGAGCATGGCCGAGGACGCCGTGGACACCGCGGTCGCGGTCGGCGACCTGAGCCCGGCGCGCGGCTGCGTGACGCGCGACCTGCCCCTCGTCGGCTCCGCCCGCTTCTCACCCGACGGGCACGCCAGGCTGCGCTCGCTCTACGGCCTTCCCGGGGACGTCGCCCTGCACCTCAACAGGGCCTACGGCGACAGGGCCGAGGCCGTCGCGCGGCTGGCGCGGGACGGCCTCGGCGAGCGGCTGGCGGCGGGACACCCCTACATCGAGGCCGAGGTCGTCTACGCCCGCGACCGCGAGCTCGCCTGCACCGCCGACGACGTCCTGGCCAGGCGCCTCCGCCTCTCGTTCCTGGACCGCGCCGCCGCCGAGGCCGCGCGCCCGCGCATCGAGGAGCTGCTGGCGCTCGACCGCCCGGTACCGGGCTGAAGGGATCCCCGCCGCGGGGGCTCCGCCCGTACCGGCAGCGGTCCGGCACGGCGGCGCCCGGGGCTCGAGCGGTCCCGGGCGCCGCCAGCCGGTGCCTGGCCGCTCAGGCCGCCCTGCGGGCGCCTCCCATCACGGCGCCGACGATCGCGGCCAGCACGCCGCCGCCCACGCCGCCGCCGAGGATCGACGTCAGCAGCGACCCGAGGTCGAGCGCGCTGCCCCCGGCGCCGAGCCCGAGGAGCTGCACGAGCTGGGCGAGGCCCAAGCCGCCGGCCGCGCCGGCGATGGTGTTGCCGGCGGCGCCGATCGGCGCGCCCTCACCGCGGCGACCGGCGAGGTTGCCGCCCAGCGCTCCCGCTACCAGCTGGATCACTATCGGTAGCCACGTCTCCATGCCCCAACCTCTCCCGCTCGGAACGGAGCCGAGCGCCTGGCGGGCGCGGCGTTCACGGCCCCCCGATCGCCTGCCCGCCGCCGAGCCGTTGGCGTGAACGACGGTGCAGGAGGAGACGCTGCTGTGGCTCGGGAGTCGAGTCTACGCGAACCATGAGAAGGCCATGTGTGACGTCCGCGGTGCGGGCGTAGGGGGCCGTGACGGGAGCGGGATCGCCGGCGGCGCGGGCCTGGCGCGGGCCGGGGCCGCGGCGTCAGCGCCGCCGGCCCACGAGAACGGGCGCCCGGCGAGGGGTACTCGCCGGGCGCCCGAGGACCGCTCCTCCCGGGCTCGGGCGCCGACCGGCCGACAGCGCGGCCGCGCCGAGCCCCGGGGGCCGTCAATGCCTGCCGAGGGCCTCCAGGACCGAGGTGTCGACGGCGTCCTCGAAGGCGACCGGCTGCTGGAGCAGGCCGACCTCGACGAGGAGGGCCACCGACCGCTCGAACGCCTCGCGGTTCAGCGCGCCGACCACGGTGTCGGGCGTGGGCTTGACGAGCTTGGCCGTCTCGGCCATCTGCCAGGTCTGGTGGATCAGCGGGCTCTGGGTAGAGCCGGAGCCGGAGCAGGTGTCGCCGCAGTACTTCAGGACGATCTGCACCGCCTCGTCCTGGTTCTCCACCGCGTACTCCCAGCCGCGGATCGAGGCGCGCACGAAGCGCTCGGCGACCTCGCGGCCGGAGAGCCCGGAGCCCTTGAAGTTCTCGCTGGCGAGGAGCTGGGGCGTCGTGAAGATGTTGTCCTCGAGGAGGTCGGCGCCGATGTCGGCCGGGTCGAGCACGACGAGCTGCTCGAGCGGGTAGCCGAGGCCCACGATCTGGTCGAGCTCGTTGTAGGTCATCGCGCTGGCCACGTCGACCTCGTGCGGGAACACGAGCGACGGGTCGAACGCGTAGACGACGGCGTTCACGTCGGGGTCCTGGACGGTCGGGTCGAGGTTCGAGGTGAACCCGGCCGCGGCGAACACGGCCTCGGCCGCGAACTCGTTGCCGAAGCCCCACACGCCCACGCTGCGGCCGGCGAGGTCGGCGATCTCCTGGATGCCCGAGTCGGCGAGCGCCACGAGGCGGTAGCCCGAGTCCTGGAAGACCTGCGCGATCGTCACGACGTCGAGGCCCTGCTCGCGCTGGGCCAGCATGTTCGCGACCCAGTCGGTGCCGAAGTCGGCGTTGCCCGAGCCGACCTGAACCGTCGGGTTCACGTTGCCGCCGTCGAGGATGGTGACGTCGAGCCCCTCCTCGGCGTAGAACCCCAGCTCGCGCGCCACGAAGTAGCCGGCGAACTGGGCCTGCGGGAACCACTTCGACTGGAACGTGACGGGGATCAGCTCCTGCGCGGACGCGCCGCCCGCTAGGAGCCCCACCACTGCCACTGCCGAAACGAACCGACGCAGCATCTGCTACCTCCTCGTTGTCGACCTAGGCCGCCATTGTGGCATGCCGCCGGTCGAGGCGAGCCGTGGATGAAGGCCCGGTGACGGCCCCCGGCGCCGACCGGCGACCGCCGGGCGCCGGCGGACCACCAGCGACCGCCGCGCCCCGGCGGACCACCGCGCTCAGCCTCCGCGCGCCGACGGGTGCCACGCCAGCAGCCGGCGCTCCAGGAGCTGGAGCGTCCAGTAGAGGAGCATCGACAGCACGCTCGAGACGAAGATCGCCGCGAAGACGATGTCGAACGCCCCGCGGTGGGCGGAGAGGCTGATGCGCTGGCCCAGCCCGTTCGGCGGACCGGGGATCAGGAACTCGGCGACGATCACGCTCACGACCGTGACCACGATCGCGACCTTCAGCGACGTGAACACGTACGGCAGGGCGTTGGGCAGGCGCAGGGCGAAGAAGCCCTGCAGCGGCCTGGCGGCGTAGGACCTGAGCAGCTCGAGCTTCAGCGGGTCCACGGAGGTGAGGCCCTGCACGGTGTTGAGCACCACCGGGAAGAAGGTGACGATCACGCCGACGGCGGCCTTCGACTCCCAGTCGACGCCCAGGGCGCGGCCGAGCACGGGCGCCAGGCCGACGATCGGCACCGCGCCGAAGGCCGTCGCGAGGGGCAGGAAGCCGCGGCGGAGGAAGGCGCTGAAGGCGATCAGCGTGCCGGAGACGAAGCCGAGGACGAGGCCCAGGCCGAAGCCGAACAGCACCTCGCGCACGAAGGTGAGGTAGGCGTCGGCCACCAGCACCCGCCACGAGCGCACGAGCGCCTGCCCGATGCTCGCCACCGACGGGAAGATCCCGGGGGGCACCCGGAAGCCCAGGACCAGCCCCTCCCAAGTGAGCAGCAGCACGAACGGCACGGTGGCGACGGGCAGGACCCGCTGCAGCCTGGAGACCAGCGCGGCGCTGGCGCGGTCCTCGGCGTCGTCGGCGCTGGTCAGGCTCAGCCGCGCGGCGGCAAGCACCGCCAGCAGCAGGCCGCCCAGCAGCGCGACCCAGTAGAGCGCCCCCGGGGCGCCGGGCTGACCGCGCTGGAGGACCACCGCCGCGAACGCCACCGCCACGCCCAGGGCGGTGAGGAGGACGAGCCCCACGGCGCGGCGCCCGGCGCCCGCCGGCGCGCGCCGCGCGGAGGCGGCCCCGAGCGTGCCGTCGGCCGCCATCAGCCCTCCTCCCCGGCGGACGCCAGGCCCGTCCGCTGCCACGGCGCCAGCACGCGCTGCAGGAGGCCCACCAGCGACACGAGCGTGATGCCCAGCAGCGCCGAGATGCCGAGCAGGATCCAGACGTCGGCGACGTCGCCGGCCTGGACCTGGCCGATGATCGCGTAGCCCAGGCCGAGGCGGTTGTTCGACTCGACCTCGGCGACGAGCGCGCCCACCAGGGCCGCGGCGGCGCCGAGCTTGAGGCTGGTGAACAGGTACGGCACCGCGGCCGGGAAGCGCAGCTTCACGAACGTCTGCAGTGGCGTCGCGGCGTAGGCCTTCATCAGGTCGAGGGCCAGCGGGTCGACGGACCTCAGGCCCGTCACGGTGCCCACCGTGATCGGGAAGAACGCGATGTAGGCGCCGACGATCGCCGCCGGCACGAGGCTGGTCTGCACCGTGACGCCGAGGTTGCCGAGCACGGCCACCAGCACCGGCACGAGGGCGATCACGGGGATCGTCTGCGAGGCGATGACCCACGGCAGCAGGGCCTGCTCGAACGGCTTCACGCGCACGAACGCCACGGCCAGCAGCACGCCGATCACCGTGCCCACGGCCAGCGACACCAGCGTGCCCGCCGCCGTGTAGAGCGTGGCCCGGATGACGTTGCGGGGGTCCGAGAACGGATAGGCGGTGAAGAACGGCACCAGGCGCTCGGCGATCCAGTTCGGGAACGGCACCGGGTGCTGCGGCAGGCTCAGGAAGCAGTCGAACGCGGTCTCGCCGCAGGCGGGGCGGTCGTAGTACGTGTACGCGGCCGCCCACAGCGTCTCGCCCGGCCGCGGCGCCTCCGCCAGCGTGACCGTGCCGGAGGCGGGGTCGCTGACCCGGTAGTCGGGGTACTGGCGCACCTGGGCGTTGCGCGCTGGCGGGGTGCGGAACGTCACCGCCGCGCCGTCGCGCGCGTAGTCGACGCCCTCGCGCATCTCCCGGCCGTCCAGCGTGACGAGGCCCCGGTCGGAGGGGAACGTGAACGTCGCGCGCGCGCCGTCCACGCGCTCCTGGGGCCGCTCGGCGGCGCCGGAGAGGAGCCTGTCGCCGAGGTAGATCGCGCGCGCCGGGTCCGTCTCCAGGAGCGGCGTGAGCTGCAGCCTGAACGTGCGGTTCTCGCCGTCGACGTCGCCCACCAGGCCCTCGGCGAGGGCCGCGTACGACTCGGCCACGCGCAGCTCCGCCCCGGCCGGCGCGGGCTCGCGCAGCACGAGGCTGCCGGCCCCGGCGTCCACGTGCTCGTAGTCGCCCATGACGAGGCTCACCGGCGTGTTGAACGAGGGCGGGGCGTCGAACAGCAGCGTGTCGCCGTCGCGCTCGAAGCCCTCGCCCTCTACGAGCGCGCGGCCGCCGACGATCGCGACGGCGGGGCCGTCGCCCTCCGGGCGTCCGGCGCCGGGCACCGTGAAGTCGCGGCGGGCGCCGTCGGCGCGCTCGACGGCGGGCACCGAGCCCCGGCGCAGCAGCGCGCCGTCCAGGTAGAGAGGCCTGTCGGCCAGCGCCGGGTCGGGGAGCGCGTGGAGGCGGCCAGCCAGGCCGGGCGAGCCCTCGGGAGCGCCGAGCGGCTCGAGGCGCGGCCCCAGGCGCACGGCCGGCCCGGTGAGCGGGGCCGAGAGCACGGCCTCGCCGCCCTCGATCGTCACGCCGGCCTCGATCACCCGGCCGTCCATCACCAGCACGGGCGTGCCGCGCGACAGCACGGCCAAGCGCTCGTCGACCTCCGGGTCGCCGCCGAACGGTAGGCGCTGGCCCGACGCGCTCGCGTCGGCCACGGGCAGCGCCGCGGCGGAGCCGCGCAGCCAGTTCGAGACGTTGCCCATGCGCTCCCGGGCGATCGGCAGGCCGAGCAGCAGCGCCACCGGGTACATGAGCGCCAGCAGCACGGCGACGACGGCGACGACCGGGCCGAAGCGCCTCACCCACGACGCCAGGGACGGCATGCTCAGTAACCCACCGTCCTCTGTGCCACCGGAGGGCGCGCCGCGGGTCCGTGCTCGACGCCGCGCAGAGCCTCGCGCACCTGCGTGGTGAGCTCGAAGAAGCGCGGCGTCTCGCGTGTCTCGGGCGTGCGCGGGTGAGGCAGGTCGACCTCGATGACCTCCCTGATCCGCCCCGGGCGCGCCGTCATCACCACGATGTGCGTGGAGAGGAAGACGGCCTCCGCGATCGAGTGCGTCACGAACACGACGGTCTTCTTCGTCTCCTGCCACAGGCGCAGGAGCTCGAGGTTCATCGCCTCGCGGGTGATCTCGTCGAGGGCCCCGAACGGCTCGTCCATCAGCAGGAGCTTGGGGTCGAAGGCGAGCGCGCGGGCGATCGAGACGCGCTGCTGCATGCCGCCCGAGAGCTGCCACGGGTAGGAGCGCTCGAAGCGCTCGAGGCCGACCAGCTTCAGGAGCTCGCGCGCCCGCTCGCGGCGGCGGGCCTTGTCGTAGCCCATGATCTCGAGCGGCAGCGTCACGTTGGCGAGGACCGTGCGCCACTCGTAGAGGACCGGCGCCTGGAAGACGTAGCCGTACTCGCGGTCCTCCCGCGCCTGCCTGGGCGTCTTGCCGGCGACGTCGATGGTGCCGGTGGTCGGCTCGATCAGGTCGGCGATGAGGCGCATCAGCGTCGTCTTGCCGCAGCCTGACGGGCCGATCAGCGAGACGAAGTCGCCCTGGCGGACCTCAAGGTCCGCGTCCTGGAGCGCGACCTGCTCGCCCTTCCCGACGGTGAAGACCTTGCTTAGGCCCCGCACCGAGATGACGACGGGGCGCCCGTCGTCACCCCCGTTGGCCCTGGCGTCAGCCACGGAGCGGCTGGCGCCTGAGGAGCTGGCCCCGGCCGGGGTCGCCCACGAACTCGCCGTCCCGCACGGCCACCTGGCCCCGCACCGTCACCACGCTCGGCCTGCCGTCGATCTCCATGCCCTCGAAGGCGCTGTAGTCGACGTTCATCTTGTGCGTCCGGGCGCTGATCGTGCCCCTGTACGTCGGGTCGTACACCACGATGTCGGCGTCGGAGCCGACGGCGATCGTGCCCTTGCGCGGGTAGAGGCCGAAGAGCTTGGCGGCGTTCGTCGAGGCGACCTCTACGAAGCGCTCGAGCGACAGCTCGCCGCGGCTGACGCCGTAGGTGTAGAGCAGGTTCACGCGGTCCTCGATCGCGGGGATGCCGTTCGGGATCTTCGTGAACGCGTCGCGGCCCATGGCCTTCTGCTCGACGTCGAACGGCGCGTGGTCGGTGCCGACGGTGTCGACGAGGCCCCGCGCGAGGGCGCACCACAGCGCCTGCTGGTCGCTCTTCGCGCGCAGCGGCGGGCTCATCACGTACTTGGCGCCCTCGAAGTTCGGCCGCTCGGCGTAGCTCTTGTCGAGCATGAGGTGCGGGGTCACGACCTCCACGCTGAGGTCGACGCCGCGCATCTTCGCCTCGACGGCGGCGCGCAGCGCCCGCTCGCAGGAGAGGTGCACGACGTAGCCCTTCGCGCCCGTCATCTCGAGGAAGGTCGCGAACTTGGCCGTGCCCGCCTCCTCGACCGTGTCCGGTCGGCTCGGCTCGTGCCACTCGGGGCCGGTCTTCCCCTCGGCGAGCAGCGTCTGCTGCATCGCGGCGATGAGGCCCGAGTTCTCGCAGTGGGCGGTGACGATGACGCCGAGCTCCTTCGCGAGCCTCAGCGTGGCGTAGAGCTCGTCGTCGGTGACGCCGAAGAAGCCCTCGTAGGCGAGGAAGACCTTGAACGAGGTCATGCCGTCGGCCACGATCCGGCGCAGCACGCCCTCGGTCTCCTCGGCGAAGCGCGACACGCCGATGTGGAACGTGTAGTCGCAGGCGGAGTTGCCCTCGGCGAGGCGCCGCCAGTGGTCGTAGGCCGCGCTCAGGTCCTCCTGCCGGCTGGGAGCGAGCATCTCGATGTAGGTGGTCGTGCCCCCCACCAGCGCCGCCTGCGAGCCCGTGGCGTGCGTGTCCTTCGTCTGCGTGCCCATGAAGGGCAGGTAGATGTGGACGTGCGGGTCGATGAAGCCGGGGAAGACGTACTTGCCGGCGGCGTCGATGACCTCGGCCCCGGCCGGCGCCTCCAGGCCCTGGCCGATCGCGACGACCTTCTCGCCCTCGCACAGCACGTCGGCGCGCTGGCGGCCGCCGGCCGTGACGACCTCACCGTTCTTGATCAGTAGGCTCATGCGCTCCCTTGCACCCTCTCCCTGTGAGAGCCCCCTCCTAGGCCCTGGGGGTCAGTGGATGTCTATGCCCATCTCGGCGCGGTAGGCGTTCATCGCGTCCCAGTCGGTGGTGACGGCCGGGCGCGTGCGCACCAGCTCGTTCCACGTCACGCTGGGCCGCTCCGGCGGCACCTCGACCATCGTGATGCAGCCCTCGACGGGGCAGACCAGGCTGCAGAGGTCGCAGCCGACGCAGTCCTCCTCCCGGACGCGCGGCTGCGGGCGCTTGCCGTCGGGCCCGACGCCGGCCTTGAGGCTGGCGCGGTCACCGGCCAGCGCGGCCGGGTCGATGCGCACGCCGTCGACCGTGAGGTCTATGCACTGGTGCGCGCCCTCGTCGCAGGCGACGTAGCAGAGGTTGCACTGGATGCACTTGCTCTCGTCGATGCGCGCGACGGTCTTGAACGACAGGTCGAAGTCGCCGAAGTCGGAGATGCGGTGCGTCGACGCCCCCACGACCTCCGAGACGCACTTGATGCCCTTCGAGTCGAGCCAGTTCGAGAGACCGTCGACGAGGTCCTCGATGATCCTGAAGCCGTAGTGCATCACGGCCGTGCAGACCTGCACCGTCGTGGCGCCGAGCAGCAGGAACTCGGCCGCGTCGCGCCAGGTCTGGACCCCGCCCATGCCGGAGATCGGCACGCCGGCGGCCCTCACCTCGGGGTCGATGGCCACCTGCGAGAGCATGTGCAGCGCGATCGGCTTCACCGCCGGGCCGGCGTAGCCGCCGTGGCCGCCCTTGCCGCCGATGTTCGGACGCAGCTCGAACGTGTCGAGGTCGACGCCGACGATCGAGTTGATCGTGTTTATGAGCGACAGGCCGTTGGCCCGCCCGGCGATCGCGGCGCGCGCCGGCTTGGTGATGTCGGTGACGTTCGGCGTCAGCTTGACGATCACGGGGACCCTCGCGACGTCGGTGACCCAGCTCGTGATCAACGAGCAGTACTCGGGGACCTGCCCCACCGCCGCGCCCATGCCGCGCTCCGACATGCCGTGCGGACAGCCGTAGTTCAGCTCGATCGCGTCGGCGCCGGTGTCCTCGATCTTGAGGACGATGTCGCGCCACGCCTCCGGGGTCGACGAGACCATCGCCGACACGACGACGGCGCGGTCCGGCCAGAGGCGCTTGACCTCGGCGATCTCCCTCAGGTTCACCTCGAGCGGCCTGTCGGAGATCAGCTCGACGTTGTTGATCGCGAGGAGCTTCTGGCCGCCCATCTCGAACGAGCCGTAGCGGTTGCAGACGTTCAGGACGGGGTCGCCGATCGTCTTCCAGACGGCGCCGCCCCAGCCGTACTCGAAGGCCTTGTTGATCTGGTAGGCGGTGTTCGTGGGCGGCGCCGAGGCCAGCCAGAAGGGGTTCGGCGACCGCACCCCCGCGAACACCGTAGTCAGGTCAGCCACTTACGCCTCCTACCGCCTCCCTGGCGGGCGGCTGCGAGAGGATCGGCCGGCCCGTGGGCACACCGCGCGGCTTGGCGGGAACCTCGATGCCGAGCTGCCGCGCGATCGCCTGGGCGGCGATCTTGCCGTCCTGCGCCGCCGTCACCGTGAGCGCGTGCCCCGTGAGGCGCGCGCAGTCCCCGGCGGCGAACACCTTCGGGTTGCTGGTGCGCCGCTCGGCGTCCGTCTTCGCGTACCCGCGCTCCACCTCGACGCCGAACGCGACGAGGAGCGCGAGGTGCTTCTCCTGCCCGATCGCCAGGATCACCTGGTCGGCGGGCAGCACGAACTCGCTGCCCGGCACGGGCTCGGGCCGGCGGCGCCCACTCTCGTCGGGCGCGCCGAGCGCCATGCGCACGCACCTGACGCCGACGACCCGGCCGCCCTCGCCGAGCACCTCGACGGGCTGCGTGTGGAACCTGATGTCGACGCCCTCGTTGCGCACGAACGCGACCTCGTGGTCGTACGCGGGCATCTCCTCACGGCCGCGCCGGTAGACCATCGTCACGCGCTCGGCGCCGAGGCGCTTGGCGATCGTCGCGGCGTCCACCGCGGTGTTGCCGGCCCCCACGACGATCACCTCGCGGCCCACGGGCACCTCGTAGAGGCGCTCGAGACCGTCCTTCTCGGCCATCTTCGTGGCGGCGATGAACTCGAGCGCGTCGGTGACGCCGTGGAGGTCCTCGCCCGGGATCCCGAGCTTGGGCACCTTGCCCGTGCCGGCGGCGATCACCACCGCGTCGTACTCGGCGAGCAGGCGCTGCGGTTCCAGGTCCTTGCCGACCTCGACGCCGGTGTGGACCTGCACGCCGAGGCGCTCGATGAACTCGACCTCCTCGAGCGACACGGCCACGGGCTCGCGCATCACGACGATGCCGTACGTCGAGAGGCCGCCGGGCAGCTCCTCCTTCTCGAAGACGTGCGCCTCGACGCCGAGCTTCGCGAGCTCGCCGGCGCACGAGAGGCCCGCCGGCCCCGAGCCGATCACGGCCACGCGCTTGCCCGTCGGCGGCGCGGGCGTGAACGGCATGACGCCCTTCTCGAACAGGTGGTCCGTGGCGTAGCGCTGCAGCCGGCCGATCGCGATGGGCCTCTCCTCGGCGCCGAGCACGCAGGCCCCGACGCACAGCTCGTCCACGGGGCAGACGCGCCCGCAGGTGTGGCCGAGGAGGTTCGACTCGAGGATCGTCTTCGCCGCCCCCAGCACGTTGCCCGTGGCGATCTTCCTGATGAACGTGGGGACGTCGATGTCCGTGGGGCAGGCCTTGATGCACGGGGCGTCGAAGCAGAACAGGCAGCGGCTCGCCTCGACGTACGCCTCGTTGTCGGTGAACCGCGGGTACGTCTCGGTGAACGCCGCCTCTAGCTGCTCGAGCGGGAGCGGGGAACGGTCCATGCTCAGAACGTCCGGCTCCACTGCTTCGGCCAGCGCTCCACGACCACCTTCGTCTGCGTGTAGAACTCGAAGCCGTGCCGCGCCTGGGCGTGGAGGTCGCCGAAGAAGCTCTCGCCCCAGCCGCTGAACGGGAAGAACGCCATCGGGGCGGCCACGCCGAGGTTCACGCCGATGTTGCCGGCGATCGCGTGGTGGCGGAAGTGCCGCGCCGCGGCGCCCGACGAGGTGAAGATGCTGGCCTGGTTGCCGAACTTGCGGTCGTTGACGATGCGGATCGCCTCGTCGAGGTCCTTCGCGTGCATCAGCGCGAGCACGGGGCCGAACACCTCGGTCGCGGCGATCGTGCTGCGCGGGTCGACCTCGTCGAGCACCGTGGGGTGCACGAAGTAGCCGTCCCTGAAGCCGTCGACCTCCTTGCCGCGGCCGTCGACGACGGCGCGGGCGCCCTCCTTGAGGCCCTGCTCGACCAGCGAGAGGATGCGCTGCTTCGACTCGGCGCTGATCACGGGGCCCATCTCGACGCCTTCGAGGAGCCCGTAGCCGACCCTGCGCGACTCCGCCGCGGCGGCGATGCGCTCGGTGAACTCCTCCCTGGCCTCGCCGACGGTGATGACGGCGGAGGTGGCGAGGCAGCGCTGGCCGGCGCAGCCGAACGCCGAGTCGGCCAGGATGCGCGTCGACATCTCCATGTCGGCGTCGGGCAGCACGATCGCCGGGTTCTTGGCGCCGCCCTGGCACTGGGCGCGCTTGCCGTTGGCGGCCGCCCGCGAGTAGATGTACTTCGCGACCGGCGTCGAGCCGACGAACGAGATCGCCTTGATGTCCGGGTGGTCGAGGATCGCGTCGACGGTCTCCTTGCCGCCGTTCACCAGCCCCAGCACGCCCGGCGGGAAGCCGGCCTCCTCGCACAGCCGGAACAGTAGCTGGCTGGTCAACGGCACCTTCTCGCTGGGCTTGAGGAGGAAGCAGTTGCCGGCCGCCACCGCGTAGGGCATGAACCACAGCGGGATCATGCCGGGGAAGTTGAACGGCGTGATGGCGGCGACGACGCCCAGCGGCTGGCGGAACATGTGCTCGTCGATGCCGCTCGCGATGTCCTCGTTGTTGTAGCCCTGCAGCAGGATCGGCGCGCCGCACGCCACCTCGACGTTCTCGATGGCGCGCTGCATCTCGGCCTTCGATTCGGCGTAGGTCTTGCCCGCCTCGTTCGTGATCGTCCGGGCCAGCTCGTCGAGGTTGGCGAGCAGCAGGTCGCGGAGCTTGAAGAGCGGCTTGATGCGGTCGACGACCGGCGTCTCGCGCCACTCGGGGTAGACCTTCATGGCCGCCTTGACCGCCGCGTCGACCTCCTCGGCCGGGCTCATCGGCACCAGGGCGATCGTCTCGGCCGTGGCCGGGTTGCGGACCGGGCCCTTGGCGCCCGCCTGCGACGGCATCCACTTGCCGCCCACGTAGTTGAGTAGTACCTCTGCCTGAGCTTCGATCATGCCTTCCGCTCCGTCTCCAGGTGCTGAGGGTCCTGTGGCGTTCCCACCAGGAAGCCGCTACCGCGTTCGGGTCCCGCCATTCTACGCCTCGGCGGCGGGGGCGGCGAGCGCCAGGGACCGGCCACGCGCACCGCGCCCGGCTCGTGTAGCATCGGCTCCTCGACACGGCTCGCCTGGGAGGTCGTTGATGGAGCACGCCCCGACACGCGCCGCCGACGCCTACCCCTTCGACATGGGGAGCTACTCGCGGCCGGTCCGCACCGGCTCGGCGGAGGCGCAGCGCTGGTTCGACCGCGGACTGGCCTGGTGCTACGGGTTCAACCACGACGAGGCGATCCGCTGCTTCGAGCGCGCCGCCCGCGCCGACCCCGACTGCGCGATGGCGCACTGGGGCATCGCCTACGCCGCCCTGGGCGAGGTCGCGGCCGCCGAGGCCGAGCAGCGCGCGTTCCGCGCGGCGGTGGAGGGCGTGCCGGAGAGCCGCACGGTGTTCAACAACACCTGCAGGGCGATCCTCGGCGTCGCCGAGGCGATGCTCGACGGCGAGCTCACCTCCCGCAAGGGCGCCCACGACGAGGCCTTCGCGAAGCTGCGTCGCGCCGCCGAGCTGTCGGACGACCTCACCTACGACGAGCCTTGGGGCTGGATGCAGCCCGTCAGGCACGCCCTCGGCGCGCTGCTCCTGGAGCAGGGGCGCGTCGAGGAGGCGCTCGAGGTCTACCGCGACGACCTCGGGCTCTCCGGCCGGCTGCCGCGCGCCGTGCAGCACCCCGACAACGTCTGGGCGCTGACCGGGCTGGTCGAGTGCCTCGACAGGCTGGGCCGCAGCCACGAGGCCGAGCCCTTCCGCCAGCGCCTGGCGCTGGCGCGGGCGCGCGCCGACGTGGACATCGCCGCGTCGTGCTTCTGCCGTCTCGACACCAGCGGGGCGCACGCCGCGCACGACCACGGCGGGCACGGCGGGCACGCCGGCCACTGCCACTAGGCGAAGGGGCGCCTCCCATGAACGAGGCGGGCGGCCTGGTCGGCCGCCCGCACGCCTACCGCAGGGGTCCGGGACTCAGACCTGCTCTTCCGTCGTGCCCGCGCCGGCGGGCGGGACGTCGGTCTGGCCCGCGGCCTGCTCCCCGGCGGCGCCGGCCTCCTCGGCGCCGGTGTCGTAGCGCTCGACGGCGATCGTCAGGTTCGCGGCCAGCGCGGCGATCGCGCCGATCGCGGCCCACACCGGCAGGAGCACGGTGCCGATGACGCCGATCGTCAGCGGGATCTCGATGAGGGTGCGGCCCTCGTCGTTCTTGATCGTGATGCGCCGCACGTTGCCCTCGTGCACCAGCTCCTTCACCTTGGCGAGCACGCGCTCGCCGGAGACGCGGAACTCCTCCGTGTACGGCCTGCGGCGGTCGTCCGTGCTCATGGGGTCGGTCATGTCGCTCCTCCCTGGCCGGCCGGCGGCCGACCCAGTCGCCACCAGGCTAGGGCCGGGCCGTGGGTCCGGGCATCCGCCCTTGGGATGAGACGGTCACCTACCCCCGACCCACAGCCCCGACCTCCCGTCGGGCAGGCGGACGCCGTCGACGATGGCGGCCAGCTCGCGGCCGGCCTCGTCGGCGCTGGGACCGTCGGGCGCCGCCACCCGCGAGACGAACTCGTAGCAGACGCCGCCGTAGCGCAGCCGGTCGAGCGCGACGGTCACGACGCCCCCGGCGGTCTCGTGGGAGACGGCGTCGAAGCGCGCCGTCACGTGGTCGGCCGTGCCGCCCACGCCGGGCAGGCTGCCCTCGAAGCCCGGCAGGGGCTCCAGCGCGCAGTCGACGTCGCTGCGCAGGTCGCCCCGCAGGTTCACGGCGAGGCCCTTGGCGGCGTCGTCCACGGCGTAGAGGCAGTAGTCGAACGACCCCTCGCACGCCTCCCGGGCGCCGGCTACGGCCAGCTCCTCCGGCTCGACGGCCAGCCCGTAGCCCGATGGCATCGGCACCGACACGCGCGCCACCGTCAGGCGTCCGACGCTCGCGGGCGGGGCGGCCGCGCCGCGTGCGGGGGCCGCCGCGGGGGCCTGAGCCAACGCTGCCGCGACGGCGCGCTCGCCCGCGCCGGGCGAGGCGTCGCCCTGCCCGGGTCCCGCCTCGGTCCCGCCCTGATCGCGCTGCCTTCGGTCCATGACCATCGCGCCGCCCAGCAGGAACGCACACATGACGAGGACCACGACGCTCCGACCCATGGGCGGAGTATCTGCCGGGAAGATGCGAGGCGCGTGACCGGAAGGTTAGGGGACCGGAGGCCTCACGCCTGCTGGCGCATGTGGCGGCGCAGGCGCTGCGCCATCACCGACATGACGTGCAGGCCGAACCCCGGGGACTGCCTGATGAGGTGCCTGAACCAGGCCTCGTCGATGGGCTCCACGAGGACGTCGGTGCGCGCGACGGCGTCGGCGCTGCGGGGCGCGGAGTCGACGATCGCCATCTCGCCGAACACGCCGCCGGGCCCCAGCTCCTCGATCGTCCTCCCGTCCACCTTGATGTCGACGTTGCCCTCCAGGAGCACGTACATCTCGTGAGCGGCGTCGCCGACGTTGAAGATGACGTCGCCAGCGCCGTACCTCCTCCCGTTGGGCGAACCGTTGAAGATCGCCAGCACGTCCATCGAGGCCTCCTCCGGTGCCGACAAGCATGCCACAGGGTGGGACCTCACCGCGCGGAGGAGGGCGTGCGGCGCAGGGCGACGGGGCGCCGTGACCGGCGGCGGGGCGGGCCGGCGCCGGGGTCAGCCCTCGGGCTCGAGCTCGCTGCCCTTCTCCGCCAGGTCGCGCTCCCCGTCCTCGACGGCGAAGGAGATCTTGGTGTCTACGCGGTAGGCGGCGATGCGGCCCTGGTCGACGATCGCCTGCATCTCCTTCACGTAGATCGACTTGATGTTGCGGAGCGTCTTCGACGCCTCGCGCAGGGCCACCTGGATCGCGTCCTCGAAGCTCTTCTCGGACTGCGCCAGCACCTCTATGACCTTGACCACCGCCATCGCGCACCTCCCGCCTTCGTTGCCGGGACCGTAGCAGCGCCGCCTTAGCCCGCCATTAGCGCTTCCCGCGTACGATGCGCGCGTTTGGAGCGCGCCGACCTCTACCCCACCACCCTCCGCCTCGTGCGCTTCTCCCTGCCCGCGATGCTGGCCGGGATGATGGTCCCCCTGATGGGCCTCATCGACGTCGCCGTGCTGGGCCGGCTCGGCGACGCCGCCGTGATCGCCGCCGTGGGCGTTGCCAGCACGGTCTTCACGACGATCGCCTGGGCGTTCAGCTTCCTCCGCTTCACCACCAGCGGCCTCGTCTCGCAGGCGGCGGGCCGCGGCGACGAGGAGGGCATCGTCGTCGAGGGGCTGAGGCCCCTCACCGCCGCCCTGGCGGGCGGCGTCGCGTTGATCGTCCTGCGCGAGCCCCTGCTGACGCTCGGCCTCGCGCTCATAGCCCCCGAGCCCGAGGTGGGGGCCTACGCCGGCGACTACTTCAGGCTCCGCATCCTCGGCGCGCCCCTGACGCTCGCGCTCTACGCCCTGCAGGCCTGGCTGATGGGCACCGGTCGGCCGCGGACGATGCTCGCGTCGCAGGCGTTCATGACGGCGCTGAACGCGTCACTCAGCGTCTACCTCGTGATCGTGCGCGGCCTCGGGATCGCCGGCGCGGCGCTCGCGACGGTGGCGGCCGAGGCGGCGACGGTCGCGCTGATCGCCGCCGTCGTGCTGCGCCACGTCCCCCTGGCGCGGTGGCGGGCCGGCTGGGGCCGGGTGTTCGAGGGCGCGGCGTGGCGTCGCCTGCTGTCGGCGAACACCGACCTGGTCGTGCGCACGGTGCTCCTCAGCCTCAGCCTGGCGCTCCTGAACGAGCGGAGCGCGCGCCTCGGCACCGAGGTCCTGGCCGCGAACCAGCTCCTCCTGCAGTCGTACCTGCTCCTCGCCACGCTGATCGACGGCGTCTCGCTGGGGGTCGAGGTGTACACCGGCCGCGCCGTGGGCGCCCGCGACCCGGACGCGCTGCGGCACGTCGTGTCGCGCGGGGCGCGGATGGCGCTGCTGTGGGGGGTCGCCGTCGCCGGCCTCGTGGCCGCGGTGCCCGACGTGTTCCTGCCCCTCCTGACGACGAACGAAGGGCTCGTGGCGCTGGCGCGCTCGTACTGGGGCTGGCAGGTTGCCCTGCCGCTCGTCGCCGTGTGGGCGTTCCTCTGGGACGGCGTCTACTTCGGGGCGGTGCGGACGCGCTCGCTGCGCAACTCGATGATCGCCTCCACCGCGATCTACGCCCCCTGCGCCTTCGCTTTCGCCGCGCTGCTCGGCAACCACGGCCTGTGGCTGGCGCTGGCCGTGCAGCTCGCGGCACGGGCCGCCACGCTCACCGCCGCCTGGCCCGCGCTGCGGCGGTCGGTCGAGGAGTCGGCGGCTCAGGGTCAGGTCTCGTAGACTCCATCGTTCAACGCCGATGGAGCGGCGGGTTAGCATCGGTCATGCTCGACACGAACACCCTCAGCGCGCTCCTCGCCCGCGGGAAGGCCGCCGGCGCGGACTTCGCTGAGGTCTACGCGGAGAGGACCAGGCAGCGCTCGCTGCGCGTCGTCGACGGCGAGGTGCAGGAGGCCACCAGCGTCGTGCAGCTCGGCGCCGGGATCCGCCTCTTCTTCGGCCACGACGTCCTCTACGGCTACACGAACGACGTCTCGGACGAGGGCCTCACCGAGGTCCTGGACAGCCTCATCGCCGTCAAGGGCGACGGCGTGGGCCGCCCCGACGCCTCCGGCCGCGGCGGGCTCGACCTGCGCCGCGCTGGCGCCGGGGTCCCCCTGCCGGGCCCCCGGGTGAGGGCGGACGCCCACGACAAGCTGTGGCGCCTCGAGCGCCTGCGCGAGGCCGACGCCGGCGCGCGCATCGACCCGGCGATCAGGCAGGTCGAGGGCGTCCTCCGCGAGGTCGAGCAGGAGGTCCTCATCGCCAACAGCGACGGGCTGCTCGCCGAGGACCAGCGGACGCGCACGCGCCTGCTCGTCCAGGCGATCGCCTCCGACGGCGTCGAGACGCAGACCGGCCACCACGGCCCCGGCCTGTCGGTGGGCCTCGAGCTCCTCGAGACGTACTCGCCCGCCGAGGTCGGCAAGCGCGCGGCGGAGATCGCGCTCACCAACCTCCGCGCCCGCAAGGCCCCCGCCGGCACGATGCCCGTCGTCGTCGGGAACGGCTTCGGCGGGGTGATCTTCCACGAGTCCCTGGGGCACCTGCTCGAGACGACGGCCGTGGCGCGCAACGCCTCGGTGCTGGCCGGGAAGCTCGGCGAGCAGGTCGCCAGCCCCGTCATCACCTACGTCGACGACGGCACGATCCCCTACGGCTGGGGCTCGACCCGCATCGACGACGAGGGCATGCCCACCGAGCGCACCGTCCTCATCGAGAAGGGCGTGCTGAAGAGCTACATGGTCGACCGCTGGGGCTCCCTCGTCACCGGGTACCGACCGACCGGCTCCGGGCGCAGGCAGGACTACACCTTCGCCCCCACCTCGCGGATGCGCAACACCTTCGTCGTGAACGGCGACACGCCCAAGGAGAAGCTCTTCGAGGGCATCGAGTACGGCCTCTACGCGAAGGTGATGGGCGGCGGCCAGGTGCGCCCGGGCTCCGGCGAGTACAACTTCGCCGTCGAGGAGGGCTACATGATCCGGAACGGCCAGATCGCCGAGCCGGTGCGCGGCGCGATGCTCCTGGGCAAGGGGCCGGACACGATCAGGAAGGTCGTCGCGGTGTCGAACGACCAGGCCAACGAGCCCGGCATGTGCGGCTCGAAGTCGGGGTCGGTCCCCACCGAGGTCGGCCAGCCCCACATCCTCGTCAGCGAGATCGTGGTCGGGGGTGAGGCATGACCTTCGAGGAGGCCAAGCGCTGGCTGCTCGACGAGGCGAGGCGCCGCGGGGTCGACCTCGAGGTCGTCGGCGGCGTCCAGCGCGAGCTGAAGGTCAACGCTCAGGACGGCAAGGCGGGCGAGACGACCGTGTCGACGCGCGGCGGGCTGGGCCTGCGGGTGGTGTCCGAGGGCCGCGTCGGCTACGCCTCGACCGAGGACCTCTCCGAGGGCTCGCTGGCCTGGGCGCTCTCCGAGGCCATCGAGAACGCGTCCTTGCAGAAGCCCGCGGGCGTGACGCTGCCCGCCGGCCGGGCGCTGGGACGGCACGACCTGCTCGACGAGGGGCTCTCCGGCACCGTGGCCGAGAAGCGCGACATGGCCCTCGCCCTCGAGGCCGACCTGAAGCGTGACCCGCGCGTGCAGTCGGTGCAGTACGCGCTCTACGCCGAGACGCAGGCCGAGACCCACGTGGGCTCGACGAAGGGCGTCGACGGCTCGTACCGCAGCGGCGGCGCCGTGATGGTCTCGGGCATGGTCATGCGCGAGGGCGGCAGCGTGAAGCAGGGCTTCCAGGTCGAGGCCGCCAACGACTTCCACCAGCTCGACCCGGGGCGCACCGCGCTGAGCTCGCTCGAGAGGCTGGGCCGGCACCTCGGCGCGCGCCCGCTGAAGACCGGCCGCAGGCGCGCGGTGTTCGAGCCCGACGTCGTGGCCACGCTGCTGAGGCTCCTCGTCTTCGCGCTCTCGGGCAAGGCCCTGGCCGAGGGCAAGAGCGCCCTGGCCGGCAAGCTCGGCGAGAAGGTGGCCTCGGACCTGGTCACGCTGGTCGACGACGCCACGCTGCCCGGCGGCCTCGCCAGCCGGCCGTTCGACAGCGAGGGCACGCCCTCGCGCCGCGTGGTGCTGATCGAGCGCGGGGTGCTGCGCTCCTTCCTCCACAACACCGAGACGGCGGCGAGGACGGGCCAGCGGACGACGGGCCACGCCCACCGCAGCTACGGCGGCACCCTGGGCGTGGCGCCCACGAACCTGATCCTCGAGCCGGGCGCCGGCGTCACCAGGGGCGACGGCGTGCTGGTGACCGACCTGATGGGCGTCCACGCCGGCGCGAACCCGATCACCGGCGACGTCAGCGTGCAGGCGATGGGCCTCGAGACCGTCGGCGGCGAGACCTACCCCGTCGACGACTTCGCGGTGTCCTTCAACCTCTTCGAGCTGCTCAGGCGCGTCGAGGAGGTGGGGAACGACGCCGAGACCAGGCCGGCCCTGGGCGGGGGCGGCGCCGTGACGGCCCCGAGCATCGCCGTGCCCGACGTGAGCTTCGCGGGGAAGTGACGACCGGCCTCTGACTCACGCCGGCCCCGCCGCACGGGGCCGCGGACGTAGACTCTGCGCGGGCGGGCCAGCACCCGCCCGCGTGGCGTTCACCCAGGCCACGCGCCCGGACCCGCGCGGCGCCTGACGCGCCGCGCTCCTGGAGGTGCACGTGAGGCATCACCTTCGCCGACTGGTCTCTTCCGCGCGTGCCGCGCTGGCGCTCCTGGCAGTGACGCTCGGGTGGGCGGCGGCGCAGGACGTGGTGCGCGTCTACGCGGTCGTGAACGACGACGACGCCCGCCTCCTCGCCGAGATGTTCCAGGCCGAGACGGGGATCAGGGTCGAGTACCTGCGCGCCTCCACAGGGGAGCTCGTCAGCCGGGTGATGGCCGAGGCCGGGAACCCGCAGGCCGATGTCCTCCTCGGCGGCCCCAGCAGCCAGTACATCGCCCTGGCCCAGGCCGGCGCCCTGGCGCCCTACCGCTCGCCGCTGGCCGAGGGCCTGTCCCCCGTAGAGGCCGACCCCGACGGCTACTGGACGGGCTTCTACCTGACCGCCCTCGGCATCGGCGTGAACGAGGAGCGCTACCGCCAGCTCTTCGGCGACAAGCCGCTGCCCGCGACCTGGGACGACCTCCTCGACACCGCGTACGAGGGCGAGATCGTGATCACCGACCCGACCGCCTCCTCCACCGCCTACCTCTTCGTCCAGAACCAGCTCCAGCGCCTGGGCTGGGACGAGGGGTGGGCCTACCTCGAGCGGCTCGCCCCGCTCGTCGGGCAGTTCCCGCCCTCCGGCGGCGCGCCGCCCCAGCTCGTCGGCGCCGGCGAGTACGCGATCGGCGTGGCGTACGTCCACGCGCTCGCCCGCTACCGCGCCGACGGCTTCCCGATCACCGCCGTCGTGCCGCCCGATACCGTCGGGGAGGTCGGCTCGCTGGCGATCATCGCCGGCGCGCGCAACATGGAGGCGGCGCAGCGCTTCGTCGACTTCGTGCTGTCAGCCGAGGCGCAGACGGCGTTCGCGGCGCAGTCGTTCACCACGCCGCTGAACCCCGACGCCGTCACACCCGAGGGCGCTCCCCCGCGCGACAGCTTCGACATGATCGACTACGACGCGGAGCTGGCCGGAGAGCAGCGCGACGAGGTGCTGCTCCGCTGGCAGCAGGTGGTCGATTGACCGACGCCGCGGCGGCGCGCGCGCCCGGCGCGCGGCGCGGCGGGCTCGCCCGCTGGCTCGACGAGGCCAGGCACGACCCCGTGCTGGCGCTCGGCCACGCCGCCGTGGCCCTCTTCCTGATCGCGTTCGTGGTCGCCCCGCTGGTGGCCGTGGCGTTCGCGCCCAGCGCCCAGGACTGGGCGCGCGTCGCGGCCACGCCGCGCTGGCGCCAGGCCGGCCTCAACACGCTGCTGCTGGTCGGGCTCTCGACGACCTCATCGCTCACGCTCGGCACGCTCTACGCCTTCGCCGTGACCCGCGCGCGGGTGCCGCTGAGGCGCCTGTTCGAGGTCGTGCCGCTCGTGCTGCTGATCACGCCGTCGTTCGTGTCGGGCCTGGCTTTCATCCTGCTGCTGGGCCGCCGCGGGCTCATCACCTACCACCTGCTGGGGCTCGAGACGTCGATATACGGCTGGCACGGCGTGTGGCTGGCGCAGACCCTGTCGTTCTTCCCCGTCGCCTACCTCGTGCTGCGCGGCGTGTTCCTGGCGCACGACGCGGCGCTGGAGCAGGCCGCCAGGGGCCTCGGCGCCGGCCGCTGGGCGGTGCTGCGCACGGTGACGCTGCCGCTGGCCACGCCCGGCCTGCTGGCCGCGGGGCTGTTCATCGCCATCGGCGCGCTGGGCGACTTCGGCAACCCGATGCTCGTCGGTGGTCGCTTCCGCGTGCTGGCCACCGAGGTCTACACCGAGCTGACCGGGTGGGCGAGCATCGGCACCAGCGCCGCGCTCGGGCTCGTCCTGCTCGTGCCGGCCGTCCTGCTCTTCGCCGCGCAGCAGCGCGTCCAGCAGGCCACCGCGGGCCGGTTCACTACGGTGGGCGGGCGCGGCTCGGGCCTCGAGGCGCCCTCGCCCCCCGCGGCGCTGAGGTGGTCGCTCTTCGCCCTCTGCGCGGTGGTGACGCTGTTCGTCTTCGCCTCGCAGGGGGTGGTCGTCGCCGGCTCCGTGACGCGCCTGTGGGGCGTCGACCACACGCTCACGGCCGAGCACTTCGAGTACCTCCTCACCCGCGCCCGGCCGCTCGTGAACTCGGTGCGCTTCGCCGCGGCGGCCGCCCTGCTCGGCGCGGCGATCGCCGCGGTCACCGCCTACCTCGTCCTGCGCACGCGGGCGCCCCTCAGGCGCGGCCTCGACCTGGCGACGCTGCTGCCCGCGGCCGTGCCGGGCACGCTGATGGGCGTCGCCTACGTCCTGGTCTTCAACCGCCCGCCCCTGAAGCTCACCGGCACCGCGGCCCTGATCGTGATCGCGATGGCGGCCTCCTACCTCCCGGTCGGCTACCGCATCGTGGCCGCCGCCCTGCAGCAGCTCCGCGCCACCCTCGACGAGAGCGCCGCGAACCTCGGCGCCAGCCGCGCCCGGGCCTTCCTCACCGTGACCCTGCCCCTCACCTGGCCCGCGGTCGCCGCGGCGTTCGCCTTCACGTTCGTGCAGGCGGTCGGTACGCTCAGCACGGTGATCTTCCTGGTGTCGTTCGACACGCCCCTGGCCTCGGTCGAGATCCTCAACCTCGCCGCCCAGGGTCGGTGGGGCCGCGCCTGCGCGCTGGCGACGGGCCTCCTCGCGGCCACGCTGGCGGGCCTGGGCCTGGCGTACGCGCTCACCGGCGGCCGCCTGCGGCCGCTCGAGACGGCGATGGGCACGGCGCGCTCGTGACGACGACCGCGCCGGGACCGCGGCCGCTGGCGGGCGGCGCCCCCGTGGACGCCGACGGGCGCGTCGAGCTGCGGGGCCTGACGAAGCGCTTCAACAGCGTCACGGCGGTCGCCGGCATCGACCTGACCGTCGAGCCGGGCAGCTTCACCACGCTGCTGGGGCCGTCCGGGTGCGGCAAGACGACGGTGCTGCGGATGGTCGCCGGCTTCGTCGAGCCCGACGCCGGCAGCGTGCACGTCGGCGGCCGCGACGTCACCACCCTGCCGCCCGACAAGCGGGGCGTGGGCCTCGTGTTCCAGGACTACGCCCTGTTCCCGCACATGAGCGTGCGGCGCAACGTCGAGTACGGCCTGCGCATGCGCCGCCTCCCGCGGGCCGAGCGCGAGGCGCGCGTGGAGCGCGTCCTCGCCGCCCTCGACCTCACCGGCATGGCCGACCGCTACCCCCACCAGCTCTCCGGCGGCCAGCAGCAGCGCGTGGCGCTGGGCCGCGTGATGGCGCTCGAGCCGCAGGTGCTGCTCCTCGACGAGCCCCTCTCGAACCTCGACGCCCAGCTGCGGGTGCGCCTGCGCACCGAGCTCAAGGAGCTGCAGCGGCGCCTGGGGGTGACGGCCGTCTACGTCACGCACGACCAGGAGGAGGCCCTCTCGCTCTCCGACCGCGTCGTCGTGATGGAGGCCGGGAGCGTCCAGCAGGTCGGCGCGCCCGAGGAGGTCTACGCCCGGCCCGCGAACCGCTTCGTCGCGCGCTTCATCGGCCAGGCGAACCTGCTGCCCGTCACGGCCGTGGGTACCGACGACGCCGGCCGCGTGCGCGCGCGCTGGCGCGGCGGCGAGCTGTCCCTGACCCTGCCGGACGTCAGGGTCCCGCCCGCCGGCACGGAGGGCGTCGCGGTGGTGCGCCCTGAACGCGTCGCTCTCGCCGCGGCGGACGGCCCCGCGGCGGCCGCGGACCCCGCTCCCGCCGGGGCGTTCTCGCTGCGGGGCCGCGTCGCGTCCGTCGCCTACTTCGGCGCGTACCGGCGCTACGCGCTGGCCGTCGACGACCTCGACGAGCCGTGGCTCGCCGACGTCCACGACCCGGAAGCGCCCGTGCTGCGGCCCGGCGACGGCGTGGTGCTGACCGTCGTGGGCGAGCCCTCCTGGGCGTGGTGAGGTCGAGGGCCGCGGCGCGAGCTCTGGCGGCCGAGGAGCTGTCGGCCTAGATGCCAGCCTCCGGCAGCACGCTCCTCACGATCTGCGCGTCGAGCTCCTCGTACGCGTGGAGGTCGATGACCTCGTAGAGCTCGGCGCGCGTCTGCATGCGCGGGACCATGGCCTCGGCGGAGCCGTCGCGGGCTAGGACCTCGTAGAGCTCCTGCTGCGCCTTGTTCGCCACCCGCAGGGACGACACCGGCCAGATCACCACCTTGAAGCCGAGCTCCTCGAACTCGTCGGCGGTGATCATGGGCGTGCGGCCGAACTCGGTCATGTTCGCCAGGAGGGGCACACCGGGCAGGGCGCGGGCGAACTCGCGGAACATCTCGCGCGAGGTGAGCGCCTCGGGGAAGATCACCTCCGCGCCGGCCTCGAGGTAGCGCTCGGCGCGGGCGATCGCCCCTGACAGCCCCTCGCTGGCGGCGGCGTCGGTGCGCGCCACGACCACGATGTCGGTGCTGGCCTTGCGCGCGGCGGCGACCTTCAGGGCCATGTCCTCGGCGCTCACGAGGCGCTTGTCGTTGAGGTGCCCGCACTTCTTCGGGAGCACCTGGTCCTCGATGTGAACCGCCGCGGCGCCGGCGGACTCGAAGACCCTGACCATGTTCATCACGTTCAGGGCCTCGCCGTAGCCGGTGTCGCCGTCGACCAGCACCGGCAGGCCCGCGCGCGCGACCTGCCGGACGAAGAAGGCGACGTCGTCGACGGTGATGATGCCGAGGTCGGGCAGCCCCATCGAGGCGCTCATCGCCGCGCCGGAGAGGTAGAGCGCCTCGAAGCCGGCGCGACGGGCCTGCAGCGCCGCCATGCCGTTGTGCGCACCGGGCATCCGGACGATCCCGGGTCGCCTCAGGAGCCCGCGGAGGCGCGCTCCGGGGCGCTCGGTCGGCAGGTCGGCGCCTACCAGGTAGGGCATCAGCGGGCGTCGAGCGGGACGAACGGGCGGTCGGCCGGGCCGACGTAGTTCGCCGAGGGCCTGATGATCCTCCCGCTCTCGCGCTGCTCGATCACGTGGGCGACCCAGCCGGCCGTGCGCGCGATCACGAACAGCGGCGTGAACATCGCGGTGGGGATGCCCATGACCGCGTAGGCCACGGCCGAGTACCAGTCGAGGTTGGCGAACATGCGCTTGGCGTCCATCATCGTGCGCTCGATGCGCTCGGCCACCGCGAACGCGCGCGTGTCGCCCGCCTCCTCCGAGAGCCTCGCGGCGACGGCCTTGATGACCTCGTTGCGCGGGTCGACGACCCGGTACACGGGGTGCCCGAAGCCGATGATCACCTCCCGCCGCTCGAGCCGCGCGCGGATGTCGGCCTCGGCCTCGTCGGGCGTGGCGTAGCGGCGCTGGATCTCGTAGGCGACCTCGTTCGCGCCGCCGTGCTTGGGGCCGCGCAGCGCGCCGATGCCGGCGCACACCGCGGAGTACACGTCGGACCCGGTGCCGGCGACCATCCGGCACGTGAACGTCGAGGCGTTGAACTCGTGCTCGGCGTAGAGGATCAGCGACGTGTGCATCGCCTTGACCCAGCTCGGCTTCGGCTCGCGGCCGTGCAGCAGGTGTAGGAAGTGCCCGCCGATGGAGTCGTCGTCGGTCTCGACGTCGATGATCTCGCCCTTGTGGGAGTAGGCGTACCAGTACATGAGCATCGAGCCGAGCGAGGCGAGCAGCCTATCGGCGATGTCCCTGGCTCCGGCCGGCTCCTGCGACGGCGGCTCCGGCAGCGTCGCTCCCAGCACCGAGACGCCGGTGCGCAGCACGTCCATGGGGTGAGCGGCCGCGGGGACGGTCTCGAGCGCCGCCCTCACCGTGGCGGGCAGCGCCCGCAGCCGCCTCAGCTTCTCCTTGTAGGCCGCGAGCTGCGCCCGGTTCGGCAGCTCGCCGTGGACGAGGAGGTGCGCGACCTCCTCGTACTCGCACCGCTCGGCCAGCTCGCGGACGTCGTAGCCGCGGTACCGCAGCTCGTCGCCCGTCGCGCCGACCGAGGAGAGCGCGGTGTCGCCCGCGGCGACGCCCGACAGGGCCACCGACTTCTTGGGCTTAGCCTGCTCGGCCGCAGGCGTGGGGTCCTGCGCCATCGCCACCTCCCACCGGGCCACCCGCGGCGGCCCGCGTCACCGAGTCACGACCTCGCGCTCAGAAGATGCCCCGCGGCGCCTCCGGCCCGAGCTTGTCGGCGTCGACGACGACGTTGAGCTCGCCGACCTCCTCGGGCGTGAGCTCGCCGATGCGCTCCGTCAGCGCGAGGAACCTGTCCTGCTCTTCCTTCGCGACGATACCATCGGCCAGAGTACGGAACTTCTCCACGTACTGCTCGCGGCCGAACGGCCTAGCGCCCAGGGGGTGCGCGTCGGCGACGGCGATCTCGTCCTCGATGACGGTGCCGTCCTTCATCGTGATCACGACGCGCCCGCCGAACGCCTTCTCGTTCGGGTCGTGCGCGTGGTAGCGCCGCGTCCACTCTGGGTCCTCGACCGTCCTGATCTTGCGCCACAGCCGCACCGTGTCGGGCCGGCGGGCGCGCTCCGGCGCGTAGCTCCGCTCGTGGTGCCAGGCGCGGTCCTGCAGCGCGACGGCGAAGATGTACATGATCGAGTGGTCGAGGGTCTCGCGGCTGGCCTCCGGGTCGAACTTCTGCGGGTCGTTCGAGCCGGTGCCGATCACGTAGTGCGTGTGGTGGCTGGTGTGGATCACCACCGACTCGACGTCCTCGAAGTCGCTGACCCGCGGGCCCATCCGCCGCGCCAGGTCGATGAGCGCCTGGCTCTGGTACTCGGCCGAGTGCTCCTTGGTGTAGGTCTCGAGGATCTGCCGCTTGGGCTCGCCCGGCTCGGGCAACGGCACGTGGTAGCGCGCCTCGGGGCCCGAGAGCATCCAGGCGATGAACCCGTCCTCGCCCTCGTAGATCGGCGACGGCGAGGTCTCGCCGCGCATCGCCCTGTCCACGGCCTCGATCGCCATCTTGCCCGCGAAGGCCGGGGCGTAGGCCTTCCAGCTCGAGATCTCGCCCTTGCGCGACTGGCGCGTGGTCGTGGTGACGTGCAGCGCGTGCTGGATCGCCTGGTAGACGGTCTCCGTCGGCAGGCCCAGCAGGGCGCCGATGCCGCCGGCGGCGGCCGGCCCCAGGTGCGCGATGTGGTCGATCTTGTGCTCGTGGAGGCAGATGCCCTTCACGAGGCTCACGTGCAGCTCGTAGGCGGCCGCGATCCCGCGCGCGAGCGCCTCGCCCCCGAGGCCCAGGGCCTGGGCCACGGCCAGCACCGGCGGGATGTTGTCGCCGGGGTGGGAGTAGTCGGCGGCGAGGAACGTGTCGTGGAAGTCGAGCTCGCGCACGGCCACGCCGTTCGCCCACGCGGCCCACTCGGCCGAGAAGCGCCGCGAGCCGGGCACGCCGAAGACGGTAGCGCCCGGGTCGCGGGGGTGCGCCAGGGCCTGCGCCCTGGCCGCCCGCACGGGCTTGCGCGCCAGGCTGGCGACGGCCACGGCTGCGTTGTCGATCACGCGGTTACCGATCATCTCGACGACGTCGGCGTCCAGCGGCACGGGGTCGGTGGCGACGGCGGCGAGCTTCCAGGCGAGCTGCTCCTCGCGGGGCAGGCGCTCGGCGGAGCGGTAGGTGCGGACCTCGTGGACCTTCATCTGGGCGGTTCCTCCCCGGCGCCGCGCGGCGGCGGGCGCTGCGTGTGGCGTCAGAGACGATACGACGGCGCCGCTCACCGGTGGCCTACCCGTCAGGCCCCGCCGTACTCGTCCTCCTCGGGGAAGGGCACGAAGTCGGGGTCGTCCGCCTGGACCAGCTCGAGCGGCTCCAGCGAAACGACCTCGAGGAGCGCGTAGCAATCGGGGCACTCCACCGTGGCGCCGACGGCGAGGTCCTGGATGTCCACGAGCCCGCCGCAGGCCGGGCACGTAGTCGCTACGGCGTCTGCCACGTTCCACCTCCCCGGGGACCGGGCGTCCCCAGGCCCACGCTAGCAGCCCTCGCGCGGGGGCCTGTAGGGCGGGAGTCCCGCGCCCGAGCGGGCGGGTGTAGGCTCCGCTAGCGCCGCCGCGGGGGCATGCAGGCGGCGGCGAGGACCACACTCATGACGCTGACCCGCAGAGACCGCATCTACACGTTCGCCGGCATCCTCCTGGCGCTGTTCCTCGGCGCCCTCGACCAGACGATCGTCGCCACGGCGCTGCCCCGCATCGTCGAAGACCTCGGCGGCCTGGAGCGCTACGCCTGGGTCTTCACGGCCTACCTCGTAGCCTCGACCGTCCTGGTGCCGATCTACGGGAAGCTCGCCGACATGTACAGCCGCAAGGCGATCACGCTGACGGCCGTGCTGCTCTTCCTGGCCGGGTCGTTCCTGTGCGGCGTGGCGGGCGAGTTCGGGACGCTGCCCTTGCTCGGCGACGGCATGAACCAGCTGATCGTCTTCCGGGCGGTGCAGGGCCTCGGCGCGGCCGGCCTGTTCAGCATGGCGTTCATCGTCATCGCCGACCTGTTCCCGCCCGCGGAGCGCGGCAAGTACCAGGGCATCGTCGCCGGCGTCTTCGGCCTGGCCAGCGTGCTCGGCCCGCTGCTGGGCGGCTTCTTCACCGACAACCTCAGCGGCGTGATCCCCGGCGTCGCCGGCTGGCGCTGGGTGTTCTACGTGAACGTGCCGTTCGGCGCCGTCGCCGTCTGGTTCATCGTCACGCGCATGCCGCCGCTGAAGCCGCGCGAGAGCCGCGGCAGGCTCGACACCGTCGCCGCCGCCCTGCTGATGCTCGGCCTCGTGCCGTTCACGCTGGCGCTGCAGCTCGACCGCTCGCAGCACCCGTGGGGCTCGCCGGTCACGCTCGGCATGCTCGTCGGCGGCCTGGCGATGCTGGCGCTGTTCGTGCTCCGCTCGCTCAGGAGCGAGAACCCCATCCTCGACCTGTCGCTGTTCAAGAACCGCGTCTTCGCCATCGGCAACGGGGCGACGTTCTTCTTCGGGGCGGCCTTCCTCGCGATCGCGTCGTTCCTGCCGCTCTTCATGGTGAACGTCATCGGCATCTCCGCCACCGGCGCCGGCCTGGCGCTGATCCCGCTGTCGCTCGGCGTGGTGTTCGGCTCCGGCCTGAGCGGCTTCCTCGTGACGCGCCTCGGGCGCTACCGCGTGCTCCTCCTCGCCGGCGGCGTGCTCATGACCATCGGCGCGTTCCTGCTCTCCCGCATGGGCCCGGACATCCCGCTCGGACGCCTCACCCTCTACCTGGTGATCATCGGCCTGGGCATGGGCCCGGCGAACCCGCTCTACACGCTGGCCATACAGAACGCCGTCGACGTGCGGCGCATCGGCCAGGCGACGAGCGCCGCGCAGTTCTTCCGCCAGATCGGCGGCGCGATCGGCACGGCGGTGCTCGGCACGGTCCTCGCCACGGGCCTCACGAACGGCTTCGCCACCCACCTCGGCAGCCTGGCGGCCGCGATGCCCCAGGTCGCCGTGAGCGGGGAGGGCGCCACCGCCTCGGGCGACACCGCGAGCCAGATGCGCGCGGCACTGGAGGCGGTCCGCGCCGAGCTGCGCCGCGCCGTGGAGGCGGGCGACGCGGAGGCGGCGGCCCGGCTCCTCGCCTCAGGCGGCATGCCCACCGAGGCGGTCGCGCAGGTGGCCGCCCAGGTGAGCGGGTCCGACGCCGCCGAGCTCCAGGCGCTAGCCGAGCGCCTCGACGCCGAGTTCGCCGAGCGCAGCGAGGTCCTCATCGGCACCGTGACCGAAGGCGTGAAGGCCGCCTTCACCGACGCGATCACGAGCGTGTACAGCTACGTCGTCGGTATCCTCGTGATCGTGCTCCTCTTCACCGCAGCCATCCCGGAGCTGCCGCTCCGCAAGACCCTCGACGGGCCGGCCCCCACCGCGCACTGAGGCCGCCGTGACCGGCGCACCGAGGCTGGCATGACGGCGTCGCGCGGGGCCCTCCCCGACCTGGTGGTGGGCGAGGACGGCCTGGCGCGGCCGCGCTGGGCGGCGCGTGACCCGCTGCTGCGCGAGTACTACGACACCGAGTGGGGCATGCCCGTCAGGGACGAGCGCGGCCTGTTCGAGCGGCTGAGCCTCGAGGTGTTCCAGTCGGGGCTCTCCTGGGCGACGATCCTGCGCAAGCGCGAGGCCTTCCGCGCCGCCTTCGACGGCTTCGACCCCGACAGGGTGGCGGCGTACGACGAGGCCGACGTGGCGCGGCTGATGAGCGACCCCGGCATCGTCAGGAACCGGCTGAAGGTCGAGGCCACGATCGCCAACGCCAGGGCGACCGTCGCCCTGCGCGCGGACGGCGGGCTCGTCGAGCTGGTCTGGTCGTTCAAGCCCGCGGCGACGCCCGCGCCGCGCACGCTGGCGGAGGTCCCCGCGTCATCGCCCGAGTCGGTCGCCCTCGCGCGCGAGCTCAAGAGGCGCGGGTTCAGGCACGTGGGCCCGACGACGATGTTCGCGCTGATGGAGGCGGTGGGCATCGTCGACACCCACCTCGTTGGGAGCCACAGGCGCGGCTCCTCCGGCGTCTGGAGCTGAGGGCGGCGAAGCGGTGAAGCGGAGCGGCTCCGGTCCCGGCGAGGGGACCGGAGCCGCTTGCGGTCTCAGCGCCGGGCCGCGGGGCCCATGCGCGCCGTGTGCGCGGCGGGCGGGGGCGCGAGGGGCGCGAGCGGGCGGGCCGGGGCCGCCGCGGCGGGGCCCGGAGGCCGCGCCGGCGGCCTGCCCCAGCGTCGGGGGGCGGACGCGGGGCCCGCGCCGCGGACGTCCTCGAGCGCCTCGAGCCGCCTGCCGACCCTGGCGAGCGCGCGGCCGAAGGCGGCTACGGCGCTGCGCCAGCCTGACCGGGCGTCGCCGGCGGCGAGCCTGGCCATCGCCAGCCTCTGCGCCTCGGCGATCAGGGTCCGTTGCCTCTCACGGGCGGCGTGCTCGAGGTAGTTGAAGGGCCTTCCGTCCATCTCGCTCGTCCTCCCTGCCGCGCTCGCCCCGCCCGCCAACGGGCACGCGGCGTCTCACGGACCGGAGGCTAGAGGCCAAACCGGACAACGCTTGGACGGTTCCGCGCTAACGTCACTGTCATGGGCTCTGCCCTTCCCAAGAGGCTCTTCGACCTCGTCGAGGCGCTGCAGGGTCGCGGGGTGAGGACGGCGGCGGAGCTCGCCGAGCAGCTCGGCGTCTCGGAGCGGACCGTGCGGCGCGACATCGCCCGGCTGATGGAGCTCGACCTGCCGGTGGAGACGCGGCAGGGCCGCGGGGGCGGCGTGAGCCTGCCCGCAGGTTCGCTCCTGCCGGCCGTCCGCTTCACCGACGACGAGCTGCTGTCGCTGGTGGTGGGGCTGAAGTCGGTCGCCGCCACCGCCGACGAGACGCTGGCCCGCGCCGCGGACCGCGCGCTGGAGCGCCTCGAGACGGTGCTGTCGCCGAGCACGCGGGAGCGCGTGCGCGCGCTGCAAGAGGCGCTGGCGCCCGGCCTGGCCGAGCCGGACCGGGCCGTGTCGGCGCCCAGCCAGCACGTGATCGCCCTGGCCGAGGCGGCGCACCGCGGCGCGCGCGTCGAGATCGGCTACAGGTCAGGCGACCGGCTCACCGAGAGGAAGGTGGACCCCTACGGCCTGGCCAAGATCGGGCCCTGGTACGTGGTCGCCTACTGCCACCTGCGGCAGGACATGCGCACGTTCCGCGTCGACAGGATCAGGTGGATCAGGCCCACGCCCGAGCGGTTCGCGAGGCCCGAGGGCTTCGACGCGTTCCGCTACGTGGGGGCGTCGCTGGCGATGGCGCCGGTGTTCGGCGACATCGTGTGCCGGGCGGTCCTCTACACCGACATCCAGACCGCGAGCCGCCAGATGTCGCTGGCGACGATGCTGCTCGAGCCCGCCGAGGAGGGCGTGAGGCTCACGGTGAGGACCGACCGCGCCGGGCTCCAGTGGGTGCTGCGGCAGCTCCTGGCCCTGCGCTTCCGCGTGCGGATCGAGGGGCCGCCCGAGCTCGAGGAGGCGGCGCGCCTGATGTCCGCGCGCCTGCTGGCGCTGGTCGGGGAGGGGCCGCTGGCTCAGCGGCCGGGAGGGGCGCCCTAGGCGCTCCTCCCGACCTCCTCCAGGCGACGGCCGACGCTCACCAGCGAGCGCCCGAGGCCGGCGGCCGCGCGGCGCCAGGCCGCTACCTTCTCGACGCAGTCGGAGACGATCTCCTGGGCGCTCCGCGGCGCCAGCGCCAGCGTCACGCCGGGACGACCGACGGTCGTCAGCAGCGTGCGGTCGCGCGCCGGGGTGGCCGCGCCCACCACCCGGACGTCGTCCCGCGCCGCCCGAACCTGGCCGATGCGCCGGGCCTCCGCCAGCATCTCCCGCTGCCTCTCCTTCGCCGTCATCTCCAGGTAGGCGAACGTGTGGCTCATCTCGACCTCCCGTACGCCCGGGCGGGACCGGGCGCGGACCCGCAGGCGTAACCACCGACGAGCGTACACCGGTTTCGGTAACCGGTCAAGGTGCTATGATAGTTGCAAGAGGGGGCGGTAGATGAGAGCAGCGGAGCTGCTGCCGCACGAGAGCAAGCCGGCGCCGGGCGACCTCAGGTTCGTGCAGGCGTTCGTGAACACGCTCGACGTCGAGACCGGCGTAGACCAGATCGCCGAGCCGGCGGCGCTCGAGGCCTGGCTGAGGACGCACGGGGGCCTGGGCGAAGGCACGCGTCTGGGCCCGGAGGACGTACGGGCGGCGGCGCGCTTCCGCGAGGCGCTGCGCACGCTGCTCACCGAGGGGTCCGAGAGCGACCCCGAGGCGCTGGCGGTGCTCGACGAGGTGGGGCGGCGCGCGCGGCTCTGCGTCGTGACGATGCCCGACGGCAGCCTGGCGTTCGCCCCGGCGGCCGACGACGTCTGGTCGTCGCTGGGCGAGCTGCTGGCGATCGTCCACACCGCGATGCGCGAGGGGACCTGGGAGCGCCTCAAGGTGTGCGCCGCCGACGAGTGCCGCTGGGCGTTCTACGACGCCTCCAAGAACCGCTCGGGCACCTGGTGCTCGATGCGGACCTGCGGCAACAGGCACAAGGTCAGGGAGCACCGCGCCAGGCTGCGCGGGGCCGGCGCCTGACGCGCGCCGTCCCTCCGCGCGGCGCCCTGCGGCGGCCGGCGCGTCGCACGCTCATCCGGCCCCGGAGTCACACCCTCATCCGGTCCAGGACTCGCGCCGCTAACTTCGTGGCATGCGCGCCTCACGCGTAGCGGCCGCGGCGCTGGCCGCCCTGCTGCTCGCCTGCGCCGGCGCGCAGGCGCTCCCCGACCCCGGCCAGCCGGACCAGCGACCGCACCTGCGCGACTACGTCTGCCCGTCGCGCGGCGGCGGCGACGGCCGGCGCGACGGGCTCTCGGAGGCCGAGCTCCAGCGCCTCGAGTCGCGGGCGCGCTACAGGGAGTACATGCCCGCCTACCTGGCGAGGGTCGGCGACACCCCGGCCGAGCGCCTGATCACGCCCGTTCAGGGGGTCAGCGTCGCTCAGATCGCGGCCACCTTCGGCGCGCCGCGCTGGGACCGCAGCCACGAGGGCATCGACATCTTCGCGCCGCGCTGGACGCCCGTGATCGCGGCCGCGCCGGGCTGGGTCTACCGCATCACCGACCAGACCCTCGGCGGCCTCTCGGTGACGGTGATCGGGGACGGCGGCGTACGCTACTACTACACGCACCTCGAGGCGGTGCACGAGGAGCTGAGGGAGGGTCAGTTCGTCGACGTAGGCCACCCGCTGGGCTACGTGGGCAACAGCGGCAACGCGGCCACGACGCCCACGCACCTGCACTTCGGGGTATACGTCGCGGAGGAGGACGACCTCTGCGCATGGAACGCGATAGATCCGCTGCCCCTGCTCACAGACCCCCAGTGATCGCCGTCATCGCCGACGTGCACGGCAACCTAGCCGCGCTGGAGGCGGTGATCGCCGACATGCTGCGCTTCGACGTCGAGGAGGTCCTCTGCCTCGGCGACGTCGCGAACTTCGGTCCCGAGCCGTCGGCCACGATCGCCCGCCTGCGCTCGCTCGACCCCCTCACGGTCATGGGGAACACCGACGCCTACCTCCTGGAGCCGCGCACGGCCTCAGACGTGGCGGAACCCGACGAGCACACGCGGCTCGTGCTCGAGGTCGAGAGGTGGTGCGCCGACAGGCTCTCCGACGAGGACAGGGCCTGGGTGGGCTCGTTCCCCGCCTACCGCGAGCTCGACCTGGACGGCTGCCGCGTCGTCGCCTACCACGGCTCGCCCAAGAGCTACGACGACCCCGTGGTCCCCGAGACCCCGCCGGAGACGCTCGACGCCTACTTCGAGGGCCTCGAGGCGAAGCTCTACCTCGGCGCCCACGTCCACCACCAGTTCGTGCGCAAGCACCGGCGCTCGGTCGTCGCGAACCCCGGCAGCGTCGGGATGGCCTACGACAGGCCCGCGGGCGGCGGCGAGCGCATCGCCGTGGCGGAGTACCTGCTCCTGCAGGTCGTCGACGGCGAGCCGAACATCCACCTGCGCCGCGTGCCCTACGACGCCGACCTGCTCCGCGAGGCCGTCGCGCGCACCGGGATGCCGCACGGCGACCTGGTCCTGGGCGCGCTGGCGCGGTGAGCGCGGCGACCCGCCGGTCTCCTTCGCGCCCGGGTGGCGACGCGCCCCGGCGGTCTCGCTCGGGCGACGCGAACCGGCGCTCCCGCTCCGGGTCCGAGGCCCCCGCCCCCGCGCCACTCTTCGCCTTCCTCCGCGCCGTGAACCTCGGCAAGGTCAACAAGGTGCCGATGGCGAAGCTCATGGAGCTGCTCGCCGCGCGCGGCTTCCCGCCCACCGGCTACCTGCTCGCCAGCGGCAACCTCGCCGTACAGGCGCCGGCGTCCGACGCGCCGGAGCTGCGCCGCGAGCTGGTGCGGGCGATCGCCGAGGGGTTCGACGTGCGCACCGAGGTCGTGTTCAAGACCGCGGCCGAGGTCGCGCGGCTGGTCCGGGAGGAGCCCCTGAGGAAGGCCGGCTGGCCCCTCGTCTACGTGTCGCTCTGGGACTCCGAGCCCGACCCGGCCGGCGTGGAGGCGCTGTCGGCCGAGGACTTCTCCCCCGACGCCCTGCGCCTCGTCGAGGGCGCCGCCTACATGGGCTACGCGGCCTCCTCGCACGACGCCCGCCTCACGAACGCGCTGCTCGAGAGGCGGCTGAAGGTGCCGGCCACGGCCCGCAACGTGAACACGCTCGAGCGGCTGCTGGCCAGGTTCGCGCCGCCGGCCGGCTGAGCGCTCGGGCCCACCCGCCCGCGTAGGGGACGCGGCAGGGCCGGCGGACGCGGACCGCGGCGCCGCCCGCCTCCGGCAGCCTGCCCCGGCGACGCGCCGGGCGCATCGGCACGCCCGCGTTGGCACGGCGGCACTACGGGCGTATACTCCGCTCCTTGCCTCCTGGGGAGGGAGGTCCCCATGCCGCTCGGAGCCCTGCTGAGGCTGCTCACCCGCTACACCAGGCCCTACCGCGGCGTTATCGCCGCCATCGCCGGCCTGCAGCTCGTCGCCACGCTGGCAGCCCTCCTGCTACCCAGCATCAACGCCGACATCATCGACCGCGGCGTCGTCGTCGGCGACACCGGCTACATCCTCCGCCAGGGGGCGGTGATGCTCGTCGTGTCGCTGGTGAACGTCGCGGCCACCGTCGCCGCCGCGTTCCTGGGCGCCCGCACCGCGATGGGCTTCGGGCGCGACGTGCGTTCGGCAGTGTTCAGGCACGTAGCGGAGTTCTCCGCCCGCGAGGTCGGCCGCTTCGGCGCCCCGTCCCTGATCACCAGGAACACGAACGACGTCCAGCAGGTCCAGATGGCCCTGATGATGTCGTTCACGATGCTGCTGTCGGCGCCGATGATGATGGTCGGCGGCATCGTCATGGCGCTGCGCGAGGACCTCGGCCTCGCCTGGCTGGTCCTCGTGGCCGTGCCGCTGCTGGGCGTGAGCGTCGCCCTGATCGCGCTGCGGATGGTGCCCGGCTTCCGGGCGATGCAGGCGCGCATCGACCGCGTCAACGAGGTGCTGCGCGCCCAGATCTCCGGCATCCGCGTCGTGCGCGCGTTCGTGCGCGAGGAGGTCGAGAGCGCCCGCTTCCGCGAGGCGAACCGCGAGCTCACCGACGTCGCCATCGGCGTCGGCCGCTACATGGCGATGCTCTTCCCCGTCGTGATGCTGGTCCTGAACCTCTCGTCGGTGGCCGTGCTCTGGTTCGGCGGGGTCCGCGTCGCCGAAGGGGCCATGGAGATCGGCTCGCTTACGGCGTTCCTCAGCTACCTGATGCAGATCCTCATCGCCGTGATGATGTCGACGTTCGTGTTCATGATGGTGCCCCGCGCGGCGGTGGCGGCCGACCGCATCGTCGAGGTGCTCGACACCGCACCGACGGTGGCGCCGCCGGCTCGCGGCGTCACGGCGCCGCCGGGCGGCGGCGAGCGCGGCCTCGTGTTCGACCGCGTGTCGTTCGCCTACCCCGGCGCCGACCACCCGGTCCTGCACGACGTCAGCTTCGTCGTGAGGCCCGGCGAGACCCTGGCCGTGATCGGCTCGACGGGCGCCGGCAAGTCGACGCTGGTGGGCCTGATCCCGCGCCTGTTCGACGTGACCGCGGGCAGCGTGAGGCTCGACGGCGTCGACGTCCGCGACTACGACCCCGAGGCGCTGTGGGCCCGCATCGGCCTGGTGCCGCAGAAGGCCTACCTGTTCTCCGGGACCGTGGCCTCGAACCTGCGCTACGGTCGGCCCGACGCGACCGAGGAGGAGATGTGGCGCGCCCTCGAGGTGGCCCAGGCGCGCGACTTCGTCGAGGCGATGCCAGGGGGCCTCGAGGCGCCGATCGCCCAGGGCGGCACGAACGTCTCCGGGGGCCAGCGCCAGCGCCTCGCGATCGCCCGCGCGCTCATCAAGCGGCCGTACGTCTACGTCTTCGACGACGCGTTCTCCGCCCTCGACGTCGCCACCGACGCCAGGCTGCGGGCGGCCCTGGCGCCGCAGCTCAGGGACGCGATCACCGTGATCGTGGCCCAGCGCGTGAGCACGGTGAAGGACGCCGACCGGATCCTCGTCCTCGAGGACGGCCGGGTCGTCGGCCACGGCCGCCACGAGGACCTGCTGCAGACGTCGGCGACCTACCGCGAGATCGTCGAGTCGCAGCGCCAGGCGGAGGCGGCCTGATGGCGCGGCGCGGGCCGGGAGCCGCGGGGCCCGCGGGCGGGCCGCAGGGTGCGGCGCCCGGCGGCCCCGGCGGCCAGAGGATCCTGAAGCAGACCGAGCGCGCCCGCGTGGGCGGCGGCCCGTTCGGCGGCGCGATGGTCGGCGGCAAGGCCGAGGCGTTCGGCCCGTCGGCGCGGCGGCTCGTCGGCCAGCTCCGCCCGCACCGGCTGCTCGTGTTCCTGGCGCTCGCGATGGGCGTCGCGGCGGTCGCGCTCTCGGCCGTCGGGCCGCGGGTGCTCGGCCGCGCGACGGACCTGATCTTCTCGGGCGTGATCGGCGCGCAGATGCCCGCCGGTATCACCAGGGAGCAGGCCGTGGAGGGCGCCCGCGCGGCCGGCAACGCGCGGGTGGCGGAGATGCTCGCCGCGCTGGACTTCGTGCCCGGCCAGGGCGTCGACTTCGAGGCGCTGGCGCGCGTGCTGCTGCTCGCCGTGGCGATCTACGTCGGCTCGGCGCTGCTCTCGTTCGCCCAGGGCCTGGCCCTCAACGAGGCCGTGCAGCGCACGGTCTTCCGCCTCCGCAGCGAGGTCGAGGCGAAGCTGCACCGGCTGCCGCTCTCCTACTTCGACGCCCAGCCGCGCGGCGAGCTGCTCTCGCGCGTCACGAACGACATCGACAACGTGGCGCAGACCCTGCAGCAGACGCTGAGCCAGGCCGTGAGCTCGCTCCTCACCGTCCTGTTCGTGCTGGCGATGATGCTCTCGATCTCGCCGGTGCTGTCGCTCGTGGCCCTGGCCAGCATCCCCGCGACGATGTTCCTCGCCGGCCTGGTGATGAGCCGCTCGCGCGCGCAGTTCATCGCGCAGTGGCGCAGCACCGGCGCCCTCAACGGGCACGTCGAGGAGGCGTTCACCGGGCACGCGGTGGTGAAGGTGTTCGGTCGCCAGCGCGAGGTCGTCGAGGCGTTCGAGCGCCACAACGACGCGCTGTTCCAGGCCAGCTTCAAGGCGCAGTTCTACTCGGGCCTGATCATGCCGATCAGCATGTTCATCGGCAACCTGAGCTACGCCGTCATCGCCGTGGTGGGCGGGCTCAGGGTCGCCTCGGGCACGATCAGCCTCGGCGACGTGCAGGCGTTCATCCAGTACTCGCGCCAGTTCTCGCAGCCCGTGACGCAGCTCGCCAGCATGGCCAACCTGCTGCAGTCGGGCGTGGCCTCGGCCGAGCGCGTCTTCGAGCTGCTGGACGCGCCGGAGCAGGAGCCCGAGGTGGCCGAGCAGCGCTTGGGGCGCGTCCGCGGCCGCGTCGTGTTCGAGCACGTCTCCTTCCGCTACGAGCCCGACAGGCCGCTGATCGAGGACCTGAACCTGGTCGTCGAGCCGGGCCAGACGGTGGCGATCGTCGGCCACACCGGCGCCGGCAAGACCACGCTGGTGAACCTGATCATGCGCTTCTACGAGCTCGACTCCGGCCGCATCCTCATCGACGGCAAGGACATCGCGAAGATGCCGCGCGCCGAGCTGAGGCGCAACGTCGGCATGGTCCTCCAGGACACGTGGCTGTTCAAGGGCACGATCTACGACAACATCGCCTACGGGCGCCCGGACGCCACGCAGGAGGAGGTCCTCAGCGCGGCGAAGGCGGCGTACGTCGACAGGTTCGTCCACAGCCTGCCCGACGGCTACGAGACGATCGTCGACGACGAGGGCGGCGCCATCAGCGTGGGCGAGAAGCAGCTCATCACCATCGCCCGCGCGCTTCTCGCCGACCCGCCGATCATGATCCTCGACGAGGCCACGAGCTCGGTCGACACGCGCACCGAGTACCTGATCCAGCAGGCGATGCAGGCCCTGCGCGGGGACCGCACCAGCTTCGTGATCGCCCACCGCCTCTCGACGATCACCGGCGCCGACGTGATCCTGGTGATGGACCACGGGCGCATCGTCGAGCGCGGCACGCACGAGGAGCTGCTCGCGGCCGGCGGCGTCTACGCGCAGCTCTACCGCTCGCAGTTCGAGGCGCCCGTCGCGGAGGAGGCGGCCTAGCGCGCGACCTCCGGCGGCCGCGGCGGGCGCCGGCCTCGTGCGCCGCGGCCGCCCGAAGCGCGGCGGCGACCTAGACCCGGGTGGCGGCCGCCCAGTCGACCCGCGGCACGATGTCGGCCACGATCGTCTCCAGGGCGCGCCGGTCCTCGATGTCGAAGTTCGCCACGCGCGGCGAGTCGATGTCGAGCACGCCGACGACCTCGCCGCCCACGACGATGGGCACGACGATCTCGGAGCGCGACCTGTCGTCGCAGGCGATGTGCCCGGGGAACTCGTGGACGTCGGGGACGACCTGCGTGCGCCGCTCGGCCGCCGCGGTGCCGCACACGCCGCGCCCCACGGCGATGCGGACGCAGGCGGGCCGCCCCTGGAAGGGGCCGAGCACCAGCTCCCCGCCCTTCATCAGGTAGAAGCCGGCCCAGTTCACGTGCTGGACGTGGTCGTAGATCGCCGCGGCGACGTTGGCGAGGTTCGCCAGCCAGTCCGTCTCGCCCTCGGTGAGCGCCAGCACGTAGCGGCGCAGCTCCAGGTAGCGCTCGGTCTTGCTCGCGCCCTCTCCCAGCGGCGGTACGTACTCGACCTCGTGCGCGTCGGTGTCGGCGTGGCCCATGGACCGAGAGCTTAGCGCCACCGCCGCCCCGCCGCCCACGGCTCGCGGACGGGGCGCGGCGTGCCCAGGGGCGGAGCGGGCCCCCGCCCAGGGCTCGCTCGGCTCGCGGACGCTGCCTACCGAGCCCTAGCCCGCCGCGACCTCCACCCAAATATCGCGCAGCTCGTAGCCCTGTACGAGGTCGTTGAACGAGACGCTGGGCGGCTGGGCGAGCCTGAGGCCGGGCAGGGAGAGCAGGCGGTGGAGGAAGACGTCGGCCTCCTCGAGCGCGAGGAAGCTGCCAGGGCAGCGGTGGTGGCCGTCGCCGAACGAGAGCCCGTAGCGCTGCACGCCCTTGGCCGCCGGGCGCCGGTCCGGGTCGAGGCAGAGCGGCTGCGGCCCCACCGCGGCGGGGTCGGCGTTCGCCGCCCGCACGTCCACGGCCACGCGCGCGCCGGCGGGCAGGGTCCCGCCCTGCGCGAGCTCGAGGTCGCCCTCGAGCCGCCGGTACAGGCGGCCGACGACGGGCTCAAGGCGAATCACCTCGGCCAGCAGGGCCTGCCGCTCGCCCTCGTCGCCGCCCAGGTAGCGCCGCCTCAGCGCCTCGTCGTCGAGCAGGTGCCAGGCGGCCATGGCGATGAACTCGCGCGTCGTGACCATCCCCGCGGCGCCGTACGTGATCGCCTCGATGAGCACGTCGTTGTCGGTCCGCCCCTGGGAGATCAGCTCGGAGATGACGTCGTCCCTGGGCTCGCGGCGGCGCGCGTCGATCGCGGGCTTGACGTCGAACCTGAAGTAGTCGGCGATCGCCTTCTGCAGCCTCACGAACCTGACGAGCTGGCGGGGGTCCCAGGAGAGCCGGGCCGAGCCGTTCGCGATGAACGCCTCGATGCGCTCGTGCATGCCCGGCCGGCGGCTGTCGGTGAGGCCCACGACCTGCGCCGCCACCCCGACGGCCATGCGCATCGCGAGGCCGCTGAGCTCCGCGCGGCCCCGCGCCGCGACCTCAGCCACGAGCTCGTCCGCGAGGCGCTCCATGAGCGGCCGGTAGCGCTCCTTGGCGGCCGCGGGCGTGAAGAAGTGTGCGATCGCGGTCCGCTGGCGGCGGTGCTCCTCCCCGTCCTGCCAGAGGACGGGCGGGCGCAGCGGGAGGGGCGAGCGCGACGCCGCCTCGGCGCCGAAGCCGGCCTGCCTGGCGACGTCGCCGGCGCGCAGCACCTGACGCGCCGCGGCGAGCGACCTCACCTCCGCCTCGCCGCCCGCCAACGCGACGGCGGGCTCGGGGTCGGGGCTGGTGCCGGGCGGCTGGCTGCGGCGCGCGGCGCCGGAGTACGGACACGAGGCAGGCTTCTCGAGCATCGGAACTTACGATACATGGTGTTTCATAAGTTCCGTGAGGCTAGACTGGGCGGCGTGAGCGGGAGCGCCGTCAAGGTCGACGCGCGCGTGAGGCGCACCAGGCGGCGGCTCCGCGAGGCGCTCGTCTCCCTCGTGCTCGAGCGCGGCTACGACGCCGTGACGATCCGCGACCTCGCCGAGCGCGCCGGGGTCGGCTACGCCACCTACTTCCGGCACTACCCGACGAAGGAGGCGCTGCTTCTCGACCTGCTCGAGGGGCTGCTGGCCGACCTGATGGCGCTCCTCGAGCCCACCCTAGCCGACGAGGACGCGACCCACAGCGGCGCCACCGTGTTCGCCCACGTGCGCGACCACGCCGACCTGTGGCGCGTGCTCATCGCCGGCCAGCGCCACGTCGACCTCGTCTCGCGCGCGATGGAGGTCGCCCGCGCCGGCCTGGGGCGCACCCTGGCGCCGGCGGAGCGCGCCCTGCTGCCGCCCGAGGCGGCGGTCAACCACCTCGTCAGGTCGCTCGTGGCGCTGATCGAGTGGTGGCTCGACGCCGGCATGCCCCTGCCCCCGGAGCGGATGGGCGCCGCGTTCGAGGCGCTGATCATGAGGCCCGTGCGCGCGGTGGCGTTCCGCCGCGCGCCGGAGGGCCCGTCCGACTAGCTAGACTCGGCCCTCATGGCCACGATCGTCCTCTGCGACCTGGACGGCACCCTCTCCGACACCCGCCACAGGGAGCACTTCGTGACGCAGGACCCGCCCGACTACGACGCGTTCTTCGCCGCGGCCGGGGGCGACGCGCCGATATGGCCCGTGATCGCCGTCGTGAACGCGCTCGCGAAGGCTGGGTACGAGGTCCACATCACCACGGGCAGGCGCGACGACACCCGCGAGGTCACGGAGCGCTGGCTCGCCGAGCACGGCGTCACGTACCACCGCCTGGTCATGCGCCCTTACCACGACCACACGCCAGATGACCTCCTCAAGCGCCGCTGGTACGAGGCCGAGTACAAGCACCGCGACGTGCTCTGCGTCCTCGAGGACCGCAACCGCGTGGTGCGGATGTGGCGCGAGCTCGGCGTCACCTGCCTGCACGTCGCCGACGCCGACTTCTGAGGAGCGCCCCGCTCCGGCTCGCCTCGCGCCTCCTGGAGTGGCGCGACGAGGGCCGGGTGGGCCGGCGGCGCCGGCGCCCCTACTCCTGCAGCTTCCGCCAGCCCCAGATCGTGGTGTCGACCTCCGTGGGCAGCGAGTAGCCCAGCTCGCTAAGCTGCCGCGTGATCTGGCCCCGGTGATGGGCGTCGTGCTGCATCAGGTAGGCCATCATCACGGCCGTGCGCTTGGGCATCCCCGGCACTCGTCCGCGCCTCTCGGCGATCGCCTGGCGGAAGAGCGCGACGAGCGCCTCGCGGTTCTCGGCGAGCGCCGCCAACGCCTCCTCCTTGGTCACGGTCTTCGCCGGGAGCGTCGGGCCGACCGGTACCTTCGCCATCTTCGTGAAGGTCCGCCTGAGCCCGTAGACGTGGGCCACGATCGCCGCGATCGTCCTACCCTTCTGCGGGGGCGGGGCGTGCCAGTGCTCGTCCGGCACCGCGCTCACGAGCACCTCGGTCACGCGCAGGCCGTGCTCGAAGGCCTCCAGCACCTCGCGTTCCAGGTCGAGGGGGTTCCGCTGTGCCATCCCGGGATGCTAGCCACGCCGCCTCGCCCGAGCAACCGCGCGCTACACGGGCGGCCCCGCATGCGCCGGCGAGCGCGCTCCCCTACCTCACGAGATGTGGTCACTGCCTGGTCACCCTGTGACCACTCCCATGCCCTCACCCTTCCGCCGCGCCCGCGCTGTACTACTTAGCGATGGAGCCTGAGGACCTGCTCGTCCGCAACCGCGCCTGGGCGGCCGCGACGCTGGAGCGCGACCCGGGCTTCTTCCGCCGGCTCGCGGGGCAGCAGAGCCCGCGGTTCCTGTGGATCGGCTGCTCGGACTCGCGCGTGAGCGCCGACGTGATCACGGGGCTCGCCCCGGGCGAGGTGTTCGTCCACCGCAACGTCGCCAACGTGGTGCCCCACGCCGACCTCAACCTGCTCACCGTCCTGGCCTACGCGGTGGACGTGCTGCACGTGGAGCACGTGCTCGTGGTCGGCCACTACGGCTGCGGCGGCGTGGCGGCCGCCCTGGACGGGCGCAGCCACGGCCTGCTCGACAACTGGCTGCGCCACGTCAAGGACGTGGCGGCCAGGCACGAGGGCGAGCTCGCGCGGCTGTCGCCGGCCGAGCGCTACCGCCGGCTGGTCGAGCTCAACGCGCTGGAGCAGGCCAGGAACCTCTGCCACACGAGCATCGTGCAGGCGGCCTGGGCCCGCGGCCAGCGCCTGACCGTCCGCGCCTGGGTGTACGGCCTCGAGGACGGCCTGCTGCGGGAGCTGGGCGTCGTGGCCGACGGGCCCGAAGACATGCAGGCCTCCTACCGGCTGACGCTCGGGGGCCCATGAGCCCGCCTCTCCTGGTCACATAACAACCACATCGTGACCACTATGTGCCCTCTCAGTGACCACCCTCTCAGTGCGCGAGGGCGAGCCTCACCTGACCCCGCGCGACTCGCTGCGCCGGCGCAGGTGGGCCACGGCCTCCTCCCAGGACCGGAACTCCCTCACCTCGCGCCACAGTAGGTCGTGGAGGACGATCGCACGCTCCCCGTGACCGGACTCGACGACCCTGACGATCACGCTGGAGACGACCCTTCCAGGGCGCATGGCTCACTCCAGCGCGAGGGGCGTTACGTGGGCGTTACGGACGCCTACCGCACGCGAGCGTCTAGACTCGTGTGAGATGGCAGCACGGTTGCGGCTGCTCGGCGCCGGCGCCGAGGAGCGCCTACCCCTGGACCGCAGGGGCTGCCTGCTGGCCTACCTCGCCGTCGAGGGCGGGTGGGTGAGCAGGGAGCGCCTAGCGCTCCTCTTCTGGCCCGACTCCGACGAGACGACGGCGAAGCGCAACCTGCGCCAGCTCGTGCTGCGCACGCGCCGCTTGCCGCTCGACCCGCCGCCGGAAGCGACCGCCGACGCGATCCGCTGGGCCATCGACTGCGACGTGGCCGACTTCCGCCGCGCCCTGGCCGACGGCGAGTCGGAGGAGGCGGTGGGCCTCTACGGCGGACCCTTGCTCGAGGGCTTCGTCGTGCACGACGTGGGCGGCTTCGACGCCTGGCTGGAGGGCGAGCGGGACCGGCTCAGGCTCGCCTTCCTCGACGCCGGCACGCGGCGCGCCGCCGACCTCGTCTCCCACGGCCGCTTCGACGAGGCGGCCCGCCTGCTGGCGCGCGTCCACGACGCCGACCCGCTCGCCGAGGACGTGCTGGCCGCCTACATGCGCGCGCTCTACCTGGCGGGTAGGCGCGACGCCGCCTTGAGCGCCTACTCGCGCTTCGCGAGCGAGCTGGAGGAGGAGCTGGGGCTCACCCCCCTGCCCGCCACGGCCGAGCTGGCCGAGGCGATCCGACGCGGCGACCCGCTCGACGTACCCGTGGCCCGCCCGGAGCCGGGCGCCAGGGTGAGCCTCTCCCCCTCGCGGCTCGTGGGGCGCGACGAGGCCAGGCACGCGATCATCGCCGCCGACACGCCTGTCGTGCTGCTGAGCGGTGAGCCGGGCATCGGCAAGTCGTCCCTGCTCGCGGAGGTCGTCCCGGCGGGGCTGAGGGCCCGCGCCGTCGAGGGGCTCGAGCGCCTGCCCTACCACCCGCTCCTGGAGCTCGTGAGGGACGCCGCGCACCTCGCCTCGGGGCTCGGCCCCTACCGCGACGACCTCGCCAGGCTCGTGCCGGAGCTCTCCGACGACCCCGCGCCCGCGCCGCTCGAGGGCGACGCCGCCAAGGGGCGCGTCGCGGAGGCGGTCGCGCGGCTCGTCGAGGCGGGCGGAGGCGTGCTCGTGATCGACGACCTGCAGTGGGCAGACGCCGCGACGCTCGAGGTGATCGTCTACCTCGCCGGCCGCGGCCTGCGGACCTACGGCGCGTTCCGCACCGCCGAGGTCGGGCCCGACCTGGGGAGGGCCCTGGCGGCGCTGCGCGGCCAGGGGCGCCTGACCGTGGTGGAGGTGGGCCCCATCGACGAGGAAGCCGTCAGGTCGCTGCTCGCCGACCTCATCGGCCGCGAGGAGGGACCGCCGGCCTTCTCCCGCCGCCTCTGGCAGCACACCGGCGGCAACCCGATGTTCCTGCTCGAGACGCTCAGGGCGCTGTTCGAGGCCGGCACGCTGCGACGCGACGGCCGCGACTGGCACACCCACATAGACGACGTCACCGTCGACTACTCGGAGCTGGCCGTGCCGCCGAGGATCGCGGACGTGATCTCGCGGCGCCTCGAACGACTCTCCGCCCCGGCCGTGAGGGTCCTGGAGGCGATGGCGGTGGCGCGAGCGCCGCTCTCGACACTGGTCGCGGCCGAGGTCACCGGCCTCTCCCCCGTCGCCGTGGCGGACGCGCTCGACGAGGCCGAGGCCGCGGGCTTCCTGAGGCAGGGCGCGTTCCGCCACGACCTCCTCAGGCAGACGCTCGACGCCCGCGCGACGCCGGCCCGGCGCCGGCTGCTCAACGGGCTCATCGCCGCGGCGCTCGAGGGCCAGGCCGACAGCGGCCTCGTCGCCGAGCACTGGCTCGCGGCCGGCGAGGTCGCGAAGGCCAGGACGGCGTGGCGGCTCCGCGCCAACGAGCTCCGCTCCCGCGGCCTGCACGCGGCCGCGATCGAGCTGATCGAGTCGGCCGCGACGCGTCTGCCCGAGGGCGAGGACGCCGCTTGGCTGCGCCTGACGCTCTCCCTCCTCTACCGCGAGACCGGGCGCATGGAGGACGCCCAGGCCCAGCTCGAGCTGGTCGCGGCGCTCGCGGACCCCTCGCCGGCGCTCGCCGCCCACCGCGTCGCGGCGGAGGCCGGGCTCGCGATGGCGCTGGGCAATACGGCGCGCGCGGCCCAGCTCTACGCGGAGGTCGACGGCGCCGAGGCGGCCCTCGAGGACGACGGGTTGGGCGAGGAGCTGACGATGCTCGGCGCCTGGATCGCCAGGGAGCAGGGCCGCCACGAGGAGGCCAAGGCGCGCCTCGAGGGGGCGGTCGCCAGGCTCCGCCAGAGGCCGCCGAGCATCAGGCTCGTGCAGTACCTCTCGAGCCTCGGCACGCTCCTCGACGACCAGGGCCTACACGAGGAGGCCTTGGCCCGCCACCGCGAGGCCTGCGCCCTCGCCAGGGCCCTCGGCTCCCGCTACCAGGTGGTGGAGGCGACGATCAACCTCGTCTTCTGCCTGGACGAGCTCGGCCGGAACGAAGAGGCGGTCGCGGCCGCGCGGGCGGCGCTGGACCTGGCCGGAGAGGCCGACTACGACAACGTCGCGGTCCTCAGGAACAACATGGCCTTCTCGCTGCGGCGCCTGGGGCGCACCGAGGAGGCCCTGGAGCAGTACGAGGCCCTGACGACGGCTGACCAACTGCCGCACGTGAGGCTCATCGGCCTGTCCCGTTCGGCGGTGTGCCTGGCGAAGCTCGGGCGGACCGATGAGGCCAGGGCCCGTATCGACGAGGCCCTGGGCGCCATCGAGGAGGTCGAGTACCCGCCCGCGCGCGGCTCCGTCGCCATCGCCGTGCTCGCCTGCGGCAACAGGCGGCAGGTCGAGCGCCTCGCCGCGGCCACGGCCGGCCTGGACCCGGCGGCCCTGCCGGCGTACATCCGCGAGGAGGTGGCGCGGGCGGCGCGCGCCGGAGGCGCCGCGGCCGCGGTCGAGGGGGCGTGGTGGCTGCCGCTGCTCTCCCTCGCGGACGTGACGGCCGCGTAACGCCCCGCGCGCCAAGCTGCCGGCATGAAGCGGTCGGATGCGGTCCACACGGCAGGCCGGTACCTCGCAGCCCTGGCGGCGCTCGCGTGCCTCGCGGCGGGGCTGGCCCAGGCACCCTACCCCTGGTTCGCGGGCACCTACGCGGCGCGGGTCGACCAGGGCACGGTCACCGTCCAGCTCGAACAGCAGGGGGAGCGGCTCTCCGGCTACCTGGAGGGCCCCGGGGTCTACCTCCGACTGGAGGGCTGGGTCGAGGAGGAGGGGGTGGCGGTCGGCGTGGCCAGCTCGCCGGAGGGCCAGCTTGGCTTCGAGGCGCTGGTCGAGGGAGACCTGCTCGGGCTCTGGTTCTACGAGGTCGTGAACGGCGTCGTGCTGCCGGAGACCGAGATCGAGGTGGTGCTCACCCGCGTGGGGGCGCCGCCGGCCGCCGCGGGCCCGTCCGCGCCCCCGGTGGCGCCGGACTCCGCGGGCGGTGGGAAGCCGCTCCAGCCGCCGTCGTCGGCGCCCGCGGCCGCCGGCGAGGCGAGCCCGCCGCCGAAGGCGTGCCTGCCCGGCGGCTCGGCACCCGGCGCTCCGACAGCCTCACCGCCGCCGGCGGGCGATCCGGCCCTCGGGGGCGCTGCGCCGGGGCCCCAGCCGGGCTCGCCCGTGATCGCCACCGGCGCGTTCGCCCACCTCACCCAGGACGACGCCGCGGCCTTCCTCGAGGCGCTCGAGTTCGTGCTGGGGCAGATCGGCTACCCCTACGCGCTCACTGCCGGGGAGCGCGCGCAGTTCATGCAGGCGCTGGCTCAGAACTTCCCGCTGCTGCCGCAGCCCGACCAGGCCGCGCTCTCCCAGGCGCGGTGGATCTGGGAGCGCGTGCGGGCGAACTGGGCCCACGCCTCGCCGAACGAGCAGCAGGAGTTCGTCGTCGGCGTGCTCGCGCTCGCGTTCGGCGAGCAGACGGTCCGGCAGTGGGTCGGCGGCGGCGGCCGCGGCGGTGGCGGCGGCCAGTGCACGACGTTCGAGGACTGCACCGGCGCCTTCGTCGACGGCGACGCGTGGCTGGACACCTTCAACACCCAGGGCTGCTGGGCGGCCGCGGGCTGCGAGGGCTACGACCCCTCTACCGGGACGTTCGACTACGGCGGGTTCGACGACTACTGACCTGAGAGGCCGTCCGGGACGACGGTGGTCTCGGAGGCCGCCCGGGACGACGGTGGTCTCGGAGGCCGCCCGGGACGACGGTGGTCTCGGAGGCCTGCCGAGACGACGGGCGGCGCCGCGCTACCGCGCGGCGCCGCCGGCCGCACCGAGGGACGTGACCTTACGACGCGGCCTTGCTGCCGGTGAAGTTGATCATCCAGCCGACGCCGAACCTGTCGGTGAAGTTCGCGTAGAGCTCGGCCCAGTCCGTCTCCTGGAGGGGCATCTGGACCTCGCCGCCCGCCGACAGGCGCTCGTAGAGCCGCCTCGCCTCCTCGGCGCTGTCGGCCTCGATCATCACGTGGAAGTCGTTCCCCTTCGCCATCGTGAGACCTAGCGAGGAGGGGACGTCGCTGGCCATGAGGGCGTAGCCGTCGCCCAGCGGGAGGTAGGCGTGCATCACGAGGTCCCGTTCGTCCTCCGGCAGCCCGGCGCCGTGCTCGCCGAAGTCCCTGAACGTGAAGATCTGAGGCTCGGTCCCGAAGACCTCGCCGTAGAAGCGGAAGGCCTCCGCCGTCTCGCGCCGGAAGTTCAGGTAGGGGTTGACCTGCTTCATGCTCCACCTCCAGGTGCGCCCTCGGCCCTCGCCGACGCCAGCACGGCCGGCGCCGAGGCCTGCGCCGCCTCCCAGGCCGGCAGCGACCGCTCGAGCTGAGCGAGCCCGGCGTCCGTGAGGGTGAGAAGGCGCTCGCGGGCGTCGCCGGTCGACGCCGACGCCACCCAGCCCTTCTCCTCGAGGAGCTCGGCGCTCCGGGAGAGCGTCGTGCGCTCGAGGCCCAGCAGGTCGGCCAGGCGCGTGACGGTGGCGCCGCCAGTGTTGGCGAGGGCGGCGAGCACCGAGAACTGCGTCGCCCTCAGGCCGGTGGGGCGCAGGTGCTCGTCGTAGTGGCGCGTGAGCAGCCTGGCGGTCCTCCGGGCGTCGAGGCAGAGGCAGCCGCGCGTGGCGGCGATCCGCGGGGGTACGGGCACGAGATAAGTGTATATGCACGTGATGGGCGGGGGAGCGCGGGACGTCACAGCCTGGCCGCCGTCCGCGCGCCTAGACCGCCGCCAGCAGCCCGTGCTCCTCCGGGGTCGGGAGCGGCGGGTCGGGGAAGGCCAGGCCCGGCTCGAGCGGCACCTCGTGGCAGGCCACGCCCGCGGCCTCCAGCGCCGGCTCCAGCAGGGCGAGGTGGCCGCGGCCGCGCTCGCTGGCCGTGAGGTAGAGCCTGTCGCGGGCGCGGGTCAGCGCGACGTAGAGGAGCCTGCGCGCCTCGTCCTCGGCGGCGCGTGCGCGCTTGTCGCGGAGCAGCGAGAGGATGACAGGGTCTAGCCGCTCGCCGTCCTCCCCGCTCAGCCGCACGCCGAAGCCGAGCTCGGGGTCGAGGGCGAACGTCGTCTCGTCCCGCGCGCCCTGGTAGCTGAGGTCGGCCACGACCACGACCGGCCACTCGAGGCCCTTGCTGCCGTGGATCGTCGTCAGCGCCACGGCGTCGCCGGCCTGCAGCGTGGGCCTCTCCAGCTCGACGCCGGCGCCGCGCAGGCGCCTGAGCCGCCTGGCGACGGCGAACGCGTCGCGGTGCCAGCCCTCGAGCCGGCGCACCACCGCGAGGAACGCGCGCCAGTCCGCGAGGCGCCGCCGGCCGCCGGGCAGGTTCGCGACGACGGCCGAGTAGCCCGTCGCCTCGTCGAGCTCCTGCAGCAGCCGGCTCGGGAGCAGGTCCCAGCGCCGCTCCAGCGCACGTGCGAGGAGCTCGCGAGCCGCCGCCAGCCGCGGGCTCAGGCCGGTGGAGGACTCGATGTGGCTCCACCACGTCGACTCGTCCGGCACCGCGCGCGCCAGGGCCAGGAGCTCGCCGTCGTCGACGGCGAAGAACGGCGAGCGCAGCACCGCCGCCAGGGCCACGCCGTCGGCGCTGTCGGCGAGGAAGCGCAGCAGCGCCTCGCCGTCCTTGGCCTCGCGGGACGAGAGCAGGTCGCCGCCGGAGACCTCGACCGCCGGCACGCCCAGCGCCGGCAGCACCGCCGCGAACGTCTCGAACGGCGCGCTGCCCCGCGCGAGCACCGCGACGTCGCCGTAGCGCAGGGGCCGCGCCTCGCCCGTGTCCGGGTCGGTGACCGGCGTCCGCTCCTCGACGAGCCGCCTGATCAGGCCCGCGACCAGCCTCGCCTCGTTCAGGCGTCGCGGGCGCACCCCGCCCTTGCCGACGCAGGCGTGGAACTGCAGGTAGCCGCCGCCGCCGACGGGCGCCTCCCGGGCGGCGCTGAGCGGCTGGTGCAGGTCGCCGAGGAGCGCGGCGAGGACGGGCTCCTGCTCGCCCGCCAGCCCCGCGTGCGCCCTGAAGGTGCGGGTGAGCACGACCTCCTCGCCGCCGCCGGCCACGATGCGGTCGCGGAAGCGCCTGAACACCGCCACGTCGGCGCCGCGGAAGCCGTAGATCGACTGCTTCTCGTCGCCGACGACCGTGACCCTGGCGCCCTCGATCAGCCGGCCGAGGAGCCGCGCCTGGACCGGGTTCGTGTCCTGGAACTCGTCGACGAGCAGCGCCTTCCAGCGCTCGCGGTAGTGCGCCCGCACGTGCTCGTGCTCGAGCGCCCGCAGCGCGTGCAGCTCCATGTCGGCGAAGCCGAGCACGCGGTCGGCGCGGCGCGCGCGCTCGAGGTGGCTTGAGGCGTGCTCGTAGGCGGTGCGCAGGTGCGGCAGGAGCCGAGCGAAGAGCTCGTCGGCCTCGCCCCACTCGAGCGCCAGGGGAGCCGAGCCGCACGCCTCCCTGACCGCGTCCCGCACGGCCTTCGCCGCCTCCTTCGCGGCCCTCATCCCGCCGCCGGGCCACGCGCCCTCCTTGCCGCCGCGCAGGTCGACGCGGTCGGCCGCCGCGAGCGCCGCCGCGGGGTCGCGGGCCAGCAGCGCGTCGAGCGCCGCCAGGGCGCTGCGGCGCGCGTCCTCCGCCTTGTCGCCGTCCGCGCCGCGGTAGGTCGTGAGGGTCGCGCGCCACTCGCGCCAGCGCGGGTCGGCCGCGATGCGCTCCCAGGCGGCTTCCCGCTCGCGTTCCAGCAGCGCCCGCCAGTCGTCCGGCCCGCGCTCCAGGGCCGGCGCCGCGTCGAGCGGGTCGTCCAGGAGCCTCTCCAGCACCGTGCGCAGGAGGCCCACGGGCACGGCGTCGACGACCTCGGCCGGCAGCGACGCGATGGCCTCCTCGAGCCGCTCGGCGCGCCACATCACGCCCTCGACGTCGTCGAGGACGGTGAAGTCGGGGGCGACCTGCGCCTCCTCCGGGTGGTCGCGGCACACCCGCGCCGCCAGGGCGTGGATCGTGCTGATCTGCGCGGCCTCCAGCTCGACGAGGGACCTGCGGTCGTGGGGCCTCTGGGCGCGCACCAGCGCACGGATGCGGCTACGCAGCTCGGCGGCGGCCTTCTCCGTGAACGTCACGGCCACGACCTCCAGCGGCGAGAGCCCCTCCTCGAGGTGGTGGAGGTAGCGGTGAGCGAGCATCTTCGTCTTGCCCGTGCCGGCGCCGGCTACGACCGCCACCGAGCCGGGCGCGAGCGCGGCGCGCGCCTGCTCCCGCGTGAGGCCCGCCCCGTCGGCAGCGAGCGCGGTCTCCGCCGGGTTCACGCGGCCTCCTCCGCGCGCTCGCCGCCGCCGACCCGCTCGCCGCCGGGCGCCGGCTCGCCCTCGGGGGCGCCCGCCTTGCGCGACAGGCGCGGGCCGCGGCGACAGACGATGTCGAAGTCGCAGTAGCGGCAGGCCTCGTTGGCGTCGTCGGGGTCGAGCGGGAACGAGCCGCTCCTCAGCGCCGACGCGAAGCGCCGCACGAGCTGGTCGAGCGCCTGCGCGTCGATGCCGCCGGGCTCGACCTCCTTCGTGACCTCGGCGGCGTTGATCGAGAGGTAGCGCGCGTTCAGGACGCGTTTCCCGGGGTGCAGGGCGGGCGCGGCCGCCTCCACGTAGAGCGGGAGCTGGACGTCGAGCGTGAGCCGGCCGCCGCTCCCCTTCGCGCCCGCCGGGGCCCGGGAGCCGAGCTTGTAGTCGGTGAGGACCAGGCGCTCCTCGCCGCCGACGTCGACAGCGTCGATGCGGTCGACGCGGCCCTTCACGGTGAGCCCGCGCCACGTGGCCTCGAAGCCCGCCTCGACGGAGAGCACCCGCGAGCCGGGGAGCGCGAAGGCCGGCGCGGCGACCAGGCGCCTGAGAGTGGCGAGGTTCTCGCGCCGCCGCAGCGGCCACGTCGGCGAGCGCAGGCGGGTGCCGCGCTCCTCGAGGCGCGCCTGGGCGTCGTCGTACGCGCGATCGAGGTGGTCGAGGACCGCGGCGCGGAACGGGTCGTCCTCGGGCGACTCGCCGCACGCCGGCACCTCCCGGCTCGCGCGCCGGACGGCCAGCGCCAGGGTCTCGTGGTAGACCGAGCCGGCCGTGACCGGCGTGACCTCCTCCTCCGCCTCCTGGAGCTCCGCCAGGCGCATCCCGTACTGGACGAACCAGCGGAACGAGCACTGGCCGAACGTCGTGAGCTGCGTGGCGCTGTAAGGCCCCGCCAGCGGCAGCGGGACCCCGTGGACGCCGTCGAAGGCGTCGGGTGGGAAGCCGCCCTCGCGCCGCCTCTCGACGACCCAGGCCTGCGCGGCGCGGCCCCCATGAGGACGGCCGCCGACCGACGCCGGCGACGCGGGCGCGGAGGACCCGTCGCGACCGACCGCCGCGGGCAGGGAGGCGATCAGCCCCTCGAGGGCGCTGGCGGGGCGCCGCGGGCCCGGCGCCGCCGGCTCGGGGGCGCAGACGGCGGCGAAGAACGGGCTCGGCAGCCGCTCCTTGCCGCCGAAGCTCGCCGGGCAGGTCAGCGTGAGGCTCGCGCCGCAGGCGTGCAGCACGGCGAGGAACGAGAGCTCCTCGCGCTCGGCGGCGCCCTGGGCGTCCTCGAGCGCCAGTCCGGCCCTCTCCAGGGCGCGGCGCTCGCGGAAGTCGACGACCGGGTCGTCGGCGACGGACTGCGGGAAGTCCCCCTCCGCCAGCCCCAGGGCGAACACGTGCTCGTAGCGGGCGCCGAACACGGCCAGGGGCGTGTGGAGCTCGACGGCGTCGCGCCGGGGCGGGTCCGCGGCGATCACCGCGACGTCGAGGACGTCGCCCACCAGACCGAGGAACCGCGCCAACGGCACGACCTCGCGCGCCGCCGGCGAGCCGGCCTCGGGCAGCGCCTCGCGCAGGCACCGCTCGAGCTTGGCCCGCGCCCGCCGGTCCTGCCGCGGCGCGGGCTGGGCCAGCCCGAGGCCCGCGAGCGTCGCGCGGAGGCGCTCCCTGTACTCGTCCCAGGTCGCGCGCCCGGGCCAGTCGAGGAGCTCAGCCGCTCGGGCGCCGGCCGCCAGCCACTCCGCGGCGCCCGTCGCGTGGCCGGCGCGGGCAGCGGCCCAGGCCTCGTCGCCGAGGGCGCGCGTGAGCGGGTGGCGCAGGAGCTTCGCCGTGGGCTCGAACGGCAGGCCGCCGCCCACGGACTCGACGAGTAGCCCGACGGCCTCGCCGAAGCGCGTCTCCCGGACGGGCACGGCGTAGGCCAGGCGTACGGGGACCCCGAACTCGGCGGCCACGGCCTTGACGAGAGGCCCGTAGCCGCGCTCGTCGCGCGCCACCAGCGCGATGGCGTCCGGGCTCGCGCCGGCCTCCAGCAGGTCCTTCACCCGCGCCAGGGCGAAGCGGACCTCGTCCTCCTCGTTCGCCAGTAGGTGGGCCGCGAGGGCCGGGAGCGGGGCCGGGCCGCCGCCCGCCTCCGCCGCGGGTGGCGCCGCGCCCTGGCCGACCGCCCACGTGAAGCGGGCTGCCAACCGCGGGCCGGGGGCGTCGCTGAGGCGCTCGTCCTCGACCACGCTCCAGCCGCGCGCGCCCAGCTGCGCGGCGGCCGCCGCGCTGGACGCGAAGCCGCGCGGCAGGACCACGGCCGAGCCGGCGGCAGCCAGGGCGTCGAGGAACGCGACCTCGCCCTCCCCGAGCCTGGCGTAGCCGAACACGAGGACGGGCTCCTGCCGGGGACCGGCGGCCGCCGCCCGCCACAGGAGCTCGGCCGGGTCGACCAGGCCGCGCTGCGCGAGGCGCCGGCTGTAGGCGAGGGCGAGCCTCACCGTCTCGACGCTGCGCCGTCCCACGCCCGCCGCCTCCAGCGTCGAGGCGAGCCAGGACCGCGACGCGATCCCGGCGCGGAGCAGCTCGCTGACGACGGGCTCGACCCGGCGCGCCGTGCCCTCGACGTCGCTGGGAGCGACGACCTCCGCGACCGCCTCGCGCATGGCGAGCAGGCGCGTCACGGCGCCCGCCACGGCCTCGCCGCCGGCGGTCACGGTCCGCACGGCCAGGTCGTGGAGGCTCAGGCCCACGGCGCGCCGGCCGTGCACGGCCCGGGCGGCGCGCAGGTTCGGGACGAGGAGCCTACGCCCCCCTAGCAGCCCGCGGGCGACGAGGAGCGGGTCCGCCGCGAGGTAGACGGTGCGGGCGCCGAGGCCCGCCTCGACAGGCATCGCGCTCATGGCCGCACCTCCTCTCGCCTCACCGCGTCGCGGCCGTGTATCACTTCTACCCCCACGCCGGCGAGCCTAGTGCGGCGCTGCGTCAGGAAGCGTCGCAGCTCCGCGCGGGGGCGCTGCCGGCCCACGTCTGGGACCGGTGGGAGCGCACCCTGGCTTGGTGGGTGTCCCAGTCCGGCGTGGCGGCGTGGTGGCGCGGCCGGCCGACGCCCTTCAACGACGCCTTCACCGCGCTCGTCGAGAGGCGCCTGGCGGACCCCCAGCTCGACCCCGCCCAGCTCGCGCGCTGGCGCGCGTTCGTCGCGAACCCCCACTTCGGTGCCAGCGCGCAGGCCACGCGCTCGGACGCGGGCGGCGATCGGCCGGCCCAGCCCGACGGAGGGCCTCAGGCGTAGCGCTCCAGCGCCGCGCGCGCCTCCGACGCCAGCCGCTCCCTCACCGACGCCGGCTCGAGCGCCTCGACCTTCGAGCCCCAGCTCAGGATGAACGCCAGGAGCTCGTGGGCGTCGCCGTCCTTGGCGAGGCGGCCGCGCAGCACCACCAGCAGCGACCCGTCCGCCTCCTCCCCGACGACCTCGATGTTGCGGTCGAACTCCTGCTGCTCGACGAACCACGCCGCGACGGACGGGTCGACCCTCAGCAGCACCTCGACGGGCTCGCCGACCACGGTGATCCCCCAGGCGCCCTCGAGGAACGCGACGGGGTCGAAGTCGGGCGGGATCTCGTACGTCTCGTCGAGGAGCCGCACGCCGCGCATGCGCGAGAGGCGGAACACGCCGACGTCCCGGTGGTAGAGCCGCTCGCGCGCGACGACGTAGGGCTGCAGGTTGCGGCGGTTCAGCTCGTAGTAATAGACCTCGTACTCGTGCGGGTGGTGCTTGCTGCCCCTCGCCGAGCGGTACTCGCAGCGCAGCACGCGGCGGTTGAACCAGGCCTGGGCGACGAGGTCGAGCGTGCGGTCGTGCCGCGTCGTGGGCAGGCGGTCGACGCTGCGCGCCAGCGCCGAACGCGCCGGCTCCGGGAGCTGCATCGCCAGCTTCTGCAGCGCGTTGCGGTAGTGCCTGTCGCCGACGCCGGTGTGGACCAGCAGCCGCGTGGCGCTGTGGACGGCCAGCGCCTCGACCTCGTTCAGGGCGCCGCTCGGCGACGGCAGGCGGTACCTGCCGTCCTCCTCGAGGAGGTCCACGGTCTCGCGCAGGTCCCACAGGTCCCGCTCGATCGTGCGGCGGCTCACGCCGAAGCGCTCGGCCAGCTCGACGACGCGGAAGGGCCTGAGCGCCAGGAGCTTCTCGAGCTCCTTGAGGCGGTTGGCCTTGTTGAGGTTGCGGGTCACCCGCGTCCAGCGTAGCAGCAACGCGAGGCCCGTCCGCGGCGGAGGGGCGCGTCCCCCGCCCCACGAGCCCTCGTGACCGGGACCGTCGAGGGCCCCGCCCCTCGTCAGGGGACGATCCTCCGTGGCCGCGGCCCTCCCATGGTGAGACACTGGGACGTGGGCGCCGACGTACCTCACACCTCCGAGCCGCGCGCCGGCGGCCTGCGCCTGCCGACGCGGCAGGTCCCGCTCGCCGCCGTGGCGCTCTACCTGGCCGCCCACGCGGTCTTCGTCGTCGCCGTGAACCTCGGCTTCCAGGCGCGGCTGCCCGGCCTCGACACCCTGACGGCGAACTGGCTGGGCCTCGCGCTGCTCGTCGGAGGGCTGCTCTTCGCGGCGTTCGGGCTGCGGCCGGCCGACGTGGGCCTGCGCGGCCGGGACCTGCCGGGCGGCGTCGCCTTCACGCTGGCCTACTTCGCGCTGCTGCAGGCGGGTCTCCTCGGCTACGCCGCCCTGAGCGGCGCCGAGGTCGTGAACGACTGGGCGCGAACAGGCTCGGCCACCGCGGCGTACCTCCTCCTGTCGCAGCTCCTCGGGAACGCCCTCTACGAGGAGATCGTCTTCCGGGGCTTCCTGCTGCCGCAGCTCACCCTCAAGCTGCGGCGCCTCGGCGCGGCGCTCGCGCTGGGGACGGCCGTCGTCGTCTCCCAGGCGGCGTTCTCCCTGGCCCACGTGCCCAACCGCCTCTGGGTGACCGGGCTGCCGGCCGCGGAGCTGCCCGGCGCGCTGCTGCAGCTCTTCGCGATGGGCCTGTTCTTCGCCCTGCTCTACCTGCTCACCGGCAACCTGTTCGCGGTGGTCGGGGTCCACGCGCTGAACAACGCCCCGATGCTCCACCTGGCCGCGGACGGCGCGCCGCTGGGCGCCTCCGCGGGCGTCGCCGTCGCGGCCGCGCTGCTCCTGGCCGTCGCCTGGCGGGCGTGGCTGGTCCGTTCCGCCCGCCCGTACCGCGGGCGCAGCGCACCGATGGCGCCGGCCTAGGCGTCAGGAGGCCGGCCGCGGCCTGTCGCGCAGGATGGGGAGGAACCGCTCCCAGGGCCCCACGTCCTCGCGGTAGCGCTTGGCCATGACGCGCGCCACCTGCGCCAGGTGACCGAGGTCGTGGACGACCCAGGTGGAGAGGAGCTGGCGCAACGTGACGGGGCCGAACTCCGGGTGCCTGGCGGTGGCGTCCAGGGCCGCCTCGTCGAGGCGCCAGGAGGCGAGCTCAGCCAGGCTCTCGCGCCGGGCGGCGGCGAACTCGTCGAGGAGGCTCTGCCGCGGTCGCCCCGCGTGGAGCCGCCGGTGGGCGTAGCGGTCGAAGGGAGGGAAGGCGGCGCCGGGGTCGCCGGCGCGGATCACGCGGGCGCGGGGGAGCCAGTTCGTGCGCTCGGCCTCGAGGAGGTGCCCGACGACCTCGAAGGGGCTGAAGGTGCCCTCGCCCTCGTCGGCGTGGAGCCAGGAGTCGTCGAGTCCGAGGAGGAGCGCGCTCAGCGTCGCCGGCGTGCGGCCGAGCACCTGCGTGGCGTGGTCTAGGTCGAAGGACATCCTCACCTCCGCCCCGGCGCCGCCTGTGCGGCCGACCGGGACGGAGGCAGGATAGCCGCGCGCAGCGCTTCGCTGGCGCGCTCAGGCCGCGAGGCCGGCGAGGACGTCCTCCATGCGGTCGTACGACACCTGCACGCCGTCCTCCATGCCGGCCGCGAGGATGCCCTGCAGCGTCTCGGCCGTGCGGCACTCGACGTGGACCCGCATCGTCGTCACGCCGTCCTCCTCTATGAGGTCGGTGGTGATGAGCACGCTGGGCTCCTCGGAGTCGCGGGCGACGCCCGGCAGGCCCTCGTACACCTCCGTGTGCACCAGGCGGCGCGGCTCGTCGAGCTCCACGAACCAGCCGTGGAAGAACACCTCCTGCCCCTCGTAGAGGACGGCGTTGCGCCAGTAGCCGCCGGGCCGGGGGTCGGAGACGCACTCCACCCACTGGCTTCCGGGGAAGCCCCACCAGCGCTTGATCAGCTCGGGCTCGGTGAGGGCGCGGTACACCGCCGCGGCGGGGGCGTCGAACCTGCGCTCGACCTGGTAGGCGGTGTCGGAGACGACGCTGAACCTGGCGGACCCCTTGCGGTTCTGCTTCACGGTCATGGCACTTCCTCCTCGATCTCCGCCACCACGTCCTCGAGCCGGTCGAGCCGCTCGTTCCAGGCGGCGGTGAAGCGCTCCAGCCACTCGAGGACCTGGCGGAGGGAGCGGCCGTCGACGCTGTAGAAGCGCCACTTGCCCTGGGGCCGTACGCGTACCAGCCCCGCCTCCTTGAGGACCCCCAGGTGCTTCGACACCTGCGGCTGGGACACGGCCAGGCGCTCGACCAGCTCGCTCACGGTCGCCTCCCCCTCGCCGATCGCCGCGAGGAGCTCGCGGCACAGCGGGTCGGAGAGGGCCCTGAAGGCGGTGCTGACCTTCACCTCGGCCACGCACGCATCATATTCCGATTCTGGAATATGTCAAGGGGTCGTGCCGCGGCCGCGCGGGCGGGAACCGGGCGCGTGCCGGGCGGGCGCGCCGGGGGCAGCCGGGCAGGGCAGCCCCCGAGACCCGTCGGCGTCGTGACCGTCGGCTACAGTGGTCGCACGTAAGGGGAGGACCGTATGCACCTGCGACATCTCACGCGCCACGTCGCCGTGATCGCCGCGCTGACGGCTGCGGCCGTCGCCGCCGCCCAGCCGGATCTGCCACCCGCTCCCGGCCAGCTCGTCGACGTCGGTGGGCGCAGCCTGCACCTTCACTGCCTGGGCGAGGGCGGCCCCACCGTCGTGCTCGAGGCCGGGCTGGGCGACGGTGCGATCGGCTTCACGCCGCTGCAGCGGCGCATCGCCGCGTTCACGCGCGTCTGCGCCTACGACCGCGCCGGCTACGGCTGGTCGGACGAGGCCGACGACGCCCGCGACCTGCGGGCCGTCGTCGCGGACCTCGGCGCCCTGCTCGAGGCCGCGGGCGAGGACGGGCCCTACGTGCTCGCCGGCCACTCGCTGGGCGGGCTGTTCGCGCTCGGCTTCGCCAAGGCCCACCCCGAAGACGTCGTGGGCATCGTGCTCATCGACTCCTCGCACCCGCACCAGATGGAGGCGCTGGCGGCCGTGCCGGAGCTCGTCGCGGCTCAGGACCTCGAGATCCAGGGCCTGGCCGCGGCCGTGGACATGGCCGAGGCGGGCGCGCTGCCGCCCGACGCCGTGAGGCCCAACGCCCCACCGGTGCTGTCGGCGCCGCTGCAGGACACCTGGGCGCGGCTGTTCGTCCAGGCGAAGCAGCTCCGGGCCGCGGTGGCCGAGTACGACGCCCTCGAGGCGACGCTCGACCAGGCGGCAGCGGCGCTCGACGTGGGCGACGTGCCCGTGACGGTGATCTCGCGCGGCCTCGGCGTCGACGCGCAGCTGCCCCCCGAGGCCCTCGAAGCGCTCGGCCTCACGCCCGAGGTCGTGCGCCGCGCCGAGGAGATCTGGGGCGAGCTGCAGGAGGGCCTGCTGAACGTCTCCACGAGCTCGAAGCGCGTGATCGCGAGCCGCAGCCCGCACTACGTGCACCACGCGGAGCCGGCGCTGGTCGTGGCGGCCGTGCGCGAGCTGGTCGAACGGGCGCGCTGAGCCGTGGGCTGGACCGTGTACGCACCCGTCCCCACGCCGCCCGCGAGCGGCTGAGCCGTGTTCGCCGGGCGCCGCGTCCTCGCCGTGCTCAACCCGACGAGCGGGGCGAGGCGCGGCGCCGACCTGGCCTCCGAGCTCGAGGAGGGCCTTAGGCGCCTCGGCGCCGCGGAAGCGGAGGTGCGCGTCACCGAGGGCCCCGACGACGCCCTCGCGTGGGCGACGGCCGCGGGCGACGAGGGCTTCGAGCTCGTCGTGGCGGGCGGCGGCGACGGCACGGTGACCGCCGTGGCGCAGGGGGTGCTCGCGTCCGGCGCCGACGTCCCCTTGGCCATCGCGCCGCTGGGCACCGGCAACGGCCTGGCGCGCGTGCTGGGCCTGCCGCTCGAGCCCGAGGAGGCGCTCGCCGCCGTGGCTGAAGGCAGGGCCGTGCGGTTCGACGTCCTCGAGGTGCCCTCGCACGGCCTCGTCTCCCTGCTGTTCTGCGGCGCCGGCCTCGACGCGAAGATCAACGAGGACGCCGACCGCGAGGCGAAGGACAGGCTGGGCTTCCTCGCCTACGTCAGGGCGGCGCTCGGCGCGGCCCGCGACGTCGAGCGCCACGACCTGACCCTCACCCTGGACGGCCGGACCTCGCGCCTGCCCGGCCACACCGTGATCACCTTCAACGCCACGCGGCTAGAGCTGCTGGGGCTCGAGGTCGGCCCCGACTCGTCGCCGCACGACGGGCTCATGGACGTGGCCGTGATGCGGCGACCGGGCGCCTGGGCCGTCCTGCGCCGTGCGCTCAGGCTCCTCGACCGCCGCGCCTCGCGCGCCGACCTGCGGCCCGCGTCGCGCCTGCGGCTCGAAGCGCGCCCTCCCCTGCCGGTGCAGGTCGACGGCGATCCGGTCGGGGAGACGCCGCTGGAGGTCGCGGTGTCGCCCGCCGCCGTGGCGTTCGTGGCGCCTCCCGACTACGCCGGCTAGCCCGCAGGCCGGCGGTATCCTGCCGGGACGTCCGCGGTGCGACGGGAGGCAGGCAAGACATTCAGGCGCGGGCGGCGGCTCGCGTTCCCGCCGATCGGGGACGCGCCGTGAGGCTGGGCGCAGAAGAAGCCGCGGAGCGAGCCAGTCCACGCCTCGGCGCGCGCCGACGTCCCGCGTCAGCCGCGCAGCCTGATGACCTCGCGCCGCGTGTGGTCGTCGATGTACTCGAACCACTCGACCAGCGTCAGGGGCCCGAGGTCGTTGTGGGGCACGACCGCCTGCGGGTCGGCGCCGGAGCGCGCGAGCTCGCGCGCCAGCGCGATCGTCTCCTCGCGCGTCCGAGCGAACGCCTCCTGCAGGTCCTCGAGCGACGCCCCCTCCGGGAGGCGGTAGGGATGGTAGCGGTCGAGCTCCGTCGGCGGGTCGCGCCAGCGCCGCACGCGCGCGAGGCTCCAGCGTTCGATGCCCACCCAGTGGTTCAGCGCCTCGCGGTTGCCAGGCGTGTCCTTGGCCGCGAGGATCCGCGGCATCAACCTGTCGCGCGACTCCGCGAGCTGGTCGGCGAGCCGCTCGAGGGTCTTGCCGCGGGCGCGCCGCCTGACCCTGGGCCTCAGGGCGGCACCGATCAGCTTCTGCACGAGGCTCACGTCGCTGCTACTGTAGGGCACCCGCGCCGCGGGGGGCGGCGCCTCGCGACCGGAGGGACGCTGTGAGGACTGTCTTCTACACGGCCAGCAGCCTCGACGGCTTCATCGCGACCGAGAACGACTCCCTCGACTGGTTGCTCCAGTTCTCCGCCGAGGACCCGACGTACTCCCGGTTCATCCCGCGCGTCGGCGCCGTGGCCCTGGGCAAGAACACCTACCTCTGGCTCCTCAACCACCACCGTGCCACGAAGGGGGACGCGCCGTTCGAGTGGCCCTACGAGCAGCCCACCTGGGTCTTCTCCTCCACCGAGCTCGAGAGGCCGGCGACGGGGGACGTCAGGTTCGTGCGCGGCGACGTGCGTCCGGTCCACGAGGAGATCGCGCGCGTCACCGGCGGCAAGGACCTGTGGGTCGTGGGCGGCGGCGACCTCGCCGGCCAGTTCCACGACCGCGGGCTACTGGACGAGCTGATCGTGACGATCGCGCCGGTCACCCTGGGCGCCGGCAAGCCGCTCTTGCCGCGGCGCATCAGCGATCCGCCGCTCGAGCTCGTGAGCGTCGAGAGGGTCGGGCCCTTCGCCCAGCTCACGTACCGCGTGCCTCGGAGGCGAGCGGCGGGCTGGGCGACCCGGGCGCGACCTTCTCGGGCAGCGACCTGAGGAAGGGCAGCTTCGCCGTCTCCTTCTCAGGAGCGCCCGAGCAGAACAGGCAGGTGACGGTGACGGCCTACGTCAGGGTCGAGTGAGCCCCTGACCGTAGGTCCGGCCGAGAGCGAGGCGCCGCCCGTGGGGGCGGCGCCTCGCTGCGAGGGTGTGGGTGATCGAGGCTCAGTTCATGCGGTGCAGGCGCTCCGGCAGGAGCCGGCGCAGGCCCTCGGGGGCGCCCGGCCAGAGCCTCTCGGGGTCGGGGGCCCTGAAGCGGAACACGCGGACGCCCTCGCCCGGGAGGTCGTGCAGGCCCGGGAGACCCGTGCCATGGAAAGCCCGACCCCCGTCGATCACGACGCCGGCCGCGTAGGCCCGCTGCGTGAGCAGGCGCCGGATCAGCGACGCGGACTCAGGGAAGCGCTCCGCGAGCTCGGCGACGTCCTCGTCGAGCTGCTCGCGCTGACGGGTCAGCTCCACGCGCCGCTCCGCCACGGCGGACTCGGCCATCTGGCGCGCCACGGCCGGCGACTCGCCGGCCTCGAGGGCGGCGACCAGCGCCTCCAGGCGCGCGACCTCGAGCTCCTGCTCGGCACGCCTGAGCTCCTCGCTCCGCTGCAGCAGCGCCTCCACCTCGGGGCGCGCCTCGGCGGGCAGCTCGCTCAGGACGGACAGGCGCCGGGCGCGCGCCGTCAGCTCGGCGATCCGCGCGCCCAGGTCGGCGCCCGTCGACGCCTCCTGCGCCAGCGCGACGGCGCCCACGAGGGCCAGCGCCAACGCCGGCAGCAGGAACCTCCTCAGACTTCGTCTCATCTATCCCTCCTGGTCATCTATCCCTCCTCGGCGCCGCTACGCGCTTCCCGGGCCGGGCGCGGCGCCGCTCGCCCGGGCCACGGAGCGGGACCGACCGCGACCGAGAACGTGACAGGCGTCCGTGCAGTTCCCGTGCAGAACGCGTGTCGCCAGGGCGCAGCCCGAGGCACGCGCCCCCGGCGCGCGAGCCCCCTCCTGCGGCGGACCGGCGCCCGCGGACGCTGCGCAGGCTGCACGCTCCCTGCACACGGCGGTCGTAACCTCGAGGCATGGCTGCACCGCGCTCGGCGACGGTCCTGATCGTCGAGGACGAGGCCGGCATCTCGCGCACGCTCGACGCCTACCTGCGCCGCGAGGGCTACGCCACCGAGATCGCGGCGGACGGCCACGTGGCCCTGACCCTCTTCCGCGCGGCGCGCCCCGACATCGTGCTGCTCGACGTGATGCTGCCGGGCCTCGACGGCTTCGAGGTGCTGCGGCGGATCCGCCAGGAGTCGGGCACGCCGGTGATCCTGCTGACGGCCAAGGGCGACGAGGTCGACAGGCTCGTCGGGCTCGAGCTCGGGGCCGACGACTACGTCGTCAAGCCCTTCTCCTTCAGGGAGGTGGTGGCCCGCGTGAAGGCCGTGCTGCGCCGCGCGAACGGCCAGCCCGAGGCCGCCCCGGCCTACGTGGTGGGCAGGCTGCGCGTGGAGCCCGAGCACGGACGCGCCCAGTACGACGGCCGCGACCTGCCGCTCACCGCCACCGAGTTCCGGCTGCTCGCCGCGCTCGCGGCCTCGCCCGGCCGGCTCTTCACCCGGTCCGACCTGATCGAGCGCGCGCTCCCCGAGAGCGACATCCTCGAGCGCACGCTCGACTCCCACCTCAAGAACCTGCGGCGCAAGCTCGCCGAGGCGGGCGCGAGCGGGCTCATCGTCACCGTTCGGGGCATGGGTTTCCGGCTCGAGGAGCGCGCGGCCGCTCAGGGAGCGGCATGAGCAGGCTCAGCGTCAAGCTGACGTTGGCGTTCGTCGGCGTCACCCTGGTGACGATCGCGCTGATCGTCGTGCCGCAGCTACGCGGTATCGCGAGCGAGTCCGGCGCGCTGCCGCCGGAGGAGAGGCCGCAGCTCACCCCCGCCAGCGTGGGCCGCGCGCTGCTGGAGGGCCGGGTCATGGCCGCCGGTCACCGCGCGGCCGTCACGGCCACGCTGCGCGGCGTCGAGGTGCGGCTCGACGACACGACGGTGATGGTCTACATCCCCGAGCGCGGCGACCCGGGCACGTGGCTGGCGGCCGTGCCGGGCGGCCCAGTCCTCCGCGACCTGCCGGCCAACAGGTGGGAGGAGCTGCGGACGCTCTCCGCGTTGGCGGCGACGCGGAGGGCGGCCAGGCCGACGGTCGGGCAGCTCGTGGTCCCGGCCGACCGCCTCGGCGTGGGCGGCTCGCAGCCAGAGGGCGGCCAGCAGGCCGGCGACGAGCTCGCGCTGGCCGAGGACACGGTCAGCCGCAGCACGCTCCTCGCCTACGTGCGGGGCTCGCTCGAGCGCCGCGCGGCGGCCCTCGTGGGCTCGGCCGCGGCGGCCCTCGCCTTGGCCGTGGTGCTGGCGTTGGTGCTGGCACGTCTCATAGCTAGACCGATCGAGGGCGTCACCGCGGCGGCCGGCAGGATCGCTGCCGGGGACCTCTCGACGCGCATCCCGCTCGGCCGGGCGCGCCGCCGCGGCGCGTCGGAGACCGAGCGCCTAGCCGCCAGCTTCAACGCCATGGCCGACAGCCTGCAGGCCATCGAGGAGAGCCGCCGCGCGATGGTCGCCGACATCGCCCACGAGCTGCGGACTCCTCTGACGGTGCTCCGCGGCCGGCTCGAGGCGATGGAGGACGGCGTGGTCGACCTCACGCTCGAGGAGGTGCGCGACCTGCACGCGCAGGTACTGGTGCTCACGCGGCTCGTCGAGGACCTGGGGACGCTCTCCCTCGCCGACGCCGGCAGGCTGTCTCTACGCGTCGAGGAGGTCGACTTGGCCGACCTGGCGCGCCTCGCGGCCGCCGGCTACCGGGTGCGGGCCGACGCGAAGGACGTGCGCCTGGACGTCGACGCCCCCGCCGCGGCGCCGCTGCGCGCCGACCGCGAGCGCCTGATGCAGGTGATCGGCAACCTGCTCGACAACGCCCTGCGGCACACGCCCGAGGGCGGCCGCGTCGTGCTCAGCGTGGCGGCTCGCGAGGGCGAGGTGGCACTGGAGGTGCGCGACAGCGGGCCCGGCATCCCCGCCGGCATGGAGCGGCGCATCTTCGAGCGCTTCGTGCGCACCGACGACGCCCGCTCGCGCGCGTCCGGGGGCAGCGGCCTCGGCCTCGCGATCGTCAAGGCGCTCGTCGAGCTCCACCGCGGCCGTGTCGACGCCGCCAACGCTCCGGGCGGCGGCGCCGTCTTCCGCGTCGTGCTGCCGGCCTGACCGGCCCTCACGGTCTCCAGGCGGTCCTCGACGCCGGCGGCGATCAGCTCCAGGACCTCCGCGGCAGGGGCACCACGGACCTCCCCCGCGACCCTCTCCAAGGCCCCTGGGGCGCGTCCGGCGACGTCGAGCATCCACCCACATGCGGGGCCCTCGTCGATGCCGGCCCGCCTCGCGGTCTGGGCGAAGTGCCGAGGCAACACCTCATGCACCGCGTAGTGGCGGTTCTCGCCCACAGCCATGGCGAGCTTGTGCTCCCGGCACCCACGCGCCGTCCCACCGGAGCAGCGTGGTCTTCGCCTGCGCCCCTGCCACCGAGATGCGGAAGCCCTGGCCGCGGGTCAGGCCCAGTGGCGCCGTCCCGAGGGACGTGAGCAGGTCGGCGATGTCCCCCTCGGTCACCGGGCGTCCCGTGGGCTCTCACCCCTGCCAGCCCACCTCCCTGCCATCAGCCCATACCGTGAGCAGGGGCGGGGGGCTAGTCGCCATGTCTGCCGACTACTGTCGGCGGACCGAAGGTACGGCCCTCCAAGACGATCTGGGCGCCGAGGACGGCCAGGATCGCGAAGACGGTGGAGACCTCGGTTCCGGGCGCTCCGGGCTCCACGCTGGAGATCGTCGCTTGGCGCAGTCCGGCCAAGCGGCCGAGCTCCGCCTGCGTCAGCCCCCCTCCCTTCGCAGGCGGGCGAGCGCTCGCCCGAGCTGCTCCGCGCTCCGTATGGGCGACGACCTCCGGATCATGGGACCAGTACTCGCGTACTAGTATCACAGGGGCTCGATACGGATACGCGTATACCGACGCACATATACGCTATCCCGTATCGGTATCGGCCGATACGCCTCCGCGCATGAGCGCTCAGCCCTCCCGGCCCGTGAGCGCGCGTCGGTGAAGGCGCTCAGGTCCGTTGACGCGACCCCATCCGGACCCCGGCCAAGCTCCCGCGGCCCGTTCCGCCCGAGCAGGCTCCGGGCATCGTCGACCCCACCGAGACGAGAACGGCGCGGCAGGTGGAGTCTCCCCCCGGGACCGCCCTGCCGCGCCTGATTCAGGATGCTACCCCGATGCGACAGGTAACGTCGCATCTCTCTCAGGAGACGCTCACAGAGGGCCCGGCCGGGCCGTTAGAGGCAGCGCGTGCTAGCGACGAGAGCCCGGGTCCCAGCCCACGAACCGGGCGCCGTAGGGGGCCAGGCGACGTGCCATGACGCGCATCGCCTCGGGGTTGCAGTCGACCAGGAGCGCGCGCCGGCCCAGCCGCGCCGCCGCCTCGCCGGTGGTGCCGCTGCCGGCGAAGAAGTCGAGCACCAGGTCGCCGGGCTCGGAGTGCACGCGCACGATGCGCTCGAGCAGCTTCAGCGGCTTCTGCGTCGGGTAGCCCGTACGCTCGCGCGAGTTCGTGGGCACGATCGTCTGCCACCAGACGTCGGTGGGCACCTTGCCCCGCGCCGCCTTCTCGGGCGTGACGAGCTTCGGCGCCATGTACGGCACGCGGTCGACCTCCTCCAGCCGGAACACGTAGCGGTCGGGGTCCACCGCGTACCAGAGGATGTTGTCGTGCTTCGCCGGCCAGCGGTCCCGCGGCCGGCCGCCGTAGTCGTAAGCCCAGACGATCTCGTTGAGGAAAGAGTCCCGCCCGAACACGCGGTCGCACAGGACCTTGGCGTAGTGCACCTCGCGGTAGTCGAGGTGGAGGAAGAGCGAGCCGTCGGGGGCCAGGAGGCGCCTGGCCTCGCGCAACCGCGGCTCGAGGAACGCCAGGAACTCGTCCTCCGCGAAGGCGTCGGCGAACGACATCTCGGTGACGACCTCCTTGCGGTAGCGCGCCCCGTGGAACCCGACGTGACCGCCGCTATCGTCGCGCACCACGCGCGTGCGCCGGTGCGTGCGGCGCCGGCCGGTGTTGAACGGCGGGTCGATGTAGACGAGCCGCGCGATGTCGTCCGGGAACCGGCCGAGCACCTCGAGGTTGTCGCCGAAGTGGACCTCGATCACCTGCCAGCGACTCTACCCGCGCCGCGTCCCGCGCCGCGGGGAGCGGCGCGAGGTCCCGGGCGTCCGTCGACCAGGCCGGCGGGGGACCAAAGAGAAGAGGCCCCGGGTCAGACGAGTCGACGCTTGCTCTGGGGCCTCTGTTGCAGGGACCCGGAGACCTCCTCCGTTCCCTGAACCACCTAAAGCCTACGGCCGAGACGCCCGACCGGGCAGGGACGTAGGTCCCAGGGGCCGAGGGCCTACCGTCATCAAGCCCGCCGGTCACGGCAGGTGCTGCGTAGGTCCCAGGGGGAGGGCCTACCTCTTCCCCCGCGCGGCCACGGGCACCACGGCCTCGATGACGCCGCCGCGGTGGAGGACGACCTCGTCGACCAGGTTGCTCACCGGGCAGACGTGGTTCGGCACGACCGTGAGCCGCTCGCCGATCCGCGGCCTCCTCCCGCAGGCGCTCAGGTCCACGACCCCGTGCTCCTCCGACAGCTCCGTGATCACGGCGTCCGGGTACTCGACGATCAGCCCGTAGCCGCGGCCCATCGCCGGCGGCACGAGGTCGCTCGAGAGGACCTTCGAGCCGGCGTCGATGACGCCGCGGTCCTCCGTAGGGCGGCTGACGAGGGTCACGTGCACGCGCAGCGCGACCTCGGCCAGCGAGGCCTCCCCGCCGGCGAGGCTCTTCCTGTCGTGGTAGACGTACGTGCCCGCGCGGTACTCGTTCACGTGGGGCAGCTCGTGCGCCCGCCACATGCCAGGCGTCCCGCCCGCCGACACCGTCCGCACCTCCAGGCCCGCGCCGTCGAGGAGCCGACGCGCCTCGTCGACGAACGGGCCGATCGCCGGCGAAGCCGGGTAGGTGAGCAGGCCCTCGAACGTCAGGAACGGCGCGGCGGCCGCCCTCTCGGCCAGGCGCAGCGCCTGCTCCGGCTCGACGACGCCCTGGCGGCGCTTGCCGCACTCGAACTCGACGAGCACCCCGACGCTCCGCTCGGCCGCTGCCGCCGCCTCGGCGACCGTGGCGAGGGCCACCTCGTTGTCGACGGCGACCCGCACGTCGGCCATGCGCGCCAGCCGCGCGAGCCGGGCCGCCTTCGCGGGGCCGATGAGGTCGTAGGTGATCAGCACGTCGCGCACGCCGGAGGCGAACATCACCTCGGCCTCCCCCAGCGTCTGCACCGTGACCCCCCGCGCGCCGGCCGCGAGCTGCCTGTGCGCCAGCAGCGGCAGCTTGTGCGTCTTCACGTGCGGCCGGTTCGCGATGCCGTGCTCGTCCAGGTACGCCTGCAGCTTGGCGACGTTCGCCTCGGCGACGGTCAGGTCGACCGCCACAGCGGGCGTGTCGAGCTCGTCAGTCGTCGATGGCAAGACCAAGCGCGTGCCGCTGACCACCGCCCGACGTTACCCGACGAAGCACGAGGCTGCGCGCGACCCGAGCTTGACCGCGCCCGGGGTTGGGGCCTAGTCTTTGATCAAATATCAAAAGCTGGTCAGGAGGTCGGCGATGGTCAAGCGGTCCGCCACTCTCTTACTGTTGGCGTTGGGTCTGCTCCTCTCCTCAGCCGCCGCTCAGGATCTGGTTTCCATCAACTACCTGACGTCCTTCTCCACGTTCGGTCGCGACGCGTACGCGTACGTCGCGAAGGAGCTCGGCTTCTTCGAGGAGGAGGGCCTCGACGTGGCGATCAACCCCGGCGGTGGCACGGTGGGCGTGATGCAGCTCATCGCCGCCGGGACCGCCGACTTCGGCCCAGGCGACGCCGCCACCGCCTTCATCGCCATCGCCAACGAGGGTCTCGACCTCAAGGCCGTAGCCGCTGTGCACCAGCACAGCCTCGCGGCCGTGATCGCGCTCGAGTCGTCGGGGATCAGGACGCCCAAGGACCTCGAGGGCAGGACGTTCGCCGACGCGGCGGGCTCGACCAACCGCATCCTGTTGCCCGCCTACGCCGCCGCCGCCGGCTTCGACGCCTCGACCGTGGAGTTCGTCGCCGCGGCGCCGCCCGACCTCCCGCGCCTTCTCGCTTCGAAGGCCGTCGACTTCATCGGCCAGTTCGTCGTCGGACGCTCACTGATCGAGACGGCCGCCGGCGAGCCAGCGGTGATTCTCCCCTACAGCGATCACCTGCCCGACCTCTACGGGAACGTGATCTTGGCGCGCACCGAGATGATCGAGCGGCAGCCCGAGGTGGTCGAGGCGTTCGTCCGCGCCTTGATGCGCGGCCTGCAGTACTCGATCGACCACCCTGAGGAGACGGGCGAGATCCTGGCACGGGCCGTTGACGGCCAGGACCCGGACATCGCGGCCGACGAGGTGCGGATCATGCGGGACTACGTGCTGCCGCCGGACTTCGAGGGACACATCGGCCAGATCGACCCGGCGAAGGCCGAGTCGATGATCGCCATGCTGCGCGAGGCAGGCGCTATCACCGGCGAGGTCGCGGTCGACGACGTCTTCGCGCCGGGCTTCACCGGCCCCTAGAGCTCCAGCAGCGTGGCATTCCTCCGGGTACACGACATCACCAAGACGTTCACGGGGGCGAAGGGCGCCCCCGTGGACGCCCTGAGCCACATCGACCTGAGTGTCGCGGAGGGCGAGTTCGTCACGCTCGTGGGCAGGTCCGGCTGCGGGAAGTCGACGTTGCTCCGGATCATCGCCGGTCTCACGTCGCCCACGTCGGGTCACGTGGAGATCGGCGGGTCACGGGTGCAGCGGCCCAGGCGCGACGTCGGGCTCATGCTCCAGCAGCCCGCGCTGATGCCCTGGCGCACGGCGCTGGAGAACGTCCTGCTGCCGACCGAGGTGATGGGAAAGGACCAGCGTCGGTACCGCGAGCGCGCGTACGAGCTGCTCGAGATGACCGGCCTGAAGGGCTTCGAGCACCATTACCCCCGCCAGCTCTCCGGGGGCATGCAGCAGCGCGTGTCCTTGTGCCGCTCGCTGATCCACGACCCCGCCGTGCTCCTCATGGACGAGCCGTTCGCGGCACTCGACGCTCTGACGCGGGAGGAGCTTTCGATCGAGCTCCAGCGCATCTGCGCGAGCCAGCGCAAGACGGTGATCTTCGTGACGCACTCGATCGAGGAGGCGGTGCTCCTCGCCGACCGTGTCGTCGTGATGACGCCGCGGCCCGGGACCGTGAAGAAGATCGTGCCCATCGAGGCGAAGCGACCTAGGACCCTGGGCATGAGCGAGCAGATCGACACGCTCGCGCGGGCGGCCGGCGAGCTCAGGGAGCTGCTCTTCGACCGCACCGAAGGCGGGCGGCCGGTGCTCGCATGAGGGCGGTGGTCCACGAGCGCCAGGCTACCGGCGAGGCTCGGGCGGCCCGCCTCCCCGTGCTGGACCGCCGCCTCCTGGCGGCCGTCCTGCCGCTTCTCGCTACCGGACTTTTCGTGCTGGCCTGGTGGGGCCTCAAGGTGGTGAGCGGCTGGAACGACGTTATCCTCCCGTCACCCGCGAAGGTCGTCAGCTCGATCGCGAGCAACTCCCAGCTCCTCTGGCGCCACGGGCTGGTGACGCTCAGGGAGACCGTGGTCGGGTACGGGCTCGCCATCCTCATCGCGGTCCCGCTCGGCGTGCTGATCGGCTACTCCTGGGTCGTCGACAAGGCCCTCTCGCCCATACTGATGGGCCTCAACGCCGTACCCAAGGTCGCAGTCGCCCCCCTGCTGATCATCTGGATGGGCTTCGGCATCCAGCCCAAGGTCGCGATGGTCGTGCTCCTGTCGTTCTTCCCCATAGTCCTCGGCGCCGCCTCCGGCATCAAGGCGACCCCGCCCGACCTGGTCGAGATGATGCGGTCCCTCGACCCCACGCCACTGCAGATGTTCTTCAAGCTCCGCTTGCGCGCCGCCCTGCCGCAACTCTTCGTTGGTCTCCAGGTGGCGATCGCCCTCGCCGTCATCGGCGCCGTGATCGGCGAGTTCGCCGGAGCCACGCGCGGGCTCGGCTACCTGATCACCGTCTCCGGCGGGACGGCCGACACCGCCCTCGCTTTCGCGTCGCTGGTGGTCCTCTCGGCCATAAGCATCGGGCTCTACTACGTCGTCCTGGCCGTGGAGCGGCTGCTGGTGCCCTGGGCTGAGGTGAGGCCTTGAGCGCCGGCGCGCCGCGCGTGGCCGTGGCGGACCTCCTGCAGGTCACGCGCGAGCTGTTCACGGCCCTGGGCGTGCCGCCCGAGGCCGCAGCGGAGGTCGCCGAGGCCCTGGTGCGGGCCGACCAGGAGGGCCAACCGTCGCACGGCGTGATGATGGCCGAGCTGTACGCCAGGCGCCTGCTCGGCGGCTCGGCCACCACGCGGACCCAGGGCGAGGTCGTGTCCGATCGTGAGGCGACCGCGGTGATCGACGCCGGACACGCTCTCGGCCAGCTCACGGCCCGCCAGGCGGTGGACCTAGCCTGCGACAAGGCCGCGCGGTTCGGGGTCGGGATCGTAGCCGTGCGCAACGCCAACCACTTCGGCACCGCCAGCCGCTACGCGGAGCGCGCGACCGAGCGCGGCATGGTCGGCATCGTGATGTGCAACACCCGCCCCCTGATGCCGGCGCCCGGAGGCGGGCGGCGACTGGTGGGGAACAACCCCATCGCGATCGCCATCCCCGCTTCCTCCGGCGAGCCCTTGTCGTTCGACATGGCCACCAGTCAGGCGGCGATGGGCAAGATCCGCTTGGCCGCCGCGGCCGGCGAGAGGATTCCGCCCGACTGGGCCACGGACGAGCGCGGGGTGGCCACCACCGACCCGCAAGAGGCGATCAGGGGCATGCTCCTGCCCGCGGCGGGCCCCAAGGGCTTCGGCCTCGCGCTGATGATTGACCTCCTGTCGGGCCTGCTGTCGGGGGGCGGATGGGGCGACACCGTTACGCCCCTATTCGGCGACATGAGCGTGCCCTACAACTGCTCACAGCTCTTCATCGCCATCGACCCCGGGTCCTTCGTCGAGCCGGCGTCCTTCGCTGAGCAGGCGCAGCGGGCGGCTGACCGCGTGCGCGCCTCGCCGCGCGCCGACCCCGCCGACAGCACTCCCGGCCGCGCCCCGGGCGACGCACGCCGCCTGATGCGCGAGGCCAACCGCGAGACGGTGCCGGTGGCGCGCCCGGTGCTGCGCAACCTCGTCAGCATCGCCAAGCAGCACGGTGTCTCCGTTCAGCGCCTGGAACCGCTGCTGGCAACCAGCCCGACCTAGTCCGCCGATGAACGACACCAGCCCGCCGGCTCACGGCGGAGGGAGGAAGACGCATGCCTAAGCAGGAGATCCGAAGCGACCAGCTCCGCACGCCACCGGGCGTGTTCTCCCAGGCCACCGCGATCGAGGCGCGTGGGCGCATCGTGTTCATCTCCGGGATGACTGCGCGCCGCGCCGACGGGACGATCGCCGGCATCGGGGACATCGAGGAGCAGACGCGTCAGGTGTGCGAGAACCTCAAGGCCGCGGTAGAGGCGGCCGGTGGCACCATGGAAGACATCTGCCGCGTCGACGTATACGTGCGCAACATCGAGCACTTCGAGACGATCCATAAGGTGCGCCGCGAGTACTTCAAGCCCCCTCTGCCCGCCTCGACGATGGTCGAGGTCTCCAAGATGGTGTCGCCCGACTACCTCATCGAGATCAGCGCCATCGCCGTGATCCCCTGAGACCATGAAGCTCGCCCGGATACGCCATCAGGGACGACCGCGGGCGGTCGTCGTCGAGGACGGCACCTACGCGCTTCTGCCCGAAGCGTTCACCGACCTCTCTGCGGTGGTCGCAGGCGGCGAGGATGCCCTGACCGAGGTCGGGCGCGCCCTGCGCACGGCCGAGCGGGTGCCTGCCGACGACTCCGTCCTGCTCGCGCCGCTCTCGCGCTTCAACCGCGACATACTCTGCACCGGCTGGAACTACCTCGACCACTTCTACGAGGGCGTGGGACTGCGCGAGGGCCAGGAGGTCGAGCTGCCGAAGCGCCCGACGTTCTTCACGAAGGGGCCGGACACCGTGATCGGCCCGCGCGACCCCATCGCCTACGACCCCGAGGTCTCGACCAAGTGGGACTACGAGGCAGAGCTGGCGCTCGTCATCGGCAAAGCCGGGCGCAGCGTCCCCGAGTCGCGAGCGTTCGACCACGTCTGGGGCTACATGCTTGCGAACGACGTCTCGCTGCGAGACCTCCAGCGCGCCCACGGCGGCCAGTGGCTCAAGGGCAAGAGCATCGATAGGACGTTGCCCATAGGGCCGTGGCTGGTGACGGCCGACGAGGTCGACGTGACCGCTGTGCGCCTCCGCTGCGAGGTGAACGGGGAGGTACTGCAGGACGCTTCGACGGGCCAGATGGCCTTCCCCGTGCCGAGGTTGATCGCGGAGCTGTCTTTCGGCATGACGATCAGGCCGGGCGACGTCTTGCTCACGGGCACCCCGTCCGGCGTCGGCAACGCCCGCGACCCCCAGCGCTTCCTTCGAGAGGGCGACGAGGTCGTGGTCAGCGGTACGGGCCTGGGGGAGCTCCGCAACGTCGTCTCCCGCGTGGACCTGCACTCGCCGTGCTGAAGAAGACGGTGAAGGTTCGAGCGCAGGAGTGGCACGACGCCCTCGTGCCTGGGGGCCACCGCACGATGGCCGACATCGCCACCGAGCGGCTCCACGACGCGATCATCACCGGACGTTTCCCGCCCGGCACGCCGCTGAGGCTCATCGACATCTCCGAGCGCCTCGGCATGAGCTCGATGCCGGTGCGTGAGGCGCTGAGACGCCTCGAGTCGATCGGCCTGGTGACCGTTCTGCCGCACCGGGGCGCCTACGTGCGCGAGATGACGCTCGACGACTTCGAGGACACGATGGCCACGCGCCGCCTGCTCGAGTGCGAGTGCGTGGAGCGTGCGGCGCGCGCCTTCGCGGGCGACCGGGTGGAGAAGTGCCGGGTCCACCTGGACCGATACGTGGCCCTCATGGACGCGGGTCTGATGGTGGAGGCCCGCACGGCGCACCGCGACTTCCACTACGCGATCTACGAGGCGGCGGGGTCGCGCTGGCTGCTCCGCGCCATCGACACGGTCTGGAAGAACTCCGAGCGCTACCGTTTCGCCGCCGAGCCAGCCAGCTCCCGGGACCAGACGATCGAGGAGCACACAGCGATCCTCGAGGCCTGCGCCGCCCGCGACCCCGTGACCGCACGACAGGCGCTAGCCGACCACTTGGACAGGGCGGCGACCCGCATGCGCGCGAACCTCCTGAACCGCGGCTGGGTCACGGCTGAGCTAGCGAAGGGCGCGGGCGCGACCGAGGCCGGCACCGCGGAGGGGGCCGTAGGGGCGGAGGCCGCGCCGTGAGGAGCCGCGGCGTGCGGGCGACCTTCGACGCGTCCGGCTCGGTCACCGTCGTCACCGGCGGCTCCAACGGGATCGGCCTGGCCGCAGCCAGGGCCCTCGCCGCGGCGGGCGGCACCGTGCACGTCCTCGACGTCGTCCCGCCGGCCGAAGAGGTACAGGGCGACGTGCACCACCACCGCACCGACGTAGCCGACCGCGCCGCGCTCCTCGACCTGGCCGGCCGCCTGGGCCCGGTCGACGGCCTGCTGTGCTGCGCCGTGGTGCAGCCGCGGACGCCCGTGCTCGAGACCTCCCCTGAGGAGTGGCAGCGGGTGATCGACGTCAACCTCAACGGCGTCGTCTGGGCCTGCCAAGCGTTCGTCCCCGGCATGGTCGAGCGGGGACACGGCTCCGTCGTCCTGTTCACCTCGGGCCTCGCGACCACCGGCTACCCGCGAGCCAGCGCCTACGCCAGCTCGAAGGGCGCCATACAGGCGTTCGCCAGGTCCCTCGCGAAGGAGGTGGCCTCCAGCGGTGTGCGCGTGAACCTGCTCTCACCAGGCGTGATAGACACGCCCCAGTTCCGGTCCGCGAACCCCGGCGCCGACCTCGAGCACTGGAGGGCGACCACGGGGATCGGCGTGCCCGAAGACGTCGTCGGCTCGATCCTGTTCCTGCTCTCCGACGCCGCCAACCTGACGGGGTCGCTGCTGACGCGCGAGATGGCGTTCCCGCGGAGGGCGGTGTGAGCGACTTCGTGGAGCGAGGCCGTGGACGACTGGGCCCCGACGAGCTGACCGCGCTCGACGGTCCCCCGGTTCTGGTCGCCGGAGCAGGTCCTGTCGGACTCATCACCGCTCTGGGCCTCACGCACTACGGCCTGCCGGTGGTCGTGCTCGAAGCCGACGACTCGCTCTCGACCGACACCAAGGCCGGAACGGTGCTGACTCGGACGCTCGAGGTCCTCGACCGCTACGGCGTGGTCGAAGAGGTGCTCAAGGTGGCGTTGCGCATCGAGAGGATTGCGGACATCGAACGCGGCACCGGCGAGGTCATCCGCGAGATCGACACATCCGTACTCTCCGGGGACACCCGCTTCCCGTTCATCGTGAACATCCCGCAGCACCACCTCGAGCCGATCCTGGCCAGGGAGCTCGAGCGCCGCGCCCCGGGCAGCCTGCTCATGCGACACCGCGTCCTCGGCTTCGAGCAGGACGACGAAGGCGTGACGGTCCGGGTGGAGGCGCCGGACGGAGAGAAGACGCTTCGGGGCTGCTACCTCCTCGGCTGCGACGGCGGGAGGAGCACGGTCCGGAGGCAGCTCGGCGTCCACGTGGAGGGCAAGACCCTCGAGGAGCGATACACGCTGGTCGACGTCAAGGTCGACCTCGACGTCGAAGACCAGCGCGACTACCCCTACCTCGCCTACTTCGCCGATCCGGACGAGTGGATGATCCTCGTGAGGCAGCCGGAGTTCTGGCGCTTCCTCTGGCCTCGCAAGCCGGACCAGCCGCCCTACTCCGAGGAGCGGCTCGCCGCCAAGGTGCGGGATTACATCGGGGACGTCTCGAGGCTGGAGGTCGTCGGTTCGTACGAGTTCAACGTGCACGTGCGCGCCGCCACCACCTGGCGCGACGGGCGCGTGTTCCTGATGGGCGACGCCGCACACCTGCTCACGCCGATGTGGGCGCTGGGTCTGAACACCGGTGTCCTGGACGCGTCGAACCTCCCCTGGCGCCTGGCATGGGTGCGCCGCGGCTGGGCGGACGCGAGCCTCCTAGACGCCTACGAGGAGGAGCAGAAGCCGCTGGCGATCCACGGCTCGGGCGAGATGGCGGAGGCCGCCCGGCGCTTCATGGCACACCAGGCCGACTCCGTCGAGGCCATGACCGAGAAGGCGTGGGCGAACGCCATGACCCGGTCGATGCTGGGCATGCGCCTTGACGTGGACGGCACCGGCGAGTGGCGCCTCGCGTCGGTGGCCGCGCCCGGACCGGTGCGGCCGGGCGATCGCGTGCCGGACCTGCGGGTGTGGGCCTACGCTGGCGAGACCTCACTCCACCGGCTGACGCGTCACGCCTTCGTCGCGCTCCACTTCGTCGACGCACGACGCCGACCCACGCTGCCGGCCGACGAGCCGGGGCTCCTGCACCGCGTCGTGTCCCGCTGGGACGCGCCGCTCGACTCCGGCCTGCGGGAGCGAGCCCTGTTCGATCCGGGCGGGCAGGTGCAGGCGCGCCTGGGCGTCCCGGACGGCTCCGTGTTGCTGCTACGCCCGGACGAGCACGTGGCGGGCATAGCCCCGCCGTCGGCCGGCCCCGGCATGGCGACAGAGCTGTACAGGAGGGTCGTTCGCGCCCCGGTGCGGACGGCGATGTCGTGATCTTCAGGTGGAGACCGCCGCACGGCGGTGCTACCGCGCGGGAGGGAGCATGAGCGACGAGTTCGGGCTGGAGCTGGCCAAGCAGCGGGGCATCACCCTGGGCGACGTGGGCACAGAGCTGCTGCAGGAGACCGAGGACATCCGGGTGTGGCGCGTGGACCTCGACCCGGGCGAGACGATCCCGTTCCACTTCCACCGGCACCCGTACGTGGTGGTGTCGTTGGACGGGGACAAGAACGTGGTCGAGTCGATCTTCGGTGACAAGCGCGAGACCTTCGAGCCCGCCGGCCACGTCGTCTTCCGTAACTCCGCCTCGCCGGTGCACCGCCTCACCAACGTCTCCGACGTGCGCTACGAGTCGCGGCTAGTGGAGTTCAAGAAGATGCCTTGGGGTTCTGAGGGCGGGTTCCTGCCGCTGGGGAGAGCGGCCGAGGGCGTCGCGGCAGCCACGCCGGCCGTCGCACCCGGCCAGGTGGCCGGCCCCTTGCCGGCGTCGACCGAGGCGCTGTCCCCGGAGGTGCGCGATGCCTTCAAGGAGGTGCTGATCCAGACCTCCGACCTCGAGTGGGTGGCGAAGTCCCTGGCCGGCCTGTCGCAGAAGATGCTGTGGCGCAACGAGGAGACCGGCGCCTCGATAGCGCTGGTCAGGTTCGAGAAGGGCGCCGGCATCCCGGACTCGCATGCCCACGCCTCCAACCAGTTCATGTACTGCCTGTCCGGGCGCTACCGCTACATACCGACCGGCACGACGCTGACGCCCGGCAGCTTCTATTGGAACCCGAAGGGCAGCGTGCACGGGCCGACGATCGCGGAGGAGACGACGGTGCTCCTCGAGATCTACGACGGCCCTCACTACCCCAAGCGCCCTTCCTGGTACGACAACGACGAGGACGCACGGTAGCTACATGGGAGGTCCAGCTCGCCGCCAGCGTTGGGGCTGGGACACGCACATGCACCTCGTGCCCCCGGCCGTGGTAGCTGTGGCCCGCGAGGGCGCGTTCGGCCTGTCGCTGGAAGACCACGCCCTCAGGGTCGACGGCGAGCGCGTACCGCTCGGCAAGATCGTCGACGCCTCGGCGCTGGTGGCTCGTCTGGACGAGGACGACCTCGAAGGCGGGCTGATCGCCGTCCCCCCGGGCCTCTTCCGACCCCACCAGCCCGACCGCGACCGCCGCGAGTGGGCGCGGCTGGTCAACGATGGCCTGGCGGAGGTGTTGTCCGAGCACGGCGGCCGGCTCCGCGGCATGGCCTTCTTGCCCATCGAGGACCCGGCGCTCGCCGCGGAGCTCGCTGACGGCCTCGACGAGTCCTGGGCCGGCGTGACCTTCGGTACCGTCCTCGGCGGCCGCAAGCTGCACTGGCCCGAGTACGAGGAGCTGTGGCAGGTGCTCGAGCGCCGGCGGCTGCCGGTCCTCCTGCACCCAGGCCACCCGGCGGACCCGCGGCTCGACGAGTTCTACCTCACGAACCTCCTGGGATACCCCTTCGAAACGACCCTCGCCGCCGCGAACCTCGTCTTCGGCGGCGTGCTCGACAGGTATCCGGGCCTCGACATCCTCCTTTCCCACGGCGGCGCGGCCGTCGCTGCCCTGGTGGGCCGCTGGGACCGCGGCGTTGCCACCCGCCGGCCTGGCGTCCCGCAACTGCCCCGCGCGCCCCTCGACTACGTGCGACGCTTCTACGTGGACACCGTGACCCATTCTCCGGCGTACGTCGACTTCCTCGTCGTCACGCTCGGCTCCGACCGACTGGTCCTAGGCTCCGACTGGCCGTTCCCCATGGGCACGGACTCGGCGCAGGACGCCATCGATCACCTGTCAGAGGACCTGTTGACCGCGATCAGGAGCACCAACCCGCGTCGGATCTTGGACCGGCGGGGACCCTGACCAGCCGCGTGCTCGGCATACCGGACCGGCTGGTCGCCTGACGCGTCGCCGAACCGCCTTCGCGACCGAGACCCCGGCAGACACGCCACTCGCGACCACGGTCGGTGAGATTTGCTGCGTGGGATCCCCCGCCGTCCCGTTGGCCGGCCGCGTCCTCGCCCCGGAGCGCCTCGAGGTCGTCCCCCAGGAACGCCCCTCGCCCGGCCCTGACGAGGTGCTGGTCGCCGTCGCGCGGGCCGGCGTCTGCGGCACCGACGTGCACATCGTGGAGGGCGCCTACCCCCTGACCCGGTACCCGCTCGTGCCCGGGCACGAGCTGTCGGGCACCGTGGTCGAGGTCGGTGAGCGCGTCAGGAACGTGCGCGTCGGCGAGCGCGTCACCGTGGACCCGAACGTGCCGTGCCTCGCCTGCCCCGAGTGCCGGCGCAACGCCTTCAACCACTGCCGATCGATGAGCATCGTCGGCGTGAACCGCGACGGCGGGTTCGCGAGCTACCTGGTGGTGCCGGAGCGCGCCGTCTACCCCGTGGGCGACATGCCGTTCGCGGCGGCGGCACTCGTCGAGCCGCTGGCGTGCGTGCTGTGGGGGCTGAAGCGCGCGCACCTCGAGCCCGGCGCCCGCGCGCTGGTCTTCGGCGCCGGACCGATGGGCTGCCTGCTGCTGCAGGCGCTGAGGTCCGCGGGCGCCGCCGCCGTGGCCGTCGTCGACAGGGTGGCGTACCGCCTCGACGTCGCGCGCGACCTCGGCGCCACCGAGACGGTGCCGGCCGACGACCGCCCCGCCCTGGCGGGCCTCCCGGAGCGCGGCTTCGACCTCGTCGTCGACGCCACAGGCGTGCCGTCGGTCCTAGAGGCCGCCCTCGCCTACGCCCGCCCCGGCGGCACCGTGTGGGCGTTCGGCGTGGCTCCGGCCGACGCGCGCATCGCCGTCTCCCCCTTCGAGCTCTTCCGGCGCGACCTCACGCTCTTCGGCTCGTTCGCGCTGAACCGCACCTTCGACAGGGCGATCGAGCTGGCCAGGTCGCCGGCCTTCGAGCTCGAGGCCCTGGTGTCGCACGTGGTGCCGCTGGCCGACTTCGCCCGCGGCCTCGACGTCGCCCGCCGCGAGCCCAAGCGGATGAAGGTCCAGTTCGAGATGCCGCCGGTCGCGGGGTGAACGGAGCGCGTATGCGAGGAGGGCCACGGACGTGAACGGAGCGCGTACGCGAGGAGCGCCAAGCACGTGAAGGGACCGGAGCACACGGAGGGACCGTCCAGTGCCGACCTCGCGGCGTGGGTCGCCGACCTCGAGGCCCGGCTCCGCGCCGCCGCGATACCGGGCCGGGCGGAGCACGAGAAGCGGTACCTGAAGAGCGAGCTCGAGCACGTAGGCACGAGCGTCCCCGCGACCCGCGCCGAGGTGAAGCGCTTCCTGCGCGAGCGGGTCCCGAAGGAGCGCGCCGCGACCGTCTCGTTCGCCGAGGCGGTCTGGGAACGGCCCGTGCACGAGCTGCGCTTGGCGGCCGCGCTCGCGTTGGAGGAGCGCGAGGCCCTCCTCGGCGCCGCGGACCTGCCGCTCCTCGAGCGCCTGCTAAGGGAGGCCCGCACGTGGGCGCTGGTCGACGTGCTGGCGCCGAGCGTCGTGGGCCCGCTGGCCCGCCGGCACGCCGAGGTCAGGGACGTCCTGGCGGTCTGGGCACGCGACCCCGACCACTGGCTGCGGCGCTCCGCCGTCATCGCCTACCTGCTGCCCCTGCGGCGCGGCGAGCCGGTCTTCGACGAGTTCGCCGCCCTCGCCGACCCGCTCCTCGAGGACCGGGAGTTCTTCGTGCGCAAGGCGATCGGCTGGGCGCTGCGCGAGCGCACCAAGTCCGCGCCAGACGAGGTCGTCGCCTGGCTGATGCCGCGGCGCCACCGCGCCTCCCGCCTCACCCTGCGCGAGGCGGCGAAGAACCTGCCGGCGGAGCAGAGGGACGCGCTGCTCGCCCGCTAGGGTCGCGCCCGCCTCACAGCTTCACCAGGCTCCAGGCCTTCTCGATGGCGTCGCGCAGGTTCGCCACGTGCCGGCGCGCGGCGGAGGCGGCGGCCTCCGGGTCCCGCGCGCGCAGCGCCTCGAAGATCGCGACGTGCTCGGCGAGCGACATGTCGCTGCGGCCGGGGATCAGGATCGTGCGGAGCTGCAGGCGCGCGAGACGCAGCCGCAGGGTCCTGATCAGGTCGGGGATCGTGCGGCTGCCCGACGCCTCGTAGACCGACTGGTGGAACGCGACGTTCGTCGCCGAGTACTCGTCCCACAGGTGCTCGGCCAGGGCACGTCTCATCGTCTCGACGTGCGCGGCGAGCCGCGCGAGCTGCTCGTCCGTGACGTGGCGGGCGGCCAGCGCCGCGGCCTCGGCCTCCAGCGCCTCCCGGGCGCGGAGGATGTCGAGCGCGTCCTCGAGGCTCAGCGTCGCGACCGTGGCGCCGCGGTTCGGCTCGATGCGCACCAGGCCGTCGAGGTGCAGCCGGTCTAGGGCCGTGCGCACGTTGTGGCGGCTGAGGCCGAGCGACTGCGCCAGCTGCGCCTCGACCAGTCGCTGCGACGGGTAGTACTCGCCGGCGACGATGCGCTGGCGGATGGCCTCGTAGGCCGCCTGCGCTCCCCTGCCGAGCTCGCGCCTGGGGGCGGCGTCCGTCCCTGGCCTGGACGACCGGGAGGGGCCCCCGGACGCGGCCGCGCGCGGGCGCCTGGCCCCGCTCCCGCCGACGGACCGGCCGCTCGCCTTCGCTCGCTTCTCAACCGTCCGCGCCATGCACTCCCTCGACCGCGTTCGGCGTCCCGGGCGAGACCTCGGGCCCCGCCGCCCCGCCCTGCCGCGACGCGCGGGCGGCGGGCACGAACCGGTACCGCCACAGCATGAGCGCCACGAGCACCGCCAGTCCAACGAGGTCGGTCACGAGGCCGCCGTCGATCAGCAGCAGGGCGGCGGCGAACAGCACGGCGCGCGCCCACAGCGGCAGGCGGCCGTTCATCCAGTTCATCACCGCGGTCGTGATCAGCCAGATGCCCACGCCCGCCGTCAGCGAGTTATGAACCACCTCGAGCGCCGTCCCCTCGAGCAGCAACGCCGGGTTACGCGCGAAGAAGAACGGCACCAGGAACGAGGGCAGGGCGATGCGGAACGCCGCCCACCCGGTCTTGTCGAAGTCGCTGCCCGCGATCGACGCCGCGGCGTAGGAGGCCAGCGCCACCGGCGGGGTTATCGCCGCCAGCACGCCGAAGTAGAAGAAGAAGAAATGTGCCGAGAGCGGCGTGAGGCCCATCGCCACCAGCGCTGGCCCCACGAGCGTGGCCAGGAGGACGTAGACGACCGTCGTGGGCATGCCCATGCCCAGGACGATCGAGACGACCATCACGAGGACCAAGAGGACGGCCACGTGACCGCCCGAGAGGTCCACCAGCGCGCTCGCGAGCTGGGCGCCGAGGCCGGTGAGCTGGACGATGCCCACGACGATGCCCGCGCCCGCCGTCACGGCGCACAGGATGCCGGCGGCCTCGGCGCCCTGCCTCAGCACGCCCCAGAGCTCGCGCAGCCCCACGCGCTTGAGGAGCACGAGCGCCGCCGCGGCACAGACGCCGACGAACGCGGCGCGCGTGGCCGTGTAGCCCACGATCAGCATCGCGTAGACGATGCCGATCAGCACGAGGTGCACCCAGCCCGTCCTCAGCGTCCCGAGGAACGGCGGCCTCTCCTCCTTCGTCAGCCCGCGTAGGCCCGCCGCGCGCGCGTAGAGGTCGATCGCGAACCAGGCGGCCATGAAGTAGAAGACCGCGGGGATGATCGCGGCCGTCGCCACCTGGGCGTAGCGGATGCCGAGGTAGTCGGCCATCAGGAAGGCCGCGGCGCCCATGATCGGCGGCATGATCTGTCCGCCGGTCGAGGCCACCGACTCGATGGCCCCGGCGAAGTGCGGCTGGTAGCCGCCGCGTTTCATCGCGGGGATCGTGACGCTGCCGGTCGTGGCGACGTTCCCGGCGGCGCTCCCCGAGATCGTGCCGACCAGCGCGCTCGACACGACCGCGACCTTGCCGAGGCCGCCGGTGAAGCGCCCGGCGATCGACTGCGCGAAGCGCACCAAGAACTCCGCCGCGCCGGACACCTGGAGCAGCGCGCCGAAGACGATGAACAGGATCACGTACCTGACCATCACGGCCAGGGGGATGCCGTAGATGCCGGAGTAGGAGAGGGCGAGGTGCCGTGCGACCCGGTCGAACGGGTAGCCCCGGTGCAGCAGCGGGCCGGGCATCTGGCGCCCGTAGATCGCGTAGAGGACGAAGACCAGGCAGACGATCGTCAGCGGCCAGCCGACGGCGCGCCTCACGCCCTCGAGGACGAGGACGAGCAGGACGAGCGCCATGGCGTTGTCGGTGGCGGTGAACGCGCCCTGGCGGAAGATGATCGCCGCGTAGTTCGCCGCCACGTAGGCGCCGGCCACCGCCGACCCGACGATCAGCACGAGGTCGAGGGCGCGGCCGGCGATCACCGCGGCCCTGCTCGCCTTGGACTCGTCGCGGACGGTGGGCCTCTTGAGGAAGAGGCCCACCATCACCAGCGTCAGCGTCACGGGGAGCTGCTGCTCGATCGGCAGCAGGTAGAGCGGCTGGACCACGACGACGAACATCATCGCCGCGACCCAGAACAGGTCGCCGAGCGCTCCCCGCGCCTTCGTCACGCCTACCAGGCCCCGACTTCCTGGGCGTACCTGACCACGCCCGGGTGTACCTCGAGCTCGAGCTGGGCGGCGTCCGCCTCGCTCAGCAGGACCGCCTCGTCACCTGACGGGTGCGCCGCTTCGAGGGCAGGTATGTTCTCGAAGACGGTCTTGACCATCTGGTAGACGAGGTCCTCCGGCAGGTCCTTCGAGACGTAGATGATCGAGCGCACGAGGATCGCGTCGCCGTCCTCGTCGTAGCCGGAGTAGGTGCCGGCGGGGATCTTCGAGGCCACCAGCGGGAAGCCGGGGGAGTCGGCGAGCCTCTCGGCGTCGAAGCTGAGGATCCTGATCGGCGTGCGGATCGCCAGCGACTCGACCGCCGGGAACGGCTGGCCGCCGACCATCACCGCGGCGTCGAGCGAGCCGTCGGCGATCGCGTCGGCCGCCTCCTGCCAGCCGAGGAACACGGGCGTGTACCGACCCTCGCCCACGCCCTGGCTCTCGAGCAGGCGCTGCCCGATCACGTTGCCCGACGATCCCGGGGCGCCGAGCGACACGCGCTTGCCGGCGAGGTCGGCCACGGACTCGATGCCCGAGCTCGCCGCCGCCACCACCAGCGCGTAGGAAGCGTTCATCGTCCAGCCGCCGTAGAACTCGATGGGGCGGTTGAACGGCTCGTTGCCGTTCTGGGCGTCCCAGGCGATGTTCTCGTTGGCGATGCCGAGCTCGATCTCGCCCGAGGCGATCATGTTCATGTTCGCCACGCCGCCGCCCGTCTCCTGCGCGCTGAAGCGGACGCCTGGGACGTTGCGGTTCCACAGGTCCGCCATGGCGACGCCCAACGGGTAGTAAGCGCCGGCCGGCGAGGCCGTGCCCATGGACACGAAGTCCTGAGCCAGCACCGGACCCGCCCCGAGCAGGGCGAGCGACAGCGCCAGCAGGCCGTTGCGCGATGCGCGTCGGAAGGCTTCCATGCGCCCCTCCTAGACCCTTGGGTTGTCCGGACTATAGGAGCGGTCGCCGGGATTGTCAACAATCCTGTCGAGACCTTCGTTGACAGCATTACCGGCTGCTGCTACCATCCGTGCGTCCGAGGGAGCGGAGATGACCCGACCATGCGTCGCGGTGCTGGGGCTGGGTGAGGCGGGTTCGGCGATAGCCGCCGACCTCGTCGTCGGTGGGGCCCGCGTGCGCGCCTACGACCCCGCGCCGCGGCCCGTGCCGCCAGGCGTCGAGCCCGCTCGGTCCGAGGCCGACGCGGCCGACGGCGCCGACTACGTGCTGAGCGTGAACTGGGCCTCGTCCGCCCTCGAGGCGGCGCGGAACGCCCTCCCTGGGCTGCGCCCCGGCGCCGTCTACGCCGAGCTGAACACCGCCCCGCCGCAGCTGAAGCGCGAGGTCGCCGCGGCGGTGGCGCCCGCGGGCGCGGCCTTCGTCGACGTCGCCCTGATGGCCCCGGTGCCCGGCAAGGGCGTGCGCACGCCGATGTGCGTCTCCGGCGAGGCCGCCGAGCGGTTCGCCGGGTTCGCGAGGGCGTTCGGCACGCCGGTAGAGGTCGTCGAGGGGCCGCCGGGGGAGGCCGCCCGCAGGAAGCTACTGCGCAGCGTGTTCATGAAGGGCTTCGCCGCCGTCGTCGTCGAGGCGCTCGAGGCCGCTCGCGCGGCGGGCCTGGGCGAGTGGATGGCGTCGCAGGTCCAGGAGATGTTCGCCGCCCCTGGCGAGGTGGAGCGGCTGGAGGCGGGCACGCGGAAGCACGCGAGGAGGCGCCTCCACGAGATGGAGGCCGCGCTCGACGTGCTCGCCGAACTGGGCGTCCCCTCGCCGGTCACGCAGGGCACGGTCGCGAGCCTGCGCAGGCTCGTGGAGGAGGAGAGAGCATGAGCCACCCGGTCCCGTCGCAGCGCGCCCGCGACCTGGTCCGCGGCGCCTACGACATCCACGTGCACAGCGGGCCCGACGCGATGCCGCGCATCGCGTCCGACCTGCAGATCGCCAGGGACTTCAGGGAGCACGGCCTCGCGGGGTACGTCATCAAGTCGCACTACACCCACACCGCCGGCCGCGCCGCGCTGGCCCGCGAGGCGGTCCCAGGCGTTGACGTCGTGGGCGCCATCGCGCTGAACTCGGCGGTCGGCGGCATGAACGCGCTCGCCGTCGAGCTGGCGGCGCGCGAGGGCGCGAGGGTCGTGTGGCTCCCGACGGTGGACGCGGTGAACGAGCCGGCCGGCCGCACCGACCCGGCGCCGGGGGCGAAGCTGCCGTTCTGGGCGAAGATGGCGCTGGAGCTCCGCGCCCAGGGCGTCGTCTCGGATCCCGTGCCCGTGGTCGACGACGGCGGAGCGGTGCTGCCCGAGGTGCGCACCGTGCTGCGCTCGATCGCCCGCAACGACCTGGTGCTCGCCACGGGACACCTCGGCCGCGACGAGATCTTCGCCGTCGTCGACGCGGCCGTGGAGGAGGGCGTGAAGCGCATCGTCGTGACGCACCCCGAGTTCCCCTCTCAGGACCTGAGCGCCGAGGACCAGGCGGCCCTGGCCGAGCGCGGCGCCCTGCTCGAGCGCTGCTTCGTGACCGCGCACAGCGGCAAGGTGACGTGGGAGCGCATGTTCGCGAACGTCCGCGCCGCCGGCGTGAAGAGCTCGGTGATCTCGAGCGACCTCGGCCAGCCCAGCAACCCGCCGGTGCACGACGGGCTCGCGCTCATGGCCGATGCGTTCCTGGAGGCTGGGTTCTCGCCCGACGAGGTACGGACGATGACCGTCGAGAACTCGCGCCGCCTGGTGGGGGACGACTGATGGCCCGCAAGCTCCTCGTCGTGGGCGCGCACTCGGCCGACTTCGTCTGGCGCGCCGCCGGCGCGATCGCGGTCACGACGTCGAACGGCGGCGAGGCCCTCGTCGTCGCGCTCTCGTACGGCGAACGCGGCGAGTCGGGCGAGCTCTGGAAGGAGCCGGGGCAGACGGTGGAGAACGTCAAGCGCATCAGGCACGAGCAGGCGGAGGAGGCCGCGGCGGCCGTAGGGGCGCGGTTCCTCTGCCTCGACCTCGGCGACTACCCGCTCGAGGTCGACCACGCCGCCATGGAACGCCTGGTACAGCTCTTCCGCGACGAGGCGCCCGACGTCGTGCTCACGCACACCCCCGTGGACCCTTTCAACCCCGACCACCCGGTCGCTCACGACGTCGTGCAGAAGGCCCGGCTGCTCTCCACGGGGGCCGGGGTGGCGAGCGCGTTCGAGCGCATCGACCCGCCGGTCGTGTACCTGTTCGAGCCGCACCAGCCCGAGCTTTGCGGCTTCTCGCCGAACACGTTCGTGGACATCACGCCGGTGTTCGAGAAGAAGGTCGCGGCTATGGCGGCCATGGGGGCCCAGAGCTACCTGCGCGAGTACTACACCGAGCTGGCGAACCGCCGCGGGAACCACGCGCGCCGGATCTCCGGCAAGCAGCACGTGAGGCAGGCGGAGGCTTTCCAGCGAGTGCTGCCCTGGGTGGTGGAGGCGCTGTGAGCCAGGACCCGGACCGCGCCGGCGGGAGCGCCGCGGCCGCCCTGAGCCCCGAGGCGATGAGCGAGTGGGCCCAGCTCGGCGTCGCGACCGTCTACGAGGCGTCTGGCCGGCAGGGCCTCGTGGACGTGGAGCTGACGCAGCTCGTCCCCGGCTCCCGGGTCGCGGGCCCTGCGCTGCCCGTGATGTGCGGGCAGGACGACAACCTGATGGTGCACGCCTGCATCGAGCGCATCTCCCCCGGCGACGTCGTCGTCGTGACGATGCCCGAGCCGGCGCCCGTGGCGCTCGTGGGCGAGCTCCTCGCGACCCAGATGACGCTCCGCGGTGCCGCCGGGCTGCTGGTCGACGCCTCGGTGCGCGACTTCGAGGAGCTCGTGGCGCTGGGGATGCCCGTCTGGACGCGCTGGGTGCGCGTGCGCGGCGCCGGCAAGAGCGCCGTGGGCACGGTCGGCGAGCCCGTCACGGTGGGCGGCGCGGCGGTGCGCCGCGGCGACCTGGTGGTCCTCGACCGCGACGGCGCCGTCGTCGTGGCCCGCGAGAGGGCCGCCGAGGTGCTGGAGGCCGCCCGCGCGCGCGTGGCCAAGGAGGCGGGGATGCGCGAGCGCTTCGCCGCTGGCGAGATCAGCTACGACATCCACGGCCTGCGGAGGGTCGTCGAGGGCGGCTGAACCCGCGGCCCGCCCCAGCCCAGGACCCGGCCGTACCCGGGTGCCGGACCTGGATATCCCCGTCCCCGACGGCAACATGAGAATCCTGAGACCATGACCGCCGCAGCGTGGTAGCGTCAAGTACGTGGGCGAGAACCCCGTACACAGCGGCCTGGCCGGAGGGGGACCGGACAGGGAGCCTACCCCTGCGCCGCGAGGAGCACAGGATGAGCCAATGGCTTGAGTCCACGTTCAAGCTGAGGGAGCTCGGCACGAACCCGCGCACCGAGCTCATCGCCGGCCTGACGACGTTCCTGACGATGGCCTACATCATCGTCGTGAACCCGCAGATCCTCGGCCAGGCCGGCGTGCCGCTGAACGGCGCGACGTTCGCGACCGTCATGGTGGCGGGCCTGTCGAGCGTCCTGATGGGCCTCTTGGCGAACCTCCCCATCGCCGTGGCCCCTGGGATGGGCCTGAACGCGTTCTTCACGTTCACGTTGGTGCTCGGTCTCGGGCTCACGTGGCAGCAGGCCCTCGGGGCGATCTTCCTATCCGGCGTCGTGTTCCTGGTCATCTCGCTGCCGGGCCTCAACCTGCGCGAGGCGATCGTGCGCGCGGTGCCCGCGGGCGTGCGCCTGGGCGTGGCCGCCGGCATCGGCCTGTTCCTGGCGCTGATCGGCATGAGCGGCGCCGGCGTGGTCGTCGCCAGCCCCGCGACGCTCGTGACGTTCGGCGGGCTCACGGCCAACCTGGTGCTGTTCGTGATCGGGCTGGTGGTGGCCGGCCTCCTGCTGGTCAGGCGCGTGCACGGCGCGCTGCTGATCTCGATCGTGGTCACGACGCTCCTCACGATGCTCGCCCAGGCGTTCGGCTGGGTCGAGGGCGTCGTCTTCTACCCCGACAGGCTGGTGGCACTGCCCTCGCTCGAGACCGTGTTCGCGCTCGACATCGGCGGCGTGCTCACGGCGTCGGTCATCGGCCCGGTCTTCGCACTGCTCTTCACCGACATGTTCGACTCGATCTCCACGTTCGTCGGCGTCACCAAGGTCGCGGGCCTGCAGGAACCCGACGGCACCCCGAAGAACGTCGGCAAGGCGCTGCTCGCCGACGCGATCTCGACGACGTTCTCCGGCCTGGTGGGCAGCTCGTCCGGCACCTCGTACATCGAGTCCGCCGCGGGCGTGAACGCGGGCGGCCGCTCGGGCCTCACGGCGGTCGTCACCGGCCTGCTGTTCCTGCCGTTCATGTTCCTCTCGCCGCTCGTGGGCCTCATCCCCTCAGTCGCCACGGCGCCAGTGCTCGTGCTGGTGGGCCTCTTCATGATGGGCGCTCTGCGCGACGTCGACTGGAACGACTACGAGAACGTGATCCCCGCGTTCGTGGCGCTGATCGCGATCCCGTTCACCTACTCGATCACCCAGGGCATCGTCCTGAGCTTCCTCGTCTACGTGCTGCTCAAGCTCGTCACCGGCAAGGCCTCCGAGGTCCCACCGGTGCTGTGGGTGATCTTCCTGCTCTCGATCGTCCTGCTGTTCCAGCTCTGACGGTCGTCCCTTAGGCCATCGGGGCGGCGCTCCGCGAGGGGCGCCGCCCAGACGAACCTTCGCCAGGACGATCTCCTGTCCCGCGTGCGCCCGCTCCAGGAGGCGCGTGAGGCGCGTCTTCGCCTCGTGGACGTTCACGGCCGGCGCCTCGCGCGCCTTGGGCGTGCGCGGCTCCTCGGTCTGGTCTGGTTCGGTCCGCTACTGCCTCGGCGCCACGACCTGGCCGCGAACCGGCTCGCCCCGCGCCACCGGCACGCCGTCGGCCAGGTAGCGCTGGAACTGCGCCGGCATGCCCTCGCCCATGCCGAACTCGGGCGAGTCCTGGAGGTGGAAGTGCAGGTGCGGCTCGCTGCTGCGGCCCGAGTTGCCGCACTCGCCCACCTGCTCGCCGGCGGCCACGCGCTGGCCGGCCCGGACCCGCACCGAGCCCTCGCGCAGGTGCGCGAGGAAGGAGTACTCGCCGGTGCCGTGGTCGATGATCACGTGGTTGCCGAGGGGCCGCTCGTCGCCGAACCGGCCGGGGACGTTGTCCGGCTCGCCGTCGACCGCCGCCACCACGACGCCGTCGCCGGGCGCCAGGACCGGCTGCCCCCAGCAGAAGTAGTCCTCGTTCGCGGCGCCGTCCCCCGCGTGCGTGCTGCCGTCCCTCACGACGACGAGGTCGAGCGCGAAGCGCTGGTCGCGCGAGGCCGCGTGGTAGTTCTCCTCGACGGTCCGGCCGCCCCAGAACACGAACCACTCGCCGTCGAAGGGCAGGCGCAGGTCGGCCCGCGTCTCGTGCTCGAGGTAGCTGGAGGGCGCCGGCTCCGAGGTCGGCAGCGCCTGGACCAGGAACCCGACGATGGCGCCCTCCTCGCCCAGCGCCCACTGGACCATCACGGGCCCGCCGAAGCGCTCGAAGCGCGCCAGCCGCGTGTAGGTACCGATGCCCGGCAGCTCGTCGACCCGCTCGTCGAGCACCTGCACCTCCTCGCCGAGCTGCGCGAGCACCTGCTCGCGGAACGCGGCCAGGCCCTCCGCCCCGCCGATGCCGTCGGACAGCTCGTCGCTGAACGCCTCGGCGATCGGCGCGAGGTCGCCCGCGTAGAAGGCCTCGGTGAGCTCCCTGCCCCGCTCGATGGCGTCCTCGGCGCCGGGCTGGGCGAGCGCGAGCGTCGCGGCCATCAGCGCTGCTGCCAGCGAGACCGTCGCAGCCCGGGTCATGTTCAGCCTCTTCATCGGTTCACCTCCCGCGCGTCAGCCGCCCACCAGGGCCTTCAGCGCGGCGCGGTAGGACTCCAGCGCGGCCCTTCCGGCGGGCGTGATGCTGTAGCTGGTCGTGGGCACGCGCCCCTTGAACCACTTCCTGACGGTCACGTAGCCGGCCGCCTCGAGCTTCGACACGTGGCTGGAGATGTTCCCCTTCGTGAGCCCGGTGACGCCCTCGAGGAAGCGGAACTCGACCTCGTCGGCCTCGGCGAGGACCGTGAGGATGGCCAGGCGCGCCGGCTCGTGGACGAGCCTGTCGAGGCCGAGGATCGCCCGCGTGGCGGTGGGGCGCTGGGCGGCCTCCTCGTCGGGAGCGCCCGAGACGGCACCCTGGCCGGCGCCGCGCCGAGCGCGCACCTCGCGGGCCGCGCCGTCGGCGGCCTCCTCGCCGGCGGCGTCCCTCCTCTTCCGCCTCACCCGGCGCTCCCTCGGCGGGCGACTGCGGCCCTGGTGCTCACGACGCGCTCCCCCGCAGGCTCCGCAGGTCGCGCTCGAGCCTCAGGAACTCGCGGTGCTGGAGCACGCCCAGGACGACCAGCACCACACCGGCGACCGGCGCCTGAGGCTGCTCGCCCAGCCGGTAGCTGCCGCCGGCGAGCATCAGCGCCGCCTGCGCCACCAGGAACACGCCCGCGACGAACTCGAGCGGCGTGCGCATGAACAGCCACACCAGGAGCGGCATCGCGGCCACGTACGCCAGGTACCCGACCGTGCCGGCGTCGAACGGCCCGGGCCACGCCCTGGCCACGACGAACGCCACGACCCCTACTGAGACCGCGGCCGTGAAGAGCGTCAGGCCGAGGTGCAGCCGCTCGTCGGCCCCGCTGCGCGCCTCCTCGACCCGCCCGTGGCGCTGGTAGTAGCGGCTCCGCAGCAGCTCCTTGACGGCGATCCACACGAGCGGCGCGGACGCGAGCGCGAAGCGTACCCCCGTGCTCGGCTCCGGCACCAGCGCGCCCACGAGGTACGCGACGATCACCAGCGCGCCGCCCAGCACGCTGCCTAGCCCGCCCGCGGACACCGAGAACCGCGCGTAGCGGCGGGTCAGCGAGGCGAGGCGACCGAGATCGCCGTCGAAGGTCGTCTCACGACCGGTCATGCAGACTAGTTTGCGGTGCAAACCCATCCGGCGTCAAGCTCGCCACGAACCGATCCGTACCCCGACCTGCTGTCGTGAACGAAGCCGCGCTCACGTAGGAGCCGCCTGGGTTACAGTGACACACACGTCTTCGAGGGGGGTTCCAGATGGCAGACGGTGAAGGCGTCGTGGACCGCCTGCGCACGGACGTGGACGCTCTCTGCCGGGCCGGGCCCAGGCACGTCGGGTCCGAAGGGCACGCGATGGCGCGCCATCACCTCAGGCGCAGGCTCGAGGAGACCGGTCTCGCGCCCTACTCCGGCGACGGCTACGAGCTGCCCTACTCGACCGGGTTCGTCAACCTCATCGCCGTGGCGCCCGCTCGGACGCCCCCCGACGCACCCCCGCTGCTCATGGCCGCTCACTACGACAGCGTCCGCACCACGCCCGGCGCCGACGACAACGCGGCCGCGGTGGCGATCGCGCTCGAGGTCGCTCAGCGCCTGACGCAGCGCCCCGCCGATCGCAGCGTGATCGTGGCGCTGTTCGACGCCGAGGAGCCGCCGTACTTCCACACGCGGGACATGGGATCGATGGCGTTCGTAAGGGAGCAGATGGTCGAACCGATCGACGCCGTCCTCGTGATGGACCTCGTCGGCCACGCGATCGCGATCCCTCACCTGCGCGAAGCGGTCGGCGTGATGGGCTGCGAGAGCCATCCCGAGCTCGCGGCGCTTGTCGCGCGACACGCCGACACGTACCTGCCCGTGGTCTCAGTCCCCCATCGCTACATGCCCGAGATGAGCGACCACGCCGCCTTCCACCGCGCCGGCCACCCCTTCTTGTTCCTCACCTGCGGTCAGTGGGAGCACTACCACATGCCGACGGACGTGCCAGAAGCGCTCGACTACGACAAGATGGCGCGGATCGCCGACCTGGTGGAGGCGCTGCTGCGCGATCTCGGCTCGCGGCCGCCTCTTGGCCGCGCTGAACCCCACGACACCGCTGCGCTCGACTACGAGAGACTCGCGCGCGTGATCGGGGCCGAGGCCCTAGCTGGCATGGGCGTGCGTGGACCGGAGGACGTGCACCTAGCGCTCACCGCCCTCGTGACCAGGGTGCAGTGGGGGTGAAGGGTGAGGCACCGCGGCACCTGACCCGGCCTTCTCGGACCGCGTGGCGAGCGGCGGCCTGCCGGGCCTCAGCGACCCCCAGCCGGACCCGTCCACGGCCCCAGCATGACTAGGATCAATCGTCCCCAGCGGCGAGCACGGCCAGCGCCTTCCCCTTCCGAGCGCGCCGCCCAGCACGCTGACTAGCCCGCCCGCGGCCATCGAGAAGCTCGCGTAGCGACGGGTCAGAGAGGCGAGCTGGGAGAAGTCCCGCTGTCAGTAGGGCGACCCGGCCATCTCGCGAACTCGTCTGCTATGCAAACCCCCTGGATGGCAAGCCAGCCCGTTAGACCGTAGACCCCAGCACTTATCAGCCCTTCTTTGGCGGGGCCACTCTCACTGGGCCGCCGGTTTCGCTGTAGTCCTCCAAGTCGAAAAATGAGAGGGATAGCCGGTAGAGCGGCTCCTCCTCACCCTGGTCAAGTTCCGCACCCTTGGCGGGCGAGACCCCGAACGCCCACACATCCATGTTGGGATACTCGCGCCCCGACAAGGTCAACGAGAACGTAAACCCACGAGAGGGGTCGCTCGGATCCCGGACGGTGATGAAGGCAACGTCACCTCTCGCGAACTCGTATGCAAGCCCATTGTCTACGTCGCGCTCAAGAGCGCTGCTAGCGAAGTACGCCCTGGCTCGATCCTGGGCAAGGCCAGCGATGACATGCGCCCGTCCCAGGAGGTCTGTCGGCCGCTCGATCCCCGCCTTCTCCACCGCCTTCAGGAACTCGTCATAAGGCAGCGACGCGACAACTTTCGCGAGCTCGACCAAGGTATCGGGCGGCCGCTCGTCGGGCATGGCACAAAGGATTGCGATCGCGAGGGGCGATCGTCATGAGGATCAGATGCACGCTAAGCCCGCTTAGCTAAGCATGGGGCTAAGCCCCGACAGCAGGCGGTCCACAACCCTATCGAGCGGCCCTCCAAATGGGACGCTCACCCGCGCGACACTTGTAGTCCGACCACGAGACTGCACTTGAGCAGTAACGAGGTCCAGACCCCGATCGACAAGTTCAGCCCACTCATCGAGCTCACAGGGATAAACCAACAGCCCGATGTGACGCTCGGCCTCATAGACACCCAGGTATGCCAGCATCTGGTGCAAATCGTAGCGATGCTGCTCTCGAACAACTTCGGGAGTATCTCTCCACCCTAGGCGCATGATGTCCCGCGCGTGCCTCTTGTACTTTGCGTCCAGGACGATAACTAGGCCCTCACGTAGTAGCACCGCGTCGGGCAGCAAAGACTGCAGCGACCCAGCGAACGAAGGCCGCCAGTTGAGCCTGATGCGCGTATCGCCTCGCCTTCCGACCTTGAGCGTCGCACCAATTCGCAGCGCTATAGCCTCAGCGATGCATTCTGTCCAGGCCTCAAAGAAGGTCTCCATGTCGAGCCGCCACGCCAGGCCCGACAAATCCGAAAGGCCCGCTAGCCCTCGTTCGTCTATCGTCCACTCGATCGCATCGACACCCTCCGCGTACACGCGGCCACCTAGCGGATGCGTCTTCCAGTGCTGAAGCAGTTGAGGTGTAGGCCGTCTAGGTGGAACACCAGAAAGGCGCGCGATCAAGCGGTCCGCCAGCCCGATTAGTCGGCGCGCAATCAAACCACCTGATGGCGCTGCCAACAACGCCTCCTTCTGTCTCTTTGCCGTCCAATGAATAGCCGCTCTCAGAGGCTCGTCATCTCTCAAATCCGGGAAGCGGCTTGGCACGGTCAAGAACTGCCCTACCGGCATCCGCTGCGTTGAATACTTCGTCCAGTCCACAGTGCCTTTCGGGACTGGCGTCTCAGCCTCGGTGATAACGAAACGCCGCGCCGACTGCTCGAGCAGGCGTTCCAAACGAAAGAGAACAACTGAAGCCAAGACCCAGGGCGGAATATGGCGCTCAGATTGTGGCAATTCTGCCAAGGGCAGTAGATCGGGCAAAACCCGAAAGCCCGTTGTGGCGAGAACGTCTCCTAGTCCAGTCCACGAGAATCGCGGCTCTACAACGAGGCCGAAGTCCGGACGGCCAGAAATGGGTGAAACCAACGGGATGGCTCCAATGCGCGTCGACGTAGCGAACTTGATCGCGGGTTCGCCACGAACACGCATCACCTGACCTTCGACCTGCATATCGCGGAGCACCCCTCTATTCATCCGCAAGAGGTCTTCAGCGCGCCGCTCGGCGTCGGCAGCTAGGTCGCGGCCACTTGCCCCTAACCATGCCCGTGCCGGGACAGTAGCAATGGACGAGTCCACGAGCACTTGCGTGCCGAACTGAGCTCTAGCCCCCGGCAAACGGTCGTAGTGCGTTGGCAGTGGGCGCCTCCCTAAACCTCGCCTGCGACCACGTTGATCCACGCCTGGACCTCATCGGCAAAGCCAGCCACGTAACCTTGTGCCAAGTACTCCTTCAGGAGAGGCACTACCTCGGTGAGAAGCCGCCCGTGTGCTACATCATCGTTGCCCAAGAAGTAGGCGTGGCCCGGGAGCAGAGAGAAGGCATCCTCCGGCGCGTGCTCGACGAACAACTCAAGCAGGCTGGCGAACGCGGCCTGCAATCTGCTCCCACTGATCTCCTCGACCACCGTGAGTTGTGGCCAAACTGGAACAAAAGCGAACCGTCGTCTGACAGCTAGATCGAGGATGGCAATGCTGCGATCCGCCGAGTTCATCGTGCCCAGGACGTGTAGGTTGGGAGGAAGCGCCAACTTCCTTCCTACGCCAGGGAACTCGTACGGCAGCGTGACTTCGCGCCCCGCTTCCGTCGGCTCGAATAGCGTGATCGCCTCACCAAGCACCTTTGACAGATCGGCGCGGTTGATCTCGTCAATCACAAGCAGGTAGGGCTCCTGCGATCGCCTTGCCTCCTCAGCGGCTTCAATCAGCTGTCCCACACGAGGCACGAACTGAAAACCCAACGCTCCACCAACATCCGGGAACAGTCCACCAACAAAGGTCTCATATGTAGTGCCCGGATGGAACTGAATGAAGCGGCCGTGATTTCGGTACCTGTCTCTAAGGATTTCCAAAGCCAGCTTGGTCTTGCCGGTTCCTGGTGGACCCTCAAGGACGACATACTTCCGGACCCGTAGGAGTTCCGCCACATCTTCGTGGTTTGTGGTAGGTAACAGCCTTGCAAGCCAGGCTCGACGTATCTCTTCGGCCTCATTCCGGTACTTCGCCAAGACAGGGACGTCGCGTTCAGCAAAATACAGGTCTAGTAATGCCTTCAAAGCGGTGGCAACGAACTCGTCGTTCGAGCGATCAAGAGGGGGCACGATCACTCCATAGGTCCAGTTCCCATAGGTCGTGATGGCGCCGCGCCATCGGTCAAGTCGCTCAGTCACGACCTTCGGCAGTTTCAAGTCGACGCGAACCGGATCCTGCTTGGCCCACGTGTACTGCGCACCTTCTGTGCCCAGCCAGTCCGCGATAGCTCGTACTTTGCGTGCGTGGCCTGGCCTACCCAGGATCATCTCGTCAGGGGAGAGCCCTTGCGTGCCTACGACCATGCAGATGATCGCGGGAGCCCCAGCTTCATCGGCAGGAAAAAGTACGAAGCTCATTCCTCCGTATGGACCCGAGCGCTCCTGCATAGGCGCTATTAGCGCCGCAAACGGCACGTTCCTCTCCCCCGGTGCCGTATTCAAGCGAAACTGGAAACGCTCGCGGCCGTCCAGATTGCGAGGGTCAAAATGCTCAGGCTTTACCCGTTGATAACGCTCAGATATCTCGGTGGCGAACGCTTCCCTAGCCTTTGCTTCCCACTCCGTGACCGGGGTGTATATGAGATCCACGAGTCTGTCCATAGGGCCTCCCTAAGCAACACGGAATAGCCCGCGTCTCCTGGCCGGAAAACGAGCGAGTCACGGCCGAAAGACAACGTCGCCATGCGATTCCAGGTACTCGCGAGCAGGTCTTTCCTGGGATCTGGCAGGGAGCACGCTCAGGATCTCCCTGTCGTACCGGTAGTAGTCGACGCCGTTGTTGAACTCCGTCCGAAGGCGCGTCGAGACGCGGAACCGAAAGTCCGGGTCTACAGTCACGTAGCCGAGGTCAAACAGCTTGTGAATGTCGGCACGCAGAGCAAGACCGTTTGAAACCGTGTTGGGCCCACTTAGCGCAAAAGGCTTTATGTGTGCGGCCTCTAGTACTGGGCGAACGCGCTCGCCAGTTACTGCGCACCTAGTCTGGTAGGCATCCAGCACCAACATACGGAATGCGCCTTGGCCAATCCGCCCGCGGGTAAGGTACTCATGGCCGTATCTGGCTCCGCCGTCGGGTTGCGATGCCGTGTCGGCTCTGGGCCCGACTATTGCCCGTGGATCCGCCAGTCGCGCCACAATGCGGTCCCACAGCTGTGCACCTGGCGAACTGTTCACGTCATAGGCCTTGCCCCTAACGATCTCCTTTGACCAGTCGTCAGGCGGCTCAACCCACAGCTCTTCAGGAAAGAAGAAAGGCTCGTTCAGAAGGACGCAGCCAATCTCGGGATCGAGCTCGTTTACATCTTTGCGGTACCGCCGTATGCGCTCCAACAAGGCATATACGTCCGGCGCCCCATTTCGCTCACCGAAAGCCTGCCACGCGAGCGACACAGTTGCGCGAATGAACTTCACGAAGAAGCCGCCACCGATTATCGCGTTGTACGGCGCCTTAGCTTTGAACAGAAAGGGTTCGCCAGGTTGTACGGCCTGGAAGCCTTGCCTTGGACTCGGGAACCAAAAATTGACCTCGTCAGGCTTCAGCTCGCGCAGATACGCGTACCAGTCGTGATCCGTTAAGCCTACGTAGAGCCGCATTTGTGTATGAGCTCACTATACTTGAGGGCTTCGGCGTCTCATGTGGGTAAGGTCGCCATCTGAACCATGGAGTTGTGAACTCTCCGACTGGCACGCGGTAGTTCCCTTTCATATCCTCCTCAGGTGCATCAAACGAGCGCTGAAGGGTCCTGAGTGGGGACCGGTGCGCCGCGAGGGCGCATCGGTAGGCGACTCTTAGTCCTGTTCTTCACGAGTCTCGCGTCGCTGCTGCCCGCGGTGCTCGCGCAGGCGGGGCCAGGAGGCGGCGACGGGTCCGTCCCGCGACACGGGGTCACGGACCTGCGGGGCGAGTTCAGCGTCTCCTACGCCCTCGCGCTCCTGGGCGGCGACGCCGCGCCGAACCTCGGGCCCATCGCGCGCGCGGACATCGCCTTCTCGGTCGGCTCGCGCGTCTTCAGCCTCACGCTCGACCCCGTCGGCATCAGGCGGCAGGGGGTCAGCTTCGAGGTGCGAGAGGGCAGCGAGCTCCTCTCGATCACCCACGAGCGGACGCCGTCAGACGGCACCGACCCGAACGTGGGCGCGAGCACCGACCTTCAGGCGCTGGTCGTGGCGAAGCCAGAGGGCGCGCCCCAGCTCCAGGCGCTCTTCGCCGTGCAGTCGACGGAGGGGGCAGCCGGCAGCCAGGTGTTCACCGCGCGCCTCAGCGCGAACGAGCGCTACCGCGACCCGTTCGCGGGCTTCTCCTCGGTCGACTGGCGGGCCTCGGTGCAGTCGACGCGGCTGCTGGTGCCGGCCACGGGCGTAGACCGCACCACGGTCTCGTTCGGGGTGGGCGCAGGCGCAGCGTTCGGCGGTCCGCGCTCGCGCAGCCTGCGGCCGTCGCTGCGGCTCGACGTCGCCAGCGACGAGACGCGCGCGGGCGCCGGCGTCAGGTTCAAGGTCGACGCAGGCCTGGCGGCCGAGCTCACGGACCGGGAGGACCTCAGCGTCGGCGCCGGCTGGGACGTGAGGCGCACGGGCAGCGCCGACTCGCAGAGGGTCAGCCTCGGCACCAGGCGGCTCGAGCCCGTGACGCTCAGCGCCGAGGCCGACAGGAGCCGCGCGGCCGACGGCAGGACCTCGTACCGCTGGGGCCTCGGCGCCGACGTGGCGCTCACCCGCGACGTCAGGCTCGGCGCCAGCTACCGCGGCGAGCTGGACGAGGACGGCAGCGGCCACGGCGCCCGCGGCCGCCTCTCCGTCAGGTGGCAGGCGGCCGGCTTCTCGCTGAAGGGCAGCCTCGACGGCGGCGCGATCTGGCGCTCGGACGGCGAGCTGCGGCCCGACCTCTCGGCGACCGTGGCCGCCGCGGCCGCGGGCGGCGGGCCGGTCACGGGCTCGCTCGCGGCGAGCCTCCGCTACCAGCGGCGGTTCTCGGCGGCGCTGAACGGCGACCTCCGCGTCGAGCTCGGCGCGCTGACGGTGGACGTCGACGCCGAGGCGAGCTACGCCGACGCGCTCAGCCTCTCCGGCGGGCTCGTCACCGCGTTCGAGGTGCTCAGGCGCGACGACGCGAGCCTGAGCCTGCAGCTCGGCCTCGAGGGGCGTACGACGACGGGCGGCGGCTCCGCCGCCAGCCTCGACCTAGGCCTCAGGTACGGCTTCGGGGAGACACGATGACACCACACGCTCACCCCAACGCCCGCGTCCTCGCCATCGTGGCGGTCCTCCTCGCGGCGCTCACCGGCCTCGCCGCCGCCCAGAGCTGGGAGCCGCAGGGCGAGATCGAGGTCCTCACCGGCGAGGTGATGGTCGGCGAGACGGCCCAGGTGCTGGTGCACTTCGAGGCGGGCCTCGACTTCGACCCGACCCTCTACTGGGGCGACGGCACGTCGGACGACGTGGACCGCTTCAGCTGGCCGACTGTCGCGCTGGAGCACGTCTACACCACGCCCGGCCTGAAGACCCTCGAGTTCCGGCTCGAGGCGATGGGCGACGCCTACCTGATGGACACCCAGTACCTCTACGTCCGGCCCGAGCCCGAGCTGGACCTCAGCGCCACGAGCCTGCTCGTGGGCGAGACGGTCACGGCCACGGTCGTCGGCGGCCCCGAGGGCGGCCGGCTCGAGTGGGGCGACGGCGCGTTCGAGGTGCTGGGCGGCTTCGAGGTCGAGGAGTACGAGCACGCCTACGGCGCGCCGGGCGTCTACACGGTCAGGCTGCTCGACTGGGGTGGGGACACGCTGGTCACGGCGTTCGTGAACGTCACGACGGGCGCGCTGACCTTCGACCTCGACCCCGTCGGCGACGTCGGCGAGCCCGTGGGCCTCACGATCGAGGGCCTCGCCGGTAACGCCCCGGACGGCGCGCGCCTCTCCTGGGGCGACGGCAGCGTCGAGGTGGTCGACGAGGACGGCGAGTACGCGCACGTCTACACGACGGCTGGCGCCTTCACCGTGAGCCTGCGCCGCCTGCCCGACGACCAGCTCCTGGCGCAGGGCGTCACGACGATCGGCGCCGCGGGCTACCTCGAGGCGCCCGGGGTCGTCACGCTCTTCGAACCGGTGAGCGTCGCCGCCTCTGGGCTCGCTCCGGGCCTCACCTACCGCCTCGACTACGGCGACGGCCAGTTCGACCTCCTCACCGCCGACGCCGCAGGGAGCCTCGAGGTCGAGCACACCTTCGAGCTGCCGCGGAGCACGTTCGCGCTCGAGCTGCGGCTCGCCGAGGCCGGGCAGGACGTGCTGCTCCACCGCCTCAGCGTCGCGGCGCAGCTCCCCCTGCCCACCGAGGAGCTCGAGGTCACCGTCACGCCGGTGCCCGGCGAGGCCCGCTTCGACCTCACGCTTTCCGCTACCGGCCTCCTGAAGGACCTCGTCTACGTGGCCGAGAGCCCGCAGGTGGGCCTCGTGCCGCTCGCGCCCGACGACGACGGCACGGCGACGGGCACGATGGAGGCGTTCCGCGAGGGCGAGGTGACGTTCACGCTGGTCACCTACCTGTCGGGCGACCAGCGGCGCGTGCGCGCGACCGCCTCCGCCACCGTCGCCTGGCCGCGCGGGAACGAGTCGCTGGCCATCGAGCACGTCCACGACCAGGTCCTCAGCGGCGAGACGATCACGGTGGTGGCCTCGGGCCTCGAGCCCGACTACGGCTACGACGTCGTCGTGAACGGCCGCACGGACGCCCCCTACCGGCTGCGCATCGGCGAGTCGGCCGCGCTGCCGGAGCCGGGCGTGTGGCGCTTCCCGCTGGCCGCCTACCTCGTCGGGCCCGACGTCAGGCTCGAGCTCTACGCGCGCTACCCCGACCAGCTCGCCGACCCCGTGCTGGGCACGCCCGAGCTGCGCGACGCGCTCGAGCTCACGGTGGCGGAGCCCACGGGCGCCCTGGCGCTCGAGACCGACGTGGTGCCCTACCTCGTGCCCACGGACGTGTACGTGAGCGAGCTGATGCCGGGCCTGCCCTACCGGCTGGAGCTGCCGGGAGACCGCGTCGAGCGCTTCGTGGGGCCGGCGGACGGCCGGCTCACCGTCGCTCACCCCTTCCCCGGCGCCGGGCGCGTCTCCCTCTACGTCGACGTCCCGGGCCTCGACGCCCAGCCGGTCGCCACGGCGCAGCCCAGCGCCGTCACGGTCGCGGGCAGCCTGAGCCACAGCTACGACCTTCAGGCCTACCTCGAGACCGGAGAGGTCACCATGCACGTCAGGGGCGCGACCCCGAACCACGTGCACGTCGTCGCGTTCGGCGACGGCCGCCGCTTCGAGGTCGAGACGGACGACCACGGCGCCGCCGACGTCGTCGTGACGGAGCCCGGCGTCGAGGCTTACCTCTCCGTGCAGGCCTTCGGCGGCGAGCCGTTCGTCGCCCAGGACCGCCTCACGCTGCCGCCGAGGGTGCTCAGCTTCTTCACCTCGGACGGCTGGCTGGTCCGCGTCACTCGCCTCGACCCCCTGCCCGGCAGCGGGTCCCAGGAGGACGGCAGCTTCGTGCCGCCGTTCTCGCCGAACGACGTCTCGGGCGAGGGCGAGCTCGTCAACTTCGTGATCGGCGGCCGGCTCCAGGACCCGGTCCCCGTGCGGTTCGAGCACCTGCGCCTGCTCGGCGGCACGGTCATGGAAGGCACGGCCGAGCTCGTCGCCGACCGGTACGAGGCCGACCTGCCGCTGGCCGTGCTGGGCGTCGGGCTCGCCTTCACCGACATCACCCTGCGGCCGTTCGGCGAGATGCCGCGCCTGGCCGGCGTGGTGACCCTGCCCACGGGCGAGGAGCAGACGTTCTCGCAGGTGCTCATGCCCGCCGGCTCGCCAAGCGACGGGTTCATGGTGACGATCATGACCCGCGGTCCCGGCGCCCAGGTAGGCGCCACCGGCTGGACGTTCCGCACCGGCCAGCGCGGCGCGATGCTGGACCTCAGCACCGCCAGCGACTACGACCTCATGCGCGAGGGCGGCCTGACGGCGCTCGCCCACGCGTACCGCGCCTACGAGGAGGTAGGGAGGCCGAACCCTGCCGCGGCCGGCGGCTCCTGGGTCGGGGTGCTCTACCACGACGCCGAGCTCGCGCTCACCGAGGGCGGGTCCGCGGGCTCGAGCCTGACCTTCACCGGCGACCTCGCCTGGACCTCGGCCGGCGCCACCACCTACCTCACGGGCGCCGTCGGCGACGCGAACGGAGAGCTGCACATCGGCGGCTGGCGGTTCACCGAGGTCACCGACCTCGAGCTGCTGGTCGTCGACGGCCAGGTCGTGAGGTTCACGCGTCCGCACGGGAAGGTGTACGTGCCGTTCTTCGGCGAGGACGTGCTCGTGGCGTTCGAGCCGGCCGTGAGCCCGACGGGCGGCAGGTGGCGGCCGCGGACCCTGGCGCCGGTGGCGCACGACTACGGCAGCACCGCGGTCGTGGGCGGGCTCGGCACGTTCGTGCCGCAGCCGAACGGCGTCCTGGCGCTGCGCTTCCCGAACGCCCTGTGGGCGCTCGACGGCGACCTCGCCGCCGACCCGAACACGCTCGACACCAGCGCCGGCGACGCGCTGATCGACGGCCTGCCCGGCGTCACCGACGCCGAGCGCGACCTCGCCCGGCTATACGACGACTCGGTGGCCACCGCCGAGACGCTCTTGAACCTCCACGAGCTCCAGCTCCTGCTCAAGGACCTGACTATCCACCCCGACGGCGGCGTCGACCTGGGCGGCAGCGAGTGGCGGACGCTCGCCAAGGTGCCGACCCTCGACATGTACGGCTTCCCCTACCTGGGCGCCGGCGCCGAGGTCGGCGTGAAGCGCGAGGGCGGCGCCTACGCCATCGGCCTCAGGGGCGAGCTGCGCCTGGCCGACGTGGTCGAGGCCAAGGCCGCGCCGTCCTGGTACTACCACCAGGACGGCCGCGAGACCCGCTGGGCGTTCGAGGGCGTTGGCGTCAGCTTCGGCGACTTCGAGGGCTCGCCCGTGAGCTTCGACCTCGTCGTCGGCGGCGTCGTCGACACGCAGCGCCTCGCGCTCTCGTTCACCGGCGCCGGCTCCCTCACCGTCGAGGAGCTGATCAGCGTCGAGGCGATCGGCCTCTTCGGCGTGATCGACACGGGAGGGGCGCTGCCCGACGCCTTCTGGTTCGTCTCGGCCGGCGTCGACCTGGCCAACATGGGCACGCCGGTCAACGTCAACGTCCAGGGCGTCGACGTGCTGGCCTTCTACGCCTTCAGGGGCGGCATCGCCTCGAAGCTCCGCATCGACGTGGGCGGCGGCGAGTGCCGCGTGGACGACGGCGACCCGGCCGCCGCGAAGCTGCCGAGCATCGCCACGAGGGCGCTCGAGTGCTACGACCCCGACCTCCCCGTCTCGTTCCTGGCCGGCACGCTGATCGGGTCGCCGGTCCAGGGGGGCAGGGTCTCCGAGCTCTACGGCAAGGTCTGGCACCTCGACGCGAACCTCGTCGTGAACCTCGGCAAGGGCGGCGACATGCAGCTCGCCGGCCAGGGCTGGATCGGCAAGAACCTCGACGAGGGCTACCGCCAGCGCGCGTCGGTGCCGTCGCAGATCGCCGGCAGGCTCGTCGTGAACGGCAGCGGCATCACGGGCGCGATGTGCGCGGGGCCGCAGTCGTACGCCCTCGTCGGCATCGACTGCTCCGGCCTCAGCCCGGCCGAGATCAGGGAGGCCGGCGTCCTGATCGTCCGGTTCAGCGGCGCGATCGAGTTCAAGGCGTCGTGGGCGGACGGCGAGTACTACCTCGCCCTGGGCCGCAGGTCGGCGCCGCTCTCCATGTACGTGATCCCCAGCGACAGCCGCGGCTACTTCGTCGCCGGCTACATCAGGACCCCGGGGATCCTCGACGCGAACGTGGGCCTGCCGGCCGGCGGCGTGTGGGTGGGCGTGCAGAGGGGCTTCAGCTGGGACTTCTCCGACAGCGGGTCGGCGCTCCTGTGCGACTGGAGCGTCTGGGCGAACGCCGGCTTCGGCTGGGGCGGCGCCCTCGGCCTGCAGACGTACCCGGCCTTCCAGCTCTCGGCGTCCCTCAGCGCCAGCGGCTGGGCGCGAGCCGGCGGCACGATCTGCGGCGAGAGCGCGAGCCTCGGCGTTACGGTCTGGGCCGAGGGCCGGTTCACCGCTCCGGACCCGACCGAGTTCCGGGGTGACTTCCACGTGAAGATCGAGCTCCCCGTGGTGCCGGACATCGACGTGACGATCGAGAACGTGGGGGTGACGCTCTGATGGCGCGTACGCGCGTGCACCGTACGGCTGGGCCGCCGGTCCTCCCGGGCCGGGAGGCGGCGGTCCTCGCTCTGCCCGGCCCGCGGCCGGCCCCGGAGCGCCGCGGCCCGCCCTCCGCCCTGGCGCGCCTCGGCGCGGCGCTCGTGGCGCTCCTGCTCGCGGCGACGGCGGCCGCGCAGGGCGCCCGGACGATGGACGGCGTGGCGGTCGTCAGCGAGGGCGCCAGGGTGTCGCTCCGCTGGTACCTGCCGGGCGACGCGTTCCCGGCGGGCGGGTTCGTGGTCGAGCGCACCGGCCCGGGCGGGACGGAAGCGACGTGGACCGTGGAGTCGCCGCTGCCGCCGGAGCGTTCCCTGGTCGACTCGCAGACGTACCGGGCCGCGCTGGCGGCCTACGACCCGGCCGCGCCGAGAGCGGACGACGAGGTCGGCTTCGCGCTGACGCGCGCCATCTTCACCGTGCGCGCGGCGCTGGACCCCGAGCTGGCGCAGACGCTCGGGGTGCTCTACCACGACGACGGGGTCGAGGTCGGGCAGACCCTGCGCTACGAGGTGAGCACCGCGGACGGGCTGAGGGTGGGCACCGCCACCGTGACCGTCGGCTCCACCCCGCCCCTGGGCGCGCCGACCGGCCTGCGGGCCGCCGTCGACGGGGCCGACGTGGGCCTGGTCTGGGACCGCCCGGCCGAGGACGAGCTGGTCGTGGCCTACCGCGCCGAGGTGATCGGCCCCGACGGGACGGCGGCGCCCCTCAGCGAGGAGTGGACGCCCCTGCCGAGCCCAGATGAGGCGGAGGCCCCGTTCTGGATCGTCGACCAGGGCCGCGCTCCGGGCGAGACCGTCTCGTACCGCGTCGTCGGGCGCGACCTCTTCGGCCGCCTCACGCCGCCTTCGGAGACCGTGACGGTGCGCGTTCCCGTGGCGCTGGCCCTGCCCCAGCCCGTGGTGACGAGCGCCGAGTCCGGCGACAGGACGGTCACGCTGCACTGGGCCATGGAGCCCAGCGACGACGTGGCCAGCCTCGTAGTGCTGCGGGCGCCCTCCCCCCAGGAGGAACCGGTGCCCGTGTCGCCGCCGCTGTCGCCGCTGGCGCGCACGTGGACCGACGAGGGGCTGAGGGGCGGGACCGATCTCTACTATTACGTCGCCGCCGTGGCTGCCGACGGCACCGCCGCCGTCAGCCCCGTCTGGGCCCAGCGCGCCGTGAACCCGAACCCGCCCGGCGCGCCCACCGACCTGGACGTCGCCGCGCGCGAGGCGTCGCTGGTCGTGAGCTGGCAGGCCCCTCCCGAAGACGACGTCGGCCGCTACCAGGTCTACGCCGGCCGCCCCGGTGACCCGTTCGAGGCGATGGCGCTCGTCGGCGAGACGCTGGGGACGAGCCTCGAGGTGCCGGTGCCCGCGAACACGCTCTTCGACGTGGCGTTCCGCGTGCGCGCCGTGAACACCAGCGACGTGGCGGGGCCTCCGTCTGCGGAGGCGTCGGGGCGCGTCGTGGACCTCACGCCGCCCTCCGCACCCCTGTGGGCCGGCGTCACGGGCGGCGAGGAGGTCGTCACGCTCGCCTGGCTGCGGGACCTCGACGCCGACGTGGCCTTCGTGCGCGTGCTGCGCTCGCCGGCCGGTGCCGTTGCGTTCGAGGCGATCGCCGACGGGCTCGACCCCGCGGTGACGACCCTCGAGGACCGCGACGTCCTGCCCGGCCGGGCGTACGACTACGCCCTGCAGGCGGTGGACGCGGCCGGCAACGAGTCGGAGCTATCCGAGGTGCGCACGGCCGCCGCCTGGAGCCTCGCCGGCCCCGCCCCCGTGACGGGCCTGACGGCCGAGCTACGCGAGGAGGGCGGCGTGCGCCTGGCGTGGCGGGCCGGGGAGCCCGGCACGGCCTGGGTCGTGTCGCGCCGCATGGGCGACGCCTGGGTCGAGGTGAGCGGCCTGCTCGAGGAGCCGGAGTTCGTCGACCCCCGCGGGCAGGCCGGCGACGCCTACCGGGTCGTCAGCGTCTCCGCGACGCGCCAGGTGGGCGAGGGCGTGACCGTGGAGGTCCCTGCGCCCTGAGCGCGCCCCCGGCGGTGCCGCCGTTCGGCGCGCCGACAGGGGGCACGTAACGCGGGCGTAACGCCCGCAGGGGCAACCTCGCCGCCGAGGCCGGGCGCCCCCGGCCCACGGAGGGGACCAGGATGAAGCAGCGCATCGCCGCGTTGTCGTTATGCGTCGCTCTCGTGACGGCGTGCGGCACGAACGCGCCCGACACCGAGCCGACGCCGAGCCCGACGGTCCACGAAGTCGACCCGATCGCCGGCCTTCCAGGCACGCAGGTGACGCTCGAGGGGAGCGGCCTCGGCGGCTCCGGGGTGCTCCTGCTGGGGGACCTGGAGGTCGCCGCCACCGCGTGGAGCGCCGAGAGCGTCACCTTCACCGTCCCTCAGGAGGCGGCCCCCGCCTGGCAGGACCTGCGCGTCAGACCGGCGTCCGGCGGCGAGGCGCAGGCGAGGTTCTTCGTGGGCCACGCCTTCTCGGGCGCGCCGGAGGAACTGCAGGCCGCGCTCGACGACGCCGGGCCGGGAGCGTACGTGCTGCTGCCGCCAGGGGTGATCGCCATGCCCGGGCAGGAGCTCGTCGTCGACCGCGTCCACCTGTACGGCCACCCCGACGGCACCACGATGGCCCTCGACCCCGGCGGCGGCGTGGTCGTGGCGACGGGCGTGGACGGTGCGGCCGGGCTCGCTGACGTCACCCTCGAAGGCGCTCACGTCACGCTGAGGCCCATGGGACCCAGGTCGCTCGAGCCCGCGCCGCTCGTGCCGACGCAGGAGGGCACGACCGACGTGACGTTCGAGCGGCTGTCGTTCACAGGCGCCTCGTTCGGCACTCCGCCGGGCTCAGCCGCCGGCCTGGGGCGCCTGGCGCTCCTCGACAGCAGGGTGGTCGTCACGGGGGAAGCCGAGCTGACGGCCCTCGACGAGCTCGTCCTGCGCGGTACGCACCTGGCCGGGCACGAGGTGCGGCTGAGCGCCGCCGTGGGCGACGCCGCCATCGAGGGCTCCACGGTCGTCGGCTACGCCGTCGTCGACGTGGGCGCCTTGGCCGAACTCGGCGTCGTCGGCTCGACCCTGCGCGCCGAGGACGGCAACGTGACGGTGCAGGCGACCGGCCGCCAGCTCTCCGAGCCGACGGTCCTCGGCCGGCTCGCGGTGCGCGCTAGCGTGGTCGAGGCCGTAGCGAAGGCGCCCGTGAACGGCGTACCGAACGAGCTCGCCGGCGTCGCGAGGCTCGGTGCGTGGGGCGGCGCACTCGAGCTCCTCGAGAACGAGCGCATCGCGGCGAGCGAGCGCGTCGAGGTCGAGCTCTGGGGCCCCGGAGACGAGGGCTCCTACCTCAGGGTGGTAGGCAACGCCTTCCGCTCGGGCCGTGACGTCACGGTCACTGCTAGCTCGGAGAACGGGCCGCTCGAGGTGTCGGGCAACGCCGTGGAGGTGGGGTCGGCGAGCGAGGACGCGCGAGCGGAGGTCCGACTCTTCACGGACGGCACGGCGACGGTGGCGGAGAACGTGATCGAGGGCGCCGGCGAGGCCGAGATCTACGTGGGGCCGCGGTCGTACGAGGGCGAGACGGGTCCGGGCGTCATCACGGGCAACCGCGTGACGATGACAGAGGGCGGAGATGGCGACGTCTGGCTGGACAGCGAGAAGCCCTGCCTGATCACCGACAACGTCGTCGTGGCGGGAGACCCGTCGGAGGCGAGGGGTCACGCGCTGGTCCGCTGCGTCCCGGAAGACCACCCCGGTGGGGAGGCGACCGTCGCCCGCAACGACATCGCGTCCTCCACGGGGATCCTTCTCGTCTTCTACGACCTCGATAAGGCGCTCGTCGAACAGAACCGCTTCTCGGTTCCCAACGACCACATGGATATCGATACGGACGACCTGGAGCTGGTGTTCAGCGACAACCGGGTCACCGCCAACCACCCTCTGCTCTCGATGTGGGACGAAGGCGTCGCGACGCTGACGAGAAACGAGTTCCGCCTCAGCGGCGACGACCCCCGCGGCATCGAGGTCTGGTCGCTCGCGAAGCTCACCATGACGGAGAACACGTTCGCCGTGGAGGGAGAGCCCACGGACCGCGGCGTCGCGTTCGCGGGCAGGATCAGGTACGGCGCCGAGACCGAGCTGGACGTCCGCCGCAACACCTTCACCGGCTTCGGGGCGGCGGTCCTGTTGGAGGTGAGCGACTCCGAGGCCACCGGCGCGATCAAGGACAACGTCTTCGACTTCCCGATGAGCAGCCCGGGCCAGGGCGGGCACTTCATCGCCGCCGACGCGACCGTCGTCCTCGACATGACGATGAACCGCTGGGGCGACATCACCGACGTCGACGAGGTGTTCGACGTGCTGCTGATCGAGCAGTACGGCACGAGCCTGGTGGTCGTCTCCGTCGGCCCCATCCGCACCGACTAGGCGCGGCGGCGGCCGCTATGACGCAGTTCGCGTCTTAGCGGCCGCCACCCGAGGGCCGTTGACCTGCAGCCGACGACAACGCCAGCTCGCGTCGAGCGCTGTGGTGGGAGGTTCGACATGGAGTTGACGGGCCCCCCGCAGGTGGCCAGGCTGAAGGGCCTGAGGATCGTCGTGGACGCCAGTCACAACCGCTGGGGCGACCTGACCGACGCCGCGACCGTGGAGAGCTACGTGGAGATGGACACCACCACGGCGGATCACGGCGGCATCCTCATCGACCCCGTGATCCTGCCGTGAGCCAAGCGGCGCTCGACGGACCGAGCGGTCGGCGGGTGCCGGCCCGCGTCTGCCGCCCCGCATCCGTTCGGGCGCCGCGGGCGTATCAGACAGCGAGGGCGGAACCGGCTCGTCGCGGTAGCGCGATCGCGACCTTAGGCGACGCGGGCGAGACCTGAGTCCCCGCTCCCGCGGTGGGGAGCGGGGCCGCGACGAGACCCCTTCCTCGGCCGGCCACCCGCGCGGCAACGGGTGAGCCGGCGCCAACAGAGCTCGCCGCCTGAGGCCTCCCCCAAGCCGGCGGCGAGCTCGTCGTTCTCAGGGCCTATAGGCGGCGCCTCGCTCAGATAACCCCCGCCAGCGACAGGCCGTTCGCGAGCAGGTAGAAGCCCACGAGGCCGTAGATCCAGAGGGTCGTCTCTCGTGCCCCTCGGCGGAGCCTCTCGACGAGCCGTGCGCTGGCCCGCTCGCTCAGGTACAGGAAGGCGACGGCGAGGACGACCGGCGGCAGCACGAAGACCGCGTTGTACGCGAGCAGGACGGGGAACCAGGCCGCGAAGCCCAGCCCCGACTGGGCGAGGATCCCCGTCGCGCCCAGGTAGGGCAGGGCCGTCGGCAGCTCGAGGACGGTGATGACCGCGCCGAGGAGGAACAGGCCCGCCAGCCCCCGGGCGCCCTCCACGGCCCGCTCGCGGCCGGCCCCGCCGCCGTCCTTCGGGTTGGGCGCCAGCACCGCGTAGAGCAGCAGGCCGCCGCCTATGACCGCGCCCACGACCCCGGCAGCGGGCGACTCCAGCGCGCCGCCGAGCGCGTCGATCAGCGAGCCAAGGCCGAGCACGAGGAGCACACCCAGCGTCAGGTACGTGGCGAAGATGCCCGCGACGTAGACGAGGACGGCCCGTAAGCGGGACCCGCGCGAGAGGAGCGTGAGGGTCACGACCAGGGCCGAGGGGTTCACGCTGTCGAGGAGCGCCAGGACGAGGACAGGCAGCACCGTCGTCATCTCGGCTCAGGCCTACCTCACCGGGCCCCATGTGCTCCACCGACCTTGGGCGTACGACCTCAGACGGGGCGAGCACGACCGCGAACGAGCCCGAGCCGCCCGCGTCCTCGGCGACCAGGTCCCCCTGACGGCCGACGGGGTCCACGCCGGCGGGTCAGCGTGCGACGATCGCCGCCCCGGCGGCCGTCCGGCTCACTGGAGCCAGCCGAGGATCGCCGCCCCCAGCCACACGAACAGCACCCCCACGGCCGCGACCGGCACCTTGTCGACCAGCAGCTTCACGAGGTCGACGATCTTCACCTGAGCCGCGTCGCGCTGCGCGGCCGGCGGCGGCGCCAGGAGGTCGCGCACCATGGCGAACGCCTGCGCGACGCAGAGGACGAGCCCGACCACGACGAGGACGTAACCGGTGACCTGCTGCATGTAGGCCCCCTCCGGCGCCGCCCGCGCTCGGAGGTCCGCGGGCCGCGCCCCGGCGCGTTGGGAGGGCCGCGCCTTGTGTGGTGCGAGCACTATAGCGGCGGCGCCCGGGCGCCGCGAGGGCCGGGCCGCCCAGGACGCGTCGGGAAGGCGCCGCCGGCGGGCCGCGGCTCAGTCCCTGATGAACACCTCGGTCTCGTAGAGGCCGCCGGCCCTGTAGGAGCGCCCGCTGAACCCCTCCCAGGGTCGGAACGTCACCCGCACGCTCGCGTGCTCGACGTCGTCGGGCGAGAGGCCGAGCAGCATGCCCTGCGTGCGCCCGTCGGGGAACACCGCGACGGCGCTGACGTCGTACACGCCTACGGGGACGTCGTAGAGGTACTCGCGCCGGTACTCCCAGTCGCGGCCGAGCACGACCCTCCCGCCGCCGCCCGCCTCGAATCCGGCGGGGGCGTTGGGCGCGCCGCCGCGCGGGTAGTCGGGGTCCTGGGGCGCGACGGTGAAGCCGAAGGTGATCGGCCGGCCCGGGCTGCCGTCGATGAGGGGCGCGACCGGCGTGAGGGTGACGAGGACCGTCGAGCCGCCGGGCGCGATGGGCCGGTCTGGGAACGCCTGGTAGGCGCGCGAGCAGTAGGCGTCGGCGGGCAGCCCGCAGTAGCCGAGCTCGATGGTGGCGCCGTGGTACGCGTTCGAGTCCGTGCCGTAGGGGTCGATCCTGCCCGTCAGCGCCCACTGGAAGTCGAGGGTGCCGCCCACGGAAGAGTCGACCTCGGCGCTCGGGCTGTCGGCCAGCGGGTGCAGCAGGCGCGAGTAGAGGACGCCCTGGTAGCGGACGTCGACCCAGGCCCTCGCGCGGTAGCGGCCGTCGGGCACGCGCACCGCGTACGTCCCGTCGGCGCCGGTGACGGTCTCGAACGACACCTGCTCGCCCGAGGCGAAGGCCGTGCCCTGGACGAGCACGCCCGCGCCCGCGAGGGGGCGGCCTCGCGTGTCGAACACCGTGCCGGTCACGTAGCCGGGGCGCGGCTGGGCCACGGGCACCGGCGAGCCGGCGAGCGCCGGGGGCGACTCGCGCAGGCCGGCGGGCAGGACCTCGGCGGGGGTGGGCAGAGCGGGAGCGGTGCCGGTCGCCGCGCCGCTGGGAGCGCCGGGAGCGGTGGGGCTCGCCGGGGCCGTCGGCGCGGCAGCCGCCTGCCCCGCCCCGATCGTCGCCTTCGTCCCGGGACCGGGCGCGACCGCGGACCCAGCGGTGGTCACCGTAAGCGTGTACCCGCCCGACTCGCCGGGGAAGGCCGAGGTCACCACGATGAGGTAGGTGCCGCTCGCGGCCAGGGTCAGCTCGGCGGCCGCGTTCAGGCCGAGGCCGGGAGCGTCGTCGACCTGGACCAGGACCGTCCCGTCCGGCGCGACCACGACCAGGTACGGGTCGAACACGTCCGACACGAGGCGGACCTGGAGCGTCTGCCCCGCGAGGCCCTGAAGCTCGTGCACGTCGTAGAGCTCCCCGCTCTGGAACCGGAGGTCGCCCGGCTCGAGCCGGCTCGCCTGGGCCAGCGCGGTTCCCGAGGCGCAGAGGACGAGGGCGAAGGCGAGGCGGAAGGCGGCTGACATACTCCTCCGGGGCGGGCCCGGCTCCGGCGGGCGGCGCGACGGCGCGGCAGCGGCGCTGCGGGCGGTCGTCGCCGGCGAACCGGGATGTCGCGGGCGCGCCACGGGATCATCACACGCGCGGCCTGACGGGCGGCTTACGCGCCGGCGCCGGCTCGTTCGCGTCCCGCGCCGGGTTCGCGTCCGGGCCGCCCGTCGAGGTGCCCCGAGCGCCCGCCCGGCTCAGCCGTAGATCAGGTAGCTGCCGGCCGGCACGCGCCTCTCGAGCACCCCGCACGGTCCCGGCGGCGACTGGCGGCCCGGCGGGAGGTCGGGGTTCCACACGCGGCACTGGCCCGGAGGCGGGTAGTGGCCCGGAGGGACGTGGAACCTCCGGCCGTCGGTCCGCACGACCTCGATGCCCCCGCGCGGCCTGTCGGCCGGCACGCGCACGTACAGCAGCACGCCGCTGCTCGCGGGTCGGACCGTGACCACGGGCAGGTCGGCCTGGATGGTGATCGTCGGGTAGCAGGCGGAGAGGACGGCGGCGAGGGCGGCGGCGCCGGCGAGAGCGCGCAGCGACCGCCATGCCCGCGCGCGTGGAGTCGAGCCCGTATGCATGGCCGCAGTCTAGGAGGGTGCGATGAGACGACGTCTGCGGGCGACCTCACAGCCCGGCGTAGGGCGGCCACCGCCGGTAAGCGGTGGGAAGCGCATGCGATGCGCGCCCGGGACCGCCGCTCGCGGGCACCGGTCCGCTCGGCCCCGCCGTCGCACGATGAGCGCGGCCCAGCCCTGGTAAACAAGGCGGGTGAGCACCGAAGACGCCGCCCCAGTCGGTGCGTCCCCCTCGCAGGACGCCGCCGCGGGCGGCTCGCACGAGAGCCCCGCGCCCGAGGCGCCCGGCAGGCCGCCCCGCCACCTCGACGACGCGGCGCGCCTCTACGGCGTGACCGCCGACGGCCTACGCTCCCTGGGCGCGTACGAGAGCGAGGTGTACGCCTTCGAGGCCGGCGCCGCGCCGCGCGTCCTCAAGGTCATCGACCCCTCCCACCGGACACCGAAGCTGGTGCAGGCCGAGGTCGACTGGCTCCTGGCGCTCTCGGAGGCGGGCGTCAGCGTCTCCGAGCCCGTGCCCGCCGCTACCGGCCGCTACGTGGAGGTCCTGCCGGACAGCGGGCACGTGGTCGTTGCGTTCGCGAGGGCGCCGGGGGACCTCGTCCCCGCCTCGCGCTGGACCGACGACCTGCTCGAGCGCTGGGGCCGGCTGCTGGGCCTGATGCAGGCGCAGGCGCGGGGCTACGAGCCGCCCGGGCCGCGCCGGCACGCGCTCGCGGATCACAGCTACGCGTTCAGGGCGGATGAGCTCGAGGCCGAGGACCCCGCGTTCGTGGCCGCGGCCAGCGAGGTCGTCGCGCGCGGCGCGCCGCTGCTTCGCCCTGACTCACCCGGGCTCGACGGCGGGCTCGTGCACGCCGACCTGCACAGCGGGAACCTGCTCGTCTTCGAAGGCACCCTCACGGCCATCGACTTCGACGATTGCGGCTACGGCTCGTTCGCCTTCGACCTCGCCATGCCGCTCTACTACGGCGTGCGCCACCTCATGCGCGCCCATGAGGGCATCACCGGGGCCGAGGCGGCGGAGCGCTTCCTGGGCCCCTTCCTGCGAGGGTTCGTGAGCGCGGCGCCCCTGCCGGCAGGCGGCGCGGAGGCGATCGACCTCGCGCTGCGGCTGAGGCAGGTCGAGCTCGTAGCCGCGGTGCACCTCAAGTTCCTCAGGACGCGCGGCGACGAGCCCGGCCTGCGCGCGGTCGCCGACGACCTCAGGGACCGCGTCGTGGCCGGCACGGAGGTCGTCCCGCTCGCGACGCTCGAGCGCTTCTTCGGCTGAGGGCGGTGGTGACGCGGGAGGCCCCGGCGGTCTAACGTGCTGGCGATCGCCGGCGCCGGCGGGCGGGCCGACGAGGAGGCCTGTCGCATGACGCACCCGCTGGTCAAGCAGCTCAGGTTCACCAGGCACGAGTTCGCCCGCGCGCTCCGCACCGTCGAGCCCGAGGAGGCCGTCAAGCGGGTCCTGCCGCTGAACAGCCTCGGCTGGAGCATCGGGCACATGGCGTGGCAGGAGCAGAAGTACTTCCTGTACTACGGCCAGGGCGAGATGCCCTACCCGGAGGTGGACAAGCGCTTCCGCTCCGGCGCCCCGGCCAGCACCCCGCCCCTCGACGAGGTGTGGGCGGTGTGGCGCGACATCACCAAGCGCGCCGACCCCTGGCTCGACACGCTCGACAGCCACATGCTCCAACAGCCGTACACCCGCAAGGACGGCAAGCCGGGCGGCCGCCTCGTCGGGAACCTGTTGCAGCGCGTCGTCTACCACTACTGGTAACACACGGGCGAGAACATGGCCCACCGCAAGCTCCTCGGGCACGCCGGCCTGCCCCAGTTCGTGGGCAACATCGACGACCAGGCGCCGTACGAGCCGGAGCCGTAGTGCCTTCGTCCCCGAGGGGCCCGAACGCCCCCTCGCCGGGGCCGAGCCAGCGAACTTTCCTACGAACGACCCGAGCGGGCTGCGCTTAGCTGCGCCCCGAAAGCGCTGAAGCCCGTAAGGACACCGGGCGGCGAGGAGGTTCCATGCGTTCTCGTCTCGGTCTCCTAGCGTTCTCGTGTGCCTTGCTGCTGGCGACCACGCAGGCTGCCGTGACGGTCAGCGACAACCTGCTCGTTCGTGCCGACGGCGGGCTCACGGTCATCACCCAAGGCATGTTCGGCAACAACGACGTCTGCATCGTGGGCAACGCCGACGTCCGCGCCGGGCGCAGCGACGGCACCAACACCCAGCTAGGCCAGATCGCCGTGCTCGCCGAGTCCCTGGGGGGTCCTGCCCGGCTAGCGGTCGAGGGCAACAAGATCACCGGCACCGCGGCCATGGCGCTCGTGGACATCGGCGACGGGGCGCACATCAGCTTCGTGGGCAACGAGCTGAGCCTGGGGACCGAGACCACCGACGGCCAGGTGCAGCTCAGCGGCGGACCGCTCGGCAGCGTCATCGTCTCGGGTAACTCCGGCGAGCTAGCGGGGGGCCCGGTGACCGTCATCGGCTACCCGGACGGCGCGGTCGCCGTCAGCGACAACGAGATCGCGTTCACGAGGGCCGTAGAGGCCCTCGCGCTGCGAGGCAGCGGCACCGCGACCGTCACCGGCAACACCTTCACCTCCGGCGATGCCACTCCCAGCGGGGTGGCCCTCCACGTCGAGGCGTCCGACGGCACCTTCACCGTGACGGCCACCGAGAACGAGTTCGTGGGCTTCTGGGGCGCCTTGAGCTTCGTAGGCGGCCCCGCCGGGAGCACCTCGATCGACGCGAAGGTCAACGACAACGTCTTCGACATGGAGTTCACCGCGGCTCCGCAGGTCGCGTACCTGGAGTCGATCGGCGACGTGATCGACGCGACGAACAACTACTGGGGCGGCATCACCGACGTGGCCACGCTGACGTCCTACGTGACCAACGACGCCGACACGGTCGCGTGGGAGGGGGACATCCAGCTCGAGCCGGTGAAGGCGACGCGCTGACGCCAGCAGCCGAACCCGCGCCTGCGGCCCGCCCTCGCTCGAGGGCGGGCCGCGTGCCGTCGGTGCGCTCGGCCGGCCCGCCGGGGCGGCCGCCCTCAGAAGAAGCGCCGGAAGAGCGAGAGGAGGAGGCTCAGGACGACGGAGACGATGAGCATCGACACGAGCGGGACGTAGACGCGCGTGTGGTCCGTCTCGATGCGGATGTCGCCGGGCAGACGCCCGAACCACGACAGGCCACCGACGGCGACGAGCGCGCCGACGATGACCACGACGACGCCCACCGCCACGATCAGCAGCCCTAGCTGACGCGTGTCCATGCCTCGAAGTTACGGCATCCCGGCCGCGCTCCCGGCAGCCCCGGCTGCAGGTCGCGGCCGGACGCGAGGCGCGGGACGCCGCGGCTGGGGCGCATCGTCGGCCCCGACAGGAACGGGCGGCCGACCCAGGGAGCCACGCCACCGCTCACGCGGCTTAGGCCAGGTCCGACGACACTGGCCCCGTGCGGGGGCTCGTCGCGAGGGTCAAGGAGGCGTTCGCTGGCTTCGGTCGCCACAAGGTGCCGAGGCTCGCTGCCGCGCTGGCGTTCTTCACGCTGATCTCGCTGGCGCCGCTGCTCGTGGTGCTCGTCGCCGTCGTCGGCCTCGTCCTGGGCAACGACCAGGCGCGCGAGCAGGTCGTCTCCCAGCTCACCGCCACCGTCGGCCCGCAGGCTACGGACCTGATCGAGGGCCTCATAGACCGCACCCGGCTCGGGCGCAGCGGCCTCGTGGCCACGGTCGTCAGCGTCGTCACGCTCCTGGCCGGTGCCACCGGCGTGTTCGTGCAGCTCCAGGGCGCCCTGAACGCGATCTGGGAGGTGGAGCCGGAGCGACAGGGCTGGCGGCGGACGCTGCTCATGCGGCTCGAGGGGCTGCTGATCCTCCTCGGTCTCGGCCTCGCGGCGCTCGTGGCGGTGGCGCTGAACGCGGCCGTGAACGTGATCGCCAGGGGCTTCGCGGGCCTCCTCCCCGGCGCCGGCTGGCTGTGGTGGGTGGGCAACCAGGTCGCGACCTTCGCGATCTTCGCGCTCGTCTTCGCCGCCCTCTACCGCCTCGTGCCAGACGTGCGGCTCACCTGGCGGGACGTCTGGGGCGGGGCGCTGTTCACGGCCGCGCTCTACAAGGTCGGCGAGGTGGCGCTGGCGTACTACCTGGGCACCGCCGGCGTCGGCTCGCCGTACGGGGCCGCGGGTTCCCTCGTCGTGCTGCTGCTGTTCGTCTTCTACGCCGCGCAGATCCTCCTCTTCGGCGCCGAGTTCACCCGCGCCGACGTGGACATTCGTCGCGGCGCGGGCGAGGGCGGCGCGGAGCAGAGGCGCGGCCGCGGCTGGACGGAGCCGGGGGTGAGGGCGAGGGGCAGCCTGAAGGAGCTCTAGGGCCGGGCGACGAGGGCTCCTTGGTCGGGGACCAGGGGCGGAGGGGGCCGCTCATCCCGATGCGACCGCTCGTCACCCGGCCGAGGCGGCAGACGGGCTCAGTCGTACGCCCCGTGGCGCTGCAGGAAGTCGCGGATAGTGGCCAGCCACAGCTCCTTCTCCTCCTGTTGGGGCGAGTGGCCCGAGTTCTCGAAGACCACCAGCTCGCTGTTGGGCAGCAGCGAGTGCAGCTCCTCGCTGGCCTCGACCGGGGTGATCCAGTCGTAGCGGCCGACCGTGATGAGCACCGGCACGTGGACGTCCTTGAGCTGCTCGCGCACGTCGTACTTCGGCAGGTTGTGGGCGAACGCGAAGTTCTTCGTGACGTAGTTGAACTTCGTCCGCGCGATGCGCTCCTTGATCTTCACCGGGTCGGGGTTCTTGTCGTAGAGGGGAGCTATCGCCTCCCAGCACTGCCGGTAGTGGTCGTTGTCGCGCATCGTGCCGTCGAACACGTGGCCCAGGATCTCCTCGGTGATCTGCGGGAACTCCTTGGCGCGGGCCAGCGCGTTCTTGCGCGCGACGTGCCCGTAGTCGCGGGCGGCGGTGTCGCGCAGGATCACGTGCGTGACGCGCTCGGGGTGCCGGATCACGTACTCGAGCGCCAGGAAGCCTCCGTAGGAGCCACCGGCCATGATGAAGCGATTGATGCCGAAGTGCTCGCGGATCGCGTCGATGTCGGCGACCCACTGCTCGTGCGTGTAGGGGGGCTTCGCCTCCGAGTCGCCGCTGCCCCGGGCGTCGAAGGTGATGACCTGGTGCTTGTCGGACAGCGGGCCGAAGGCGGCCTTGGGCTCGGCGTGCGAGCTCAGGCCCGGCGCGCCGTGGTGCGCGATGATCGGCGGGTAGGGCGTGGGGTCGCCCTGCACGTCCACGAACAGCTCTACGTCGTTGACCTTGATCCTCATCTCTAGCCTCCGTCCGGCCGGGTAGGGGTCGTTGGGTCGAGGAGCGAGCTCACAGCTTGCTCCGCGGGTCTAGGGCGTCGCGGATGCCGTCGCCGAGGAGGTTGAACCCCACGACGGCCAGCAGGATCGCGAGGCCGGCGAAGTTCGTCATGAAGGGCGCGGTGCGCAGGAACTCGCGGCCGTCGGCCAGGATGCCGCCCCAGGTGGGCGTGGGCGGCTGCACTCCGAGGCCGAGGAACGACAGGCCCGCCTCCGTCAGCAGGGCCTGCGCCATGGCCGTGGACGCCAGCGCCACCGTGGGCGCGAGCGAGTTCGGCAGGACGTGCTTGAAGATCACGCGCAGGGTGCCCGCCCCCAGCGAGCGCGCCGACTCGACGAGCTCGGTGCCGCGCACCTGGATCACCGAGCTCCGCATGATGCGTGCGAAACCCGGTATCGACACGAAGGCTATGGCTACCACGAGGTTGACCAGGCTCGGCCCGAGCGCGGCGACGAGAGCCAGCGCCAGCAGGATCGAGGGGAAGGCGTAGAGTATGTCGGTGAAGCGCATGATCGCCTCGTCCACCAGGCCCCCGAAGTAGCCGGCGACGAGGCCCAGCAGGCTGCCTACGACCAGCCCCACCCCCACCGCGGAGAAGCCGACGACCAGCGACACGCGGGTACCGGTGACGATGCGCGAGTAGAGGTCGCGCCCGAAGTTGTCGCGGCCCAGCCACGCGGTCTGGTTCGGCGCCTCGAGCTTGCGGCTGAGCTTCGAGAAGTCGACCTTGTAGGGGTCCTCGCGCACCAGCAGCGGCGCGAGCAGCGCCACGACCACGAGCGCGACGGTGATGCCGAGGCCGAGCATGGCGTTGAAGCTGCGCGTGAAGCGCTTCAGCGCCTTGGGCATGCTCCGCTTCGTCGCGGCCGTGGCGGCGGGCACGGCGTCGGAGTCGGTCACCGAGCCCCCCATGTCACGAGTAGCTGACCCTCGGGTCGAGGAGCCCGTAGAGCAGGTCGACGACGAGGTTGAGCAGTACGAAGATCAAGGCCACGGTCAGCACGGCTCCCTGCACGAGCGGGAAGTCGCGGGCGAAGATCGCGTCCACGGCCAGGCGCCCGAGGCCGGGCCAGGCGAACACGGTCTCCGTCAGCACAGAGCCGCCCAGCAGCGACGAGAACTGCAGCCCCAGCACCGTGAGGAGCGGGATGCCAGCGTTCCTCAGCGCGTGCTTGAAGACGACCAGCCAGCGGGTGACGCCCTTGGCCTTCGCGGTGCGGACGAAGTCGCGCTGCAGGACCTCGAGCATCGTGTTGCGGGTCATCTTGGCCAGCACCGCGCCGAACGAGAGGCCGAGCGTCAGCGCCGGCAGGAACAGGTGCCTCAGAGCCTCGCCGAGCGGCCTCGCGTCCCCGCGCGCCAGGACGGCGAGGCTGGGCAAGAGGGCGGGGCCGCGGCCGGAGGCCGGGAACCAGCCGAGCTCGAGCGAGAACAGCAAGATCAGGAGAAGCCCCAGATAGAAGATCGGGGTCGAGATGCCGAGCAGCGACCCCGCGGACGTGACGTAGTCGGTGACGGTGTTCTGGCGCGACGCCGCGAGCACGCCGGCCGACACGCCGAAGACCACCGCGAAGAGCATCGCCACCAACGCCAGCTCGGCCGTGGCCTGCAGCCTGGCGGCGATGAGGTCGACCACCGGCTGCCGCTGGGTGATCGAGCGCCCGAGATCGCCCAGGGCGAGGTTGCGAAGGAACCGCCCGTACTGCACGTGGAGCGGCTTGTCGAGGCCCATCTCCGCGCGCAGCCGCTCCACGGCCTCGGCCGTGGCGAAGTCGCCGAGCATGAGCTGAGCCGGGTCGCCGGGCGTGAGGTGAAGCACCAGGAACACCACCGTGCTCACCCCCACGAGGACGGGGACGAGCCCGACCAACCTCCTGATGATGAATACCGCCATCTTCTCCTCTGGCGTGGGCTAGACGGCTCGCGTCGCTGGCGGGCCCGGACCGCCCGGCGCCGCGCAGGGCGCCGGGCGGTCGTTCGCCCTCTGTGACCTGCCGACGCCGGTGAAGGCGACGGCCCGTACGGGTCAGCGGTCGAGCCAGACGTTGTTGTAGATCGTGACCAGGTCGATCCTCGAGTTCGGGTTGACGAAGACGTCCCTCACGTCGGAGCGGTAGCCGATGTTGAACGTCTGGTGGTACGCGGCGATCTGCGCGGCGTCGTCCACGAAGATGCGGCGGATGGCCTCGCGGTAGAGCGGGATGCGCTCCTCCATGTCGGTGAGCTGGCGGGCGCGCAGCATGATCTCCGCCACCTCGGGGTCGTCGTAGCGGGTCGTGTTGTACGTGGTGCCGTTGGTGGCCCACGCCTCGGGGGTCGGGTAGAAGAGCTCGTAGCTGTAGTTGTTCGGGTCGGTGCCGGACGTCCAGCCCAGGATCCACATCGGGGCGTCGCCCGAGTAGGTGATCGGCAGCATGGTGCCCAGCTCCACGGCGCGCACCTCGGCCTGCACACCCACGAGCGACAGCGCGGCCTGCACGAGCTCGGCGAGCTGGCGGCGCGGCGAGTCGGTGGGGGTGTAGATCACGGTCGAGAAGCCGTTCGGGTAGCCGGCCTCGGCGAGGAGCTGCTTGGCGCGCTCGGGGTCGTAGCCGGGGATGTCGGCGACGATGGTCTCGTCGTAGGCGGGGCTGCCGGGGGCCACCGAGGTGTACGCGCGGATGGCGCCGACGCCGCCGAAGATCGTGTCGACGATGTCGTCCATCGGGATGGCGTACTGCATGGCCTTGCGCACGCGCACGTCCTGGAACGGCCCCAGCTGGTTGTTCATCGCCAGGTAGTAGTAGCTGAGGGTCGGCGTCGTGCCGATCTCGATGTCGGGGTGCGACTCGAGGCGCAGCACGTCGTCGGCGGCGAGGCTCATGGCCACGTCGACGCCGCCCGTCTCCAGCTCCACCGCCGCGACCGCGCGCTCGGGGATGGCGCGGAACTCGACGCCGTCGAGGTGCGGCCGCGTGAGCCAGTAGTCCTCGTTGCGCTCGAGGACGAGGCGGTCGTTACGCGTCCACGAGACGAACCTGAAGGGGCCCGTGCCGACCGGCGAGATCGCGTAGCCGTCCGCGCCCTTCTCCTGGTGCGCCTTGCTCGACGGGATGCCGAAGTAGGTGATCTGGTCGAGGAAGGCGGCGTTCGGGGCCTGGAGGGTGAGCCGCACGGTGTGGTCGTCGAGGGCGACGATCTCCTCGATCTGCTGGAAGCGGCCCAGCCACTGGCTCTGGTACTGCGGGTCGGCGCCGGCCCGGAACGCGTAGACGACGTCGGCGGCCGTGAAGGGCTCGCCGTCGTGGAACCTGACGCCCTCGCGCAGGTGGAAGGTGTACGTCCTGCCGTCCTCCGAGACCTCCCACGACGTCGCGAGCATCGGGACGATGTTCAGGTCCTGGTCGTAGGTGATCAGGGCGTCGTGGACCTGCATGAAGATGATGCTGGACGGGACGTTGTTGGTCGTGATGGGGTCGAGGCTGGTGGCCTCGCTGACGGTCGCGACCTTGAGGACGCCACCGTCGACCTGCGCGAACGCCGTGCAGGCGAAAGCGAGGAGCGCGGCTACGAGGGTCCTTGCTGTCTTCATGACACTCCTTCTCCGGGCTGCTGCCGTCGGCAGCGAAGCGAGGATGCTGGTTCCGTACGCGCGTCTCAGGCGTCGCGGGCGGGTGTGAGGGCCGCCCCGGCGGCGGCGAGGCAGAGCGCCGTGGCCGAGCGCAGCGCGTCGACGGTGCGGTTGAGCTGCCTGACGACACCGGTGAGCACGAAGCCGTACTCGAAGGTGCCCCGTAGCTGCGAGAGCGTCAGCCCTGGGTTGAGGCCGGGGAACAGGCTCGAGCGGGTGTTGCGCATGATCGGCGACCACTCCGCCGGGTCGTGAGTGAAGCGCCCGCCCTTGCTGTAGACGGTCGAGGTCACCAGGCGGCTGAACGCCATGAGGGCGTCGTTCACTCGGCGCCTCACGTCGATGGGACCGCCGCGGGCCGCCTCGGCGGCGGCCCTGAGCTTACCTGCGGCGTCGACGAGCGCCTCGGCGGCCGCCACGAAACGCGCCCCGTCGAGGTGGCCCGCGGTCGCCTGGGCGAACTCACGGGCGTACGCGAGCACTTCCTGGGCGCTGCGCACCGGGTTCAGGGGCAGCACGTCGGCGGTGGAGAGCAGCGCCACGCCCGTCGCGCTGATCTGGGTGTCCAAGGTCAGCACGTTCACGTCGGCCTTGTCGAGCGTGTCGGCGCTGGAGTGCCACCACCAGGCGTTGCCGCAGCCGCCGGTCCACGGCTTGCGCTCGGGGTGGTCCTCGGGCAGGAAGGGGTACGTCGAGAACGAGGGCACCCCGTTGGCCAGGAACGACTGGTCGGCCGCGCGCGAGGGGCGGTGCACGGGCGGCCGCGTCTGCCCGGTGAGCGACCCGATGAGCTCGACGCAGAACTCCTCGATCTCGGCCGTGGTGTGCCGCGCCACGTAGAGCGTGGCGTCGCGGACGCCGGGCGAGTCGACGTTGTGGTACGCGACGCAGTTCTGCGCGAGGTCGTCGAAGAAGGTGTCGGCGTACCAGGTGCTGCCGGAGTAGCGGCCGTGCGAGTGACCGGGCCACCAGCAGAGCCGCACGGAGCGGTCGAGGAGCTCGCGGTTCTGCTGCAGCACGCGCGCCATCTCGAGCAGACAGGCGTCGCCGGTGGCGTTGTCGGTGATCCCGATCTCCCACGAGCAGTAGTGGGCGCCCACCAGCACGAACTTGTCGGCGTCGGGGCCGTTGCCGCGCACGATCGCCTCGGGGAGCTTCGAGGTGTACCAGCCGGTCTCGACGCGAGCGGTGAGGCGCAGGTGCACGCCGCCCTGGGCCAGGCGGGCCTTGAGACGCTCGCCGTCGGGCCGCGAGACGGACACCGCGGAGACGGTGGGGAGCCGGTCGAGCTGCTCGGCGCTGGGGGTACCCCAGATCGTGGTCGCGATCATGTTGTGGACCACGTCGCCCTGGTTGACGAACACCAGGCCCTTGACGCCCGCCCTGCTCGCCTCCAGCACGGTGACCGGGGTGCAGAGGCCGTCGACGACGGCGATCTTGCCGGCGGCTCCGGCGAAGCCGCCAGCACCGACGAGGACGACCTCCTCCACGATCCCCTCCGCCGGCGTCGACACGGCGAAGCTGTGCGTGACGCAGGGGAAGGACTCGAGCGCGGCCCCGCCGGCGTCCACCGCCTCGAGCGCGGCCTCCCGCGGGTAGCTGAGGAAGGCCGGGAACTCGTGGACGCGCACCTCGACGCCCGCGGCGCGTAGCTGCTCGGCGATGTACTCGGCCGCGGCTTCCTCGCCAGGGCCGCCGGTGTCACGGCGCACACCAGCGAACCACTCTAGGTGCGCCCGCAGGCGCGCCGGGTCGACGGCGCTCCTCAGGTCCTCGAAGATGTCCATCAAGTCTCCGTCCCGACGGGCAGGCGCAGACCGCCTGCCCTGTGTAGCCCGGCGCGGGCTCCGGGTACGGGGGGATACCGGAGCCCGACGCCGGCAAGCCATGTGAATGGCTTGGTTCAGAAGTGTAAGAGAGTGAAATGCATGTTGCAAGAGGGGGCGTCGCCCGTGCCCACGCCCGGGGTCCCTAGTCCCCGTAGACGTCCTGGGAGTTGAAGGCGTCGAGGCGCTTGAGGCGCGCCGTGGCCGCGTCGCGCAGCGTCTCGGCGACGGCGTCGAGGAGCGCGCCGGCGAGGCTGAAGGTCGCGGCGTAGCTGTTGAACGTGCCCTCGGCACCGACCGTCAGCACGTGGTCCGCCCGCTGCGCCAGCGCCGACATGGCGCTGCTGGTGAAGGCCACGACCGTGGCGCCGTAGCGCTGCTTCGCCTCCTGCGCGACCTGCAGGGTCCTGAGGGCGGGCCTGGCCACGCTGAACGCGATCAACACGTCGCCCGGCCCCATGTCGAGGAGCTGGTCGTGGACGTTGTCGATGTCCGGCCGGATGTGCAGGACGCGTGGCCGGATGAGGTTGAGTGCGAAGGCCACGTACAGCGCCGCCCCCGCGGACGCGCGCAGGCCGATGACGGCGACCGTCGGCGCCCTGGCGATCGCCTTCACGGCAGCGTCGAAAGCCCGGGGATCGACGTGCTCGTACGTCGTCCGCAGGTTCTCGAGGTCGCGCCTGTAGGCGCGCTCCAGCGGGCCCGCGTTCTTGTCGAGAGCCTCTAGGCGGTTGCCGACCGAGTAGTGCTCCTGGACGGCCGCCTGAACCGAACGTTGCAGGTCGGTGAAGCTCGCGAAACCGATCTTCCGTGCGAAGCGCACGATCGTCGCCTCGCTCACGCCCGTCGCGCGGCCGATCTCGCTGACCGTGAGGAACGCGAGCTGCTCGAAGCGGCGCTCCAGCCACTCGGCGATGCGCCGTTCGGACTTCGTGAGCTCGGCCTGCTTCTCGAGCAGGACCGACCGCAGCTCGTTCAGGGGCGACATCAGTAGGCGCCGACCGCTTCCGACAGTTCCCGGCCCGGCTTCCCCCTCGCTGCCATCACCGTCCCGCCCCTCGGCGCGGGTCAAGAGACCAGCTCGGCCACGACCCTGGCGAGCAGCGAGCGCGCCAGGACGACCGGCTTGTTCGTGACCTGGCGGACCGCGTCGCGCATCTCCTCGCCCATGCCGACGCAGGTCATCCAGATCAGCTCCGCGCCCTCCGCCGTGAGCTTAACCGCCGCGGAACGCGCGTTGTCCACGGCGTTCTCGTCGTACGGGAAGGCGTGGGTGACGACGGCGTCGAGGCCGAACTCGTCGCGGTACTGCCTGAGGGTGCCGGCGACCTGGCCCGCGTCCGGCCGCACCACGCCGAGCCGCGAGCGGCCCGCGAGCGCCCGGATCACGTCCGGGAACAGACGCCCCGGGTTGACCACCGGCACCGGGGCCCTGACGGCTGACCAGTCGGCGCCGCACAGGATCACCACCAGTTCGGCGCCTCGGGCGACGAGGTCGTCCACCACGCGCTGCATGCGAGGCAGCGCCTCGGCGTACGCGAGCCTCGCCGACCCGCCGTCCCGGAGCCTCGTCACCATGTGGAGGCCCTCGCCGCCGCGGTCGAGCTCGGCCATCTCCTCGGCGGAGAGGCCGTCGAGGACGCCGCCCTCCAGGGCGCGGACGCCGCGCGGCAGCCGCTCCATCAGGTAGGGCACCAGGTCGTCGCGCGGGGTCTGTCCTATGGTCGCGAAGCCGATCGTCTCCATGTTCCGTCCTAGGGTCGGCGGGTCAACGGCCCGCGCAGGGATCCAACAGGCGGTCCAGACCCTAGCACGGATGAAGCATCTGTTTCATCCATCCGGCGGATGCGGCCGGAGCGGGCGAGCGATAGATTCCAGGCATGACGTGCAGCTGCTGCCGCGCGGAGCCCTGCCTGGAGGTCTTCGGCGCCGAGACCGCGCAGCGCGACATGCAGGCTTACCTGACGCGGGGCCTCGACGACATCGAGAGCCGCGCGCTGGCCGCGCTGCCGGCGGAGATGGTGGAAGGCGCCAGGGTGCTCGACATCGGCGGCGGCGTGGGGGCGTTCCAGGCCGAGCTGCTCCAGCGCGGGGCCGCCAGCGGCGAGGTCGTGGAGCTGATCGACGCCTACCGGCCCTTCGCGGCGCGGCTGGCCGAGCGCCTGGGCCTGAGCGGCAGGACCTCCTTCCGCGTCCACGACCTGCTCGCCGACCCCGACGGCGTGGAGGAGGCCGACGTGGTGGTCCTGGGCCGCGTCGTGTGCTGCTCCGCCGAGGGGCCCTCCCTCACCGCCGCGGCGGCGAGCAAGGCGCGCCGTGCGCTGGTGCTCACGTTCCCGCGCTCGAACGCGTTCACCAGGGCGCTGGCGGCCCTGCAGAGGGCCGCGTTCCGGCTCTTCGGGCGGCGGTACAGGATGTTCGCATGGCCCACCGACGTGATCGTGGGCGCCGCCGAGGGCCAGGCGCTGCGCCTCGCGGCGCAGGGCAAGAACGCCGTCTGGCAGTACCTGGTGATGGTGAGGCCGTGAGGCGCCGGAACGCGGGCTCATGACCGGCGGGGCTCCCGGGCCGTGACCTCCCCGGCGCCCAGCGGCGGGAAGCGGCCCTGATGCGCCCCAGCGCGCGCTCGTCGCGGCACTGGCCGGCCCGACGGGAACCGCGGGCGGGTAGCACCCGCCCGCGGCCCTAGACGAGCTTCGCTTCCGGGCTACGCCGGCGACGCGCCCAGCAGCGGCAGGAACTGGCTCTGGAAGAACATCACGACGACGCCGTAGGCGACGTGGCCGAGGATGAACGAGACCAGCACCGGGAACGGCTCGCGCTGCTCGTGCACGGGGTGGTAGTCGGCGATGACGAAGGCCGTCAGCAGCGAGACGAACACGCCGTGCGCCAGGCCCATCACGATGCCGAGGATCGGGAAGAAGAGGTTCACCGGCACCGGCAGGCCGGGGAGGATCGTGTAGTCGGGCGGCTCGAGCGGCCCCCGCAGCATGAGGACCGTCCAGCCGTAGAACAGCGCGAACACGATGCCGCCGACGAGGAGCAGGACGCCGCCGAGGAAGCGCGAGCGGCCGTCGACCTTGCCGGTGAAGATCGCGCCCAGCGCCCCGAGGGAGTCGTAGTAGGCGCCGCCCCACAGCACCGGCAGGTAGAGGAAGGCCGTCATCACCGCCGTGGCGATGATGCCCGAGGCGATCGAGGAGAGGACCAGCGGCGTCGTCACGGCGTCACCACAGCTTCAGGCCGGGCAGCGCGACCTGGTTCGTGAACATGTCGAGCAGCACCGGGCCGTACGCGATGATCACGAGCACCACCGCCACCACCGTCCAGAACGACAGCCTGTCGAGGAACCTCGTGACGCCGACGCTGTGGATGCGCACGTTCTGCACCCAGGGGATCTGCGGCGTCTCGGCCTCGCTGAGCTGCCTCTTCGAGAAGAGAGTACCGAACAGGACGGTGAAGTAGCAGATGACGGCGACGAACAGGATCGCGCCGCTGATGCCGGTGATCGCGGCGGGCACCGCGGCGTCGGAGTAGAGGCCCTGCAGGTTCTCGGCCAGGTTCGAGACGTGCGCCCGGCGCGGCACGGCGAGCAGGCCCTGCCAGTGCATGCCGACCGCGAAGACCATCATGCCGGCGAACCACAGCCAGCTCGCCCACAGGGCGAGGCGGTTCGAGTAGAGCGGCTTCCGCGTCAGGTGCGGCACGAGCCAGTAGCTGACGCCCATGAACGTGAGCGTCACGGCCGTGCCTACGGTGAGGTGGAAGTGGCCGGGGATCCACGTCGTGTTGTGCACGACGACGTTGAGGTTGAACGCCGCGTTCACGAAGCCGCCGGCGCCGCCGAAGATGAAGGAGATCATCGCCAGCGCCTGCGCCGCGAACGAGGCGTCGCGCCACGGCAGCTTCGGGATCCAGCCGAACCAGCCCTTGCCTCCCCGGCGCCGCCCGCCGAGCTCCAGCGACGCGGCCACGGTGAACGCCGTGAGCAGGCTGGGCACGCCGACCATCATCGTCATCAGCGAGTGGACCAGCTTCCACGCCGCGGGGACGCCCGGGTCGGTGAACTGGTGGTGGAACCCGACGGGCGTCGAGAACAGGAGGAACATCAGGAAGGCGAGGCGCGTGAGCCCGTCGGAGACGAGCTCGCCGCCCGCCTGGCGCGGCGCCAGGCCGTACCAGGAGAGGTACGCCGGCAGCAGCCAGAAGTAGACGATGGGGTGACCCGTCCACCAGAAGAGCGTGCGGGCCAGCAGCGGGTCGACGCCGTCGATGATCCCCAGCGACCAGGGGATCAGGAAGAACACCAGCTCGATCGTCAGGCCGACGACCGTGATGAACCACAGGTACCAGGTGGTGACGCCCATGAAGGCGACGATCGGCGTGGCCAGGCCGGGGTTCGCCCGCTTCCACATCGCCCGCATGTGGATCACGTGCCCGCCGATCACCAGGCTGCCCACCACGACCAGCGTGAGGCCGATGTAGAAGCCCCAGTGGCCCTGCAGCGGCGGGTAGAAGGTGTACATCACCGACGACGTGTTCGCCAGCACCGCCACCGCCGCCATCAGCAGGCCGAACAGCATCAGCCAGTAGGCGAACCAGACGAGCGACATGTTCGGCCTGATGTCCATCTCCCTGGCGGGCAGGTAGAGCAGCAGGCCCGTGATGGCGAACGTCGTGAAGACGAGGGCGTTGAGGACGCCGTGGATCGTCAGCCCCTGGTAGTAGGAGGCGAGGACCGGCAGGTAGCTGTAGACATCGATGCCGGCGTAGTTCAGCGCCTGCAGGGGCCCGATGAGCGCGCCGATGAGCAGCGCCGCGAAGCCGGTGACGAGGAACGCGAGCGTGGCCCGCTTCTCGGGATGCGCGAGCACCGTCCTGGCGCGCGTGACCGCGATGGCTCCCGTGGTCACTGGTGGCCTCCGCTCGTCGGAATCCGCTCGCTCACTGAGGTTCCCTCCTGGTCGTGCAGGCCGGCGGCCTCCTGAAGCGGCCTGCGCATCATTCGTCAAGCTCCAGCTGCCCGCGCAGCTCGTGGACCTGCTGCGGCGAGAGGGGTTCGGCGCGGACCGCCGCGACGTCGGCGGCCGCGTAGGGCAGCTCCTCCTCGACCTCGCCGGCGTTGTCCCACGAGGCCAGGACGTAGTTCAGCACCGAGGCGATCTGGTCGTCGGAGAGCTGCGCCCAGGCCGGCATCACGCCGTTGTACGCGGCGCCGTCCACCTCGATGGCGCCCATGAGGCCGAACAGCACCACCTTGAGCAGGTACTCGCGCCCGCCGTCCGCCCGGTAGAGGTCCGCGGCGTGACCCGACAGCGGCGGGAACACGCCCGCCAGGCCCTGGCCGTTCGCCTGGTGGCAGGCCACGCAGTTCGTCGCGTAGACCTGCTCTCCGACCTCGATGCCGGCCGCGCCGGCCTCCGCGCCCTCGGCGGCGGGCGGCGCGGCGCGCTGCTCCTGCAGCGCCGCGAACTCGGCGGCGGGCAGGACCTGGATCGTGCCGACCATGTTCTGGTGGCTGATGCCGCAGTACTCGTTGCAGCTGATGCGGTACTCGCCCGGCTCACGGAACGTGTAGCGCCAGGTGGCGACCTCGCCGGGGATCAGCTCGACGTTTATGTTCGTGCCCGCGACGTGGTAGCCGTGCAGGACGTCGCGGCTGGAGGCGAAGAACGTGACCTCGGCGCCCGCGGGGAGCTGGATCACCGCCGGGGCGAACGAGAAGGCCTGGGCGACCACGCTCACGCGGTACTGCCCAGGGCCCGTCTCCATGACGCCGGGCGACTGGAACATCGCGAGGCGGTTCAGGTCTGCCGGGGTGCCGCGCTCGACGCGCCGGCCGATGTAGGCCCCTTCGACCGCGAGCGAGTAGACGATGAAGACGACGAGCACGACCAGCATCGCGCCCATCAAGGCCATCCAGCGGCGCTCCCACCGCGCGATGGCCTCGTGCTGAGCCTCGTGCACTGTCAGGCCCTCCCCCACAGGATCGCCAGGACGCCGAAGAAGAGGACCATGATCGTGACCGCCACGACGGAGGTGACCATGATGGCGCCCTTCGGCTGCGCCTCGGCCGGGAGCTCTACGTCCGTTCGGTTGCGCTCACCGACTACGGGTCCGGTAGGAGACGGGCCTTCCGGCCCGTGCCCTCCCGAGGCCCCCTCGCGATGAGCCTCTTTGGCTTCGTTGTCGTCCACGGGCGTAACGTAGACCGACCGCGCCCTAAACGTAAACGCGAGTACCGTGAAGTGAGATACTTCACTTCTACGCGCCGGACGGGGCATTCGCCCCTAGACGGGACCCGCGGAAGGAGCACGCGGCGTCTCTCCCCTACCCGCCCGCCAGCAGCGCTGCCGCGCGCCGGAGGTCGGCGGTGCCGCGCCCTTGCGAGAAGGACGCGTAGACGGCGGCGAGCCGCTCGCGCGCGTCGACCCGCACGCCGTCGCCGCCAGACGCCATCGCCGCCTCGCAGCGCGACGTCGCCGCGCGCAGCTCGAGCGACCTGGCGCCGTGACGGCGGGCGAGGTCCTCGGCGCGGTCGAACCCTTCCGACCAGGCCTCGACGCCCTCGCCTCGGCGCGCCGCCAGTGCGCCGCCGAGGCGGTGCAGCTCGGCGCACCACACGCTTCCGGCCAGGGGGCCGGCGGCGGAGAACGCGGCGGTCAGGCAGGCCTCGGCCTCGTCCAGCTCGTCGAGCCGGAGGTGAGCGTCGGCCAGGCGCGCGAGGAGGTTCAGCTCCTCGGCCACGCCCATGCCCTGGTACTCCGCCCTGCCCCGGCGCATCGCCAGGGCGCCCTCCTCGGCCCTCCCCAGCAGCACCAGGGAGCAGCCGCGCATGATCGTCGCCCACGCGGACCAGAACCCGAGGCCGTTGGCCGACGAGACCTCCCGGCACCTCTCGGCCAGCTCGCCGGCGCGCTCGCCGTCGCCCAGCAGCACCATCAGCTCGGCCGCCTGGCCGAAGGCGTGCGCCAGGGAGTCCGGCCGCGTGAAGCGCGAGGCCAGGTCGAGCGCGACCTCGCCTTCGGCGAGCGCGTCGTCGGGTCGCCCCAGGTACCAGAGCGAGCGCGCGGCGAACAGGCGTGCGCACGCGCCGGCGTCGTGGCCGCCGGTCCTCAGGCTCGCCTCCTCGCCGCCGTCGCGCGGGTAGAGGGCCGTCCCTGCGGCCGCGTGCTCGAGCGCCGCCGCGAAGTCCCCCAGGCAGAAGCGCGCGAACCAGACGGCGTGGTGCGCCTGGAGGAGGAGCCGCCCGTCGCCCTGGCGGCCGGCCAGGGCCAGCAGCTCCTCCCCTAGCTCGACGGCGCGGTCGTACTCGGCGCGCTGCGAGTGGTAGAGCGAGAGGCAGTGGGCCGCGTCGAACTCCTGGCGCGACGCTCCCAGCGCAGCCGCCACGTCCCTCGCGCGCGCGAACGCCTCCGCCACCGCGGGAGCGGCATGGCCGTGCAGTGCCTGCATCGCGGACCCCAGGAGCATGAGGGCGTCGAGCTCGAGCCGCTCGCTCCCCGCCGACGGCTCCGCGTCGTCGAGCAGCCGCAGCGCGCGGCGCAGGTGGGCGCCGGCCTCGTCGAAGGCGTACAGCGCCGAGGCCTGACGGCCCGCCTCGACCAGGTACCGCGCCGCCCTCCCCCCGATCCCCGCCTCCTCCCAGTGCCGCGCCAGGTCGACGGCGACGACGGTCGTGTCGTCGGCGTGCAGCTCCTCGAGCGCCGCCCCCACCTCCTCGTGGAGCAGGGCGCGGTCGAGGGGGCTGAGGCCCGCGTAGACGTAGCGGTGGAAGAGGTCGTGGCGGAAGCGGAAGCGCGTCAGCCGGCGGCCGCCATCGCGGGCGACCTCCACGCCCTCCAGGAGCTGGTGCTCCTTCTCGCCGGCGCCGCTGAGCCGGCGAGCGAGCTGCCTCGCGTCGCAGCCCAGCACGCGCGCCACGACCTCGGCGGCGAACGTCGCGCCCTCTACGGAGCCCACCCGCACCGCCTCGACGAGGTCCGGGTCGAGCCTCTCGAGGCGCGCGCGGATCACGCCCTCCACCCGCGCCGGGAGGGCGTGCCAGCCGATGGCGGAAGCGACGACCCAAGCTCCGGTGTCGTCGCGCGCGAGCTCGCCCGCCGCCCTCATCTCCTCGAGCAGCTCCACGACGAACAGCGGCAGGCCCTCGGTGAGGCTCGCCAGGCGCTCCCGGAACTCCTCCCCCAGCCGGTTGGGCTCGCTGTCGAGGAGCTCGTCGACGAAGTCGCGGCCCGCCGCGCCGGCGTCGAGGTCGATGCGGACCGCGCCCTGGGCCCGCTCCAGCTCGGCCACCAGGCGCTGGAGGGAGCGGGCCTCCTCGCCGGACGCCTCCTCCGGGCGGTACGTTCCGACGACGAGCACCCGCGCGCCGGCCAGGCGCCGGGCGAGGTGGAAGAGGAGCGCCAGCGAGGAGGCGTCGGCCCAGTGGAGGTCCTCGAGCAGCAGGACCACCGGGCTCCCGGCGGCGACGGCCCGCAGCGCCCGGGCGTAGGCGTCGAACAGCGCCGACTGGTCCTCGCCCCGCTGCGCCGAGGCCGCCCCCTCCAGCGTCGCCCGCAGCCGGCCGCCGGGGTCGCGCGCGGACGCCCGCGCCAGCAGCGGGCCCAGCCGCAGGACGCCGCCGAGCAGCTCGGGGCCGTGCGCCGTGACGGCCTCGGCGGCGCGCGGCAGCAGGCGCCAGAGCCGCTCGACGAGCTCGCGTTCGACCGTGCCGGCGAGCCAGCGGGGCTCCACGTCCCCGGTGAGCATCTCGAGGGCGTCGCGGAAGGGCAGCAGCGGGTCGCCCGCACCCGTGAACGCGTTGCAGTGCCCCGAGACGACCACCAGCCCCGGGTCCGCGGCCAGCGCGCGGTGGGCGAACTCGCGCAGGAGGCTCGACTTGCCCCGACCCGCCTCGCCCGTCACGAACACCGCGCGACCGCCGCCGGCCAGGGCCTCCTCGAGAGCCGCCGCCAGGCGCGCCAGCTCCGGCTCGCGCCCCACGACCTTAGGCGGCGGCTGCTCGCTCCCGGCGGCGCCCGCCAGGAACGGCGGCGTCCCGGGTACGGCGCCCCCATCCTCCGGCGCCGCGGCCGCTGGCTCGTCTCCGTCCCGGGCCGGCGCGGTGCCCGGCTGCGCGGCCGGCCCACGCTCAGGCGCCGGCGGCCGGCGCTCCGCCCCCGCGTTCAGGAGGCGCTCGCGGAGCGCGCGGGTCTCCGGCGACGGCTCGACGCCCAGCTCCTCCTCGAGCGCCTTCACGCAGCGCCTGTAGGCGCTCGCCACGCCGGCCAGGTCGCCCAGGGCGTGCCGCGCCAGCATCAGGTACCTGTAGGCCGGCTCCGGGGCCTGCCCGTGGGCGAGCCACCTCTCGACCCAACGCAGCGCCTCGGCCGCCCGGTCGTCCGCCAGCAGGCGCTCGACGAGCTCTCCCGTCCTGGCGTCGAGCTCGGCGCGGAGGCGCTCCCGCTCCAGCAGGACCCACTCCTCGTACCAGCCGGGCAGCAGCTCGCCGCCGTAGGCGGATGCGGCGGCCTCGAGCTCCTCCACGCCGCCGCCCCGCGACAGCTCGGCCACGTCCAGCCGGTGGCCCGCGCCGGGGTCCATGCCCACGCTGATCTTGTCGGCGACGATGACGCCCTCGCCCAGCGCCTTGCGCAGGGTCCACAGGGCGTTGCGGAGGTTCTGGCGCGCGCTCTCGTCGCCCGCGTCTGGCCAGAGGAGGGCCGCGAGGCGCTCGCGCCTGTGCCGCGCCCCGGCCGTGAGGGCCAGGTACGCGAGCAGCGCCTGGGCGGACCGCGACCCGATGCTCACCGGCGCGCCGCCCCTGGTGACGGCGAACGCGCCCAGCAGCCGGATCTCCAGCCTGTCTGCCTCGTCCGGCACGGCGGCCCTCCAGAACGCCCCGCCGACGCCGAACCGAACTCGACGCGCGCCTCGGGGTCGGCGCATCCTACCCGCCGTCCTCGCCCGGCGCTGCTTCCCGGCGCCGTCCGCAGCGCGGGCGGTCCTGGTCGGGTCCGGCGGTGCCCGGGGAAGGGCCGAGGCTCTGGCCTGACGCTGCCGTGACGGTGGCGTTACGGCCACGCGGGAACCTGACCGTCGGCGCGAGACGGAGCGCCGAGACCAGCGGCGGACGCCGCGAACGGAAGGGGACCCACATGAGCAACACCGGACCCAGCAAGACCGCCAAGCGCTGGCGCATCGCGGGCGTCGTCGCCACGGGCCTCGTGCTCGTCCTCGTCGTCGTGGGCTGGCTGTGGATGAGCTACGTGCCGAGCGACCTCGACCTCTCCACGACCCTGCCCACCGAGAAGGGCCTCTACACGGTGAGCTACGAGCCCTCCGAGACGCCGATCCCGGTGAACGAGATCCACGCCTGGACCCTCACGCTCTCCACCGCCGACGGACGCCCCGTGGAGCACGCGCGCATCAGCGTCGACGGCGACATGCCGCAGCACGGCCACGGCCTCCCGACGCGCCCCGTGGTGACCGAGTACCTCGGCGAGGGCCGGTACCTGGTCGAGGGCGTGAAGTTCCAGATGGGCGGCTGGTGGGTCATGGACCTCGTGGTGGAGTCCGACGCCGGCACCGACCAGGTCCGCTTCAACTTCGTCCTCGACTGAGCGCCGAGGTCCGGGAGCAACGCCATGGGCGACGCGCCCCCTAGCGAGAACGTGACCTCGAGCCGGAGGCCCCTGCACCTGGCCGCCGCGGCCGCCCTCGCCCTCTTCGTCCTCGCCGCAGTCCTCGCGACCGGCTCGCGGCGGGACGCCTGGACGGGTCGGGAGCTGGAGACCCTGCGGGGTCTCTCGCTGGGCAGCCTTCCGCCCCTCCCGGCGGACCCCTCGAACGCCTACGCCGACGACCCGCTCGCCGCCGACCTCGGTCACAGGCTCTTCTTCGACGTCCGCCTCAGCGGCGACGGCCGGGTGGCATGCGCCACCTGCCACCTGCCCGAGCTCGGCTTCACCGACGGCAAGCCGCTGGGCGAGGGCGTGGGCACCACGGCCCGCAGGACGATGACCGTCGTCGGCACCGCGTACAGCCCCTGGCTCTTCTGGGACGGCCGCGCCGACAGCCAGTGGAGCCAGGCGCTGGGGCCTCTCGAGAGCCCCGTCGAGCACGGCGGCAGCCGGCTCCAGTACGCGCACCTGATCGCCGAGCACTACGCCGCCGAGTACGAGGCCGTGTTCGGGCCGCTGCCCGACCTCTCGGGTCTGCCCGCGACCGGCGGACCGGTGGAGGACCCCGCGGCGCGGGCGAACTGGGAGTCGTTGACCCCGGAGCAGCAGGAGGACGTGACGCGCGTGTTCGTGAACGTAGGCAAGGCGATCGCCGCCTACGAGCGCCTGCTGATGCCCGGCGAGTCGCGCTTCGACCACTACGTCGAGGCCGTGCTGGCCGGCGACGGCGCGGCCGCGAGGGCGATCCTCAGCGACGACGAGGTGGCCGGCCTGCGGCTCTTCATCGGCGAGGCCGGCTGCACGAACTGCCACGGCGGGCCGCTGTTCACGAACAACGAGTTCCACAACACCGGGGTGCCGGCACGCCCCGAGCTGCCGGAGGACCCGGGGCGCGCGGTCGGCGCCAGGCAGGTCCTCGCGAGCGAGTTCAACTGCCTGGGCCCCTGGAGCGACGCCGCGCCGCGCGACTGCGCCGAGCTGAGGTTCCTCAAGGCCGAGGGCCACGAGCTGGAGCGCGCCTTCAAGCCGCCCACGCTGCGCAACGTCGCGGAGTCGGCCCCGTACATGCACGCCGGCCAGTTCGCGACGCTCGCCGAGGTGCTGAGGCACTACGACGAGGCCCCGCGGGCGCCCGCCGGCCACAGCGAGCTCTCCCCGCTCGGCCTGTCGGACGCGCAGCTCGCCCAGCTCGAGGCGTTCCTGCGCAGCCTGTCGGCGCCACTGGCCGCGCCCGAGAGGTACCTGCGGGCGCCGGAGGGGGCCGTCCGGTGACCGCGGCCCTGCGCGCCACGGCCCCCTGGGCGGTGCTCAGGCACCGCGACTACCGCCTGGTGTGGCTGGGCCAGGCGGTATCGGGGGTCGGCACGTTCATGCAGGTGGTAAGCCAATCGCTGCTCGTCCTCGAGCTCAGCGGCGGCTCGCCCGTGGCGCTGGGGACGGTGTCGCTGACGCAGGCGGTGGCCTTCATCGCCTTCTCGCTGATCGGCGGCAGCGTCGTCGACCGCTTCCCGAAGCGGCGCGTCCTGTTCGTCACCCAGTCACTGCTGATGGGCCTGGCGGCGACCCTGGCGGTCCTCACGGCCGCGGGCGCGGCGACGCTGCCGCTCGTCATGGCGCTGGCGTTCGCTTCCGGCGTGGTCGCTAGCTTCGACCAGCCCGCCCGCTCGTCCCTCCTACCCCACCTCGTCCCGCGCGCAGAGCTGCCGCGGGCCACCGCGCTGAACGCGCTGGTCATGACGGCGGCCGGGACCGTGGGCCCCGCGCTCGCCGGCCTCACCGCAGCCACGCTGGGCCTCACGGTCAACTTCGCGCTGAACGCCCTCGGGTTCGCCGTCGTGATCGCGTGCCTGGCGTCGGTGCGCACCGACGCCCCTCCGGCGCCGGCCGCGGGGCGCCAGCCGCTGCTACGCTCCGTCGGCGCGGGCCTGGCGGTGGTCGGCGGGCACGCCGGCCTGCGCTCCGTCGTCACCGGCTACGGCCTGCTCCTGCTCCTGGGCCCCTCGCCGTCGGTGGTGCTGCCCCTCTACGCCGCGCAGGTCCTGCACGTGGGCGGCGCGGAGCTGGGCGCGCTGTTCTCCGCGGTCGGGGCCGGTACCGTCCTGGCCTCGAGCGTCCAGGCGTTCCTCGGCAGCGGCAGCCGCTCGCGGGTCTTCCTCGCCGCGCTGGCCGTCTGGGCCGGCGCCCTGGTGGTGTTCGCCTCGAGCGGTTCGCTGCTCGTCTGCGCCGCCGCGCTGCTCGTCCACGGCGCCGCGCGCAACGTCGTGGGCACCACCGCCGTGACCCTCATGCAGCTCCTCAGCCCCGACCACGCGCGCGGACGCGTGATGAGCCTCAACACCCTGCTGGCCAACGGAGTCAGGCCCCTCGGCGACTTCGGGCTCAGCGCCGCGATGGCGGCCACCTCGGTGGGCTTCGCTACCGGCGCCGCCGGCGCGGTGGTGGGCCTCTACGCGCTGGCGCAGGGGCTGCGGGCCCCGAGGTCCGGCACCCCTGCCTAGGCCCGCCCAGCCTTCGACACGAGCTCGACGAGGTTGCCGTCCGGGTCCCTGATCAGCGCCGCGCGGTTGCCGTTCCCCTCGTCGCGCGGGGCCCGCACGGCCGCGACGCCGGCCGACACCAGCCGCTCGTACTCCGCGTCGACGTCGTCGGTCCACAGCACGAGCGCCATGGACGGGGCGCCGGGCGACGGCTCCACGCCGTGCACGCGCCTGGCGGCCGCGACGGCGCCGAGCCCGATCACGAAGCCGCCGGCCGCGAACTCGACGTGCTCGGGCACCCCTTCGCGCGGCGTCCTGAAGGTCTCGCGCAGGCCCACGAGGTCGCGGTAGAAGCGGACGCCCGCCTCGATGTCCTCCGTGTAGACGTTGACCAAGCCGGAGGTGATCATCCGCCGATTATAGGCCCCTGCCACCGGGCCGTCATGGGCCGGCGACGTCCGCGCGGCGGGCCACTGCGCGGCCGTTCCCGCCCGCCGGCCGCGGCCCTATGCCCGGGCGCGCGCTAGGACAGGCGTCACCGCCAGCCGAGCGCCGGCGCCACGTGCTTCACGACCGACTCGATCACGTGCGCGCAGTAGTCCACACCCAACTGGTTCGGGACCGTGAGGAGCAGCGTGTCGGCCGCCTCGATCGCCGTGTCCTGCCTCAGCATCTCGACGAGCACGTCCGGCTCCGCGGCGTAGGTGCGCCCGAAGACCGCGCGGGTAGCCTCGTCCAGGTAGCCGATCTTGTCGCTGTCGTGGCGCTCGCGGCCGAAGTAGGCGAGGTCGCGCTCGTCGACCAGGGGGAAGATGCTCCGGCTCACCGACACGCGCGGCTCCCACGGGTGACCGGCCTCGCGCCACGCCTCGCGGAACACGCGGATCTGCTCCGCCTGCTGCACGTGCAGCGGCTGGCCGGACTCGTCGAACTTCAGGGTCGAGCTCTGCAGGTGCATGCCCAGGCGCGCCGCCCAGGCCGCCGTGGCGTTCGTCGCCGAGCCCCACCAGATGCGCTGCCTGAGGCCCTCCGAGTGCGGCTCGAGCCGCAGCAGGCCGGGAGGGTTCGGGAACATCGGCCGCGGGTTCGGCTGGGCGAAGCCCTCGCCCTCGAGCAGCGCGAGGAAGACCTCGGCGTGCCGGCGGGCCATGTCGGCGTCGGTCTCGCCCTCGCGAGGCTCATGGCCGAAGTATCGCCAGCCGTCGATCACCTGCTCCGGCGAGCCACGGCTGATGCCTAGCTGCAGCCGGCCGCCGGCTATGAGGTCGGCGGCGCCGGCGTCCTCGACCATGTAGTACGGGTTCTCGTAGCGCATGTCGATCACGGCCGTGCCGATCTCGATGCGCTTCGTCCGGGCGCCGATCGCCGCGAGCAGCGGGAACGGGGAGGCGAGCTGCCGCGCGAAGTGGTGCACGCGGAAGTAGGCGCCGTCGGCGCCGATCTCCTCGGCCGCCACGGCCAGGTCGATCGACTGGAGCAGGGCGTCCTGCGCCGAGCGCGTCTGCGAGTACGGCGAGGGCGACCAGTGCCCGAACGAGAGGAACCCGATCTTCTTCGTCACCGGGACGAGTCTTGCACGCCCGACGCGCACCCCAGGGTCATGCGGGCGGTTTCGGCCACCAGTCCTCGGGGTCGGCGGTCCTCGACCTCCGACCCGGCGGCCCCGTGCTCGACGCGGTGCGCGGCGACCGAGGCCCGGCAGCCCGGGCCGTAGCCCTCGAGGAGCGGCCGCCAGCCTAGGCGCCGAGGCGCCAGTAGGTCACGGCCGTGAAGCGCTTAGTCGGCCACCCGAGCCGCCTCTTCAGCGTCTGGGACAGCGTCACGGCCATCGCCGCCTCGCCGGCGGCGTAGACGTACGGGAGCTCGTCGCCGGCGCCCGCTCGCGAGGCCCCCGCGCCGGCGGCCGACACTGGCCGGGCCTCGCCGACGCCCGACGATGCCGTCGCCTCCAGCCGCGCGGTCGCCTCGCGCAGCAGGAGCTCGCCGGGCCTGAGCCCCGTCCCCTCTCGCGGCAGCCACGTCACGGTCACGCCCTTGGGCGCCGCCAGCTCCTGCGCGTCGGCGGCGTGAGGCACCTCGAGCAGCGGCTCTCCCACCGCGGTGGCCGGCATGTCGCGCAGCGCCCCGGCGACCGCCGGCACCGCCGTCTCGTCGCCCGCCAGGATCACGCGTCCCGTCGCCTGCTCCGGCAGGAAGAGCAGGCCCTGGTCGAGGACCCCAACGCTGTCGCCCGGCCGCGCGGTCTGGGCCCAGGCAGAGAGCGGACCACACCCCGGCTCGCCCGGCCGCCCCTGGGGGATGAACATGCGGGACCACTGGTCGAAGCCCAGCGGTTCGAAGCGCGCTAGGGCCTCGCCGCCCAGGGTCACGCGGGCGAACGACGGGCTCGGGCGCGCCCGCCGCAGCACCGTGGCCGCGACCACGCGGCGCTCGGGGACCTTGCGCCTGAGACCCCTGAGGGACGCCGCCCTACCCGCCATGGCGCGAGAGCCTACCCGCTGACCCGAGCGCCGCGCCAGGTCTCGGCGCGCTCGTGGTGCGGCTCAGCGACCTCGAGGCGCGAACCCGCGGCCCGGCCGGTGCGTCGGCGCGAGCGGCCCGCGCCCCCATGAGGCTGCTCTGAGGGTCTGATGTGACGGGTCAGCGCCCCCACGAACGTACGCTCGGTAGCTTCGATGTCAGCGCCGAAGATGGCTCGCGCAGGACAGCGCGAGCCGGTAAGGAGGGGGGAACATGTGACGTTCGTTCGTCCGCTGTCTAGCGGCCGCGTCGCTCGTCGTCGTGGCGGCGGGCTGCACCCAACTGGTCGACGCACCCGAGGCCCAAGGTGACGTCATCGTCGCGACGGCCGGTTCGGAGGCGCCGGCGCCGGTCGGTGGGGGCGCCACTCTGGAGCCACAAAGCAACCTGCAGGATGCGGGCCCCAAGGTTGTCGGCACCTCCACGAACCCGGTGATCCTACCTGGCGACGGCTGCACCCTGGAGGAGCTACAGCCAGTGACCGTGACCATCGGATACACGGTCAGGGGAAGTCAGAGTGCCGACGCGTACTTCGACGTCTACACCGAATGGACATACGACGGCACTACGTTCATCGGTGACGAGGCCACCACGATCAAAGTACCGGCCGCGTCGGGGCCTCCTAGGGACTTCCAGGTGGACATCACGGTCACCACGGAGTCGCCGACCGGCCAAGGGACGACGAGCTTCGACGTCGCTCCGTTCAACCTGCAGACGACGGGTGACGAGCCGGGCCAGCGGCTCAACCTGACTGACACCAACACAGCCACGGTTCATGTCGAGTTCCGGGACTGCGAGACGCAAGACGAGAACAAGCCGCCGGTCCTGACCCTGCCGAAGCACATCACAGAGGAAGCGACCTCCAGCCAGGGAGCGGCCGTCGGGTTCACGGTAAGCGCACAAGACGAAGAGGACTGAGACCTTCCGGTCACCTGCTCCGTCGGCGATGAGCCGGTCTTCAGCGGAGGCCAGTTCCCCATCGGCGACACCGAGGTGACCTGCTCGGTCACCGACTCCGGCGGCCTGACCACCACCGGCAGCTTCCACGTCTACGTCCAGGACACGATCGCCCCGGAGTTCACGGTCTTCCCGTCGAACGTCACGGTCGTCGCCACCGACATCAACGGCTACACGCTGGACCTGAGCGCGTTCACGATCGAGGCCAAGGACTTCGGCCCCCTGGGTGAGGCCGCCGGAGAGGTCTCACCGCCCGTGACCATCACGTGCACCATCGGGGACGATCCCGGCGACGGGTACCAGATCGCGATAGGCCAGACCGCGACCGTCTCGTGCGTGGCCGCGGACAGCGCCGAGTACCGCGCCCCGGTTCCGGACGGCGAGACCGCGCCCGACGCCCCGAACGTCAGCGCCCCGATGACCTTCGACGTCTTCGTGACCCTCGACGTCAGCGGCAGCTGCGGGTTCGAGCCGCCGCTGCGGAACGCGGCGCCCTACAGCGCGCACAAGATCAACTCGACGATCCCGCACAAGTTCTGCCCGCCCGCGTACGCCGACGGCACGCCGGCCACCGACCTGGCGGGAGGGCTCAAGCTGGTCCTGACCAAGATCGACTCCCAGCCCGACAGCGACGTCATCGAGGCCAAAGACTTCGCGGCCGGCTCGACGGCGTGGCGCTCCGACGACGGGCACTACATCTTCAACCTGAAGACCGACCGCAGCTGGTCCCCTGGCCAGTACCAGACCACGGTCAGCTACAACGGGATCGTCCTCGCCTCGACCGAGCTCGCGCTGACCAAGTAGCGCAGCAGGGACAGGAAGGCAGTGGAGGAGGCGGCGGAAGGCCAGAGGCTCCGCGTCGAGGTCGAGCTGGTAGACGGAGGCTGGCTGCACTTCGAAGCCCAGCTCGGCGGGCCGGGCACGTCGACCGCGACCGACCTCTACCTGCCCGGCGATGGCACCCCGTACGGGTTCGACCACGTGGCGACCGAGACCGGCACCTACTACCTGACACTCGTGGGCGTCAGCGACGTGCCCGCCGACGCCTTGTGCCTCAGGGCCGTGCTGCGCTACCGGCTCCGCGTCTCGCTCGTGGAGCCGGAGGACGCGACGACCGCAGCCGTGGCTCCGCCGCCGGCGTGGACGCGGCCGGACCGGGCGCCGGCTCTCGAGCCCCTCATCACCCGAGGTCCGAGGCCACCTCGGTGCGCACCCAGCGCCTGAAGAACGGGCTGTCGAACGTGACGGCGCTGCCCTCGCGCACCAGGATCCCGCGCGCGACGAGCGTCTCGACGGCCTTGTGCACCGACGACGCGCCGGGCAGGCCGTACTGGTCCCGTACCTCCGCCGAGTAGAGGCGCTGCACGCCGAGCGCCACGACCCGCAGCACGTCCTGCTGCTGCGCCGAGAGCTCGGCCCAGATGCTCCGCAGCAGCGGCGCCTCGCTCCGCACGACCTCGTCGAAGGCCGCCTGCACGTCGGCCACCTCCACCCGCCGCCCGGCCGCGAGCCCGCGGAAGTAGAGCTGCCTCGCGACCTGCACCACGTCCTGGGTCCGGGGACCGGCCATGCGCACCAGCGCCATGCCGACGCCCGTCGCGACCCCGCTGCCGCGCGCCAGCCGCTCCTCGAGCCAGTCGGCGAAGACCTGCTCGTCGATGGGCCCGAGGTGCAGCAGGTCGAACATCTTGTAGAACGCGCGGTCGGGGCCGATCATCCCGTGGATCAGCGACTCCTGGGAGCCGGCACAGACGAACGCCAGGTCGCCGTGCCGCTGCATCACGTCGCGCAGGTGCCACTCCGAGCTCTCGCCGGCGAAGCGCGTCACGGCCTGGAACTCGTCGAGCACCACGGCGACGGGCCGACGCGTCGACTCGCGCACCTGGCTGAGGCGCTCGAACACGGCCTCGAACGCCCGCCGCCTCTCCTCCTCGCTGGCCGTGCGGCGGTCGATCCCGAACGTGATCGACGGCGGCCCGCCGTGCTCGTCCAGCTTCACCGTCACGCGCGGCGCCAGGCCACCCAGCAGGTCCTCGAGGCGCAGCCTGAGCCAGCGCGTCTCCAGGTAGAGCGAGCGCAGCAGGCGCCCCGCGACGTCGAAGAGGTTCGTGGCCGTCGCGACGTCCGCGGACACGACGATCGGCTTCGGCCTGGAGGTACGCGCCGACTCGGCGGCGTTGTAGATCGTCGAGCTCTTGCCCATGCGCCGCGGCCCGTAGACGAGCAGCGACGAGGCCGAGAGCATCGCCTCCCTGATGCGCGCCACCTCCAGCTCGCGGTCGGCGAACGAGTACCCCGAGACGCGCTCGCCGATGCGGAACGGGTTGTCGACCTGACCCGCCATGCGCACTCCCGTTTCACCGAACGGTGATTCACCACTTGGTGAATCACCCTCTGGTGGAACCAGTCTAGGCCCCGCGTGCGACGGGTAGCGACGCGGGACCGCAGGGCCTCGTGGCCGCGTGGACCTCGAGGCGCAACGGGTCAGTGGCCGCCCGCTCGGCGAACACCTACCGCTCGTCGCCGCCCTCGCCCCGTCCGGCTGAGACGCCGAGGACCTCCAGCGTCCGCTCGTCGGGCCGGCCGTCGAAGAAGGCGTCTAGCGCCCGGTGGAAGACCGAGCCCGGCGGCGACACCAGGCTGAACAGCGTCAGCGACGAGCGGAGCTTGAGGTGGTCTGGGTAGCCGAAGATCGCCTCGGCCGAGAGGCCGCGGTGGGCGAGGAGCGCCTCCGTGCACTCGACCAGCCGGGCGCCCAGCACCGGGTGCTCGAGGTACGCGCGCGCCTCGTCGAGCGAGGCGATGCCGTAGTAGTGCGAGGTCGCGCTGAGCCCCAGTCCCCTGACCTGCGGGAAAACGAACCACATCCAGTGCGAGCGCTTGCGGCCGGCGCGGACCTCGGCCAGGGCGGTCTCGTAGGCCCCGCGCTGGGCCTCGAGGAACCGCTCCAGGTGGTAGGGGCCTCCCGCCGCGTTCGCCATGAGACGTCACCAGCTTCGCTCACCGGGCCGAGGTTCACCGTGAGGCGAGCCGCCTGAGGGTGGGACCGCCTTCGCTTCGTCCCGCACCGGCGCGCGGCCGCGCGTGGGTAATCATCGGCTCGGAGTGCCGCGCCTCTTCATCGCCCTACCGATAGCCGATGACGTGATCGCCGAGCTGGCGCGCGTCGCGCGCGACGGACCAAGGGACTGGCGCTGGGTGAAGCCGGCCGCGATGCACCTCACGCTGGCGTTCCTCGGCGAGGTCGAGGAGGGCCGCGTGGCCGCCGCCGAGCGAGCGCTACGGCGAGGCGCGGAGGGGGCGCCCGCTCTGGAGCTCGCCGCCGCAGGGCTCGGCGCCTTCCCCGACCAGCGCCGCGCCCGCGTGCTGTGGGCCGGCGTCGCCGGCGACCTGCGGCAGCTCGCCGCGCTGCAGACCGGTATCGCGCGGGCCCTCGGGAGCGAGGGCTTCGAGCTCGACGGCAAGCCGTTCCACCCGCACCTCACCCTGGCGCGGGCGCGCGTCCCTCAGCCGCTGCCGCAGACGCTCGACCGCGCGCAGCGCTTCGGCTCCTGGCGCGCCACCGAGGTGCGCCTCTACCGGAGCCACCTGGGACCGCGGGGCCCCCGCTACGAGGTGCTCGCCGCGGCCGCGCTGAGCGGCATGGAGACCGGCCCCTCGGCAGGCCTGTAGACGCCGGCGCCGATCCCGAGGCGGGGCCCGCGCCTAAGTCGCCACGTGCGTTCCGCACGCAGCACGTGAGCGAGGTGGTCGGCTTACCCTCCTCAGATGACCCCCAGCGCACGGGTGGCCACCGCGACCTTCCTGAAGCCGGCGATGTTCGCGCCCAGCACGTAGTCGTCGGGGCGGCCGAACTCCTCGGCGGCCTCGCGGCAGCGGCGGTGGATGTTCTTCATGATGTCGCGGAGCTTCTCGTCGGTCATCTCGAAGCTCCAGCGGTCGCGGCTGGCGTTCTGCTGCATCTCGAGCGCCGAGGTGGCCACCCCGCCCGCGTTCGCGGCCTTGCCGGGCCCGAACATCACGCCCGCCTGCTGGAACGCCCTCACGGCGTCCGGCGTGCAGGGCAGGTTCGCGCCCTCGGCGACGGCGATCACGCCGTTGTTGATGAGCCGCTCGGCGTCCGCCCCGTTCAGCTCGTTCTGGGTCGCGCTGGGGAACGCCACCTCGCACGGCACCTCCCACACCGTCGCGCCGGCCTTGTAGTCGGCGCGCGGGCGGTGCTCGACGTACTCCCAGATGCGCCGCCGCTTGACCTCCTTGAGGTCCTTGAGGAGCTCGAGGTCGATGCCGTCGGGGTCGTAGACGCGGCCCGAAGAGTCGCTGCAGGCGACGACCTTGGCGCCGAGCTGCTGCAGCTTCTCGATCGTGTAGATCGCTACGTTGCCCGAGCCGCTCACGACGCACGTGCGCCCCTCGAGCGACTCCCCGCGCGTGGACAGCATCTCCTCCGCGAAGTAGACGCAGCCGTAGCCCGTGGCCTCCCGGCGCACCCGCGAGCCGCTCCAGTCGATGCCCTTCCCGGTGATCACGCCGGCCTCGTAGCGGTTCGTGATGCGCTTGTACTGGCCGAACAGGTAGCCGATCTCGCGCTCCCCGACGCCGATGTCGCCGGCCGGCACGTCGATGTACTCGCCCAGGTGCCGGTGCAGCTCGGTCATGAAGCTCTGGCAGAAGCGCATGATCTCGTGCTCGCTCTTGCCCTTGGGGTCGAAGTCGCTGCCGCCCTTGCCCGCGCCGATCGGCATGCCCGTGAGGGCGTTCTTGAACATCTGCTCGAAGGCCAGGAACTTGACCGTGTCCAGCGTGACCGTCGGGTGGAAGCGCAGCCCGCCCTTGTACGGGCCCAGTGCGCTGTTGAACTGGATGCGGAAGCCGCGGTTCACGTGGACCTCGCCCTTGTCGTCGGTCCAGGTGACGCGGAAGATCACCTGCCGCTCGGGCTCGCAGATGCGGTCGATCAGCTTGTCCTCGAGGTACTCGGGGTGCTTCGCGACCAGCGGCCCCAGGCTGCTGAGGACCTCGTCGACGGCGCGCAGGAAGTCGCGCTCGCCCTGGTTGCGGCGCTCGATGCGGTCGTAGATCTCACGGAGGGCGTCGGAGCTGTCCAGCGTCGCGCTCGGCATGCGGGAGAACATAAGCCTTGCGGCGCCCGGGCGCAGGCGGTCGAGGCGGCAGAGCGAGGAGCGCCCCTCCGGCCCCAACGCAGGGCGCCCGGTGGACCACGGGCCTACCGCGGCCCCTCGCCGTTCACCAGTTCCCGGCCGCCTACGTGACGCCACCGTAAGCTTCGCGGCCCCGGCGTAAGGAACGGCGATGGCCGCCGGGCCGGGCACCCGCCTAACCTCCTCCGGCATGAAGGACATGACCCACGAAGCGACGCGGCGGGTGGCCAGGTGGTGATCGAGACCTCCGGCCTCACTAAGGTCTACGGCGACGCGGCCGTGGTGGACGGCGTCGACCTGGCGGTGCCGCAGGGCAGCGTCTACGGCTTCCTCGGCCCGAACGGCGCCGGGAAGTCGACGACGATCCGCATGCTCCTCGGGCTCGTCCGGCCCACGCGGGGGACGGTCAGGCTCTTCGGCGAGGAGCTGACGCCTCAGCGCCGCTCGGTGCTGAGGCTCGTGGGCGGGCTCGTCGAGACGCCTTCGCTCTACCCGCACCTGACCGCGCGGGACAACCTGCGCGTCACCGCGCTGCTGCGCGAGGTGCCGCCGCGGCGCATCGACGAGGTGCTCGAGGTCGTCGGACTGGCGCACGCGGCGCGCCAGCGGGTGGGCACGTTCTCGCTCGGGATGAAGCAGCGCCTGGGGCTGGCGCTCGCGCTCCTCAGCGAGCCCCTGCTGCTCGTCCTCGACGAGCCGACGAACGGCCTCGACCCCGCCGGCATCCGCGAGATGCGCGCGCTCGTCTCCGCGCTGCCGCGCCGCTTCGGCACCACGGTGTTCCTCTCCAGCCACCTGCTCCACGAGGTCGAGCGCGTGGCCACGCACGTGGGGGTGCTGCACCGCGGCCGGCTCCTGTTCCAGGGGCCCACGAGCGAGCTGAAGCGCGGGGGCGCGGACATCGAGGACGTCTTCCTGCACCTTACGGAGGCCGCTTGACGATGGGGCTCCCCATGCTCGTCAACGCGCTGAGGGCCGAGGCGATCAAGCTCAAGGGGACTCTGGCGCTCGCCTTCGCCGTGGTGGTGCCGCTGCTGATGGTCGTCACGGTGGTGCTGGACAACCCCGGCGAACCCGGGGCGCTGTTCTTCGGCTGGGTCTACAACGTCTGGTTCGTGCTCGTGTTCGCGCTCCACGTCGCGCTGCTCACGGCGCTGCTCTTCGCGGCCGAGCACCAGAACGGGCAGTGGAGGCACCTCTTCGCGCTGCCCCTCCCGCGCGCCGCGACCTACCTGGCGAAGTCGATCGTCGCGTTCCTGCTCGTCGCGCTCAGCCAGGCGGTGCTGTTCCTCGGCTCGCTGGCGGCGGTCTGGCTCCTCGGCGACCCCACCGGCCTCGACCTCGGCTTCGAGCTGCGCGTGCTGCTCGCCACGACGGTCGGCGCGGCGCTGATGGTCGCGATCCAGGCGTGGCTGAGCTTCCGCTTCCGGAGCTTCCTGGTGCCGCTCGCGGTCGGCTTCGGGGGCACCATCGTCAACGCCTTCGCCTTCTCGAACGCGCTCGTGCAGAAGGCCTGGCCGTGGGTCTACCCGGTCGCGATCGACCTCGCTCTCGAGGCGGACCACCCCTTCTACGCCGGTTGGTCGGTCCCGTTCCAGCTCGCCGTCAGCGTCGTAGGCGCGCTCGTCGTCACCGCCCTCGCCCTGGTGGAGGTCGGGCGGCGCGACGTGAGCTAGGCGTACGCTGGACCGCGCTAGGAGGCGAAGGTGCTCGAGGTCTACCCCATCGGCAGGGCACGGTTCCCCGACGCGCTCGACCTGGACGCGGTCCGCGAGGCCGTCCGGGCCATCGCCGCGCTGCCCGCGGAGCTGAGAGGAGCGGTCGACGGCTGCCGCGACCTGGACCACCCCATCCGCGAGGGCGCCTGGTCGATACGCCAGCTCGTCCACCACGTCGCCGACAGCCACATGAACGCCTACGTGCGCACCAAGCTGGCCCTGACCGAGGACTCGCCCACGGTGAAGCCCTACGACGAGGTCGCGTGGTCGCGCCTCGCCGACAGCGGCCTCGACGTGGGACCGTCGCTCGACCTGTTGGCCGCGCTGCACCTCCGCTGGGTGGCGCTGCTCGAGAGCCTCGGACCGGCCGAGCTCGAGCGCCCCTGGCTGATGCCCGGCGGCGAACCGCGCCCCCTGTGGCGCCTGCCTATCACGTACGCCTGGCACGGCCGGCACCACACTGCGCAGATCCGGCAGGCGCGCGAGGCGTTCGGCATCTAGGTCGCGCGTAGAGCGCTGGGTCGGCCCTCGCGACCCGCCATCGACGCTGGCGCGAGGGCTGCTCGGGGGCCGTGCGCGGCCTCGAACTAGACATCGGCTAACCCTCGGTGGGCACGCTCGGGACCGTTCGGTCGCGTGGCGACCTTCGCGCAGAACGTACGCGTGACCCGGTCCCATACGCTCGCTGTCCGCTAGCCGACTTGCCGCAACCCATCGCGACGAGTTTCACGGAAAGCACGAGGTCCCAAGCCGGACAAGAGGCGGCGACACGGAACCCTAGCATCGGCAACCAGAGGGAGCGGTTAACGAGAAGAGCGTCCAGGGCGTCGACATCACGCTCCGACGCTAGGTGTCGCGCCTACAGATCACGCTGATGGCGTGACCCACAGCCGGCCTCACATCGAACGTCGCTGGCACCACTCCGCATCGAACACGGCGTGCCGAACGAAGCGCGGCCACCCTAAGGCGGCCGCGACACGGACAGGCAGCAACCCCGTTCCCTCCAGTGACCAACCCTCAATGAAGACCCACCGCACGTGGGTGATTCCTGAAAGGGAGAGGTCGCCGAGCGCCGTCCGCCCGAGAGTACCCGAAGGCAGGCCAGCGGAGTCGCGAGGCGAGACCCGAGCGCACGTGCCACGATGTATGTGGAGGTGGTATCTAATTGGTAACTGGATGGAAAGTCAGAAAACCGTATTGACTTCTCTTGAGAGCTGGTCTAGCCTTGCTTGCGGGGGACAGCGGGGCGCCCCTCCGGCGCCCCGCTCTTCTCCGAACATCCGAAGGAGGGGGTAAAGGATGCCCAACGAAACGCTTAGCCTCGACCACCTGATGAAGGCGGCCCGCCCGGGAGGACCAAGCGTCCTCACCGAGGTCACCGAGCTCGCTCCCGCTGCGGGCGAGCACGCCAGCATCGCGCCGGCGAGGTACACGACCAAGCAAGGGGCCGCCACCTACATCTACGAGGACCGCTTCATCGACGGTGAGCGCGTGACCACCGTGCTCGTCGACAGCAAGAGCTCGGTCCTCAACAGGATGGAAGGGGCCGTCGTAGACGCGATCGACTCTGGCCACCCCCTCCTGTCTCGATGGCCCCGCATCGAGGTCTCCTACGGGTCCGGAGCGGACAAGCGCACGTTCTCGTGCCTCCGGCTCCCACACCGCGCGTTCGACGCCCACATCCGCGCCGGCACCATCGACGGGACACCGGTGACCCAGCACGAGCGCTACGTCGCGGCCCGCAACGCGGACCCCGGCAACGCGTTGGCGATGCTCAACACCAGCTTCGCCACGCCTGCGTTCGGGGCTTGGGACTCGAGCCGGAAGGCGCGGCAGGCGCGTTACCCCAGCATCATCGTCGGCGAGGTCGTGGGCGTGCTCGCGAACCAGGACAGCGCCGAACCGCGCGCCGCCTCCTACTCTGGCGCGCGCGTCGACCCGGTCGCGATGGGCCTCGACCTCGACGAGAAGAGACTGAGGGCCATCCTAGAGCCGCAGAAGCACGAGTACTCCGCCAAGTTCATCGGTAAGAGGGCCCTCAAGGTCTCTGAGCTGGGCCTCGCCGCCATCCCGCCCAGCGACGAAGGGCTGGCAGGCATCGCCACCCGGCGCATCATCCGCTCGCACGTGCTGAGCTTCGCCCTGCTGCGCCGCCTCCGCTTCGGGGCGGGCCCCGAGGGCGACGTGGCGATCCGCGCCCTCATCGCCGCCACGCTGATCGACGCGATGGTACGCAGCGACAGCGAGCTGCAGCTCAGGGCCAACTGCCACCTCGTCGAGAAGGAGCCTCCGAGGTTGACGCTCGACCTCCGGTTCGGTGAGCGCCTCGAGCTCGCGCCGTTGAGCGTCGAAGCCGCCGACGCGCTGCTCGCCGAGGCCTACGAGGCCGCGAGGCCGTACGGGGTCGAGTGGAACGGCGTCACCCTCGCCGTCGCGGGCAACGAGCTGATCTGGGGCGCCATCGACGAAGCCGACGCCGAGTGAGCGAGGCGAGCTCGACCGATGGGCCTCACCATCAAGGCCCGCTTCGTGCTCGGGGCCTACCAAGGCCGCAGCCCCAGCGGGCAGACCGAAGAGTTCCCCGGCACCGACCGACTGCTCGCCGCGTTGGTGGCCGCCGCGGGGAGCGGGCCCTACGCGGAGGAGACAGCCGAGGGCCTCAAGATCGCCGACCGCCACCGCGGCGCCCTACGCTGGCTGGAGAGCCACGTCCCGAAGCAGCTCAAGCTGCCGGAGACCAGCTTCAGGGTGCCAGACGTGGTCGCCTACCGCGCTCAGGGGCTCCTGTTCAAGGGCGCCTACGCGCCGGCCGCGGCCAAGCCCGCCTCCGCCAGGAGCTTCCTCTCCGGACCCGTCGTCTGGCGCTGGGACGAACAGCCCGACGACGACGTGTTCCAGGCGCTACAGGAGCTGTGCGCCGAGGTCTCGCACCTGGGCGAGGCACAGTCCCTCGTGGTCCTGGAAGCGTCGCTGGACGACGAGCCTCTGACGGACGCGTTGGAGCTGGCCCCTTCCGACGAGCTGTTCCCGCGGGCGGCGGTGCCCGTTAGCACCCCGCTGCCCGGTCGCGTGGCCGTGCTCGAGGCGGCGCACGAGGCACAGCTCAAGGCCCGCAGGCCGGCTGAGCGGCAGGTGGCAAAGAACGAGTCCGAGGAGATCGCCCGCTGGCCGGACCAGAGCCTGGCGCTGCTCTGGTACCAGCTCCCCACCGAGCGACAGGGCGCGACCGTCCCATGGGACCGCGCGTTCGTCGTGGAGGTCGAGCCCGACGAGGGCACGACCTGGCCGCCGTCTCCGGTCGATGCGGTCGACTGGTGCGTGGCGCTGCACCGGGCCATGGTCCGCGTGCTCGACCCGCACGTCCCGCCACTGATCAGCGGGCACTACCCGCCCGGGGCGGTTCTACCCGCCAACCGGCTGGCCATACAGGTCATAGACGAGGGCCTTCCGCTCGGGTTCCGCCTGAGCGAAGGCATCAGGGCGGGGTTCGCCCTCTTGGTGCCCCACGACGCGTCCCCAGAGGACCAGGACGCGGTGGTGCTGGCATTGCAGGCCCTCGCTGACCGCAAGGTCTACCGGGGCAAGGCCGGGGCGCTCCGGGTGAGCCGGGTGCGCCCGATCGCGGCCGAGAGCTTCTGGCGACCCCCTGCTCCGGGCACGACGCGTTGGTGGCTGACCGAGCCGTTGGCCGTCGCCGAGACGCGACCGGCCGCCAGGGCGACCGCTGGACGGTGGACGCTGGGCGACGCCCTGCATCTGTCCGTCGGCCTCGTCCACCGGGACCTCCTGGGCCTGCCCGTCGCCAAGGGCAACGCGGCGTTCAGACAGGTCGTCGAGTTGGTGAAGCCGCAGGTCGAGGTGGCCGGCCTGGTGCAGGTGGTGGGGCGGGACCTGAAGCGCTTCGTCCACCGCATGAAGGAGGGCCAGCTCGTCACGGCGTACCGGGCCCTCCTCCGCGCCCCTGGCCTGCTCACCGACACCGCCCCCGTGGCGATCGGCCAGTCCCGTCATCTCGGCACCGGCCTGCTCGTGCCGGTGGACCTGACCCCCGACGGCACGGGAGGAGGTGAGGCGCGGTGAACCTCGACCTCGCGGCCTTCCGCCGGTTCTTCGAGGAGGCGCGCGGCTTCCCTCCGTTCGCCTGGCAGGAACGCCTGGTCGAGCACGTCCTGCGCGAAGGGGCGTGGCCCAGGGCCATCGCCGCCCCCACAGGCACGGGCAAGACCTCCGTGGTCCACGTCCACGCCTTCCTCAACGCCGTCGCGCAGGAGACGGGCCTGCGCGTCCCTCGCCGGCTCGTCATGACGGTGAACCGGCGCAGCCTCGCCGACGAGCACGCGAGGGAGGCCGAGGAGCTCGCCCGGCACCTCGAGCAGGCGCCGCAGGGCTCGGTCAGCGAGCAGGTCGCTGCCAGGCTGAGGGGGCGCGCGGCCTCGGGCGGTAAGGAGCGACCGCCCCTGCTCGTCTACACGGTCCGCGGCGGCATGCCCATCGTGCGCGACTGGCGTGAGTCACCATCCGCGTGCGCCGTGCTCTGCATGACGCCCGACATGTGGGGCAGCAGGGCTCTCTTCCGCGGCTACGGAACGAGCCGCTGGGCCCGCCCCGTCGAGGCGGGCCTCCTGGTGCGCGACACGGTGCTGGTGGTAGACGAGGCGCACCTCAACCGCCAGCTCGTGGAGACCGCCAGGCGCATCGCTTACCTCGACGGGCTCGCGACCGAGGACATCGGCGTCCCGGCCCTGCAGGTCGTCGAGACAACGGCGACCCCTGACTCGGATGCAGGGGCGGTGAGCGTCGCGCTGCCTCACGACCTCGACCACCCGACGTCGGGCGCGGTGCTCAGGGCGAGGCTGGAGAAGCGCAAGCCGCTGAGGGTGAAACGGCTTGATATCAAGCGGGCGCAGGCTGAGAAGCTCGCCGAGGCGTTCGCCGCCGAGCTGCTGGAGCTGGAGGCCTCGACACGGCATCTCGACGAACGCGGCCCCTCGGACCAACCCGAACCGATCTCGCCCGTCGGCTGCGTCGTTAACACCGTCGACCTGGCCCGGCACGTCGTGCAGGCGCTGCGGTCCCGGCCCGAAGTGGCCGAGGGCGACGTCGCGCTCGTGGTGGGCGGTCTCGCCCCGCTGGCCGCGAAGGAGATCTTGGCCGCGGCCATGCCGGGCGGGGAGGGAGCGCGAGGCCCTCGTCCGCGCTTCCTCGTCGGGACGCAGGCCTTGGAGGTCGGCCTCGACTTCGACGTGCGCGCCCTCGTCACAGAGCTGGCCCCGGGGTCGGCTCTCGCGCAGCGGTTCGGGAGGCTGAACCGCAAGGGCCACCGGGACGAAGGCCCGGCGGTGGTGATCGCGCCGGACTACGACCCTAAGGACCCGCAGGTCCCGTACGCGCTCGAGGACCTGGACCTCGCCCTCGGATGGGTCACGCAGCTCGAGGCCATGGAGGATGGTGCTGCCGTGAAGGCCGTCCTGGCCTGCCCCCCGCCCCCCGAGACCCCGCAGCGCGAGCTCTTCCAGCGCCTCGAGTGGCCCGACGTGAGCCGGCTGGCTCGCACCTCCGAGGACCTGGCCGTCGCGGAAACCCGCCTCCCAGACCACGTGGAGGACCTGACCCTCTGGCTCAGGGACGCCTTCGACGAGCAGGCGGAGGCGTCGGCGGTGGTGCGCGACCTGCTCCCCACGGACACCACCGCGGCCGTGAAGGCCGCGAGCCTCCTCCCGCCCCTCGACCTGGAGACCTACCGGTCGTCGCTGCGCCGCGTCCGCAGGCTCGCCCAGGAGCTGGCCGCCGCGCACGAGGCTCCGGTGCTCGTCTACAGGGCGGGCACTGCCGTGGCACTGGACTCCCCGACCGACCTCAGGGCCGGCGACACGCTGATCATCGAGCGCTGGCGGGCCCAGAAGGTCCACCACAACGCGAACGCCGCGTTCGTCTGGGGCGTCCATGTCAAGGAGCTGCCGGACCTCTACGAGGAGGCGCTGCGCGCTGCCCTAGAGCGAGGCGGCGAGGCCGAGGGCTACTGGCACCTCCGCCTTGCCAAGCACGGCGAGCCCGACGGCGCTGACGGAGACGATACCGATGGCCCGCTTGCGACGGCCTGGGAGGGTCTCCTAGAGGAGCTGAAACGGTACGGGTCTTTCGCTGAGGCCGTGTCCGCGGCCTCGGATGGCGACGAAGAGGAGACGGCCATAGAGCCCACGGGCGACACGGGCAAAGAGCTCCTCGACGCCTTGGGCCGCCTCCTCGACGCGCTCGCCTCGCCCCAGGTAGAGGACGAGCCTGCACAGCCGACCAGGTCCGGCACCCTCTTCGGATCGAGGGCACTCGGCGCCCTCCCGCTCGGCACCGAGGAGGCGGAGCCGCCGGCGTTCTCGCTCGACGTCGTAGTGAACGCCGAGGGCACCGAGCACTTCGTCTTCGTCCGCGCCCGACCGATTCAGCAGGGCGAGGAGGCTGCCTCGGAGCAATCGGTAAGGACCGTCTTCCTGGACGACCACCAGTCGAGCGTGGCTGCGCGCGCGGCTGACCTCGCGAGGGCCGTGGGAGTGGCCCCAGGCGTGGCGGACGCGATCCGGCTAGCGGCCGAGCTTCACGACGCCGGCAAGGCGCACCCCAGGTTCCAGCGCTACCTGCGTCGGGGCCGCTGGGGCAACCGACCTCTGGCCAAGTCGCGGCACCCCTTCGACCCGGTGTGGCACAGCCGCTACGGCCTGGCGGGATGGCGCCATGAGCAGCTCTCAGCCGCCGTCGCCTGGTCGCGCGCCGGCGAGCTTGAGGACCCCGAGCTCGTGGCTTGGCTCGTGGGCACGAGCCACGGTCGCGGCCGCGCGGCCTTCGACATGGACAACGCCGCGCTCTTCCTGAAGGGGACCGCGCCTTCCGGAGCTACTCCAGCCCAGGTCGAGGCCGCTCGCCTGGCCGACAGGGACGCGACCGAGATGCCGCCCGAGCTGACCGCCGCGTCAGACGCGGCGGAGAGCCTGTTCGACGAAGGCCTCTGGGAGGAGTGGTGCGAGAGGCTCTCGCGCCGCCTCGGCCCGTGGGGCCTCGCGTACCTCGAGGCCCTGTTGAGGGCCGCCGACCACACGGTCTCTGCGGAGGGGAGATGAACGAGCTTCGCATCCGGGGGGACATGCGCAGCGCCCTCACCCACCTCGCGGCCTTCGGGCTCGCGGCCATCGTCGAGGACGCGACGGGCGGCACCAGCAGGGTCAGGGCGCTCTCAGACGGCGCGGCCGTGACCCTCCCAGACGGCATCGACGAGCTGACGGCCGCGACGCTGGTCCGGGAGCACGCCGTGAGGGGCCTCGACGGCTGGCCGACGCGCGTCCGCAGCACGGGTACCGGCACGATGAGTCCGCGCGGGCACAGCCCTGCCGACCGCCAGGCGTGGGAGGAGCTACAGGCCGAGCGGCACGCCTTATTGGACGCCGCCTACGGTCCTTCTACCTCCTGGCTGGACCTGCAGATGATGTGCGCGCTGGGCGAGCCGGCCTACTGGTATAGGCGCCCGGACGGCAAGCCTGACCTCGACCGTGGGGCCAGCCGCTGGGAGATGAAGACCCGCAACCGCGGCGAGGACTTCGTCGCGAACCGGCTGGCGGTCCTCTGCCAGAAGGTCGCCGAGAGGACGCCGGAGGCGGTGCTGGCAGGCCTGAGGGGCGACGATCCCGTGGACGAGGCGGGTAAGAACGCCGTCGACAGCCGGACCCCCACCGGGCTCTCCGCCCCCGGGCCGACGGACAACGCCCTGGCGTGGTGCGCCCTCTGGGGGATCTCGCAGCTACCGACGGCGCACATCGCTGCACGCGGCCAAGGGGGCGGTGGCGGCTCCGGTCGCTCGAGCGTGAGCACCGGCATGATCACCGGCCTCCCGCGGCTCAACGACAACTGCCGCGCCTACGTCTTCCTTCCGCTCTTCAGACGGCCGACGCGACTGGCCAGGGTGCGGGTGGTGCTGACCAGCGGAGCGCTCGCACGGCGCGCGACCGTGCTCGCCCTGGACTGGCTCGGTCGCACCCGGCAGCTGGAGCCTCGCTTCCGTGAGCTGAGGGAGAAGCTAGACCGCGGCGCCGACGTCGAGTGGCTAAGGCGCAAGGGCTGCGAGGCCGTGCTTCTCGCCTACCAACACTTCAGCGACAACGTGAACGCGCCGGAACCCCACGTCACGGTCGGGACGGTACACCCCCTGGCATTGAGGTGAGGCCGTGGTCGAAGACCCGATCCCCATCAGCCTCGTCAACCATCTGATGTTCTGCCCGCGTCGTGCATGGCTCGAGGCCGCTGGCGAGCGGACCGACACGATGCAGATGGCGGTAGGCGTCTCGGACCACACGCGGGTCCACGACCCGGCCACGTCGCGAGGGAACGAGCTCAGGGCCATAGACGTTGGGCACGACGAGTGGGGCGTCGTAGGTCGGGTCGACGCCGCGGAGCTCACCGACGACGGCGTCGTCCTCAGGGAGTACAAGGCGAGCCCTATACGACAGGAGCCCGAGGTCGCGCACTCGACCCGCGTGCAGCTGGCGCTCCAGGCGGCCTGCCTGCAGAGGAGTGGCCACCGTGTAGCGGGAGCCGAGGTCTACTTCACGACGCACAACCGGCGCGTGCCGGTCGAGCTAACGCCTGCGCTCTACCAGGCCGCCGAGGAGGCGGTGGCAGCGACCCGAGCGGTGGTGAACGCCCCTGAGGCCCCGCCTCCGCTGGAGGACGACCCCAGGTGCGACAGGTGCTCGCACATCGGGGTCTGCCTGCCCGACGAGCGCCAGCTCGGCCCTGTCAAGCGGCGCATCAGGCCCCTGGATCCGGACACGCAGGTCGTCCACCTCGCCACGTACGGGGCCAGGGCCGGCATCAACGCGGGCCGGGTCGTCGTGACCAAGGCGGGCGAGACGATCGGCGAGGTGCCGATCGAGCGGGTGCTGTCTCTCCAGGTGCACGGTAACGTCGACGTCTCGTCTGCCCTGATCAGGGAACTGCTGTGGCGCGGCCTGACCATAGTCTGGTGCACCGGCGCAGGCCGCGTCGTCGGCTGGGCGAGCTCAGCCTCGTCGCCCAACGGCCTCACTCGCGTGGCCCAGCACGTCGCGTCCGCCGAGGGGCGGCTCGCCCTCGCTCGCGAGATGCTCTCAGCCAAGGTGGCCAACCAGGCCACGCAGGCGAGACGATCGCTGGGCAACGTCCCCGAGGTGGCCACGCTACGGAGCATCAGCGCTCGCCTCGCCGACTGTGAGACCTGGCAGGACGCCCTCGGCCTGGAGGGCGAGGCTGCGAGCATCTACTTCGACCTCTTCCCTCGCCTCCTCGTGCGCGACGCCGCAGCCTGGGCCTGGTCCGGCCGCACCGGCCGCCCCGCGCGTGACCCGGTGAACGCGATGCTCAACTACGCGTACGGCATGCTGCTCTCGGACTGTATACGCGCGGTCGTGAGCTGCGGCCTCGACCCGCACGCCGGCTTCATCCACAGCAGCAACCGCAACAAGCCGGCGCTGGCGCTCGACCTCATGGAAGAGTTCCGCGCCCCGGTCGCCGACTCCGTGGTGATCAACGCCATCAACAACGGCGAGGTGAGGCCCGACGACTTCGACGCACGCCTCGGGTCAGTGAGGCTCAAGGACCGCGCACGCCAGGCCTTGATCGCCGGCTATGAGAGGAGAGCGCAGACCGAGTTCAAGCACCCGCTGTTCGGCTACCAGGTGACCTGGCGACGTGCCATCGAGGTCCAGGCTAGGCAGGTGCTGGGCTACCTGGACGGCTCACATCCGCGCTACGTGGGGGTGAGGACCAGATGAACCACGATCACAAGCGGCTCTACGTCATCGCCTACGACATCCCTGACGACAAGCGCCGGACGAGGGTCGCCGAGACCCTCGAGGGCTACGGCGAACGCCTGCAGTACAGCGTCTTCGTCGTGTCCACCACCCCGGCCAAGCTCGTCAGGCTGAAGGACAAGCTCGCCGCACAGATAGTCAGCAAAGAAGACTGCATAGCCTTCTTCGACCTCGGTATCCACGAGGACAAGCGCGTGAAGCGGCTGATCAGCTTCCTCGGCATCCAGCGCCAGATCTCGCCGGCACAGGTTCTCATCATCTAGGCGCCAGACATACCCGCGAGACCTCCGACGTGCAGAGAAAGCCAGGGAGGTCTCGCGGGGCCATCCTCCCGATCGACACGCCGTGCGTTCACCTCACACCAGCGCTCCGTCACACGTTCACGCTGCTCCCGCCGGTCACCCCTCGCAGGAGGCGGAGTTAGACTCGTATCGAACGCTCTATTCTAGGAGACGGTCGCTACCGTTCTTTCGGTAGCACTTCATTGAGGGCTCGCGGGCCTCGTCTCGTGGCGCCTGCGACCCAGGGTCGCTACCGTTCTTTCGGTAGCACTTCATTGAGGGCTCTGGAGCCACGACGGCCTAGAGGCCATGCTCACGTCGCTACCGTTCTTTCGGTAGCACTTCATTGAGGGACGCTCACGCCCCGGCGCGAGTGGAGCCACGCTCATGTCGCTACCGTTCTTTCGGTAGCACTTCATTGAGGGGGGTCGCTAACGAGCGCGTGTTCAAGCGCCGACCCCGCCGTCGCTACCGTTCTTTCGGTAGCACTTCATTGAGGGGCCCACGCGCGGCCGAGGCTGGCGCTGCCACCGGCGTCGCTACCGTTCTTTCGGTAGCACTTCATTGAGGGTCCCGGGGCTTCCGGACCTTCGTGGTGTAGAAGGCGTCGCTACCGTTCTTTCGGTAGCACTTCATTGAGGGCGTTGTCAAAGCTGCGGTCAACGCTTCGAGACGGCGTCGCTACCGTTCTTTCGGTAGCACTTCATTGAGGGCATGACTGAGGAGAATAAGGACCAGCCCGACCCGCAGGTCGCTACCGTTCTTTCGGTAGCACTTCATTGAGGGTCACTCACACGATAGTGGCTCCTTGGGGGTTCCCTGTCGCTACCGTTCTTTCGGTAGCACTTCATTGAGGGCTGAGGCGGTAGCGGATCGGGGAGCCGGACGGTCGACCGGTCGCTACCGTTCTTTCGGTAGCACTTCATTGAGGGCGACTGTATGCCACATGGCTCATGATCCAGCAGCAAGTCGCTACCGTTCTTTCGGTAGCACTTCATTGAGGGTCTCCAAAGCAAGGCAGGGAGACTTCCGCGCTCAGTCGCTACCGTTCTTTCGGTAGCACTTCATTGAGGGACGGAACATCCTCGCCGCGCGCCTGCCGACCGTCGGTCGCTACCGTTCTTTCGGTAGCACTTCATTGAGGGTTCTTCCCCGAAGGCGAGACCATCCGGGAGAACCTGTCGCTACCGTTCTTTCGGTAGCACTTCATTGAGGGCCCAGTCCGTGGGGTGGCCTGCTGTACGGTCTAGGGCGTCGCTACCGTTCTTTCGGTAGCACTTCATTGAGGGGAAGTGATACTCTCTGACGCCGAGGCTCAGGCCTTGTCGCTACCGTTCTTTCGGTAGCACTTCATTGAGGGGCCATCTTCTTCTCGATGAGCCACTCTTTCGTCGACTAGTCGCTACCGTTCTTTCGGTAGCACTTCATTGAGGGTTGCGCTTGCCCTTGCGCGTGGTCTTGGCCTTCGCCGTCGCTACCGTTCTTTCGGTAGCACTTCATTGAGGGAGGTCGGCGGTGAGGGTGACGAGCTCCCCCTGCCCGAGTCGCTACCGTTCTTTCGGTAGCACTTCATTGAGGGCTCTTGTGGCGTCGAGCACGGAGGAACGCTTGCACCTGTCGCTACCGTTCTTTCGGTAGCACTTCATTGAGGGCATCGTGCTAAACCCCCCACCGACCGAGCTCGCGCTGCGGTCGCTACCGTTCTTTCGGTAGCACTTCATTGAGGGCTGGGGATCACCAAATCCATTATCCGCGACCGCATGTCGCTACCGTTCTTTCGGTAGCACTTCATTGAGGGAACGAACTGACCAACGATGGGAACGTCAAGTGGTCGTCGCTACCGTTCTTTCGGTAGCACTTCATTGAGGGGGTGAGGAGGGCAAGTTCATCGTGCTGGTCGTCGAGAGTCGCTACCGTTCTTTCGGTAGCACTTCATTGAGGGTCCAACAACGGCGAGTCCGCCGACGGTGTGAGCATGTCGCTACCGTTCTTTCGGTAGCACTTCATTGAGGGGAAAAGAATCTCAGTGGCGAGGAGCAAAGGTGAGAGGTCGCTACCGTTCTTTCGGTAGCACTTCATTGAGGGCCACAACCCAGCCCCAGCCAGCCCCCGGCCCCCCGTCGCTACCGTTCTTTCGGTAGCACTTCATTGAGGGGAGAGCAGCTGCGTAACGTTGAGAAGCGGGTCGCCCGTCGCTACCGTTCTTTCGGTAGCACTTCATTGAGGGAAGACGGCGCTCACGTACGCGGAAGAGTTCGCCAAGTCGCTACCGTTCTTTCGGTAGCACTTCATTGAGGGTTGAGCCATTCGCCGTCAGGCGGGGCTGCCTCTCCGGGTCGCTACCGTTCTTTCGGTAGCACTTCATTGAGGGCTCAACCGCAAGCCGGCCCTCATCAAAGCCGAGGCTGTCGCTACCGTTCTTTCGGTAGCACTTCATTGAGGGAGGAGGCCCGGTCGTGACCGCGCCCGACGCGCCCCAGTCGCTACCGTTCTTTCGGTAGCACTTCATTGAGGGCTCCTCACGGGCACTCCGGTTAGCGAGAGCCCCCTTGGTCGCTACCGTTCTTTCGGTAGCACTTCATTGAGGGGCACAAGAGGGGCGCTCACTACATGGCCTTGTGAGAAGTCGCTACCGTTCTTTCGGTAGCACTTCATTGAGGGTAGGCGTCAGGGTGATTCTGCGGCTCGTGCCAAGTCGCTACCGTTCTTTCGGTAGCACTTCATTGAGGGCCACACCGACGCCCGCGTTCAGGAGCTCGCCCGCCGGTCGCTACCGTTCTTTCGGTAGCACTTCATTGAGGGTCGAAGCTTGCTCGAGGGCCAGCTGACGACTTGACGTCGCTACCGTTCTTTCGGTAGCACTTCATTGACGGTCGTAGCTGTAGAAGTACTTCTCGCCGCTGGGGGCGTCGCTACCGTTCTTTCGGTAGCACTTCATTGAGGGAGCCAGTCGCACGGCGAGGTCGCCGTCTTCGGCGCCGGGTCGCTACCGTTCTTTCGGTAGCACTTCATTGAGGGTCGGTGCCTTCGATGCAGAGGCCGAGGAAGTTCTTGAGTCGCTACCGTTCTTTCGGTAGCACTTCATTGAGGGTGCCGGTGGGCGTCATGTTGTAGACGTGCGCCTTAAGTCGCTACCGATCTTTCGGTAGCACTTCATTGAGGGTTTCGCGTGTTCCGCGGTGCCCGTCCCTTCATGAACGTCGCTACCGTTCTTTCGGTAGCACTTCATTGAGGGTGCGGCCGACAGGGCGGGCAGGAGGAGTGCGAAGCCGTCGCTACCGTTCTTTCGGTAGCACTTCATTGAGGGAAGTAGCGGTTGGTCGCGCCGCCGAGGTCAATCCCGTCGCTACCGTTCTTTCGGTAGCACTTCATTGAGGGGTGAGCGTCAACCCGGCTGACGTGATGGGCATGGGTCGCTACCGTTCTTTCGGTAGCACTTCATTGAGGGACGGCGCGGACGCCGGTAGCGCGGGCCATGCCGTGTCGCTACCGTTCTTTCGGTAGCGCTTCATTGAGGGACCCTGCACGGCGCCGCGTGGATCGCCAAACGCCTCGTCGCTACCGTTCTTTCGGTAGCACTTCATTGAGGGGAGGATCCGTTGCGCTTCCTCATCGCCATGCTCGAGTCGCTACCGTTCTTTCGGTAGCACTTCATTGAGGGTGCGGCCGACAGGGCGGGCAGGAGGAGTGCGAAGCCGTCGCTACCGTTCTTTCGGTAGCACTTCATTGAGGGCTTCGGAAGAGGCATCCTTCAAGGGGAGATCCGCGTCGCTACCGTTCTTTCGGTAGCACTTCATTGAGGGCTTCGGAAGAGGCATCCTTCAAGGGGAGATCCGCGTCGCTACCGTTCTTTCGGTAGCACTTCATTGAGGGCACGGATCGCTGGACTTCTACACGGCCCAGAGCCGCAGTCGCTACCGTTCTTTCGGTAGCACTTCATTGAGGGCCCAATTAGCACCCAAGTCCGCAGAAACGTCAGGGTCGCTACCGTTCTTTCGGTAGCACTTCATTGAGGGGTGAGCAGCACGGAGTCGCCGGACACGTCCCGCAGTCGCTACCGTTCTTTCGGTAGCACTTCATTGAGGGTGGTCGAAGGGGCTGCGGGAGGTTCTGGGACTGGGAGTCGCTACCGTTCTTTCGGTAGCACTTCATTGAGGGGTGACCCACTCGTTGCGCGACATGGCCTCCCACAGGTCGCTACCGTTCTTTCGGTAGCACTTCATTGAGGGCCGCCGACGACGATCACCTTCGAGGTCACGCCGGGTCGCTACCGTTCTTTCGGTAGCACTTCATTGAGGGCCTCAAGAGCGTCGGTAAGGGCATCATGTTCGTTCAGTCGCTACCGTTCTTTCGGTAGCACTTCATTGAGGGTTCGAGCCGGTGGCCGACAACATGCCGCCGGTCCTGGTCGCTACCGTTCTTTCGGTAGCACTTCATTGAGGGCCGCAGAAGCGGGCCTTCGACCGCGTCATGACGCAGGTCGCTACCGTTCTTTCGGTAGCACTTCATTGAGGGTTCCCCAACAGGGATAACCTGGCCCGCGCTTGGTGGTCGCTACCGTTCTTTCGGTAGCACTTCATTGAGGGGGCATCCCGCCGTACCACCGCAAGCGACCGCCGCGGTCGCTACCGTTCTTTCGGTAGCACTTCATTGAGGGATCAGGCAGGACGGGAACGTCATGGAGTTCCTCATGTCGCTACCGTTCTTTCGGTAGCACTTCATTGAGGGAGCGGCATGATCGCGGGCATCAACCGGCGCGACCCCGTCGCTACCGTTCTTTCGGTAGCACTTCATGGAGGGTCCTCGACGTCGACAGTACAACCTCGTCCAACACAAGCCTAGCCAGCTAACCTTCGGATCAGCGCTGCCGCATTAGATTCTGGCTCCATGTCCTTTCCCACCGATGACGAGCCTTCGCTCCCGCCGGCCCGCTGGCATTGGTCCCGCGAGGAGATGCGCGACCTCGGACGGCGGGTCGCGGACGCGATCGCCGACTACCTGGCGGACCTCCCCGAGAAGCCCGTGTTCACGCCGGTCCCTCCCGACGTCGCCAAGGCCTTCGCCAGCGTGACGCCGCCGCGGACGGGCACGCCGATCGACGAGCTCCTCGAGGAGTTCCGGCGCAGCATCGCGCCCTACCCCTTCGGCAACGGCCACCCCCGCTTCCACGGCTGGGTCAACCCGCCGCCGCACGTCGTCGGCGTCGTGGCCAGCGCCCTCGCCGCCGCGATGAACCCCAGCGTCGCCGGCGGCAACCACGCCGCGGTGCACCTCGAGCACCAGGTCGTCCGCTGGTTCCGCGAGCTCGCCGGCTTCCCCGAGGCGAGCCGCGGCCTCCTCGTCAGCGGCGGCTCGGTGGCGACGCTGACCGCGCTCACAGTGGCGCGCCACGTGGCCGCGGCGCGCGGCGGCATCGACGTGCGCGCGTCCGGCCTGCAGGGGCACTCGCGACGGTTAGTCCTCTACGTCGGCGAGGAGACGCACTCCTGCGTCCGCAAGTCCGCCGAGCTCCTCGGCATCGGCTCGAACAACATCCGCGTGGTCCCCTCCGACGACCGGTGGCGCATGCGCGTGGACCTGCTGCGCGAGACGCTGGCGAGCGACCTGAGGGACGGCGCCATCCCCGTCGCCGTGGCCGCCAGCGTCGGGACCGTCAACACCGGCGCCATCGACCCCATCGCCGAGCTCGTCGACCTGTGCGCGGAGCACGGCGTGTGGCTCCACGTCGACGGCGCCTACGGCGCGCCCGCGGCGCTCCTCCTCGACCGCTACCGCGACGTGGCCGCGGCCTTGACGCGCGTCGACAGCCTCGCCGTCGACCCCCACAAGTGGCTCTACGTTCCCGTGGACGCCGGGCTCGTCCTGATCCGCGACGGCGACGCAGCCCGCGACGCCTTCAGCCTCGTACCCCCTTACCTCCGCACCGACGACGACCCCCACGGCGTGGGCGGCCCCGTCTGGTTCAGCGAGTACGGATTCGACCAGACCCGCCCGTTCCGCGCGCTCAAGGTCTGGATGATGCTCCGCTACTTCGGCGTCGAGGGCTACCGCGAGCTGATCGCCCACGACATCGCGATGGCGGAGCGGCTGGCCGACACCGTGCGGGAGCACCCGGACCTCGAGCTCATGGCGCACGGCCTGAGCATCGTCTGCTTCCGGTACAGGCCGGCCGGGACGCCCGCCGGACCCGAGCTCGACGAGCTGAACCGGTGGCTGCTCAGGACGCTCCAGCTCGGCGGACGCTCGTTCCTCTCCGGCACCACGGTCCGCGGCGGCTTCGCCCTGCGCGCCTGCGTCGTGAACCCCGGCACGCGCGAGGAGGACGTCGAGGCCCTGGTGAGCGAGGTCCTGAGCACGGCTGGTCCCCACGCCTGAGGGCTGCCGCCGGCGGAGCGCGGGGAGGAGCCCAGCCCGAGCTGGGCCCCGTCGGTCCGGAACGTACCGAGGAGAGCCAGGCCCGAGCCCCCGCTCTCGCCGTCAGGGCACGACGATGGGGTCGAGGAGGATACCGCCGCCTAGGACTTCCGTCTGGCCCTTGAGCTCGACGTAGCTCTGGACCGTCGCCAGCTGGGTGTTGTCGCCCCACCGGTTGTGCCGGGCGTCGATCACGTCCTTGACGTCGTCGAGCAGGGCCACCTCGGGAGAGGCGTCGATCGCGAAGTCGAAGTCGTTGTGGTTCACCACCGCGGCGATGCCGTCGAACGGGTCGGCGTCGCGGAAGCTCAGCGCCTGCTCGAAGCCGGTGAAGGTGTTGCCGGTGGCGTTCACCTCCACGGCGTTCGAGAGCGCGATCACGCTCAGCGCGGTCCCGCTCGGCGCGCCGCTGACGGTGAAGGTGTTGTCGTGGACCTCGGCGGACCCGACGCTCGAGAGCTCGACCCCCTTCCCGGCCGCGCCGGTGAGCTCGAACACGTTCTCGCGCAGCTCGAGGCTGGTGCCGGCGCTACCGCTCGCGTAGACGCCCCAGGCGGTCGCGCTCACGGCGTTGTTCGCGAACTTGAGCTCGCCCAGCGGCGCGTAGAGGTTCACTCCCGCGTCGATCGACACGTCCCCGAGGGCGAGCTGGTTGTGGGCCATCGCCAGGCGGACCGCGGTCGGCGCAAAGAACTGGAACGGACCGGTCAGGGAGTAGGCGTTGCGCTCGATGACCACGTCGGGGGGAACCGAGCCGTACGAGAACTGCACGGTCACGCCGCCGAACAGGGCGTTCCCCGGGGCCTCCTCGTCGCGCACCCCGGCGCGCACCTCGGCGTTGTCGACCATCGTCAAGTCACCCTCGCCCTCGGCCGACACGACCGTCACGTAGGTCTCGTAGTGGCTCCTGATCAGCTCGTTCCCCGCTATGGTCACCGGGGCGTAGTACGTCTCGATGTTCAGGGTGCCGAAGTAGTCCAGGTCGTCCAGGTCGGCGTCGTAGGCCTCGAGCTTGCTCCCCGTGACGACCACGGGACCGCCCCCGGCGACCGACGACCCCTCCTTCGAGGAGACGGAGCCTACCACCTGGAGGTCCCCCTCCTTGGCGCGCAGGAGCGAGGCGTCGACCTCGAGCCCCCTGTCGGCACCGACCATCAGGCCGCCGAGGGTGATCACCTCGCTGTCAACGACCTCGAGTGCGCCGCCGAAGGCCCGCACGTGGTCCTCGACCATCGGCTGCCCCGCCCAGATCCGTGACGACTCGACCCGCAGGTCGCCGAGCACGTCGAGGTTGACGACCGTGTACCCGGCGTCGATGAAGACGTCGCGCAGCACGAGGTCCAGGGCGGGCGCGGTGCTGGTGCTCGCGCCTATCCGCGTGCCGACGCCGTACGACCTCATCGTCACGCCGTCGAAGACGAGGCCCGCGCGTCCGACCGCTCTGGGGGCGAGGAGCGCCGCGGCGAGGTCCTCGGGCGAGGTCAGGTCGAGCTCCGCGAGCGCGCCTTCCTGAGGCGCCCCGCTCGAGTCGTTCGGTCCTCCGTGGTTGTCGCCGTCCACACCGGCCACGGCGAGCGGCGCCGGCTGGTGCACGACGTAGCCCACCTCACCGGCCCTCAGCGTCAGGCCCGACACCGTCACGGTCCTGCCTGGGCTCGTGTAGAAGCGCACCGCGTCGGAGGCGCCGAGCGTCAGCTCGGTCGTAGCCTCGCCGCGCCCGTAGAGGTCGACGTTGTCCACCGTGAGACGGCCGACGCCGGTGAGGTCGTACTCCTTGGCCGCGAGCATCACGGCCTCGCCAGGCTCGAGGCCGGCGAGGAAGTCAGGAAGTCCCTCAGCGTCGCCCGTGTACTGGTGGCCCACGAACGGCCCGGCCACCGTGGACGACCCGCCCACGGTGGTCACGACGACGTCCTGCCAACCGCCAGGCGTGTCGCCCGGGACCGTCGCGACGACCGCGGTGTTCGACCAGCTCGCGACGTCGGCGGCGACTCCGCCGACCGTGACGGTGCCGCTGCTGCCGAAGCCCGTGCCGGTGACGGTGAACGTCTCGCCCCTGGCCACGAACTCGGGCGACACGCTGAGGGCGTTGGGCGTCGCGGGGGCGGAAGGCCCGCCGGGCCCGCCGCACGAGGCGAGCGCGAAGGCGAGGCTGGCGAGAAGGAGCGTGCGACGGGACAACCGCATGGGGGCCTCCTCGGGGTTCGCACGAGAGTAACCGCGCGCACGGTTCGCCGCTTGTCGGCTTTCCGACAAGGAAGGGCGTCATGGGCTCGCAGCACGAGGCGGCAGCACACGCGCCCAGAGGAGCTAGGCCGAACGCCTGAGGGCGCCGGCTCAGCGCGCTATCGCCACCGGCCTTATGGGCGAGCCCGTGGCGCCCTTGAGCGGCAGCGGCAGGGCGACGAACAGGAACTCGCCCACGCCAGCGTCGCCGAGCGCCTCCAGGTTCAGGTTCTCCATGATGTAGATGCCGTGCTCGACGAGCAGCACCGAGTGCACGGGCATGGCGTTCGGGGCCGGGCCGAAGCACTCGTACACGAAGGTGTCGCTGCCCGTCGCCCTTATCTTCCGCTCGGCCAGCCAGCGCGCGGCCGCTACGCCAGGGCCCGGCTGGCCCCGGCCCATGCTCAGGTAGCGAGGCTTGTCGGTGTGCCAGAACGCACCCCAACCGGTGCGCAGGACCACCGTGTCGCCCTCGCGCACCTCGCAGCCGGCCTGCTCCTGGGCGCGCTCCAGGTCGGAGACGGTCACCTCGTAGCCGGGCTCGAGGGGCCCGCCGAAGAGGCGGTAGAGGTCGAGCAGCACCCCGCGCCCTACGATCGGACCCACCTGGTCCACCCCGTGCGAGCGCAGGCCGTGCTCGCCCTTCTGCGTCTCGAACGCGTCCGTGCCGCCGTGGAACCGCCCGTCCTGCGAGACGTGCCCGAGGGCGTCGATGTGCGTGGCGGTGTGGCCCGACATCACGAGGATCTCGTTGGCGCCGCAGGTCCCGTCGGCGTGGACGGTGTCGCCGTGGCGGCGCAGCAGGCCGAAGACGAAAGGCGGGTGGGCAGGCCACTCCGGCATCGCCTTGGAGATCTCCTGCCCCAGGTCGAACACCCTGTAGTCGGAACCGAGGAACGGGACCATCTGCGACACCTACTTCCTTAGCGTGTCGGCGATCGCGTCGCCCACGAGCGAGAAGGCGATCGTCGAGACCACCACGGCCAGGCCGGGGAAGAGCATGTACCACCAGGCGGAGGCGAAGTACGTACGCGCGTCGGAGATGAGGAGCCCCCACTCCGGTGTCGGGGAACGGGCGCCGAGGCCCAGGAAGCTGAGGGCCGTCACCGCCACCAGCGCGTAGCCGATGTCGACGGTGACGCGGACTATCACCTCCTCGGCCACGAACGGCATCGTGTGCTTGAAGAGGATGCGGCTCTCGGAAGCGCCCAGTGCGCGCGCCGACTCGACGTGTTGCCGCTCCTTCACGGCCATGACCATCCCGCGCACCAAGCGAGCGTACGAAGGCCACCACACCACGATCAGGGACAGCGCCAGGCTCGCCAGCCCGCGGCCGGCGACGCTCGCCACCGCCATGGCCAGGATGAACGTCGGGAAAGCGAGGAACACCTCGCCCACGCGCGTCACCAGGTTGTCGAGCCAGCCGCCCACGAAGCCCGACACCGCGCCCACGACCACCCCGATCAGCGCGCCGATGACGGCCACGCACACGGCCACACCCAGCGACAGGCGGGTGCCGTGGAGGACGCGGGAGAAGACGTCACGGCCCACCTCGTCGGTGCCGAAGGGGTGCGCCCACGAAGGCGGCTTGAGGCGGCTGAGGATGTCGAGGGCCGTGGGCCCGTACGGCGCCACCAGCCCGGGCGCTACCGAAACGAAGGCGAGCACGCCCAGCACCACGGCCCCGACCCAGAACCCGGCGTTGCGACGCAGCCGACGCCAGCGGCGGGCCGCGGCGGACTCGCCTCTCTCGGCCGTCGCCGCCGGGTCGGGCCCGAGACGTGCCTCCTCGGTGCGAGCCGCGGTCATCCGATCCTCGGGTCGATGACCGGGTAGAGCAGGTCCGTCACCAGGTTGATCACCACGAACGCCACTGCGCTGATGAGGGTGAGTCCCATGATGGGCGCGTAGTCGAAGACCTCGAAGCTCCGGTAGGCGTACATGCCGATGCCGGGCCAGTTGAAGACGACCTCGACGAGGATGATCCAGGAGAACATGTAGCCGAACTGGATCCCCGTCACCGTGAGGATGGGGTTGAGAGCGTTGCGCAGCACGTGCTTCCAGGCGATCGTCCGCTCGCCGAGGCCTTTGCTCCGCGCCGTGGCCACGTACTGCATCTCGAGCTCCTGGGCCACCGCGGTGCGCGTCACGCGTACGCCTAGGGCGAGCAGGCTGAACACGGTCACCGACACCGGCATGACCAGGTGCCTGGCGGCGATGCCGAAGGTCCGCCAGTCGCCGGCGAGCGCGGAGTCTATGAGGTACCAGCCGGTGGGCCCGGAGGGCGGTGCGTCGAGGGTCCCCAGTCGGGAGTCGGCAGGCAGCCAGCCGAGCAGGTAGTAGAAGACGAACTGGAAGACGAGGCCGAGCCAGAAGGCGGGGACGGCCGTACCGCTGGTGCTGAAGATACGGATCAGGAAGTCGAAGAAGCGACCGCCGCGGAGCGCCGCCCACATCCCCAGCGCGAAGCTGAGGAGCATGTAGACGACGAAGCTGATGACCAGCAGCTCGAGCGTGGCGGGCAGGTAGCGCGCGAAGTCGGCGGCCACGGCGCTGCGCGTGCGGATGCTCATGCCCAGGTCGCCGCGCAGCACGTTGCTGATGTAGTCGACGTACTGGACGGGCAGCGGCTTGTCCAGACCCAGCGCCGCCCTGACGGCCTCCACCTGAGCGCGGGAGGCCCCCTGGCCCGCGAGGAAGGCTGCCGGGTCGGCGGGGATGATGCGCGATATCACGAACGTGGCCGTCACCACGGCCAGCAAGACGAGCACGCTCCAGACGCTGCGTTGGAGGACGGTCCTCAGGAAACGTTCCACATCACACCTAGGGACATCAGATAAGGGGCGTGCGTCACTGTGGTCGCGCGTGACGAGGACGAGGTCGGCACGTCTTGCCTAGGGCCGGACGGGGAGCGCCACCTGATGGCGCTCCCCGTCGCGGTCCGTGGCCTCACCGCTGGGAGATGCGGATGTCCTTGAGGCGGATGATCCGGTAGTCGGCGGCGTCCACCTCGAAGCCGTGCACGTGGTCGGGGACGGCGTACACGAGCAGCGGGCGGGCCGTCCAGATCACCGGTTCGGCGGCGACGATGCGGCGCTGCGCCTCGGCCAGGAGCTCGGTGCGGACCGCCTCGTCGAACGTCTGCTTGGCCATCTCGGTGAGGTTGTCGACCTCGGGGTCGTTCAGCAGCGCCTTGTTGTAGTAGCCGGACGTGTAGAAGTGCGCCTGCAGGAACGCCGTCGGGTCGGGGCTGATGTTGGCGTTGCCGTACATCGTGCAGTGCGGCTGCGTGTCGGGCGACTCGTAGGCCTGCAGCATCTGGGCGAACGGCATGGTGTCCAGCACCACGTCGATGCCGATCTCGGCCAGCGAGGCCTGCAGCACCGTCGCGGCTACGGCGAAGTCGGCGTTGTTCGCGGGCACGATGCAGCGGATGGTCTCGCGCCGGCCAGCCATCAGGGCCTTGGCCGCCTCGATGTCCTGCCGCACCTCGGGCAGCTCAGCCTCGATGCTGCCGGGGATGTAGTCGGGGATGGGACCGCGCGGCGTCACCGAGTAGCCCTGGTAGTACTGGTTCATCGTGTCGTAGCTGAACGCCAGGCGGATTGCGCGACGGACGTCGATGTCGCTGGTAGGCGCCTTCTGGGTGTTCAGGTAGATCGCCGGGAACGAGTACGGCTCGTAGCCGGTCACCAGGTGGAAGCCGGGCGCGTTGCCGATGCGCAGTACGTCGTCGAGCGGCAGGTAGTTGGCGAAGTCGATGTCGCCGCGCTCGAGGGCCTGAGCGCGCGACGCGGTCTCACCCACGTAACGGATGACGGCCTCGTCGATCGAGCCGGGCTCCCAACCGCCCCACCAGTCCTCGAACCTGTGCAGTACCGTCTGCTCCGGCGGACGGTACTCGGCCAGCGCGTACGGGCCGGTGCCGGCGGCGTTCTCGGCGAACCAGGCCTGCGCCCAGTCGCCGTCGACCTCGTGGGCGCGCACGGCATCGGCGCTGACGATGCCGATGTGCGCCAGGTTGGCGGGTAGGAAGGCGTCAGGGTTCTGGGTGGCGATGCGCACCGTGTAGTCGTCCACGACCTCGACCGAGGTGACGGTCTGGATGAGGTACGTGGCGCCCTGGTTGAGGGCCAGCATGCGCTCTATGGAGACCTTGACGTCCTCGGCCGTGAAGTCGGTGCCGTCGTGGAACTTCACGCCCTGGCGCAAGGTGAACGTCCAGGTGTTGCCGTCCTGCGTCCAGGAGGTCGCGAGCGCAGGTTCGAGCGTGAGCTCCTGCGGCGAGTACGTGGTGAGGCCCTCGTAGACGTTCCTCGTGACGTTGAAGTCGTAGTCCAGGTTGGCGATCGCCGGGTCGATGCTGATAGGCGGCGACGGGTCGGCGTAGATGAAGACGACCGGGCTCTCCTGCCACTGCTGGGCATACGCGGTGGCGAACGCCACGGCCGCGAGCAGGGACAGGACGATGCCGCTCAGGCGCCGCCGCAGCGGCCTACCGGCCGTCGCCGGAACCGTTCCCTTGAGGCTTCCTCCTGACGGTGTGATCACGACAGACGGTACTCCTTCCATGTGCCGGTCCTGCGCGTGACGCTGGAGCACGGGCCTCACGCCCGACGCAGACTCGTGAACCCGGCCTCTGGCCGTCGTTCGTGCTGCCACGTGCTCCCGGGCAGCAGGGTTGAGAGAGGCTCGCTACGGAACGACCCGCCCAACGGCCCTCGCTGGCCTGTGCGACTCCTTTCCCGCCACCACCGACGGGGACGGCTGCCTCGGCTAGGCTGCCGTGTCTACTGATGGCACGTTGTGCCGCATATTAGTACCACCCCCCTGGGGTGTCAAGGGCGCCGGCGCAGCGCCGTTGGCGCAGGGAACGACGAAGTCAGCAGTGCATCGCCCCAAGGTCCGCTTCCTTCCTTGACGGGCATGTGGCTCCGTGCTACGGTTTGGCACACTGTCTCGGATAGTAGAACCAACGTGGAGGCGAGGATGCTTTCAGCCGGCCTGAGGAGCGTCGACATCACACCCCCGATCGGCACGCCGCTCGCGGGGTTCTACTCGCGGATCCAGCCCTCCACCGACGTGCTCGACCCGCTGCTCGCGTCCGTTCTCGTGCTGCAGAGCGGCGGTTCCCAGGTCGTGCTCGTCGCCTGCGACATCCTCTCGCTGAAGGGCCACCTGGCGACGCAGGTGCGTCAGGCCGTCGCCGAGGCCGTCGGGGTCGACGTCTCGCGCGTTCTCGTCAACTGCTCCCACACGCACTCGGGGCCGCTGCTCGGCATCGGCGCCGACGACCCCAAGGGCCTTGCGGTTGAACAGGCCCCCTACTTCGAGCAGCTCAAGGCCAAGCTGGCCGGCGCGGCCCGCGCGGCGGCCGCCTCGCTCGCTCCAGCACGGATCGCTGTGGGACACATCGAGTCGCGCGCCGGCGTGAACCGCCGTACCGACACGGACGGCCGCGTCGTGATCGGTATCAACCCGTCCGGGCCGCGCGACCCACGCTTGAAGGTACTGCGCATCGAAGGCGACGACGGCCCCGTCGCCGTGCTGGCGAGCTACGCCTGTCATCCCATCGTGCTGGGCCCGAAGAGCAGAGCGATAAGCGCCGACTTCGTCGGCCCCATGCGGCAGGTGGTGGAGCAGGGCGCAGGAGCGCCCTTCATCTTCCTCCAGGGCGCTGCAGGCGACCAGGGCCCCGCTATCGGAGTCGACGCGCCCGCGTGGCGCCGCGAGTCCATGGGCCGGCAGCTCGGTCACCAGGTCCTGACCGTTCTCGAGGAGCTGGGCTCGGCCTACTACGCGACGAGGAGCGAGGTGTTCGAGTCCGTCGCCCCGCTCACCAACGTCCACCTCACCCGCCTGCCAGACGACCCCGTGGTGGTGGACGCCCTCGAGACCGAGGTAAGGCTCCCCTTGCAGGCCGCTCCCGAACGCGAGCAGTTCGAGGCGCACCTGCGCGCGGCCCAGCAGGCCGTGCAGGAGCTGAGGGCCGCGGGCGCGCCGCTGTGGCAGGTGCAGGTGCAGGAGGTCCAGGCCACCTGGGCAGCCAAGATGCTCAGGCTCCTCGAGAGCGGACCCCTGCAGCGGGAGGTCGCCGCGCAGCTCCAGGCCGTGCGCGTGGGCGACATCGCGCTCGTGTCGCTGCCCGTGGAGCCGTTCATCCGCACGGCGCTGGAGATCGAGGCCGCCTCGCCCGCCAAGCACACGCTGGTGCTCGGCTACACGAACGGCTGCGAGGGCTACGTGCCCACCCCTGACGAGTACGCGCGCGGCGGCTACGAGGTGGAGAACTCGTACAAGCTCTACGGCCTGCCGGCGCCCTTCGCTGTAGGCGCGGACGGCGTGCTGCGCGACGAGAGCGTGGCCCTAGTCAAGAGGTTGTTCGCGTGAGGCTCTCGCTCGCGCTGTCACCCAAGCGGGGGCGCTTCGCGCCCCTGTTCTTCCAGGGCGACCTGGTGCTCGGCGTGCGCGCGGCGGCGGAGCTCGGCTACGACGGGGTCGAGCTGTCGCTGGCCAGCCCCACCGAGGTGTCGCCGGACGTGCGCCGAAGCCTGCGAGAACTGGACCTCGGTGTGTCGGCCATCGGCACGGGGCGCGTGTACTACGACCACGGCGTTTCGCTCCTATCCCCCCGTGCCACCGACAGGGGGGCCGCCATCGGCATGGTGCGGGAGCTGGTGAGGCTAGCAGGCGACCTCCGCTGCCCGTACGTGATACTCGGCGGCGCCCGCGGTCGCTACTCCGAGGCCGGACTCGAGGACTCGGGCGCCGCCCGCGCTCGGCTGTTGGAGGGCCTGAGCCTCCTGGCGGACGAGGCGAGGTCTGCCGGCGTGAAGCTGCTGCTGGAACCCATAAACCGCTACGAGACCGACTGCGTGAACACCGCGGCGGAGGCGCTGGAGCTGCTCGACGACCTCGGCGAAGACGACGCGTTCGGGATCCTGCTCGACACGTTCCACATGAACATCGAGGAGCCTGACCCCCTGGCCGCCGTGCGCGCCGCGGGGGAGCGCCTCGAGTACGTGCACTTCGCCGACTCCAACCGCCGCGTCGCGGGGTACGGGCACATATCGTTCGGCCCCGTGCTGGAGGCTATCCGCCAACATAGCCGCGCCACTCACGTGGGCGTCGAGGCGCTGCCGCTGCCGGAGGACAGGGAGGCCGCCGCCGCGGCCGCCAGGCACTTCCGCGCCCTACTCGAGGCGGTGGGCGGCGGGGAGGCGCTCGCGAAGGGAGCAGCCAGTTGAGCCAGACGTCAGCCACCACCGAGGACCTGCGCGCCGTGGCCAGGTGGGTGCGACGCGAGGTCATCAAGGCCGTGCACGTGGCCAAGGGCGGCCACATCGGCGGCCCGCTCTCGGTGACCGAGATCCTCGTCGCCCTCTACTTCAACGTGATGAACGTCGACCCGGCCAGACCGGACATGCCCGACCGCGACAGGCTCGTTCTGTCGAAGGGCCACTCGTCGATAGCGCTCTACGCCGTCCTCGCGCGTCGCGGCTTCTTCCCCCCGGAGGAGCTGTACACCTTCGACGCCATCGACAGCCGCCTGCAGGGCCACCCCGACATGACCGTCACGCCCGGGGTGGACATGTCCACCGGCTCGCTGGGCCAGGGCCTCTCGACGGGCGCCGGCATGGCCCTAGGCGCCCGCATGAGCGCCCGGCCCTTCCACACCTTCGTGGTGCTTGGGGACGGCGAGTGCCAGGAGGGCCAGGTCTGGGAGGCGGCGATGTTCGCGGCCGAGAACGGCCTCTCCAACCTCACGGCCATCGTCGACGTGAACGGCCTACCCCAGTGGGGGTTGGCCCGTGGGCCGCACGAGCCCGTGCCGCTCCTGCGGGAGAAGTGGCAGGCGTTCGGCTGGGACGTGCGCGAGGTCGACGGCCACGACCTCGACGCGCTCACGCGCGAGCTGACCGCTGCCAAGGCGTCCGCCGAGAGGCCCACGTGCCTGCTGGCGCGCACCGTCAAGGGCAAGGGAGTGTCGTTCATGGAGGGCGACTTCAACTGGCACTCGCGCGTTCCGACCGACGCCGAGCTATCGGCCGCCCTCCGCGAGCTGGGAGGCGAGGAGGCGTGAGCACGTCGATGCGTGACGCGTTCGCCGAGGCGCTGGTCCGGGCCGCCGCCATCGACCCGACGATCGTCGTGCTCGACGGCGACGTCGCCAACTCCACGAAGACCGACAGGTTCCACCAGGCGCTGCCGAGGCAGTTCGTGCACGCGGGCATCGCCGAGCAGAACATGGTGGGCGTGGCGGCCGGGCTGGCCAGCGTCGGCTTCCGGCCGTTCGTCACCACCTTCGCGGTGTTCGCTACCTCCCGGGCGCACGACCAGGTACGCATGGTGGTGGCGCAGACCGGCCTGAACGTGAAGATCGTGGGCGCCTACAGCGGGCTGCTAACGGGCAAGACCGGCAAGACCCACATCTGCGTGGACGACCTCGCCATCTTCCGCGCCATGCCCGGTATGACCGTGTACGCTCCTGCGGACAACGAGGAGCTGTCGCAGGTGATCGCCTACCTGAGCAGGAACGAGGAGCCGGCGTACCTCCGCGTCGCGCGCGACGAGGCACCCCCAGTGGTGCCCGCCGGCTACCTCTTCGACCCCGAGCGCGCGGTGCGCCTCGCCGAGGGCCGCGAGGTGACGGTCGTCAGCACCGGCGCCCAGACGGGCCGCTGCCTCGAGGCCGTGCGCGTGCTGAGGGCCGAGGGCATGGACGTGGGGCTCGTACACGTGCCTGTTCTGAAGCCGTTGCCGGCTGCTCACCTGCTCGAGGAGCTGCGCGGCTCGCGGCTCGTCGTCACCGTGGAGGAGCACAACGTCATCGGCGGCCTCGGCGGCGCGGTGGCTGAGCTGCTCGCGGAACAGGACGCGCGCCCGCGACTGCACCGCGTGGGCATCCAGGACGTCTACGGCGAGTCCGGCCCGAACGACGCCCTGTTAGAGAAGTACGGCCTCTCCGCCGCTCGGGTGGCCGAGCGCGTGCGCGCCGCCGCGGCGCGGGCCTGAACGAGGCAGAGGCATGGGCTTCGAGAGCTCGCTGCTCGAGCACGTGAGGGGCCTGGAGCCGAGCATCACGCGGGCCGTCTCGGAGGCGGTGCGCCTGCGCAGCGTCACGGGCCACGAGGACGTGGCCGCGCCGTTCTTCGCCGAGCTGCTGGAGGGGCTCGGCTTCGAGGTGGACGTGTGGGCGCCGACCCGAGCCGAGCTGGAGGGCAAGTACCCCTACCTCGATCGCGAGGAGCGACTAGGCGAGCGCCACAACGTGGTGGGTGTGCGCCGAGGCAAGCGCTCCGGCCCCACGCTGGTGGTGAACGGCCACATCGACGTCGTACCGGCGGGTGACGCGTCCCGCTGGCTCCTCGACCCGTTCGGCGGCGTGGTTGCAGGCGGCGCCGTTCACGGGCGCGGCGCTTGCGACATGAAGGGACCGCTCATCGCCGCCGTGTACGCCGTGGCGGCTCTGCTGGAGCACGGCTTCGAGCCGCCCGGCGACGTGATCGTCCAGTGCGTGATCGCCGAGGAGACAGGGGGCATGGGCACCGTGGCGGCGCTGGAGCGCGGCTACGTGGGCGACGTTGCGGTGGTGCCCGAACCCACCGAGCTCGCCATCTGCCCTGCGCAGGCGGGCCTCGTGAAGTGGCGCATCGAGGTGCCGGGCCGCAGCTGCCACACCGCCGTCCCGTGGGAGGGTGTGAGCGCCTTCGAGAAGTGGCAGGTCGTGTACGCGGCCCTCAAGGACCTGGCCGCGAGTCGCGAGGCGACGCTCAGCCACCCGCTGTTCGACCCGCTGCCCCAGAAGGCGCCTTTCGCCTGCGGCAAGGTGCACGCGGGCGACTGGCCGTACATACTGCCCGACCTTCTGGTAGCGCAGGGCCGCATCGGCGCGCTGCCGCACGAGCCGCTGGCCGAGCTGCGCGCGGCGTTCGAGCGCGCGGTGGCGGAGGCGGCGGCTGGCGACCCGTGGCTGCGGGAGAACCCGCCGAAGGTCACGTGGATCGACGGCGACTTCCCGGGCTGGGAGGTGAGCACCGAGCACCCGTTCGTGGCCGCGTTCTCCTCGGCGCTGGCGGCGGTGACGAGAGAACCCGCGCAGCCCGTGGGCGTCACGTACGGGACGGACGCGTCCTTCATGGTGGGCCGCGGCACCACGCCCGTGGTGTTCGGCGCCGGCTCGATAAGCCACGCGCACCGCGAGGACGAGCACGTGCGGGTCGACGACCTGATCACACAGGCGCAGGCGACGGCACTCGGGATCCTCTACTGGTCTGATTCCGTGGGCTAGGACCTGCGGCGAGAGGGAGAGTTGGCGATGGCGCAGGAGAGCGGAGCGGTGGACCTTCAGGCCGCGGCCACACAGGGTCGGGCCGCACAGGTGATGGCGGACGAGGCGCGGCTGCTGGTGGGCAAGCGGACGCCTAGGACGCGCGTCGTGTGGCAGTCGGCGCAGGGCGACACTGTCACCGACGTAGAGGGCAGGCAGTACCTCGACTTCACCTCGGGCGTGCTGGTGGCGAACCTGGGCCACTGCCACCCCAAGCTGGTGGCGGCCATCGCCGAACAGGCGGAGCAGCTCCTCAACTGCTACGACGCGCCGCACCCCAACCGCGTCGCCGCGGCCGAGGCGATACTCCGCCACGTCGAGCCGCCGCTGACGCGGGTGCTCTTCACCACCACCGGCACCGAGTCGATCGAGAACGCCATCAAGCTGGCCCGCGCCTACACCGGTCGGCAGGAGATCATCTCGTTCCAGGGCGGGTTCCACGGCAAGTCGTACCTGTCGATGGCCCTCGGCGGCGACGAGGCGCTGCGCCGCGGCTTCGGCCCGTTCACGACCGGGATCACGCACGTGCCCTTCCCCTACTGCTACCGCTGCCCGTTCGGCCACGAGCCGGGGTCGGGCTCCTGCCCCCTGCACGGCTCGTCGTACCTGGAGTGGGCGCTGAAGACCCAGACCAGCAGTGACCTCGCGGCAGTGATCGTGGAGCCCTACCAGGGCGCCGGCGGCTGCGTGCTGCCACCCACGGGCTTCCTGGAGGCCGTGCAGGAGTTCTGCCGCCGGCACGGGGCGCTGCTGATCCTCGACGAGGTCCAGGCCGGCTTCGGCCGCACCGGCAAGTGGTTCGCCTACCAGCACTACGACATCCAGCCCGACATCGTCTGCTCCGCCAAGGGCCTGGCCAACGGCGTGCCCGCCAGCGTCGTCATCACCACCGATGACATCGCCGACAGCGTGGCCGCCGGCTCAGTCTCATCTACCTACGGCGGCAACCCGCTGGCGACGGCCGCCATCGCCGCCACGGTGCGGATCATGGAGGAGGAGGGCGTGGTCGAGAACTGCGCCCGCCTGGCGCCCGTGTTCGCCGAGGGCCTGCAGAGGCTCCTCGACTTCGACATCATCGGCGAGGCGCGTTCCATCGGCCTCGTATGTGGCGTGGAGTTCGTCAAGGACAGGACCACGAAGGAACCCGCCGTCGAGTGGGCTACGCAGGTGGTGGAGGAGGCGGCCAGGCGCGGCCTGGTGCTGATCCTCCCCACAGGCCTGCTGGGCAACGTCCTGCGCGCGATGCCGCCGCTCACGATCACCGAGGAGCGCCTCCGCGAGGGCCTCGAGATCCTCTACGAGTCCGTGGCCGCCGTCGCCAGGCGGGCGAGGGGCTGAGGCCCCTGGCAGTCCGGCCAAGACACCGCGCCGGCGCGCGCCGCTGGGCGCGCGCCCCCCACCCTGTCGGGCGCCGGTTGCCGACATCGTTACGCCGTGCCACGATACGGCACGTGTCCCGTTCTGAGCCCAGGCGCCCGCCGTCTTCGGCGGGCGAGGCCCGCGTCACGTGGTGGTGGGCGCGCTCACGGGAAGACATCCACCTCCTTGGGGGCGAGTCGTCGTGACGCGACGAGAAGCTAACGAGCGGGTCAGCTCCGTAGGCGTGCTCAACAAGGCGAACCAGGTGCTCGGCTACCTCGAGAAGCACCCCGAGGCGGGCCCGACCGAGGTGGCGGAGGCGCTCGGGATGAACAAGAGCACGGCCTTCCGGCTCCTGTCGGCCCTGGCGCAGATCGGGCTACTCGACAACGACCCGGAGCGCGGCACCTACCGCCTGGGTCTGCGCCTACTGGAGCTGGGGCACAAGGTCCAGGACCGCCTAGACCTGCGGCGCATCGCCCTGCCCCACCTCCGCGAGCTGGCGCAGAAGACGGGCCTCACCACCTTCGTGTGCGTGCGCCGCGGCCAGGACGTCGTCTGCCTCGACCGCGTCGCCGCGGGCCAGGTGGACGTCCTCGAGCTGCAGCCCGGCGGCCGCCTGCCCCTGCACGTTGGCGGCGCCGGCAAGGCGATACTCGCTTCGCTGCCGGACGAGGAAGTGGAGGAGTACCTGGCCACCGCCGACCTGGTGGCGCTCACGGAACGCTCCATCGTCGACCCGGCCTCCCTCCGCGAGGAGCTGAGGCGCACCAGGGCCCGCGGCTACTCGGAGAGCTGGGAGGACGTCACGGTGGGCATCGCCGCGCTCGGCGCGGCCGTGACGGACGTGCGCGGCGAGGTGGCCGGCGCCATCTCCGTCTCCGGCCTGGCCGTGATGGTGGGCGGCCCCAACCACGGCGAGCTCGTCCAGGCCCTCATCACCACCGCCAAGAACATCTCACGGCAGCTTGGGGGCAAGGGGGACTAGCAGGCGTTGCTTCGCTCTATGCCGCTTGGCGCACGTCTCGACGAGCCCCTGGCTGCCTTGTCCACAGAAGTGGCCGTTCGGCCTGCTCCCCGGCTAGGCCCCGGCATTTGCAGCGGCCACGCTGGCACAAAGAAGCGCGCTACTCGACGAGCTGCTCGAGATGTTCGAGCGCATCATCGCGCCCTACACCTTCGGCAATGGCTCCCAGCGCCACGCGCACCGGTCCGCCCTCCATCTTAGCGAGGGCGTCTACTCCAGGGTCCGCAAGTTCGCCGATATACCAGGAAGCTGAAAAACCAAACTGCGGAGCGTCACCAACGACGAGGAGTGGCACAGACTCTGCAACATCCTGCAGACCCTCGGGACCTGCTTGCGGAACGGCGAAACCTCCGTCGCACCGACAAAGGATACTCAGTCAGGCTGGTACGCAAGCAAAAGCCAACAGTTCTGCGTAGAAAAAAGCCCTTGAGAAGCTGCTGGAAAAGTGCGATTCGTAAGGTAATGTTGGCTAGAGAAGGAAGTTGGTGGGCGGTGCAGGATTTGAACCTGCGACCCCTCGCGTGTGAAGCGAGTGCTCTCCCGCTGAGCTAACCGCCCACGTGGCTAGCGTTCCCTAGTCTACTTGGGCGGTCCGCGGTGGGTCAATCGAGTGTAGGGGTTCAGGTCATCTGAGACTGGAGGCTCCGCTGGTGAGCGTACGCG